>Ga0255058_10000559_pt1 | contig 21898 bp, 17 predicted proteins | sample Cases_109_9_MG_FD_188637 | JGI IMG/M metagenome (GOLD analysis project Ga0255058, IMG submission 188637) | Seawater microbial communities from Amundsen Gulf, Northwest Territories, Canada - Cases_109_9 | ecosystem: Environmental > Aquatic > Marine > Gulf | place: Canada: Northwest Territories... | reverse complement strand
GGGATATCCAGGGCCGCACCCTCACGTCATACCAAACGGAGTCGTTGTCACTGCCTCCGACGAGACGCGTCGTCGCGTACGCGAGGAACTCGAGATCGAGTCCGACCGGCCGCTCGTGGTGCACGTCGGGAACATCCGACCGTGGAAGGGTCACACAACCTTGATCAAAGCGGCGCGCCTGCTTCAAGAATCCAACCCTGAGATCGTTGTCGTGTCGATCGGTGGCGAGAAGCATCCGGGAGATCTCGCTCGAGTTCGACGTGAGTCCGACGAGGAAGGTGCTGGAGACATCTTGCGTTTCATGGGACGCCGCTCCGACGCCGTCGATTTCATCGCCAGCGCCGACGTCTTCGTGAACCCTTCGGATGTCGAGGGGCTCCCGCTGGTGGTCCTCGAAGCCATGATGGCCGGTACCCCTGTGGTGGCCACTGCGGCGGGCGGTGTTCCGACCGTCCTACGGGATGGCGAAACCGGTCGGCTCATTCCCGTCGGCCGGCCGCAAGCCCTGGCCGCTGCGGTTATCGACCTCATGACCGATACCGAAGGAGCGAAGGAGATGGCCGACCGCGCCCAGAGCCTGGTCGAGACCAACTTCGGCCTGGAACGGATGGTCACCGCACACGAAGACCTCTACCGTCGGATGCTCAATGGGTGAAGCCGTTCATGTGCGCATGTATCGAGACGAGGACCTGCCTGCGGTCCTCGAACTCCTTCGAGCCGCCCTCGGTGAGTCGCCACTCCTGCTGAGAACCCCGCAGTTGTTCGAATGGAAGCACATCGATAATCCGTTCGGCCGCTCCGTGATGTTGGTCGCCGAAGTCGATGAAACCATCGTCGGCCTCAGGGCGTTCATGCGGTGGCAGCTCGAGTACGGAGCCGACACGATCCACTGTGGTCGTGCGGTGGATACCGCAACCCACCCAGACTATCTGCGCAGGGGTATCTTCAGCCGTCTCACCATGGAGGCGCTCGACGTGGCGCGCGACGATGGGCTCCAGCTCATCTTCAATACGCCCAACGAGCGCTCCCGGCCCGGCTACCTCAAGATGGGATGGTCCGATGTTGGCCCCATCCGTGTGCTGGTCCGGCCGCATCCGACTCGACTGATCCGCGGCCGTCATGAATCTACGCCTGGACTCGACGAGCTGGCACCGGTGGCCACAGCGATCGAATCCGGTTCGGCGCCACCCACCGAGTTTGGTCCTTGGCCTCCCCCCGATGAGACGCTCCCCACTGGTCTGCGCACGCCGAGATCGAACGAATACCTCACATGGCGGTTCGGCGGGCATCCGACGGCTCGCTACGGCGCGGTGGTTGGTTCTTCGGGGACTGCCGTCGTGCGGGCGAACCTCCGCAAGGGTCGCTCGGAGTTGGTCATCTCTGATGCACTCGGACCCAACCCGACCGAAGCAGTCCGGTCCACGATCCGGACCTCGGGCGCCGACTACGACGTCGCAGCGTTCCCACCGGGATCCCCCGGGCGCCAGGCTGCTCGACGCTCCGGGATGCTCCCCGTCCCGGGTGTCGCCGCGCTGCGCCTTGTTGCGCGCCCGATCGGCGACCTCGACATCGACGTACTCAACCCAACGACGTGGCGACTAGCGCTCGGCGATGTGGAGTTGCTGTGAGACAGCTTCCGTGGCATATCGCGATCATCGGCGGCGCGGCAGTGATCGCCGCCGGGGTTGCGAGCGGCTGGGTCGGAGGGATCGTCGTCGCCCTCATCGGGGGCGGCGTCCTCGCGATGACTTGGCTGGGTCGCCGGATCGCCACCGAAGCCGACCGGAGGTGGCTCTCGGCGATGCTGCCCGTGGCCTTCATCGCCAAGATGATCGGTTCAGCGGTGCGGTATTTCGTTGTCGCAGAGGTATACGGCACCGGGGATGCGTTCGGATACCACAGAACCGGACTGGAGATCGCTCCAATCTGGGGGAGCCTCCAAGTGCCCGAGGTCACCAGCGGGAGCGTCGGGACACAAGTGACAGGACAGATCGCCGGCCTCCTGTACGCGATCGTGTCCCCGCCGATGATCGGCGGCTTCCTGTTGTTCGCCACGTTGTCGTTCATCGGAATGCTGTGCTTCTACGTCGCATTCCGCAGCACCATGCCGCGCTGGGGAGTGCTCCCATACTTCGTGCTCTTGTTCTTCCTCCCGACGATGCTGTTCTGGCCCTCGAGCGTTGGCAAGGACTCCCTCATGGTCCTCGGTCTTGGACTGGTGTCGCTCGGCAGCGTTTGGCTGTTCTCGGCAAGGTTCACCGCCGGAGCCTGGGTGGCGGGAGCGGGAGGGCTCCTTCTTGGCCTCATCCGTCCCCACGTCTTGGCGATCGCGGTCGGAGCGATCGTGCTGACCGTCGTGTTCACCCGTGCCGGGCGCCTCGATGTCGGCCGCGCCGCCAGATTGCTCTTGATCGTGATCGCTGTGGTGGCAATGGCCTATGTGGCGCCGGTCGCCGCCGATCGGATCGGAGCCGATGAGGGCCTCGAAACGTTCCTTGCCGAACAACAACGCCTCACCACACAAGGAGGATCGTCGGTCGTCGGCGCGCCGGCAACCTCACCGCTTGATCTCCCCGAGGCGATCATCCGGGTCCTGTTCCGACCGCTCCTCCCCGAGGCTGCCACACCCGGCATGCTGCTCAGCTCTCTGGAAAGCCTGGTGGTCTTGGGACTGGTCGTCTGGAAGGCGCCGACCATGTGGGCGAATCGCCATATCGTGCGCAGAGCACCGTATGCGATCCTCTCCCTTGCGTTCACGGCAGGATTCGTCGTCGGCTTCAGCGCCATTTTCAACCTCGGGATCCTCGCCCGACAGCGCTCCCAGGTGATGCCGTTCCTGCTGGTTGTGATCGTCGGCCTCGGGTGGCAGAAATGGTCCACGAACGATCGCGCCCATGACGCGCTGGAACAGGAGGAGATCACCGTATGACCGACCTTCCGGCGATCCTCGGCGGCACACCCGCGTTCGATTCACCACTTCCCTTCGCCCGACCGACCAACGAGGACCAGTCGCGAGTGGAGAAGCTCATCGAGCACTCGCTCAACACCGGCCAGCTCACCGATGGACCGTTGACGAGAGCCCTGGAGGAGACAGCCGCCGAGCGCTTCGGTGTTGATCACTGCGTCGCGGTGTCATCGTGCACAACGGGTCTGCTCTTCGTATTGCAGGCGCTCCAAATCGACGGTGCTGTGGGTGTGCCGAGCTTCACATTCGCCGCAACAGCTCACGCCATCCGCTGGAACGGACTCGAGCCGAGCTTCCTCGACTGCGACCCAACGACGTGGTGCCTCACGCCCCAGGACGTGGAAGGGTCACTTTCAGCCCTGGTCGCGGTGCACGTGTCCGGAGTGCCCTGCGACGTCCGCGGTCTTGAAGCGATGGCCTCGAGACTCGACATTCCACTGGTTTTCGATGCCGCTCACGGAGCAGGTGCATTGGCTTCTATCGACCAACGTCGATCACCGCTTGGCGGGTTCGGCGTCGCCGAGGTATTCAGCCTGACGCCGACGAAGGTACTCAGCGGCGCAGAGGGTGGACTGGTGACGACAAACGACGCCGCGCTCGCCGAGGAGATCCGGCTCGCCCGCAACTACGGGAATCCTGGTGACTACAACACCCGCTTCCCGGGATTGAACGGCCGGCTATCGGAGCTGCACGCGGCCATCGCCCTGGTGGCATTCGATTACCTGGAGGAACGCGTCGAGCATCGCAATCGGGTCGCCGACCGTTATCGAGAGCTTCTGGGGGACGTACCCGGAGTGGAGTTCCAGAGCATTGCACCGGGGGATCGAAGTTCTTATAAGGACTTCACCATCCTGGTAGGGGACGAGTTCGGCTGTCGACGCGACCAGGTTGTTGCTGCACTCGATCACGAAGGCGTTGCGACTCGTCAGTACTACTCGCCGCCGGTCCACCTTCATCAGACCTACTCGGACTTGTCGCCCCGAGTGCTTCCGGTGACGGAGGCTCTGGGCGAGCAGGTGATCAGCCTGCCCATATGGAGCCATCTGCCACTCGACGACGTCGATCGGGTTGCCCATGCAATCAAGCGGATCCAGCAGAGCGCCGGGGACGTGGCAGGGGCGACGAGCGAGCCCTCCGATCAGCGGTCCTGACGCGGGCTCGGCCCGTTCGACCGTTGGGATCCTGGTCACGGACAACCGTCGCCGCGGTGCAGAGGTGCAGGCGGAACGCACCGCCGAGGGACTGGACGGCCTTGGATGGGACGTGGAGTTTCGTTCGCTTGTCTCATCGCCGGAGCCGATCGTGGAAGCACGGCCGCTCACGCGGATGCAGCGGAACGACCTCGGCAGGTTCGATCTGGCTTTGGTTGCGCCCACGCGAAGGTTCCTTCAGCGGCATTCCGCGGGGGTGGTGTTGGCATGGGGCTCGCTGAGCGTTCGATACGTAGCGGCCGCGGCCGTCGCCCTGCGCCGTCGCCCGAAACTCGGCTACGTGAGCATCGGGAGCCCCCTGGGGTGGTTATCCGATCGACGCGGGATCGCTCGCTACCGATTCATTGCGGCGCGCTACGACTTCATCATCGCCGTATCGCATCACACGAAGCAGGAGCTGGTCGACGGTATCGGCATCCAACCCTCAAAGGTCACCGTCATCACCTCAGGCGTTCCGGAGCGATTCTTGACGCTGCAACGTCCGGCGCACAACGGGCCGACCAGGGTGCTCTTCATCGGATCGCTCTCGGAGGAGAAGGACCCGATCGCAGCGGTGACTGCCTTCGCCATCGCAACCGATCGGGCAGAGCTCAGCCTCACGGTCGTCGGTGACGGTCCCCTGCTCGAGGCTCTGCGCGACCTCGCTGCCGAGCTGAAGCTCGAAGACTCCATCGAGTTCACCGGGAGCGTTGCGGACGTCGCCCCGCATCTTGCTTCGGCTGACCTGTTGCTGCTGACATCGAAGACCGAGGGGCTTCCCGGGGTACTGATCGAGGCGGCCGCCGCCGGTTTGCCGGCGATCGCCTACGACGTCGGTGCCGTAGACGAGGTGATCGAAGACGGGTCGTCCGGCCTCGTTGTGCGCGACCGGACGGCTGAAGCGACCGCACGGGCACTGGTCATGCTTGCTCGCGACGCTGGTCTCCGGCAACGTTTCGGCGAACGAGCGCGGGCGGTCGTCGTCGAGCGCTTTCTCATAGAATCAGCAGTGGATCGAACCGACCGCCTGCTCCGAGATCAACTCGGCTGAGCCCACATGATGGTCGGCGCGGTTCTCTGGTTGCTCGGTGGGTCACCGGCGAATCCGGCCGACTTGAGCACCTCGATCATCCGCGTGTCCTGCGAGGCGACGATTGCCCGTACCGGCCGCGAGTCCCGGGCTGCGACCGAGCGCAGGAATGCTCTGGCGAGCGCCTCGTCGGCTCCGGAGTCGGCGAATGCGTTAGCAGTAGCGACCGAGAGCAGCTCGCCATGATGTCCGGACACGGAGTCCTCGCGCTCCCCGGCGCCTCCGGCAGGAACCAGCGGGCTCGATCTCCCCAATCTGCGGGTGCCGCGGGCCCGTAGGGCGAGAGCCTGCCAGGACCGGCTCCAGCGCCCGTCCCCGCCACCGGTTCCGGCAACGTAGGCAAAAGGTCCCCACGAATCCTCTGCGACACAGACGACTCCGTCGTGGTGTTCGATCAACCGGCGGTACGCCCGCGCCACCAATCGGAAGTTCGCAACGGAGGCCCCGGCGTTGCCGACATGGATCCGGGCAATGATCCTTGCGTCGCGGGCCTCTGCCGGTCGAATCGAATAGCCCTCCTCGTCGAACCGCTCGAAGCGGCCCTTCTCGCGAAGGACACGCACCTGCGATTCGATGACCGTACGAACGATGCGCCGCTCGTCGAACTCTCGAATCGCCTTGGTCCTCGCCGCCTCTGCCATCCGCTGTCGAAGCTCGGCATCATTTCCGAGCCTGACGATGGCGGCGCCCAGTGCCTGCGGGTCGCGCACCGGGACCAGCAGCCCGTTCACGCCATCCGCAACGACCTCTCTGCACCCCCGGATGTCGGTAACGATCAGGGGAAGACCCGAGGCGGCGGCTTCCATCGCAGCCCTGGGAAACCCCTCGCGATGTGAGGGAAGAACGAACAGATCCATGGCGCGGTGCAGGGCTTCGACATCGTCGCGCATGCCGAGGAACACGACGCCATCGTCGCTCGCCGCCGCCACGGCCGCGGTGGTGATCGAGTCGGCCTTGTCCGGCTCGTGGGGACCGATGACCACCAGCGTGAACCGGTCGTCGAGGTCCGCGACCGCTTCGAATAGCTCCGGGAACCCCTTTTCGGCGACCAGCCGGCCGACGATACCGATCACGATCTGGCGGTCGTCGATGCCGAGAGCCGCACGCACCGATCGCCGATCCTGGGCCGAAGCGAGTCCGGGGTCGAATCGCGCCAGATCCACACCGTTGCCGAGTAGCACCGTGCGCGCGGGTCGGGTGATGTGGCGTTCGGTCACCAGGCGAAAGTCTTCGGCACTCTGGACGAGCTCGACATCCGAGAACCGTGCTGCGAAGGCCTCGAGGGCATAGACGATGCTGCGTTTGGCGATTGGATCGTCCGGCGTTGCGTACAAGCCATGGATGGTGTTGAGCACCGCGGGCACACCCGCCAGCCGGCCGACGACACGTCCATAGATCCCGGGTTTGGGGGTATGGGTATGGATCACATCGGGACGCTCGCTGCGCAGGATCCGCCACAGCGAGACCATTGCCTTGATGTCTGCCAATGGAGCGACGCTGCGTGTCGCCCCCGGCAACGGCATATGGCGCACCCCCAGCTCCTCGAGTTCAGCAACGTAAGGGCCGGGCGCGGAGATCCCGATCACCTCACTCCCGAGATCGACGACAGCAGTCAGCTGGGGAAGCAGGAGATATCTGAGGCTCAGATCGACGGTGGTGACGTGGGCAACGCGCATGGCTCTTGGCTACCCGTCCGACGATCTCACGCGGTCTTTGGTTGCGCCGGGATTCCGACCACGGTCGTGCCGGGCGGCACATCCTTGGCCACCACGGCTCCGGCACCCACCGTCACGTCATCGCCAACCTTGACGTACTGGAGCACGGTGGCCGAAGTTCCGATCAGGGTCCGATCTCCGATGACGACACCACCCGAGATCGAGGCGAGTGGGTTGATGAGCACCCCCGAGCCCACCACTGCTTCGTGTCCGACATTGGCGGCGCGGTTGACCATCGCATAGTCCTTGATCGTGACGTTCACGGTCGCGATTGCGCCGGCGCAGAGGATCGACCCCTGTCCGAGTACGCAACTCTTTGCATCGAAGACGACACTCGGATGAACCAATTGTGGCATGGCGACGGCCGGCAGATCAGCGGCGATTCGCTCGCCGATCCGGTATCTGACGACAGGATCACCGATGCCGATTGCCACGGCGTCGATCGCCAGGCGTCCTTCATGGAGCTCATCGATGGTACCGATGATGTTGTCGGGATCGTCGTACTGACCGGGGGAGCCGGGATCGGAGACGACGTAGCCGGCGAACTCAAACGACGGCTCGGTGCCGTTGATGTCATCGATCAGCCATCGGATCTCCCGTGCGTTTCCGCCCGCTCCTACGACGGCGATTCGGGGGAGGCTCCTAGCCACCGTTTCGCTCATCTCGCGATGATCCCTCGAACAGACTCATCGTTGCGCCTCCCTGTTCCGAGACTCCTCGCCCGGTGAACACGCGGCCAACAGTCATTACCAGGATCTTCAGATCGAGCCATACGCTCCAGTTGTCGACGTACCAGACATCCAGCTCGAAACGACGCTCCCACGCCAGATCGTTGCGCCCGGAGATCTGTGCCATCCCCGTCAATCCGGGACGTACTTCGTGGCGACGCGCCTGATCGGTCGTGTACAGCGGCAAATACCGCATCAGCAAAGGCCGGGGTCCGACCAGGCTCATGTCACCCGTCACCACGTTTACGAGTTCGGGGAGTTCATCGAGGCTCCATCTCCGAAGCCGGCGACCGGTATCCCCCAGGCGCTCATCATCAGGAAGGAGTACTCCATCGGGTGCCCGCTCATCGGTCATCGTCCGAAACTTGATGATCTGGAATGGCTCGCCGTTCCGTCCGGGCCTGATCTGTCGAAACAAGACCGGCGACCCGATCCGGGCACGCACCGTCGCAGCAACCGCAACGATGATTGGAGAAAGCACAACAAGTGCCAACGACCCTCCAACCACGTCGAACAGGCGCTTCACCGCTCTCTGAATCACCAATCGGTCCCTCAGCTCGATTCGAGGAAGATGCTACCTTCACGGAGAAGTTCGGAAGGTTCCGTCAGGCCGCTGCATCCCATGACCGCGGTCAAAACCACGAGCGATACCTCGTGGCGGAGCGGGGCAAAAGGGGAAGCCGGTGGATTCAAGAACCTGCGTGCCAAAGCCGGCAATCGATGAGGCGACGCTTCGCCTCCACCACACGCCCACCTCGTTGGCTGATCGATGGCACCCTCTCAAAATACACCGCGACTCGCCGTCGGTTCTGTGACGCGTTCGTCGCGCAGCACGGGTCGACGGTCCACCGCCACACCACGCGGAGACGGACGGGACAGCGAGCCCGTCACAGCGCGGGATCACGGTCAGCCCGGGAGGCCTGCGGAGCGCGAGAGCGACCTCAGCGTCCTGGCGGTTGTCGACTCGTTGGCCCAAGGTGGCGCCGAGCGCTCCCTGCTCGATCTCGCACAAGAGATGCGCGAGCACCACATCATCACGACGCTCGCCACGTTACGCGACGAATTGGTGGGCTTCTCAGCCGAAGACCTCGGAGTCGAGAGGATCAGAATTGGGGGAACGACCGCCCCCGGTCGAATGATGGATCTCCGATCCCATATTCAGACCGGGCAATTCGATCTCGTCCATACGACGCTCCTGGCCTCCGACATCACCGGACGACTTGCGGCTTGGGGAACCGGAGTCCCCGTGCTGAGCTCCATCGTCAACACCACGTACGATCCGGAACGGCTCCTGGACCCACGCGTCTCTGCGTGGAAGTTGAACGTCATCCGTCAGATCGATGGATGGACCGCGAGGAATCTGGCCGATCGGCTCCACGCCCTTTCACAAGGAGTGCGAGACTCGGCGACGCGCGCTCTCGGGGTGCCGGAATCGCGCGTCGTCGTCATTCCGAGGGGCCGAGATCCGGATCAGTTCAAGCCGGCGTCGCGTGAAGCCCGCGACACCGCACGGCTCGGAATGGATCTGGATCTCCAGGCGCCGGTGTTCCTGGCGGTTGGTAGGCATGAATTCCAGAAGGGGCATGCGACACTTCTCGACGCGTGGCCGGCGGTGCTCGCCACACTCCCGGAGGCCGTGCTGCTGATCGCCGGCCGACCGGGCAACGAGTCCAAGCGTCTGGCGGACATGGTTGAGAGCCTGGCAATCACGAGCAGCGTTCGATTTCTCGGAGTCCGCCTTGACATCGCCGATCTCCTCGGTGCGAGCGATGTATTCGTGTTTCCATCGCACTACGAGGGGCTCGGTGGAGCGTTGCTCGAAGCCATGGCGGTGCAAATTCCCATCGTCGTCAGCGACCTGGCCGTAACACGGGAAGTGCTCGGCGACGACGCGTGGTTCACTCCTGCGGGCGACGCGGCGGCGCTGGCGGTGGCAATGGTCGCGGCGGATGAGCGGATCGATGATGCCGTCCCTGCCGCGGCCCTCGCTCGATTTCTGGATCGGTTCACCCTCGAGGCGGTTGGATCCCAGATGGCAGCGATGTACCGAGAGATCGTCAATACCGCGACTTGAGGTTCGGGCCGCGAAGAGAGCCAGCTTCCGATCGAGCAAGGTTCAGACGACGAGTTCCGGCGGCCCGTCATAACGGCGGACCCTGCGTCGTAGGCGATCCTCGAGCACAAGACCGGTGGCGAGTTTGCGTCGAAAGAACCGCATCCCATCGCTCTTCTGCACCGCGACGCGGTGGAGCCGCCACCGATCCGTCTCGCTGCGATTCGGCGGGCCTTCGCCCAGTACGGCTGTTTCGTATCGCTTCTTCACCTCCGGCTCGGCGTCCGCCGACCACCAGCCCTTGGGGTAGGCAAAGTGCCGGGGCTCGAGGCCGATACGGTCGTAGATCAGCGCGTTCGACTCATCGAGTTCAACTGCTACGTCGTCAGGGGTGAGGAACCGAAGATCCGGATGCGTGTGTGTGTGCGCACCGATCGAAGCCAACCCGGACTCGATCATCTCTTCCACGTGCTCCCATGTCAGCGGCAGCGCACCCGGTCGCGCAAGCGACGGATCCTCGATGGGCAACGTTGTGATGTACAGCATGAACGGGTGATTTCGCTCGACGAGGAGAGGAAAGGCATTTGCGTACATGTCGGAGTAGCCGTCGTCGAAGGTGAGCACGAAGAGACGATCGTCCTCGGGTGTACCCAGCCGGGCGACGGCATCTTCCAGTGAAACGATGGATCCTTCGCCCTCCAGGTAGTGAATCTGCTCGGCGAAGGTTTCCGTCGCGATCTCCATCTCGCGACCGAGATTGGCCCCCACCTGGTGGTAGATGAGGATCCGTGGGCCCGGGCGGCGCTCCGAAGCGAGTTCTGGTACGGAAAGCGCCCCCTTGAGGACTCTTCTGCCCAATCGACCGCTCTTAGCCAAGACGTCGTCCCCGAGTCATCCTGTGCGGTTGCGGAACGACCACGGTGATCCGGCGGCACCCGGGTCCTTCACCAGTGAATCCGCCGCACCGCGTCTGGACAGCGTTCGTCTCGCAGTGCGCTCGGTCTCGATGGCAGGCTCTTGGGCCTCTGAATCGGTGTTGGCCGGGTCGACGTCGCCTGAAGCCTCGGCGTCTTGGGGACCGAGCCGACGAGCTCGCCTGGCGGCTCTCAACCCGCGCCGGGAGTTGTTGGGAGGAGGCTCCCGATTGGTTTCCGTGAATTCCGCTTCACCAGGGCTTGTGTCCCCCTGTTTCGACCAGTGCCACTCGGGTTCAACGTCACGACTCGATTTGTTCTGTGTCTCATCCTTGATTCGGGTGGCAGGCGCCAGCTTAGGTCGGATGAGCACGACGCCCGCAGGCAACGAACGACGGTCTTCGAGGGTGTGCAGCACGGTCTCGACATCGGCCGGTGCCGGATCGCCCGCGATCGCCACCAGGATCATCGCGTCGAGTCGTTGTGATAGGACGTGATAGCTCGCCGAGTCCGACGGAGGAGACGCGACGATCACGACGTCGTATATCTCTCTTGCCGTATCCAGCATGGAAGCAAATGCCGGCTTAGCCAGAACGTCGGCCGCGTCGCCCCGACGATTGCCGATGGAGATGCCAAGGAGATCCTCGGCAAGATCAGCGCGTTGAGAGGCCTGCTCCAGGGTCCGTTGCGGCTCGGCTAGGACGTCTTCGAGCTCGAACTTGTGCCGGCGGTACTCCGCAAGGCGAGACGGGTTGCCGAAATCGGCGTCGATGAGCAGAGCCCAGCTGCCCGAATGCGTCAGCCCTGCGGCAAGGTCGGCGGCAAGCTCGTGGGCGTGGGCTGATGAACCGGTGAGCGAAGCCACACCGACGACGAGACCGCTGCTGAATCCCCGCAGACCTTCGACATGCGATCGCAGCTGTTGAATGCCTGCCTTTCTCTGCCCCTGTGGTGCCGTGTCATACCACGATGTCGCGTGCTCTCCTCGTGACTGCGGGCGTGCAACCATCTCAGGCAGCCGGAAGCGGGGCTCGAGCTCGGTGATTTCCCACAACGGCTGACGCAGCCGGTCGATGATGACGAGCCCGGCCGCTCCGACCAACAGGCCGACGGACAGGGCGACGACCATGGCTACGGGAAGTGGCGTCGGAGCGATGCCGGCGTCGTCGACTTCAACAGCATCGACCACGCCGATCGGTTCTTCAACGAGGCTCTGCGCAACGTAGTCATCGAGCGCCTCCCGGAGCTGGGCCTCTTCCGCCCGAAGCAGCGCGAGGTCAGCATTGCGGACGGCATCGCTGCCAATGGAAAATTGGATGCTCAGGAGCTCGTCCTGTGCACCCCGCAGACCCTCGCTCGCCGCGTCGCGGTCGGCGAGAATCGCGGTGCTTGGACGCGGCGGATTCCTGGGGCTGAGCAACTCGGCAGTCAGCGCACCGTAGAGCGTGGCAAAAGCATTCACTTCGGCTTGCAGTTCACGGATTCGGGACGACGTCTCGATGTCGTCGGTGTTCGGAGGCGGGGTGCCCGCTACGATCGCCGCAACGACAATATCCAGTCTGGCTACGGTCTCTACGATCCGACCGGTCAGCTCCTGCGATGTGTCCAGCAGCTGCGCCGCGAGATACCGGTCACGCAGGTTGGTCGCAACCGAAGACGCTTCCTCCTCAGTGGCGGCCCTGCCGATGAAGAGGAGGCGGAGGTCGTTTCTAACGGAGACCACCTCGGCCCGAACCCCCGGCGCAAGAGGATCGATACCGGTTGAGAGTTCGGCCGCATTGACGCTCTCAGCGATCTGCCTGGCACCGTTCATCCGCTCCTGGGCAGCGGAGTCATCGACTTCACCGACCAAACGGTTGAACGTGATCGCGGCCACAGCCTCATATTCGGGAATGGCGTCGTTGCGCGAAACCGTGATCAACACCGCCGCGAGAACAGCGACAAGACCGGCCAGCCCCAGCACCCACCACCGCGATCTGATGATTCGTCGCAGACGTTTCGACGTCATGACCCAGCCATCCCCATTTACCCCCTTGAGCAGGTCCCCACAAGCACTCCCACCCACCGCTAGGTTACAGCGATTCTCTCGCTTTGCCCAGAGCGGCGGTCACAACAGCCGCGACGCGTCGCGAGGAGCGAGCTCTGTTCGGTGCCGGCCGGCTCGAAAGAACGTGCGAGTCGCGAGTCGCGAGTCGCGAGTCGCGAGTCGCGAGTCGCGAGCCCGACTGAATTGCTTTCGACTAGCTCTGTCGTGATCACGCAGTCAGGCGGCGAGCCCCGGCGAGCCGCCCAACAAACATGGCGCAGGCCGCTCGGCCCCGGCTCCCACCGACAGCTACCGCATCGCTCATCTTTTGCGGAGTCTTTGGGTCGCGCACAATATTTTTCCGGTGTTCATTCTCTTTTTCATTAGGTCTTCACTTGGAGTAGTGTGAACTCTCGGTGGTCGTATGCCTACGGAGGGGAGGGACGCGAGTTGGGAGCCAATACGACAATTGGTCGTCCGGATTCCGACACGAGTTGGGGCGTCAATATTGCCCAGACCGCCGCCGCAGTCCACGCCGACCTGTCGCTCGCGCTGATCGAAGCGCTGATCATCGTCGTCGCCTACATGGCGGCGCTGAGCGTGCGATTCATCGATTCACCAGAGGGAGTCCCGACCGGGTGGTGGACACGTCTGGTCGTCATTCTGCCGATCTTGCTGATCGTGCACATCGGGGTCAACGCGGTCTTTGGAAACTACGGACACGTGTGGCAGTACGCCAGCATCGACGAAGCCAAGCGACTCTTGACCGCCGCCGTGACCGCAGGCCTCGTATTGCTCGCCGGGCTCATCACCTGGCGGATCTTTGGCGGCGACGGTCCCATACCGGTGTCGGTGTTGGTGATCGGCGTGTTACTCACCTCTGGTGGCATGGGGGCTGTTCGATTCTGGTCACGTCTGTTCTCGTACCGCCGCTACGGCGAGGGGAGCGGGCTGGCTGATCGGGCGCTCGTGGTTGGTGTTGGCCAGGATGCGGTGAGCCTGTCCCGACATCGCTCGCACGCGAAGGGCATGATCTGTGTTGTCGGTTTCCTGGACCCGTCGGTGAAGACCGTCGATTCCCGGCGAAAGCTGGCGGGTCTTGAAGTTCTGGGTCACGTCGATAACGTTGCCGAGCTGGTGGAGCGTTTCGACATCGATCAGGTGATCATCGCCACCGAGAACGCCGGCACCTTGAGCAGGCGTGTCGTGGACCTCTGCATGGAGATCGAGGTGAGGTTGCGCATCGTGCCCGACATCGATTCGCTCCTCGGGGATTCAGAGACCGAGACCATGCGCGATCTGAAGTTGACCGATCTCCTTCCCCGTCAACAAGTGCATACCGACCTCGGCGCCGTCGAGCAAATGATCGCTGGGCGCGTTGTCCTCGTCACCGGCGCCGGAGGCTCGATCGGGTCGGAGCTGGTGCGACAGATCCTCACCTTCGGTCCTGGGAAAGTCGTAGCACTCGATCACGATGAGACCCTCCTGCATGAGGTGTCCTCGGACTCACACGACGCTCCGCTCGTCACCGAACTCGGCGACATTCGCGATGTAGCCAGAGTGCGTTCGATCTTCGAGAAGCATCGACCCCACTTGGTCTTCCACGCCGCTGCGCACAAACACGTCCCGATTCTGGAGGATTGCCCCAGCGAGGCGGCGAAGACCAACGTGATGGGCACGGAAACGATCATCCGAGCGGCCGGTGCGGTTGACACGAAGCATCTGGTCGTGATCAGCACCGATAAGGCCGTCGAACCGTCGAGCGTGATGGGTGCGTCGAAGCGCGTTGCCGAAATGCTCGTCCAAGCAGGCGCCGAGCGACAAGACATGCCGCAGATGTGCGCGGTGAGATTCGGCAATGTCCTCGGCAGCCGAGGGAGCGTCGTACCGACGTTCAGGCGCCAGATCAAGAACGGCGGGCCCGTCAACGTATCGCACGCTGACATGGAGCGATACTTCATGACCGTTGGCGAAGCCGTAGAGCTGGTGCTGCAAGCGGCGGTGCTATCGAAGGGCGGAGAGGTGTTCGTACTCGATATGGGACGGCCGGTCCGCATCCTCGATCTGGCGAATCGGATGATCCGCCTCGCCGGCTTGGTCCCCGGCAAGGACATTGCGATCGAGATCACCGGCACCAGGCCCGGCGAGAAATTTACCGAGGATCTTTCGATCGGCCCGCTGGAACACACCAACCACGACCAGGTGTTGGTGGCTCAACCGTCCTATCCGGGGCCGGTGAGCATGGCGGAGGCACTCGATCGATTGGACCAAAGCGTGGCTGCCGGTGACGAGTCGGAGATTCGCGCACAACTGCTTGGGGTGGCCTCATCGAGCAGCCCCGGCATCGACGTAGTCGATCTCCGCGTTGACGAGCCCGTCGTAATCGGGCCTCAGGTCGGGACTACGGCCCCTCATCGGGCAACCGAGGCCGGCGAGTCGACCGAGGACTCACGAGGATTACCCCCGCAATAGCCAACAGCCCGATCGTGAGCACGGCCCCACCGACAACACCTTCGACGCGACCCGCGGTGCGAGCGATCAGTATCGCCAAAGCCAGCTGAGCGAGAAGGGGGAACACCGCGTCGACCTGGTCGAGCTGCCCTGCCAGGCCGACGCCGCGTAAACGGATGGCAATCGGAACGATCAGGAGCAGCCCCAACACCGCCACCGAGGCGATGATGGAAGCCGGCCGGCCAATGGCACCTTGCGTCGCCACGAACACATAGACACCAACGGCCGCGTGCGACCCCGCTCCGCCGAGGGAGGCGAATGCTCGGGGCCAGCCGAGGAATCCCGCGACGCCGGCAACACCGAGCAACACCATCGCCCCTTCGGTGTCCGGAACGGTGAGAAACACCCCGAGGGCGGCGATTCCAAAGAGTGGGTGCGAAAGACCCGTGCTCGCATAGCGACCTTCGAATGCAGCGACGATGGGCGCCGCCAGGATGATCGCCAGCAGGCCAAACCACGGCAGCCAAGATCCAGACTGCGCAGTTTCCGGCCTGATTATGAAGAACGCACCCGGTAAGGCGAGCAGCGCCCCCACGGCGACACTTCGGTGGAGGAGCCCCGCGACCGCCAGCAAGATAACGCCAACGACTTGAGACCAACCGAGCATCTGGGACTGATAGAGAACCAGCACGATCGCGGTCGCCACCATCAGTCCGCCGAACCGCTGGACCTCGTCACGTCCCCGAACTAGCCAGAGCACAATCCCGAGTGCCAACACGATGAAGCCGGCGACCAGGCCCTTCGCCATCATTGGATCAATGAGCGCATCGACGGCCGATTCGATCAACGATCCTCCTACGCCTTTTTGTCGCTGTTGACGACGGATGCTAGGGATGAGGCCGCTCCCGAGCCGCCACCACAGTGCCATGTGGAGAAATCCCGTGGAAGTGCGGGTCCTCTCTCCGACACCAGAGAGTCGCGAGTCACGAGCGACGGAATCGCGGCTCGGCAGTGAAGGCCGATGTCTTGCTCGCGACTCGCGACTCCCAGACTCCGCTACCAATACTCCAGTGGCTGGGATGGGTTCGTATGCTCCACAACAGATCAGGAGGGTGTATCCGCAAGCGGACCATGCTGGCAGCGGCGATGGGACTCACGACGCTCGCGGCTGCCGCCATACAGGGTTCGCGCCGCTTCGCGGTCGTCGAAGATTCGATGCGCCCGACGCTCGAGCCCGGCGACTGGGTGATCGCCAGGCGCCACCGGGGGGTTCCCCGAAGAGGCGCCGTCGTCGTGTTTGCCAGCCCGCATAACCCGCAGCTCTTGTTGATCAAGCGGGTCATCGGCCTGCCGGGCGAGCGGATCACCGTTGCCAATGGCCAGGTTCACATCGACGGGAGCACGCTCGCCGAGACCTGGGCCAGCGCCAGAACGGCTCCGGACAGCGACAATCTCGTCCCGGATGATGCGGTGTGGGTCCTTGGGGACGACAGGGCGCTCTCGTCTGCCGATAGCCGGACCATCGGGCCGGTCCCAGTCGACGGGGTCGCCTGGAGGGTGTTCGCCATCTACTGGCCGGCCGGGCGGGCCGCAGCGCTCTGAGTCACGCTCGTCTGGCAATGAGGACGATGTCGATGGCATCGCCGTTCTCGGTGGGGCGGATCGCCTTCTCGTTTCGTTCGATTTCGAGCCCGGTGAAGTCGTCGGCGAGCTGATCCTCGGTGAACAGCATCTCCGGGTACGGCGGACCTCCCACGCCGTCGGAGAGGTTGTCGAGATGGTGTGCGATCAGGATGAGCTTGCCACCCGGAGCAAGCGCCCGCGCCGCAGTGGCGTGGACACGCTGACGCACGGCCTCCGGTACTTGCAGGTAGGCAAGAACAACGAGGTCCCAGACCTCCCCGGCCGGGTCCCAGGCAGTGAGATCGACGGCGACGAAGGTGGCGTCAAGCCCGTGCTCGGCGGCGATCTCGTTCGCCTGCTCGACGGCCACGGGTGAAAGGTCGAGGCCGGTGACGGCGTGGCCCTGCGCGGCCAACCTGAAGGCGTTTCTTCCCTGGCCGCTGCCAAGGTCGAGAGCGCGACCCGGCGCGAGATCAGTGGCGAGCTCGACGAGAAGCCGGTTCGCCTCGGCTCCCCACAGTGCTTCCTCTTCGGCGTAGCGGGTGTCCCACGCCCGCCGTTGATCGTCGCTCATTGCGAGCACGCTATCAGCCAAGGTGCTTGGTCGCCTCGCGGATCGACAGCGCGGACATCTCGTCGCGATGGGCACGGACGAATGCGCGAACCGCGTCCGGGTCGGTCTTGGCGTACTCGCGAAGCGCCCAGCCGATGGCCTTGCGGATGAAGAACTCCCGTTCGTGGAGCCGTGCTGCACACGCCTCGAACAGGAGGCGCTCGTCGGTGGTTTCCTTGTGCCCGACCTGGCAGATGATCGCGGTGCGCCGCAGCCATAGGTCTCGATCGTCGATCCAGGGGCGCACCTTCGGTGTCGCCTCATCCCGCTGGTCGCGCACAACATCGCCGACGAGCTGGATGGCGACTTCGTCGACCAAGTCCCACCAGGCGCCCTCGACGATCAGTCTTCGAAACAGAGGAATGCTCGACAGGGTCACATATCGAGGAAAGGCCCTGGCATAGCCAAGGGCGAGGTACTGCTCCTCTCGGCGCGGCCGGGCCCACAGCCCCAGGACGGCGGCTCGATACTGCTCCCGGTTCGCCGGCGACCACCGGTCGAGCATCTCGTGGAGGATCCGGGTGCGGGCCGGCTTCTGTACGCCGTAGAACGGCTGCTCGGTCTTCATATATGCGGCCATGGGTATCGCCTTGTCCGAGTTGGCGACGGCCGCCAACTCGGTTGCGGCGAACGCGGTCAGGGCTTCAACGTTCATTGGCCACGGCAAACCAGCGTCCGGAGACGTCACCGAACGGCTCATCACCCCGCTCGACGGCGACCGCAAGCCGCGCCGTCTCGGTTCTGGCCTTGTCGATGACGTGCGCCGGATACCCGTAGCGCTGTTGATGCTCTTCGAACTCGTCTTCGTCGTGGATTTCGACGCCGCCGCCCCTCCGCACGGCAATGTCGAGGTCGAGATCGATCATCCGCACCGTGTCGCCCTCCCACACCGCAGGGGTGGCGATATCAACGTACAGCGCGAAGGGAGCGGTGGCGGCCTCGTTCCATATGGCGGTCCACCATTCGTCGCGGGTGATGACCTTGACCGCCGGGCTTCGCGAGAGAATCGGGTCCTCGCGTCCCCGCTGCATGCTGGTCCCTGCGGGCATCCACAGCCAAGTCCCGTACTCGTCCTCGCCAAGGCGATGCATGTCGAATGACCAGTGGGGGATGTCTCGCCACTTCGTGAACCGAATCTTGACCACATCGGACATGGCGCCGAGCGTACCGAGTAGCGAGTCACGAGTCGCGAGTCGCGAGCCCGAATTGGCACCCAGAACCCGCGCACCCCCACCGAATCGCTTCGCATAACAGAACCCGCGATCAGGCAGTCAGCCGGCGAGCCCCCGCGAGCCGGCCAACAAACATGGCTCCCAACCACTCAGAGTAAGAAGAAACTCCATAGAGTAGTTAAGGGATAGACGGCATGCGTCGAAAAACTGCGGATGACCCGATGGTTCAGGAGCCCATTCTCGTTGGCCCTACTGGCATCTGCCGGTGTACTCGTATTCGCCGGCGGGGCCGCCGCGGTGGTGCCTACCGACCAGGTTATCGCGCCGGCCGCCGCCGGCACCTCCTCCTCCACCACCACCACCCCGGCGACGACCACCACGACCACAGCAGAGGCTGCGGTCGGAGCTCCGGCCGAAGAGGCGTCGCTGATCTGGGATACGGATCTGATCGACACCGCCGGCCTGTGCTGTTACGCCGATTCCGATGACCACTACGACCTGCCGACCGTCTACACCCAGACGAACATCCGCGTTGCCGGAATCGTCGTCGACCGCGGTTGGCTGAGCAGACACCCCGATGTTGCCGTTGATCCACCGAGCCAGCCGGGGCACGCCACATTGGATGCAATGGAAACCGCCTACTCGAACCACATTCCCCGGTACGTGGGCATCGACCAGCCGTTCAGCGCGGACCGTTGCGACCGGCCCCCTCCCCAGACTCGGGTGCTTGAGCAACTGATCGTCAGCAACGCTCCGGTCGTGTACGCCACCGCCGGCTCGGTCCGACAGCTTGCCTGGACGCTCTGCGCCTACCCGCACGTGCGGGCGTCCATCATCAACGTGATCATCTCCGGTGGCGACAGCGACCCCGAGGCTGCCCTCGAATGGAACCAGGGCGCCGACCCGGCAGCGTTCGACTATGTGATGGAGAGCGATCTCGCCATCACGTGGTTGCCGGCTTTCGACGGGGGACTATGGCAGGCCGACCGGCACGCCACGCTTACCTACGGTCGCCTCGGGGACCTGCTCGATGACATTCCGCAACCAGCACTCGACCAGCTACATGCCGTTTACCAGCGCGGCGATCCCAGCAAGGGCACCATCGACGACATGCTCGACGGTGTTCATCGTCGGTGGATCGGCCAGTTCATCACCGCCATCAACCCGGTCAACGGGCGCATCGACCCGGAACCTGACGTGTTCACGTTCGAGCAGATCTCGGCCACCGTCGAATGGATCGTCATCGAGAACCGGTCCGCGTTCACCCAATGGAGCACACGGTCCGGCCAGACCACAGGCGGGAGCCTTCCCGACTGATCTTGCTCGGCCTGCGACCGCAAGGATCATCGTTGGCGAACCGGCGAGGAAAGGCGGCACCGTAGGCTGTGCGTCGTGAACCGGGTGCAGTGGGGTTGGTATCGAGCACGCAGGGGGCTGCAACATCCGCGCCAGATCCGGTTGGCGCTGCGTCGCCGGGTGGTGGCCGTGCTCTCGGCCAAGCGCATTCGACCGATGATGGAGACCGAATGGTATGCGGCCAAACGCGGCATCTCCGGGCGGGGATGGCGCCGTGTTGTATACGACTACGCCAGGCGAGGTTTCCCGGTCGATGCCGACCCCCACCCGCTCTTTGACACCAGGTGGTATCTGCAGCACAACCCGGAGATCGTCGAGGCCGGTGTCAACCCGCTCGCCCATTACCTGCTGACGGGCGAGGGCGCCGGCCGATCACCGCATCCGCTGTTTGACCCCGAGTACTACGGCGCCCGCGCTGGGACCGATCAACCCGCAGGGCTCAATCATTTCCTGGCGAGCGGCGACCGGGCGGGTTTGTCGCCGCATCCCTCCTTCGAGCCGGAGCACTACCGGGCCCAGCTCCCGGAAGGCGCCGATGCCACCTTCACTGCGTTCTTGATGGATGCGACCCCGCGCCATGCACCGAATCCGTGGTTCTCTCCCACGTGGTATCTGCGTCGCTACCCGGAGGTGGGACGGGAGGGGATGAACCCCCTCTACCACTACGAGGGATGGGGTCGAGCGAAGGGCTGGACACCTGCACCGGTTCCGGCGACGACCGAGCCTCCGGAGCCCGAGTACCGCGACCCGGACCCCGTCGCGGAACCGCTGCCTGCTGCTACCGGGAGCAAAGTGAAGGACGAGGTTCTGGACGAGGTAGCACGACGGGCGGCGACCGTGGTGAGTTTCGATATCTGGGACACCGTCCTGCGCCGTGACACCGCACCCGAGGCGATGAAGCTGCAATCGGCCCGCCTGCTCTGGCTACTCGGTGGTAGTGCGTTGCGCGGCGACCCCCCGGTACTGGAGCTCTACCGAGCGCGGTTAGCCGCTGAAGCCGCGGTGTCCAGCGGCCCCGACCGGGAATACCGCTTTGTGGATGCGGCGCAGGCGTGGGTGCAAGAGACGGTGCGTCCCACCGTCGCCGACCTCGACCGGGTGGCGTTGGTCGAAGCTCTCGTCGCCCACGAGTTGAGCGCAGAGATGTTCGCCTCGCGTGGCGACGCCGCCGCAGGCGAGCTCCTTACCCGCCTCGCCGATGATGGCGTCGAGATCGGTCTGCTCTCCGACTTCTATCTCGGCGCCGCCGAACTCGACGAGATCCTCGCCGCCGCCGGAGTACCCGCGGTGGCATCGTTCGTCGCTGTCTCCTCGGACGCCGGTGTCGCCAAGCGATCCGGTCGGCTCTTCGAGCTGATCCGCACCGAGCGGGATCTGGCTCCCTCGAGGTGGGTACACGTCGGCGACAGTCTCGCCGCCGACGTCATTGCCGCCGAGGACAGCGGAATCGGCGCGGTTCATTACGTCAACGACTACGAGTTGGCGCTCCAGAAGGGCCATGAGGAGACCTTGCGCGGGCTGCTGCGAGGCAATCCGCTCGCCGCCCAGCAGTCAGTTGCCCGTGACGTCGGCGACTCCTCGCCATCCTCACCCGAGGGCCCGGCCGGAGACACTGCGCGCTACGGGGCCCGTATCGCTCCGCTGATCGGGGGCTATGCCCTCTTTGCGCTGGAGCGGGCCCTGAGGGTCGGGGTCGAGACCATGTACTGCTTCACTCGGGAGGGCGAGTTCGTCGGTGAGGCCGTCACGGAACTGATCAAGAACGACGTCTTTGGATTGGCAACGCCCGGTGGCCTGGCGGCCGCCGGGCGCGACTACCCACGGGTCGCCGTACTCGAGGTGAGTCGTTTGGCGACCTTCAACGCTTCGCTCGACACCATTGACCCATCGAGCCTGATGCGGATGTGGACCATGTACCCGTCGCAGTCACCGATGGCTCTTGGACAGACGTTGAAGGTCTCCCCCGACGTGCTGACGGCGGCGTGCCGCCGCGTTGGTTTGC
>Ga0255058_10000558_pt1 | contig 21906 bp, 22 predicted proteins | sample Cases_109_9_MG_FD_188637 | JGI IMG/M metagenome (GOLD analysis project Ga0255058, IMG submission 188637) | Seawater microbial communities from Amundsen Gulf, Northwest Territories, Canada - Cases_109_9 | ecosystem: Environmental > Aquatic > Marine > Gulf | place: Canada: Northwest Territories... | reverse complement strand
TCATTCCTACCAAACACTTACGGAATACCATCTAAAAAACCTATCAGAAACCTTCATAAACAAGCCTGTTTTGGTGTCAGAGACTTTTACAATTTGGAGTTGCTCCATTATGTTGTTATCAGCTATCCTTTATAATCACAATGAGTTATGTTTTTTGGTATATAAGTTGCGCTGTTTATTTAGAATTCTAATTCACATTCAAAATCTTAATAAAGAAATCTTCTTAATCATATATTACCATGCATCATTAATTTAAAATGAGGAAAATTTAATGAAAAAAAGTTTGCTAGGATTGGGATTTTTGTTTGTGTTTATGTTTCTTGGAGGAGTTGTTATTCCAACAAACTCACACGCTATACCAGTGTCTGATCCCAGGCTCGGTATTAATGTTTTTGCGGGACCAGGAGATGTGATTGCCACATTCCGAGGCCAAAGTGCGAGTTTCAGCAACGATCTTTACCTTGATCTTGGTGTGTTTGGCCCTTCGATTGAAGATATTTTTATCTTCAACAATCATGCGGCTAATATAGGTGATACAATAAACTTAGGCTCATTTACTCTTGGCACGGAGCTTCTTTTTCGCATGCATGTCAACAATACCGGAAATGATTTTTTTACTGGGCCGGCATCAAGAAATACAGATGGAATTGCACACGCACTTGTTGATCTTGTCCCATTTCCTGGTGATACATTTGTAGGGTTTGAAGACCTTTTTGGTGGGGGAGATAGAGATTTCAACGATATTATGTATAGCTTTTCGAATACTAGCACGAGCACTGTCATCGTGAATCCGGAACCCACAACCATAGCCCTTCTCGGCATCGGCTTAGCAGGACTTGCAGGGGTAGAAGTAAGACGTAGACGGAAAAAGAAAGCAGTTGATAAAGGCTAAGTATTCATTTACCAATATTGATTCAATATACAGACGCCTACATTCTTCATAATTAGAGGGATGTGGCCTGCCCCCACGATGTGCATTCTCACGAAGAAAGATTTAAAGGGATTTAGGTCTTTTTAAATTTTGATTATGTAGTTTGTATGGAAATGCATTGAAGTGTTTCGTACAAACAATATAAGATGGAGGTATAAAAAATTAAGAGACTAACTTCATTTACGCCATCTGTCAAATTGACGGTTGCAGCAATGGTGATGGCAATAATCACCTTAACCGTGTCTACAGCCGATGCGGGGAAGAGAAATAGGTGTGACAGAAATGGCTGTCGCAAAAGCAATCATGTTACTGTATGCAACAAGAAACCAATAAAAGTAGCGGTTGAATGTAAGGAGCTATATCAAAGGTGCGAGGTAATAGATATTAGCAATAGTAGAAGAGAAGAAGCAAGGTTCCAAATACCTGGTGGATATCGTTTGACTACTCAGTTTGTATCAGCGTATACCGTTCCACAAGGCAACCAAGTGAAAGGGTACCGTATCCATAGACTGCGATTGGAGGCAGCATCCAGAAGACGCCACACGTTCGGATGCGGCCACGCGATAGAACCATACGAATATGGCGATACAGTTTTCAGCCCGTTGACCTTATATTCTAGAAGAAATGTTCAGGCGTTTGTGGTCTTGGATAGTCGTGGTGATAAAAGTACTTGTGGCGGTGGTAAGAAAACGACTTAATTAAGGCCGATTGATTAAAGAGGGGAGAGGGGGCATACTCTTTCCCTTTTTTGTTCTCACATTTGTTTTTGTCCGTCTACGCCATTGCCGTCAATACCAATGCCACACGTATTCCACGATACGAACATTATCCGCATCTTGCTCATAAAGCTGGATAATACGTTTTGCAAATCGTTTAAGTGTACTAACTGATAACTACAAAAGCCTAATGTTTAATATCCACCCCAAACCACATCTCACCTGTTATATCCCTGTGTATCCTGATGTTTAAATCTTATAAATCAAGTGTAATTTGGTGGTAAATTCTTAATTTTACAATTGATTGTAAATATCTAAAACATTATCATTTACCAAATGATTGAATGGGATGATAAATATAGTGTGGGTATATCAATAATTGACGAGGAGCATAAGAAGCTCATTGGTATTCTCAATAAGGCTATTGATGCAAAGGAACAAAGTGACAATAAAAAAGAATTACATGACGTATTAGAAGAAATGACTAAATTTGCACAAGGACATTTTAAGACTGAAGAGGATTACATGAGAGAGTTTAACTATCCAGAGTATAAATACCACAGTAAAGAACACAGCGATTTCTTCAACAAGACACTTGCATATTTCGATAGGGTATTTAAAGGTGATTACCATGTATCAAATGAGCTAATTGAATACTTACAGCAGTGGCTTGTTAACCACATACAAGTAACTGATAGACAATATATCGACTGTTTCAAGAAGAATGGTCTTAAGTAAGTTCTATAAAACAAAATTCATACCTACCCCACCCCAAAACCATCGACAATAATGACAAAAGTCTGGTTTGTTATCATTCCTCTTAAACACCATTCACATATCAAGCGTAATTAGGTGGTAAAGCTGAGGTGTTGTAGTCTGTATAAGGAACTCCGTGGCATATTATTGATATAGAGTCATAACTCTATTTACTTCTATATTGAAATTTTATAAAATTAATGAGTAAAAGTTAAGCACCCACATTTTATGCCGTAGGAGTATTGGTAATGCAAAAGCAACTTATTGCTATTACTATAACCATATCTTTTCTCAGCGATATTTGCAATCCTTGCAGATTGTTAATCACACATCATTTCAAACCACTTATATCTCGTTTCAATGTTCACGAAACACTTCAAATGAATCAATTTAATTTCTTGTCATCCAAACGAGTAATAGAACCTAGGAGGTCTTCATATGGAAACCAAGATCAAGTTATTGAAGAATGTAGATATTTTCTCATCTTTGTATGATGAGCATTTGGCACTTTTTGCAAAAATGGCCAATTATAAATGCTATGATAAGGATGAAGTTATTCTAAGGCAAAATGATACAGAGAACCAGTCACTTTTTCTAATTGCCAGTGGCCAGGTAAACGTATTTATTTCCGGAATAGATGGTACTGAGGCTATACTGGCGATATTAAATAAGGGAGAATTCATCGGAGAAATGTCACTCATTGATGGAGAACCACGTTCCGCATCTGTAAAAGCGGTAGAAAAATCCAACCTCCTCGTTATCCAAAGAGAGGACTTCTTAAACGAATTAAAGAAAAATTCCAGTCTGTCCATGACCCTCCTGATAGTAATGACTCGACGAATAAGAAAAATAGATCAAAAAATAGCCAATCTGGAGTTAATGTCAGTTTACGGAAAAATCACTACCACACTTAAGGATATTATAAAGGAAAAGGGCACTCATTCCTGCTTAACAGACGGTACGGATGTCAATGTTACTTACAACTGTCCTTCTCAACAGATGATAGCCGATATATCAGGTACCACAAAAGAGGCAGTTTCCAATGCCTTCAGTTACCTGCAGAGAAAAGGATTTCTAGCCTTTAACGGCAATGACCTATATGTTTTCAAGAATCCGGTACTAACACAATAGAATCAAGTTTGCTGATAGCTTATCAAAAGTAAAATGATACAAGTTAAGCCATAAGCAGACTTGGCCTATTTTCAACTTGCTAAAAAATTAATTCTATTCAACTATCCATATAATTTCTTTCAGAAGATGCCAAATGATTGAATGGGATGATAAATACAGTTTCGATATATCAATAATTGATAAGGAACACAGAAAATTCATTGATGTTATTAATAATGCTTTTGTTGCAAAGGAACACAATGACAATCCAGAAGCATCAAAGGAATTATTAAAGGAAGTGACTAACTATTCTCTTACGCATTTTGCAACTGAAGAGGCTTACATGATAGATTTCAATTATCAAGGGTATCAAGACCACAAAGAAGAACACCACGATTTTACCATGACAACAATTGCTAATCATAGAAAAGTAATTAAGGGTGATTATCAAATAATAAATGAAAACCTTTTATACCTTACAGGGTGGTTGCTGAACCACATTCAAGTAACTGATAGAAAATATATTGACTGTTTCAAGAGAAATGGTCTTAAGTAAATTTTATAAAACAAACTTTATATCTACCCCACCTCCAACCACATCTTGTGATGTAGATAAGCTATCATAAATTAAGTTGTGCTTACGAGGATGTAAATAGAAGAATAAAATATAAGAATTTCTTATCTTAATAGTTATTACTCAGTAGTTAAAATAGTTTTTATGGGATTTTTCAGTGGAAGGAAGAATACTTTATGAAAAAGATAGAAGCATTCATTCGCCCCGAGAAATTTGACATGACCAAAGATGCCCTTGAGGAACAAGGATATACAGGGATGTCAGTCTCAGAGGTAAAGGGACATGGTAGCCAGAAAGGTGTAAGTGAAACATGGAAAGGAAAGAAATACAGGGTAGATTTACTGCCAAAGATAAAGATTGAACTTTTCGTTACTGATGAAGCCTTAGATAAGACTGTACAGACCATTATCTCTGTATCTCAAACCGGAAGTATCGGAGATGGAAAGATATTTGTCTCAGACGTTTTAAACGCATATCGAGTGCGTACAGGTGAACAGGGTGAGACTGTAATTTAATACAATCTTATTAGAAAAACAAAACCTAACAAGGCCATTTAAGCATGACTCACCCCAAACCACATATTACCTGTAATATTCCTGTGAATCCTGATGTTTAAGTTTCCTCTTGATTTCAATAATACTCAGGTAACTACTGAAATCAAGATGAAAAATGATAAACAATCCCGACTGGAACAATTCAGAAAGAACAAATTAAAATCCTACGTATTAAGAACTCCGTAATTTACGTTCCCAATCCGCTTAAACTGTATAATAAGCCCACGATTATGAAGATTATCTAATGCACCACAAAATTATAAGTCTCATTAAGTCTTATAGATAGTGCAACAAATAATATTTGGTATGTCGTTTGCTCAAAAATATACTAAATAAATTTCTTTAGTAGACTTTTATCATAGGTGAAAGAATATGAAATTACTGTTTATTAAAAATCCTGTATTACGATTTGTTTTAGCGTGTATAGTGGCCATTCTTTTCACTTTAATTGTGTTGACTGTTAATAAAGACAATGAAGGAATGTCTTCTTTTAAAGAAGTTAAGAGTACTTCGAATAATTATGGTGAACGTGAGGATACACTTACATTGATGGCTCGTATAGATGCTCAAAATGGAGAGGTATTTGAGGTCTTACATTCTGAGACATCTGATTAATATAACAATGTAATAAACTGAAAGACTTATAAGTGATGTGGAATGCTTAATTCAAGTGAATTAAACCTATACTTTGTTGAATGAAATCTAAACATCAGGATACACAGAGATAATAGTGGTGAGATGTGGTTTGGGGTAAATATAGTTTTTAGTTATCCTTTTGTAACTGTATATCCTAACTTTTTAACGGCTTCCATAATCTCTTCAATACTTTCCTTCCCCTTTTCAAGATGGAAATCTGCCTTACCATCTTTGTGACTAACTTTGACATCGCTGACACCTTTGCATGCAGACAACGCTTTTTTTACCTTGCTTTCGCAGCCAGCGCTTGTCATACCTTTAATGTTTAGGACTACGTCTTCAGTAGTATCGTCTGATTCGCTAGCGCTACAAAGACCACAGGCTACTTTTATCACTTTTGGGTATTGATGAACACATGCATTCCCTTTACATTGTTCATCAAAGGGTTTACCTGAAAACACCACACATGCCTGCAAAACAGAAAAAGAAAGCGTAAAGGTGAGCATCGCAGCAACTAATATAATACTGCTCAATTTTAAAGGCTTAAACATTTTAATACTCCTTTCAAAAACAAGCTTAATTTATGAAAAGCATCTCCATCATCTGATAGATTCATATCTTTATGCCATCTCTTATTGATATGCTTTCTTGTAGGTTTATAATTACGTATTCTGAATCATTGAGACATAACTTGATTTGACTTTTACTTAGGATGCTTAGCCTTAGGATGTTCAGATTTTGGGTGCTCTTCCTTGAATTTTTCTGACTTAGGATGTTCAGATTTTGGGTGTTCTAACTTAGGATGCGCTTCTTTAGAAAGCGCTTCTTTAGAATCCGCTGCTTTGGAACCACTCACCACAATCATTTTAATACCATCTTTCTCAGAAAGTGTTCCAGAAACCTCCGCGTTTTCCCCGGCTAAGTCTTTGAGGGCCTCATAAGGGGCTCCATCTTCATGATTAGGGGTTAGCAGGAGGAGTGTTCCGTCTTTCGTAAGCACGCCCATTGGCATCCCTGTTTTTATACAACTTTTCGCACAACCAGCATGGTCTGGTCCCTTAAGACCTTTCTCAATATAGCAACCCATATCGACTACTTCCCCAGCCCATGTCCCTTCATTGTCTTGCGCTAGGAGTGGTTGAGAGGCTAAGAACAAAATGCTTACAATAAGTATCCAGTTTAATGGTCGTTTCATAACTTCTCCTTTCCATTTTGGTTATGTTTATAGAAATTGTTTTTTTATTGATGTTTTATGGCTATCAATGTAATTAACAAGTGTCAGGTATTTTTGAGAGTTATGCCCTAAATTGATCTACTTTAGTAAAAAAGTGGACGAGAAATATCACCTCTAATCACAAATTAGAAACAATCTCTTCTTTTATTATTAATACAAATTGTAAGCCGTATATTGTTCCATAAAAAAATAAGAAGCAGAAATATAATCTGAAAATGATAGGCTTTATAATTTTTAGCTTTTCCACCTAATTACGCCTGATATGTGAATGGTGTTTAAGAGGAATGATAACAAACTAGACTTTTACAATCAGTTATTGTATCTGCTTTCTACAGAACCATTCATCTCTATTTAAGTATTGAATGTGTCCCTGGGATTGTGTGATAATCTGAAGTTACAAGTCATGGTATGTCATACTGTAAAGTTTATTTATTTAACCCTTGTTAATTCTCATTTATAGTTTATATTTGAAATAGAAGTAGAATAGAACCCACTAAGAGCCAAATCTGCAGTTTAACAACTCCATATTCAACGTAGTATAGTTTCACTGTAAGGAATTTTGCGAATTCGAAGGTTTAAACCTACCCGTAAGTTATTTGAAGGCGTATACACACTAAGGGAGTAAATCTAGCACCCTGTTTTAGCCTTTAAACCGAAAGAAAACCCATACTTTCATCAAATCTCACTGGATTGCACAGAGAAATTAGTTGAATGCTTAGAGAAATTTAACAAAGGTGAGATAGACGCTGATACTTATGTAGAGTTGTCTTTTCAGGCTGACCTGTCTTTCCACCAGAAACTGATCCAGTTTAGATCATTCCGTTTCATAATTAGACAGATAATACATAAAATATGAATAGACAGAAAAAGCTTTAATTTGTATCTACTTGCATATCCATTGCTTATGAGGTTGTTAAGCGCAATACAATATCTTGGAACATTATTTGCGCATTATTTGCGATTTTACAAAGATCAAAGATGAAATTGAATTAATCATATTAAATGAATAGAACTACGAAGAACCTTATACCGGAGACGTTGTAAATTGACCAAAACTATAATGATTGTAGAAAACAATGAGTATTTTCATGACCTTTATCAAGCGATGCTAAAGGAATCAGAATATAAATTTATTCATGCTTACGATGGATATGAAGCAATGGAGAAAATGGAGGAAACGATTCCTGATGTAATTATCCTGGATATGCTTATGGACATGGTTACCGGGGATACGTTCTTCATGTATCTAAAGAATATTCCAGAATATGTAAGCATTCCCGTGATAATAATCAGCTCCTCTCCTGAAAGACGATACAGCCACCTGAGGAAAACTAAACCGGATCTTATATTTATTGAGAAGCGACATCTAACCAGTGACAGATTGGTTGATGGAGTAACTAATAAGATTTCCTTTAAACCGATTTAGCAGCCATCTTCTTATTTACGGAAGACACTGTCTGGAATTTTATCTTTGAGCCTTTTTCCAGATGCACTTTTATATGGCCCTACTTGAACGCTTTGATTTATTACAAAACCTAAAAAATATGAAAATAACAAAAACAAGAGCAGTAACAAATGATAAAGATATAATGTTAACTATTATTCAATACAATGACAGACAGAATAAAATTGTTAATCTTGTATATCTTTGTCTAGAAAAAGACAGACAGGGTAATGGAAATTATGTAGATAATGGCAAACTATTGGTTTATGTTAATGAAAAAGAACTGTATAGAATACCATTTCAAGGAACATTTACCGATGAAAGAAGTTTAGCCTTAACAAAACATCTTAATGGTATTGTTAAGCAAGGAGAGTCTGGAGAAGTTCTTTGGGGATATATAGAACATAAAGTTCTTAAATGCTGTGGATCTTGCTATGTAAGATAGATTATTTTACTTTTTCCTAAATTGTAAAAAAGCCATCCGATTAAAAGCAATTTCTTATCCTCCTTTCTTTTTTTCCTTGCTCAACAAACAATGGGTCACTGGGGAATGGCCGATCACAGATCCACCACCTGATTACGCTTGATATGTGAAACTTAACCATCAGTATTCACAGGGATATTACAGGTGAGATGTGGTTTGGAGTGGGGTAGTTATAAAAAAGGAAAGAGGCATGTAACATAATATGCACAACCCTTTTATTGATTATGTATTACTGTGCCACTACTACTTCTTTCCTTTGTCATGAGGAACTACGACCTCGACTATTGCATCAGAGCTGTTTCCAGAATAATCAATAGCCGTAATCTTCTAATATCAATTAAATGTTTACAATTCCCTGCCCAACCATCCCTTCAGTATTTTCCTACTAGTTATATAGTGGTGGAACTGCTTCCATTCTTCTTCCATATCTTCTTTACTAATGGCTCCGTAAGAAACTAATTTATTGCCAATTAGAAAGCCCTCTTTATTATGTATCTCTAAACGATTCTCAACATCATCCTTATCTAAGAATCCCAGTTCAACTGCTATGTCCCCAAAGAAACCTTCTTGCTCTCTTTGATGATCCATAATCGCACTTACTTGCTCTTTATTCAGTACATTTGCGTTTATAGCCATTTCTCCTATAATAATAGAATCTTTAGTTTGAAACTTGAGAGCGTTTTCAAGTTCGCTTTTTTTTATTTTTCCTTTTTTGAGCAAATATTCACCAAATTTCACTTAAGCCCCTTTTTTTGTTGGTATTTTGATAGGCTAGAAAAACAGGTATACACATTCTTTTTGTGTGTCAGGCAAAAGAAATTCTTATCTATCCATCAAATGATAGTTTAATGTCTGTTTGATATGATAATTCGGTAGATCATGTAAATATTTTGGTATGATAAAGACATAAGCAACCCCAATTAATTTTAAAAGTAGAAAGCTGAATACTTAATATTTGCAAACACATTGCCAAAATATTTGACAAACTCAAAGTTTTCATAATGTTCTGACATAACTACAGATACAATCTATAGCATCATACTGGCTATTCATTATGTTGCTTCGAATAATACATATCAAAATGAATATGAGTCATTATGAAACACAATATTTCGCTTTCAGAAAGTTTTGTGTGTGCATGCATTATTGAAATACAGATAGCTTCTGGCATCTTAAACATCAGGATACACAGGGATATTACAGGAGAGATGCGGTTTGGGGTGGAATAAAAAAACACCGACATCCCTCAGTGTATGAAGAATGTAGGCGTATGTAATTGAGATGGTGTTGGTGATTATTACTTAGCCTTTATTAACATTTTTCTTCTTCCATTTCCCCCTTGAAATACTCACCCTCAGCGTTTGCAATATTATCTTTATATCCAGCGCCAAACACATCCTCTTTATATAAAGCATATCGTACCTCAGCTTCTTCTGTACGTCTCGTATGGTTTCATCATATCCATGGTAACTCTGAGCGAGACCTGTTATGCCCGGTTTTGTGGTTAAACGGCCTGCATAACCTGAAATCTCTTTATTTAACATATCTACAAAGTGTGGTCTTTCAGGTCTGGGCCCGATAATGCTCATCTCACCCCTTATTACGTTAAAAAGCTGCGGCAATTCATCAATGTGTGTCCTTCTCAGGATTCTTCCTAGATTTGTTATTCGTACATCATTCTTTTTCGCCCAAACAGGGCCAAGGAGAGATTCGGCATCTACACTCATTGTCCTGAACTTGATAATCTCGAATATGCGTCCGTCCTTACCAACCCTCTCCTGAGCGTAAAATACAGGTCCTCTTGATGTTGTCTTTATTAAGATACCAATTATAAAAAAGACCGGTAATGAAAGTATTAGTCCAATAAAGGCTATGAAAAAATCAAGTAGTCGCCTGGCTTTAATATATCTACTTCTAATCTGATTTAAAGAGCCCTGGTGTGTTTGCCTCTTAAAAGCTTCGTATGGGGCGGAATCTATACTGATAGGAATTGATAATGTCTGGAATTTGTTCACTTTTCTTTTCTCCTCTTAAACAAAAAAAAAGGCTTATACACCAAACACCAAAGGTATTACACACTTCGGTATTGTGTATAAGCCTATTACATTATATACACTGGGAGGCTTATAATAACTGCTTAACGAAAGAGAAAAATCCTTTTACTAAGAGCTTGATGAAGCCCTGATAACCCCTTTCAGGGGTTTAAAGTAGGAATGACGGAAGCAATAATAATTAGCCTCCCAGTGAAAAACTTTGCTTCCATCAATCTTCAAATATAAACCATAAATAATGATTTTCAATAGAAAAATACAAAAATATTAAAAAAACTTCACTTTTGTCAATATTGTCGATGGTTTTGAGGAAGGCAAACTGCCCTGCTTAAACACCTTGACATTATCAAGCCCATTTGTTACATTATTCACTAGGTGAACACCTGTTCACCTATATTTTAAATGGACTAAACACTTATGAAAGAAGAAGAGGAAACTACAGAAATACAGCGTTCTGTTAGTATAGATGAAGTGCTTGGCAAAATACAGGAGCAACTAAGTGGCTTTTCCCGTGAACCATTCTGGAAGGAACTGGCAAGGTTCTTATGCTTCAGTCCCAGTGACGAAGCAGTTCAAGCCCACGCCAACAAATCCCCTGACAGATGGAGCCAGGCAGTAACGATATTGGCACGGCTTTCAGGAATAACGGATAAAGTCGATGATACAAGTCAATCTCCATACTCACCTCATAACTTTCAAAACCTGTCTATGATGGAACAGAGAAAAAAGCTGGCTGAACTTGAATCGAAATTTAAAGATGAAATAAAAAGAGAACTTGAGAGGCGAGGTGCAATCGTCGACCCGGACACCTTAGAAAAGGTAACTATATTGGAGCTTGGTGATGACGATGGGAAGAAGGAGTGGCCAGGATATCCTTTCAAGACCACTCACAACAACGGGGCCTAGAGTGCTGTGGGGAACTGAGGAAATAGGTGAGTATCTTAGAGTACACAGGCTCACTGCATGGCGATGGATCAAGAAGAGAGGCCTTCCTGCGGCACAGGGATATAAAGGGAAATGGTTTTCTACCACTTCACTTATAGATCACTGGATTGTTACAATGAGGCAGATACAGCTTGAGCGAAAGAGAGAACATAGTAAAGATAACTGATTACAGGTATGTTTAAAGATGTGGTTGCTAGGAATATATATTGCTTTACCCGCAAGAATATGGACAAGGGGTGTGAGCGTGAACCAATTGTGAACTAAAATATCAAAATAGGCAAAACCTATGCAACCTGTAACAAACAGGTTCTAACCTCGTTCAGGAAGCTCCACCATACTATGAAAGGACATATGATAAGTTAGACCTGAAAGAAAGCTGAAATTTGTGTCCATTTTGTGACCAAAATTATTGAGGGGTATGGTGAGCAAATCATCATGTCCCTTTTTTATTCTCTTCAACATCTCAACTTCGTATAGAACTTCTACATATCAAACGTAATCAGGTGGTAAAGCTGAGGTGTCGTATCTCCCTCCCCAAACCACAACTCACCCGCCAAACAAACCGTCGGGCAAGCCCGCCAAACTATCCGTCGAGCAAGCCTGTTACATCCCTGTGAATCCTGATGTTGAAATCTCCTCTTGATTTCTTTTTAAGTAAAAAAAGATTTTCTTGTTCTTACGATTTTATACAGGGGGGGGCATGGAAAAATTCGAACGCTCGCACCTTGGGAGGTACCTGCTCGGCAAAAAACATTTATTTTTTATTAATATATTCAGTACTTACTTAAAGGGGTACAAGCGGAAAGTATATTAATGAAAAAGCCCCATCATCAATGACACAAGTCAAATACTGATGAGGCAGTATGGCATGAACGCTTCCATGGACAGCATTCTAGAACAAAATTAAGTCTTGTAAAGTGAAAATAAGGTGCGCAAGGTTTTTTCAATAACTAGCATCCTTTGGGGGAGAAATTCCGAGGTCAGGAGTAACCTTGCACAACTTGCACAACCAAAAGTTTAACCTTTATTCTTTTCTAATACGTTGATTAAATCTTGCAGTTTAAGTAGTTCAGGGGTTACATTGCCAGGGTTGTTAGCCTTCAGGTACTTAATGCGTTTTCTAAAAGCGTCAATAAAATGACCAGATTTTTCTTTTTTTTCAATCATTTTTGTACTTTTCTATTAAATGTCAGCTTTTTATATAAAACATGTATTTCAGGAATTATTGGCGTTTGAATGGAATTAAAAAGCCCCACCAACAATGACATAAGTCAAATGCTGATGAGGCGCCATAGCAAGGACATTACCATGGTTTGAAATATTATCGGTAGTTAAGCCATATTCTTTAGAGAATTCTGTATGAATAAAAAAGCCCCGTCAACAATGGCATTAACCAATTGCTAACGAGGCCATATAATAGCGTCCTTGCTATAGTGGCCATAATACGAGAAAAGATAGTCTTGTAAAGTGAAAAACAGGTGCGCAAGGTTCAACGCCCACCTTTTCAGGTAAGTATAAAAAAGGTGGAGTTGCCCTACGCACCTAATTGTTCAAGTAAGCTTCTTTATATCTTTATCGGTAAATAAACTATATTATTTAAAAAATTTTGTAAGAAAATTGAAATTGATGACAAGGTATTTATTGAAACTATTATTGAAAAGATGATTAAACAGTTAAAATCATTAATTAACCAGAATTCAGATGGCAATAATAATGAGCTTATGACGGTTAGTGAGGTAGCAAAGCACCTAAAGGTTATAGAGACTTGGGTCTATGAAGTAGAATTCTCTTCTTTTGATTGGGGTCACAGGGGTAATGGCGTGGTAGTATCTGAGTTACCGAAGTCAATACGCAGTCACAACCACGGTAATTGGCAGTAAATCACGGCACTCCACCGATATAATGGATAATTTATAACTACCGGCAATACAAAATGATAGCGCCATAACAGGCACGACATAAAGCACTTATAAAAATACAAAAACAGCCTTTTTTGCGAATGGCATTCAAAAGGTCAGGGGTTCGAATCCCATATCTTCCATTTGCCATAGCGGGACTTATGACAGGTGGTAATTGATTCAGGAAATTCTAACATCAGGATTCACAGGGACATAACTGGCTTGCCCGACGTGTCCTTTGGCGAGTGAGATGTGGTTTGGGGTACGGAGATATTAAAAAGTAAGATTGCCGGTTTTAATCCTTATGTCTCTTGTTTGCTTCAACGGAAATACTGCCTCTGCTGACAAGTATAATACCCTTTGTTTATTCTAATTCAGGGAGAATTTAATACAAATGTTTTTCCGTCAGAATTATTTTAATCCATATCTTTCATTTGGTTATTATAAAATTCTTACTTATTATTAATTGTTAGCAGATCTTTCTATCCTATACTTTTTCATGCGATATCTTAATTTGTCACGACTAAGCCCTAATAAACGTGCAGCCATGCTCTGATTCCACGAACATTCAAGCAATGTTTTATAAATCATATCTTTTTCCACTTCAATAATAGATTTAGTTTTTTCAGGTGTTGCAATCTGTCTATTAAATATATCTTTTTTCCTATAATAAATTTCATCTGGCAGGTCACTGATATGAATAACATCATCTTCTGCCAAAACTACAGCTCTTTCAACAATATTTTCCAATTCTCTTATGTTACCGGGATAGTCATAACCAAGTAAAGCACTCATACACTCTTTATCAAACTTGCGGGTTTGCTTACTCAATTCATTACGGTATTTCTCAAGAAAGAAATCTGCAAATGCGGGTATATCTTCGCTTCTCTCTCTCAATGGTGGCAACTGAAAGACAATAACTTTTAACCTGTAATAAAGGTCTCTTCTAAACAAATTCTGCTCTACAACTTTCTCTAAATCAGTATTTGTTGCGGCTATTATGCGAATATCTGTTGTCAAAGTCTTTGCACTGCCTACACGTTCAAAAGTCTTTTCCTGTAGTACCCTTAATAATTTAGTCTGTGTTGATTTATCAATTTCTCCAATTTCATCTAAGAAAACAGTCCCACCATCAGCAATCTCAAATCTGCCTAATTTTAGCTTATCAGCCCCTGTGAATGCCCCCTTTTCATGTCCAAACAATTCACTTTCCAACAGTGTTGGTGAAAGCACTGAACAATTAACAGTGACAAATGGATTTTCATTACGACTGCTTTGCTCATGAATAGTACGCGCAATGACGCCTTTGCCAGTCCCTGATTCTCCAAGAATCAAGACATTACTTTTCGCATCTTTCAGCTTATTAATCGACTGAAATATTTTCTTCATATTCTTGTTTTTGCCAATTACCATGTCTGCTGAAAACAACTGGGATTTAAGCGCATAATTTGTTCTCTGCAAGTTATCATAACTCTTGGCATTTGAAACGGACACAGCAGCTAGATTACTCATTATTGTAGCAACAGCAATATCATCATCGTTAAACTTTGTACCATCACGCTTATTTAACAACTCAATACAACCGATTGTCTTACCTTTTATACACAATGGAACACACAAAACACTCTCAGTCTTAAAGCCGGAAAGCTTATCAATATCTGCAAAATGGTGAGGATTATTCTTAGCATCAAAAACCACAATTACTTGTCCTGTACTTATACAGAATCCGGCAATACCCTTTGCAGCCGGAAACCTGATATTTGAAATCATATCAGAAGCAGGACCTGTTGCGTATCGAATGACCAGATCATTACTGGAATCACATATTAATATAATGGATGCCGCAAGAGAGTTCGTTAGCTTTGTAGCATGAATTATAACCTGTTTTAACACATGGCTTAATTCCAGTTTGGAATTAATAATAGAACTCGCCTCAAGAATGTCATGTAAATGAGTTTCCTTCAGATTTTTGTTTCTGACAATATCCTTGATATTCAAACTGGTTGTCCCATCCAATTTACGCATAATTTTCTCCAATTATTAGAATAATAAGCATACTACAAATTAAATACCCAAAAGACAACTATTTTTGGGTGAGAATTGGGAATATTGTACAAAGAAACATAAACATCAGAATTCACAGGGATATTACAGGCCCGCCAAAAGACGCGTCGGGTAAGCCCGCCACACGGCTCGTCGGGCAGGCCTGTTAAATACCTGCCCGTTCTCAACTTTCCCAACACCATCACAATAGCAATTCTCAGCGGAACATACCGAAATACTGTTAAATATTTGAATAAACTTGCCGATATTAAAGGTAGTAAGATTACAATTTAGTCAATAATTATCGCTTGATCATATACGTATAAATCAGCCATTATTTCCTGAATGGATTGTATGATGAGAAAAATATTTATTTTGATATTAACAGGTCTGTTATCTTTTTATCCTTCCGGCGATCTAGTTACAAGCCCAAACGAAAAGGCACGTATGGCCGTACCATTCAAATCGGATTTTGAACAGATATCGGCATGGGCGGACTTGATAAACCTTGAGGAGAAGAATTATTGCAACGACCCGGAAGCTAATACAGAATGGGAAATATTAGTATTAAAATACCCTGCTGATCTTCAGATACATACCTTACATGCTCTAAGAATGGGTCTATGCTTCAAGGTGAATAGGGGAGATGTAGATTTGGACCAGGCAACTGAAATCTTTGAAAACATGAGATTGGCATTGATAAAGACAAAAGAGTGGAAAATGGAAAAACAATTAGAAGGTAGTTCCAGAAATCTGGAAAAGAATTTGTGATTAGGTTGTCAGTTCTCTCTCTCATTTCAATCATATAACCTTCCTCAAGTTATACGTTTTGTTTCTAATCTAAGTTGATTTTCAGTAGTGGAGACCACTCCCGGGAGGGACGTGTACTACTTCAGGTTTATTACTCCATGTGTTAACTTGAAATGTTGCTTACATTGGGATGTATCGAAGATGGGTTTGTGTCTGCCAGTTCGTACCGAACAGGAAATTACCGGAAAAGATACGGAACCAACGTTTGGTTGAAGAGATCCTAGATACGCATAAAAAAAAAGGCTCCTTTAATGCGCCGTGTAGTATTCTTCAACCTACCAATTTTTAATTGATATGTGATTAGGTTGTGAAGACATACTGTTCACGAACGATCAAGAGCCTTTTATTTTAAAAGATTTAATGGTTCTTTTAGTTTAAGCAATTATAAACTAACTATTTCATAGAATCCTTCTACTATTATTATCGCCAAATACAAGGATGCCTTTAGCTAAAAACAATAATTTACTAACTGTTATAAATAGCAATAAACATGCCATTTGGATTGTATAATTTGCTGCAGAATTGCTTTCAACAGACAATGTTCCGTAAACCCTGTTAATGCAACGTTATTGATGCGATTGGTGTACGTATGCTCATGATATTTGATAGTAAAATTCCGGTGCATAAGCAGCAGGGTTTATAAGTGGTTGTTTAACTACTCAACAATTTAGTCAAAATAACTACAACCGCAATCATACATTTACTACCAATAATTATTATTATTTCCCTTGCTTTGAAATATAATATTTGATATAAATCCCCCTTTAAGCAGTGAGGTTGAGTTTGTATTATAGTATTATTATTGAAGTGTAATATTATGGCTACAAGGTAACAACCTTGTAGCTTTTTTTTTATATTATATTTTTGTGTAGAAGAAGGAGGAAGAGTAGTATGCCAACAGGAACAGTCAAGTGGTTTAATGACAAGAAGGGATTTGGTTTTATTTCCATTGAGGGAGGAGAGGATATCTTCGTGCACCACACTGCTATCGAGAGTGATGGTTTCAGGACTCTTGAAGAAGGAGACAATGTTGAGTTTGAAATTGTAAAAGGCGACAAGGGTAACAAAGCTGAGCAGGTCAAGAAAATATAAAGCTTTTTAAAAGCACTCCTATATATTTTGAATCTTGAAGCATAGCAAACTGTAGTTGATTGAAAATAAGGGGTTGTTACTTAAGTTTCTGGGACGAGTCAAGCCCCAATATTCTTAACAGAATATTGGGGCTTTTTTAGTGGAATTACAAAAGATTGTAAAGGCGTTTGTATTCTGGATACCAAACGGCTTTTCCAATGTTGAATGGATCAGGGATTGAATACAAAAACTTGTTAACTGAGCTTACTCTATTATACTCACATTCTTAATAATTATGGGTTCTTTTGGCACATCCTGGAAGCCGTTAAAAATACCGGTTTTTGCTTTTCCAATTGAATCAACCACATCCATACCCTTGATAACTTCTCCAAACACAGCATAACCAAACCCTCTTGCGGAATTGCCTGTGTGATTCAGAAAATCATTATCAACTAAATTTATAAAGAACTGGGCCGTGGCACTGTCAATGATATTGGTTCGTGCCATGGCTAGTGTGCCTCTCTTGTTACCTAACCCTTTTCTGGCTTCGTTTTTAATGGGGGCTTTAGGGTCTTTTTGCCTCATCTCGGTATCAAACCCACCTCCCTGAATCATAAAGTCCTTTATTACTCTGTGAAATATCAGATTATTATAAAAACCTTCAGATACATATGATAAAAAGTTTTTTACAGTTTTTGGAGCCTCATTCTTGTATAATTCAATCGTTATGTCGCCCTTTGATGTCTCCATCAATACTTTTGGATTGGCGTATGAAGAGTTCAGTTGTAAGCAGATAAGGCTGAACAGAACGGAAACAACGATGGTGGTTACTATCTTACTGATGTATTTTGCAATCATGAACTTTTCTCCTACAAATTATTAAAAATAAATGATGCTAATTCTCAATAAGTTGAGAAAGACTTTTAATTAAATTAAATTGCTGACCACCCCATTTCCAATCCTCTGCAAGGAGGGGATTAAAGTCCTCGGCGCATTTTGTCCGGCGAAGAGGAGGTTTTCCTCAACTTATTGAGTATTTTTACTCTACTCATTAAATCATAGTCTTGTAAATAATTCAACGTTTATCTGCCATTTCTGTAAGATGTACATGCCTGATAATCTTTTTAGCGGATTTCCTGCCTTATGTATGGTATGATTATAAGCCAAAGCCATTCGGCTGTAAATTCATTACATTTTGGTTCAAAATTATCCAATGTTTAATCCCATCAGCTTAGAGATATTCAATAACCTGTTTTCTGCAATATGTGAGGAAATGGGTGTCGTATTATGTAAATCTTCATTTTCCACAAATATAAAGGAGCGAAGGGATTTTTCATGTGCATTGTTTGATGGTAGAGGCGAAATGGTTGCACAGGCCGAACATCTCCCGGTGCATCTGGCATCTATGTCACTATCAGTAAAGGAGGCTATAAAAGCTGTTGAGATGAGGGGTGGTGATACTGTGATATTGAATGATCCATTTCAGGGAGGAACTCATCTTCCGGATATTACTGTTGTGACACCTTTCTTTTACAAGAGCAGGAAAGAACCTGTTTTTTATGTTGCAAATAGAGCTCATCATTCAGACGTAGGAGGAGTGTTCCCGGGTTCCATGTGCAATGCAACAGAGATATATCAGGAAGGAGTTCGGATTCCGCCGGTAAAGATAGTACAGGCAGGTATCATAAATAAAGATATTATGAGTATAATAACATCAAATGTCAGAACACCGGAGGAGCGTGAGTGGGACATAGTTGCTCAGATTTCTGCTAATACGATCGGCAAGCAAAGATTATGGGAATTATGTGATAAGTATGGAAAAAGTGAGGTAATAAAATACTCGGCTGAACTTCAAGACTATTCAGACAGGATTATGAGGTCAGTGATCAGGAAAATACCTGATGGCAATTACTCATTCAGTGATTTTCTTGACGATGATGGTATTGCAGAAAAGCCTGTCAGGATAAAGGCTGGTATAAACATAAAAGGCAGCAGAGTACGTGTTGATTTTTCAGGCAGTAGTAAGCAGGTTAAAGGTTGTGTGAATGCAGTTTATGCCGTTACTGTATCATGTGTATTTTATGTATTCCGATGTTTGATTAATTCCGATGTTCCGGCAAATTCGGGTTGTATGAGAGCTATCAGCATAAATGCACCGGAGGGTTCTGTTGTAAATGCAACAATGCCGGCTGCTGTATCCGGTGGCAATGTTGAGACCTCTCAAAGAATTGTTGACGTAGTCTTTGGGGCGCTGTCTAAAGCGCTTCCGGATAAGATACCAGCGGCAAGCAGTGGGACAATGAATAATATTGCTATTGGAGGATATGATAATTCGAGAGGGCAGAACTTTACATATTATGAAACGATTGCAGGCGGCATGGGTGCGCGGCCAGATCGTGACGGTCTTGATGCTATTCACACCCATATGACAAATACCTTGAATACCCCTGTTGAGGCAATAGAACATAACTATCCTTTCAGGATAAAGCGGTATCACATTCGTCCACAATCAGGTGGTACGGGAGTGTTCAGGGGAGGTCACGGCATAATAAGAGATTTTGAATTCCTGGATACTGCCTCTGTAAGTATGCTTTCAGACAGAAGGAAATCTTCACCTTATGGTCTCAGGAGCGGCAAAAGAGGCCGGGTTGGCAAAAACATGTTAATTTCAAGAGGGAAAAAACATAATCTGCCCTCTAAGACTACTGTTAATGTCAAAAAAGGAGATATCATAAGTATATGCACTCCGGGTGGCGGAGGGCATGGCAGGCTAAGGACTGGACGGTGATGAAGATAGTAGATAGTAGATAGTATTGTAGGGGCGAACTGCTGTTCGCCTATTATTTTAAATATTTTCTGTGTTCAAATTAAATGAGTACACTCCAGCCAAGAAAGATATTCATAGAAAAAGAAGTTGTTGATTCATCCGTTACAAAACAGATAATTAATAAACTGCCTGACGTGACTGTGGAGTACATAGATGATTACAGGAGCATCAGAATTGAGGGAAACACAACTGATGATGTTTATATAGAAAGTAAAGAGTGTCTGGCAATAGCCAGGAAAAAAGGTGGGCTTGTTAAGGAATTCAGATGCAGAGATGGCATAATCGGGAATACTGAATATTTTATCAGCCATGGGAATAATTGCAATCTGGACTGTGAGTATTGTTTTCTTCAGAGTTACTTTGATAATGCCGTGCCCACTGTATTTATAAATCATGATGAAATCCTGACTGCAATAAAAGATGTTTTGCTGGCCGCAGGTGATAAGAAAACAGTATTTCATGCTGGTGAGCTGTGTGATGCCCTGGCTTTCGATGATCTTACCGGTCTGTCCCTCAAACTCATTCCTCTGTTTTCAGAATATCCAAATGCAAGTCTGGAACTCAGAACAAAAACCACTACTATAAAAAACCTGTTGACTATACCGAGGACAAATAACATTGTGATCTCATGGACATTCAGCCCTCAGCTGATTATTGATGCTTATGAGCACAAGACACCGTCGTTAGATGAACGTGTAAGGGCAGCAGGAAAGGTGCAAAAGGCAGGTTATAATGTCGGAATATGTCTGGATCCCATAATATTGTGTAAAGACTGGTTCAACAATTATAAATCCATGATAGAGGTGCTTTTTGATAGATTAGATATTGCGAAGATCAAGTTCGTAAGCCTTGGCGGTTTTAGATATCTTCCGTCTCTGACCAGGGTAATAAGGGGCAGAAATCCAGAGACAAATCTCCTGCTAGGTGAATTTGTACCGTGTATTGATGGGAAATACCGTTACTTCAGGCCAATCAGGGTTGAAGTATACAGAGTGATAGGGAAGGCGATCAGAGAGATATCCAGAGATGTTAAGATGTCGCTCTGTATGGAAACCCCTGAGGTCTGGAATGGAGTAAAGAATGCTTTAAGATAAGAACCCGCCAACCCCGTCCGTGCTGGTTCTGAGGTAATGTCATTGGATTAAGACGTAGCGGAAACCTTCAGGTTTCCATTTCCATGCCAAAGTGTATAAATGGAAGGCTAAAGCCATTCCGCTACGCCCCGCTAAGCGGGGTACAGTTTGCCGGTATACACTGAATTTATGTAAGAATCCTTAATTCAAAAACATTGGGTTCGGAGGGGGGCATGGATTTAAACGGGTATATAATCAGGATAAATTTGTCATAGCCATTTTTGCCTGCACAAAAGAAAAAAGAGAAAGAAATGAAAAACATTAGCGATTCAGACTTACAGATAATATTAGAATTGTCCGCAAATGTGGGGACAAATTATTTAATGTGGTACGGTATTCACGGGGAGCTGACAACAAAGCAGATTCGCGATGAATATGATTGTTGTGATGAACTACTGAAGGTATTAGACGATTATGATCCTGAAGGCGATAAAAGCCTTGATTCTAAACACATGGCAGTGATGGTTTATGAATACCTTAACAAGAAATATTCAAAAAACCACGCGACACTCTATAGGATTGGATTTTCGATTGCACAGCAGACTCTTGGGCTTGCAGCCAGGCTTTCCTCAGACCATGATGAGGACTCTGGCAAGTCTATCGATGATCTTTTGCCTGAACACATGCAAAACATTAAGCAAAGGCTGAAAGAAATCCTTCCTCCTGACATAACAAAGACGATACTTAAG
>Ga0255058_10000557_pt1 | contig 21947 bp, 23 predicted proteins | sample Cases_109_9_MG_FD_188637 | JGI IMG/M metagenome (GOLD analysis project Ga0255058, IMG submission 188637) | Seawater microbial communities from Amundsen Gulf, Northwest Territories, Canada - Cases_109_9 | ecosystem: Environmental > Aquatic > Marine > Gulf | place: Canada: Northwest Territories... | reverse complement strand
CGATGCCAATACCTACGATGTGAATTCATTTTGACAACTGTGCTAAGTTAGGAGAAAGCCCATGGTTGAAAACGTAATTGCTCCAATCATCAGAGAAGGCCGAGTAGGCTTCAAGGCCATCGAAGGAGCTGTGGCCGTAGGCCTGGACGGAACCAATCGCTTTATTCTGCCCCAGGATGGTAGCTTGAACATGACCGATGTGACCTTTCAGGCCATAGGGACGTTCAGCGCCTTTACTGCCGATATTGAAATTTCCCTGGATGGGGGAGCCAACTTTGCTGTGGTTGCCGCCATCGACTTCGCGGCCACTCCTGCGGCGCGGAACGACCTCGGCAGGACCGGGATCTATCGCCTTAACGTCACGGCCTTTACAGGGACTTCGGCTGACGTTATAGTTGCGATACCATGAAGAAAATCCTCAAAATTGATCTTGATTACGAAGTCGATGAGCTGCGGGAAGCTCCAGCAGGGAAGGAAGTACCCTCCAACGCCAAGATCACCCGGAACATCATCGAAAACGTCTACGCTGAAAACCACAAGCAGATGGGGGCCAAAGTGGCCCGAGAGTGGCGTAGGGTCGTCCGGGCGATTGACAAGGCCATCGACGCCGGCGAGGGCATCGTTATCCTCAGAGGCGATGACTTTGACTCTTTGAAGAAGGAAGTTTACGCCTGTGAGTTTCCCCCGAATCAGGCTTTCATCGTCCCGGTGTTGCTCGATGAGCTGGATCGCGTAGAAGCCTTGCCGAACAAGGATATGGAGCGCGCCATCGAGCAACTTCAGCTAAACCGCGAGGCCAGCAATCAGGTCGATAAGGTCATGGAACTGAGCCGGGCCAAAACTTCCTAACTTGTTTTCAGCAGCCCCGTGTGTTTACAATCCCTATAGCCGTCACTAGCGGCTATTGATTTGGTTTGGTCGCCAGGGAAAGAAAGATTGGACGACCAAACCTATCTCTGACCCCCCTGGCGATCAGGCCAAACATAAACCCATACTCTGTAACTCACGGGGATCCGAACACCCCGCCGCGAAAGCGGAAAAGTCGGGAGAGAAGGAATCATGGGACAACCGAGTGGAACGATTCCGGGTGCGGGAATCGAATCAGATGAGGCTTTGTTAGCCGGCACAGAATCGCCAACTGAGCCAGAAGCCCAACCCACCGAGCAGGGGGAGAAGCCCCCTGAATCGCCAGAACCCCAGGTGCCTGACGAGGGAGAAACGGGGGCCGGTGAGGAAGAAGAACCCGAACCCAAGGCTGCGAAGCCTGACGGTGAGGGTGAGGAAGAAGCGGAGGGTAAGGAACCCTTTGCGGATGGGGAAGTTCCCGAGGACATTAAAGCCCTGTTCAAAGAAGAAAAAGTAGGTCCGAAAATCCGGGATCTGTACTTCCGGGATCAGGCCTTCCGAGAGGTTTTCCCAACAGTGGCAGAGGCCCGTGAGGTTAAAGAGCTGCTTCCTAATGGCATCGAGAGTGCCAGGGAAATGCTCGACATAGCCTCCCGGATCGAGCCCTTTGAGGAAGCCTTTGAAAAGGCCACCGAAGGCCCGGAAGGTGCCACTGAATTCTGGCAAGCCGTTTACGGGCAGGATCAACAGGCCTACCATAACCTTCACACCCAGGCAGCGGAAAATGTGCTGCACCACTTCCACGATCAGGCCGAGAAGTCGCAAGACAAAAACTTGGTCGCGGCAGTAGACGTCCTGTGGCGTCGGCTGAATGGTCAACAGTACAACGGCCGCGAAGCTCCCCAGGGCGACCTGAGAGAGAGCAACCTGAAAGAGAGAGAACAGGCTTTAGCCAGTAAGGAACTCAACGGATTCAAACAGGCTGCGTTGGAAACAACCGACAGCCAGGTACGCGGAATCATCAAGACTCACGTTGATAAAGTTCTGAAGGACAGCGCCGTTCCAAAGGGCGCAAAGCAGCGGATCATTGACGATATTGACCAGGAAATTCGTATCAAGGTCAGCGAGAATCCCACCCTCAAAGTGCAGCTCAACCGAGCTTTCCGCAACGGGAACCGTGGGCAAAGGCATTTGGAATCCATCGTTGGAATTGTGGTGAACCGGGCGAAGAATCTCCTTGGAGAAACTTCGCGTAGCGTCATCAAAGAGTGGACCGGATCCTACCTTGCCCAAAGTAAACAGCAACGTGAAAGGCAGCGAATCTCCCGGTCTGATGTTGGAACCGGAGGCCCACCAGGGCAACCGTCCGGCGCTTTGCCCACGGCTGATAAAGTCGATTACAGCAAAATGTCTGACGTTGAGCTGTTGACAGCTCCCGAGATCCCAACGAAACAGGGGTAAACTGCCTCTTTAACGGAGGGCTTGAATCATGCCTCAGATGGTAAATGCCGATACCGTTGCGCTGCAGCTCGAAAAAGTGCGTGAGCGGCTTCCCTTGCTCTATGAGCGGGAAGGTACGTTCTATTCGATGCTGACCAGGCGTGGCGATGTTGAGCAAGTTTCAAGCCGGAATATGCGTGTCCCGCTCCAAATGAAGCCAGGCGGTAAGGCCGGCCAAACATCATTCGATGGTGGAGCATTGGGCCGTGGTTCCGGTACACGGTATGAGGTAGCGCAGTTGGCACCACTGGACTTTAAGTTCGCGTGTGAGCTGACAAAGCGGATCGAATACTCAACCAACAGTCGGGAAAAGGCTATTGCCAATGCTGTGACGCGGGAAACCGCCAACTGCATGGCCCAATTCCGAAACTTCCTGGATCGTTATTTGCAGACTGCCGGCGATGCCGTTTTGGCGAACATCACGGTTGAAGCGGATCCGATCCTGACGCTAGGGACTCCCAACCTGGCAAATCTCATGTACGACAATCAGACGGTTCAGGTGTTCAACGCCGCTCTGACTGTCAACCGAGGATCCTTGGAGATCCAATCTATCGACTACGAGAACGCGCAAATCACGATTGATGCGCTCCCCGCAGGAACGATTGCTACCGATCTGATCGTTGTCGATGGTGTGGATGCTCCGGCTCCTGTAGGCATTTTCGGTGTTCCGTTTCACCAGGACGACTCCGCTACCGGAACGTGGCTGAATTTGGATAGGGCGACCTTTCCTGAGATTCGCACCCCGGCTGTGGACGCTCTAAGCGCGGCCCTGACCACGGGTGTCATTCGCCTGGCTCTCAACAAGATCCGCAAGGCCCTTGGTGGAGAGATCCTGATGCGGAATCGCCTCTATGCTTGCATGAACGTGGAGCAAGAGGACGCCTACGAGGCTTTGGCGATCACGATTTCAGAGATCATCAAGACTTCCAGTAACCGACAAGGTGTGGATCTATTCTTCGACGGGAAAAAGACGATGAGTGGAATCCCGATCCATGCCAATGTCCATTGGAATCCCGAGCGGATCGACTTTATCGCTCTAGCCCATTGGGGCCGGGCGGTATCGAAGGACATTGATCTGTACGAAGTTGGGGGGCAGACCGTTTACCCTCTCTACAACTCGACAGATGGTGGGTTGGATGCCGCGATGATCTTCTACATCGTGACCAGTTTCCAGGTGTGGTCCGACAGCCCCCGTGTTGGTGCTTTCATCGAGAATCTGGCGAAGCCCACGGGTTATCCGTGATTCCGGGTGACTGAGCTTTGGTTGATCTGCAAATTCGTTCCAAGGATCCCGCGACGAGATCGCACCTTACTCGCTTTATGGGCGATAGGGAGCGTTTCTACGATGCCGAGGGTCTGAGGATTCGGACGGGCAGGGAAATCAAAGACGTTCCTCGAGAGATTCAGGCCCTCGCTGCCATAGTCGGGGGTCTGAATCTTCTTGGGGAACCCAACTTTCGCATCGTTTGGGGATGGGCCAGGCTCACCCTGATCGGCGGGGAGTGGACGGATCTGGATGCTGATGGGAACTACCGGCAGACAGTCGGACAGTACAGGTGGGAGCCCAAGAATATGCCTTTCGACAGGTGGCACTTGGAAAGGTGGTTTGCTCCTGAAACTTTTGGCTCTCCAGGGGATTGGCACGACTACACGAAAGAGGTATTCAACGGCATAGAATTCGCGGCCTTGGGGCCGTATCCCTCAAGGGGAGAGTATGAGGCTTGCTACTGTTTCGAGAACCCGGATGGATCCTATCAGGAGCTTCAATCCCATGTGGTTGAAACTGTCATCCGGGCTTTCCAGTATCAGCGCGCCATCACCGACTTGGAGCGCAAGCAAGCCCTGAAAGATCGAGAGGAAAAGAAGAAAAAGGCCGATGACGATTTTGCGTATGACTTGGTTGCAGACTGCTATCCCGCTTTCGACGGGAAGCCCAATGTGTCTGTCCCAGGTAAGGAGGAACAACCATGAATGAGATTACGATTTGCAGTATTGCCCCCTATCTGAAGCATTGGGAGCGAACCTATGGCCACTACCGGATTCAGCCGGGATCCCTCGAAAATCCGTCCTATATGACGGTGATCGACGCCAAGGATAAGTACGTCACCGACCATGAGGAAGGGCATTTTATGATGGTCGATGTGCGCGCCGTGAACATCGCTAATGACTTCATCCGCAAGAAGGAAAACGACCAAGGATTCTTCATCATCGAGGGTGAAGAAGTCACCGAAAAAGAGCTTGAAAAGGCCGCAGCGGATCAGCGCAATTTCTACATCAGGCTTATGAGAGAGGGCGACAGCTCTTGGGCGCGGTACGGGAAGCATGAGCATATTTCCGATGCTCACCGGCGCGCAGCTCACGCCCTCGGGGAGCTACGGCCATGGAACACCATCGCCAAGGCCAATATCGAGTGTCCGAGCTGCGGCGAGAGAGTGCCGGCGCACGTTGCCATGTGCAAGCATTGTAGCGTGGTCATCAACCGTGAGGCCTACGATAAGCTGCAATTTGCCGGCGACAGGCCGAGCCAGGCTGCAGCGCCGAAAGCCTACGAGGATCTGAGCGAAGGGCTAGAGGGCCAAAAGGAAGCCAAAACCGAGGCCCCACCCCCGACCAACACGGAGCCCGTGACCGAAGGAAAAGAAGCGTAGATCATGGTTTTCCTCACAACGGACGCCCAACTGCTTGCCAGGGCATACCTTAACGACCTCGATACGCCCGTTGGTGACGTTTACACCGACTCGGTCCTGTTCCCCTTCGTCAATTCGGCCTATCGGGATCTACAGCGCCGCCTGGTGCAAAACGGCGTCAGCGTAATGATCCGGGAAACGGACCTGACTATCCCCACCGGCACGACGGTTTTGAACGATGGAAGCACCCCGCCGTTGCCGCTCGGATTCATCGTTCCTCACAGCCTCCGGGAGAAGCCGGACAGTAGCAGCGAGAAATTCCAGCAGATGCAGAAGCACGTTTCAGGGCTACCGGATATGGACCCTGACGTAAACCTGAATGTGTGGGAGTGGCGCGACAACGCCATCCAATTCGTAGGTGCGACCCGCGATGTGATTTGCAAGGTGCGCTACGAAGTTCAGTTGGACAATCTGACCCAATCCGGCCCCGGCTCCAACATCGTCCTTATTCGGGGAGCCGAGGAAGCCCTGGCCCTACGGATTTCAGCCCTGGCGTCACGCAGCCGGGGAGTCCGAACCGAAGCCGGCGATCTGCAGCGCGAGTACCTGACGGAAGTGGATCGCATGGTAAGGCGCAACCGCAAGCCCGAACAGAGAAAATCCCGTAGGCGACGACCCTACGGCTTCAGGAACTACTACTGGCAGTTCCGCTATTAACCAACGTCATTGACCCCCTCGGGTCCAATCCTTGAAAGGAGGATTTATGACGCTCCAAATCGTCAACACAAGCAGATGGTTCGATGGTCAGCGACTTCATCAGGTCGGCACGATCACCGTTTCGGGAAGTTACCTCACCCCCTTGGGGGAGCCGCTGAGTTTCGCAGACGGTGAGGTTAAATCAAGCCGGATCCCGGACTACGTTGAGATCCATGGCCAATCTGGTGGCCACGATTACAACTATGTTCCTGGCAGCGACATTACCGATGGGACGATGGCTGTTTTTCTTGCCGGGGTTGAGATCGTTGCGGGTGCCTACCCTGCCGGCGTCACCAACGACACCATCAAGTACCACGCCATCTTCAAGATGCGCTAATCGAGGCCGATGAGCGTTGAAGGCCTCAAGCCAAATCCACTGGAATCATTCGGGGGCTTTGTATCCCTGCCGGACCCTTCTGACGTTCCGGTAGGGATGAGCCCCGAGTGTGGCGATGTTATCTTTTCCACCGGCAGAGTGCAGTCCCGTCCGGGTTTGGGCGCTCCCTTCCCGGACCAGGCCCCGGCCAAGATCAACGGCCTGAAAACTTACGTCAAGATCGACCTGGAACGCCGCCTGATCGTTTTGCTGTCAACCGGCGTCCTGAAGGTCGAGCGCCTGGCCGGCAGTCTGGACACGATCACCACCAACCTCAAAACGGATCTTCTCTACAAAAGCACCACGCTCTTTGGCCGGGAGTACATGGCTTTCTCCCAGGACGGTGTTGGAGAGGAATTCCCGTTCTATTTCGATGACGTTAATTTCCTGAGAGTGAGCCCGAGTGGACCGGGAGCTGCCCCTACTGTGGTCAACGATGAAACCAACGACCAGGACAACAGCACCGGCCAGGACGAAGATCACGAACTGAACACCGGGGGAGCTGGCGCGCAGGGCAACCTCGGGCAAGCGATCCAGTTCCAAACCAACGTCAAGGTTTCCACCATCAAGCTCTTTCTCAAGAGTATCGGCACCCCTGCCGGCTTCGTCAGGATCCGACTCAAAGAGGGCGATCCCAACGACCTCGCAAATCCTGACAACGTAGGAGTGACCGCAGATGTGGACGTAACCGGCATTGGTGCCGGCTATTCCTTTGTCACCTTCACCTTTCCCACTCCATTGGAGCTTGGGCCGCTGCCTGACAACGGGCAATACCACATCGTTTTTGAAGGGGATGCGGCCTACGATGCGGCCTACGTTGCCGCTACCGACGCGATTGTGTGGGGAGCTGACGGATCCACCCCGACCTACGCCTTTGGGAGCTTCATTTCCTTCGATGGCGTCGATGCCTGGTCTGCCGATCTGACCAAGGATTTCCTCTTTGAAGTTGACACGATTTCAGGGGTCATCCCTGCCGGCGTTCACAAGGTAATGGTCTTTTTTGAAACCGAAACCGGATACTTCACAAAGGCATCGCCTTCATTTTCGTACACCGCTGACGGGAACAAGGCCGCAGCCCTCTCAAATATCCCGATTGGCCCGGATTATGTCGTGGCCAGGCGTGTGGCTTTCACCATCGTCAACGGAGAGGAATTTTTCCACATCGCCAACACCATGAGAATTGGCGACAACACGACAACCGAATTCTTGGTGGATTTCACCGACACCGATTTACTGGCTGGCATGAACGTGGATAAGCAGCTCCGCGCTCTCCAACTGCCGCCCGAGGCCTGTGTCACTTCCTACGCCAACCGGCTCGTATGGGTCGGGGAGCGGAACCGGATGCAACAGTGGATAAACCTCGGATTCGATGGTGGATGGACGTTCCAGACAGCGGAAGATGTGCCGCTCGGATGGACACTTTCAGCCACCGGGGGCAGACAGGAGCCCTCCGATGCGATTGCCGGAAATGCCTACAAAATCACGGGCGATGGATCAGCCTTCGTGGGCCTCATTTTTCAGCCGGCCAACGTGGATCAGTACAACGCCTTGCCCTTGATAGAAGCTGGCCGGGCGTACCGAGTAAAGGCCCGATTGAAGCGGTCAGCCGGCATGGTGGCGGGTAATGTCCGAATCGACCTTAGAAGCACATCGGGCGGGATCGACACGGTAGGCTTGGGCGTTGCAGCCGGCTCACTGAGCGATACAAGCTACACAGAGTTTGAAGCGGAATTGACCCCATCCTTGACGACAATCCCTACCGATCTACAGTTGCGCGTTTTCGCAGAAGGTACGCCCACCGCAGCCGAATTCTACCTGATAGACGAGATCGAGATTTGGCCATCGGATCGAGAATTGAACCCATCAACGGTTCGGGTATCGGATCCCGACAACCCGGAGTTTTACGATGGAGTCACCGGGCTTATCAGCGTAGCCCAGGACAACGGAGAATCGCTGCGCGCCGTGTTTGTGATCCGGGACATTCTCTACTTCGTAAAGGAACGCTCCCTGTGGGCGACACGGGACGATGGTATCGGCCCACCCTCGACCTGGACCGTGGAGGAAGTTTCGCCGGTTGTAGGCACCTTCTCGCCTCATGGCGTGTCGGCTGGAGAGGATTGGGCGGTTATCGCCGGCCAGGAAGGAGCCTATTACTTCGCCGGGGGCCGGCCTATCAAACTCAGCAACGAAATTGACGCCGAGTGGCGACGGATCCACTGGAAGTTTTCGCATAAGATTTGGGTCATTAACCACGTTGAGGAAGAACGCTTTATGATCGGCTGGCCCGATACCCGCACCCTTCCCACCATGGAGGAACCCGACAGGGTTTGGATGATGGATTACCAGGAGGGTTTTGGGGATCCTCTCAGGAACAACGGCAAGGGCCGACATTGGGCAATTTGGGAGATCCCGGCCAATAGCGCGGCCATGGTTGAAAGGGGATCTTCGAGAGTCGCTGAAGCCTTCTACGGGAGCAACGGCGGTCCCTCGGGAACCCAAAACGAAGGTGAGATTTTGAGTCAACCGATTGTGGGTGCCGGGGGCCTTAGCTCCGGGCTGTTTAGAACAGACAACCAAGTTCCAATCAACGCCTTCTACCGGACAGCCTTCCTCTCCCATACTGATTTCGCGGGGCGTCAGCTTTTCGCCTATTTAACTCTCTATTGCCGGGGGAATGGGGTACTCGACCTCGAAATGTTCCGGCCCGACGAATCAAGTATTGTCATCAGAGGATTCACGCTACCGGGGCTCGGCGTCGGCCAGCGAAAAGACTTGGAGAGGCAAATCAATCTCATTTCCGAAAGGGTGTCATTTAAGTTCAGTGTAGACGCTTTCGATGAGAGCTTTACGCTGACCAAATTCGTCCCGTGGTCGAAGGCTTCGCCGTTTGACTTCATCCGAGGAACCAACTAATGCCGCTACTTGTACCGATGATCGACAGCCTCCGGGACAAGGTAAGGCTCTACGAGATCCTGAAGGCCTTTCTCCTGCAAATCAACCAGAACGAAAAGTCGATTCTTGGAGGCATAGGAGGGACCGGATCCGTTCCCACCGATGGGAACCAAGCCGATGTGCTGACCTTCAATTCGGAGGAAACAAGTTTGACGGAATGGAAGGCTCCCCATGAGATCGACACCTATGTTTCGGGGGTGTTCTAGTGCCGGATCGCAAGGTATCGTACCCGCCCCTGGCGCAGCTCGAATTGGCCCTGGCCCTTGGGCAACTTTACAAGGTTTCACCGGGTAGGATCACCCTTCAGCTCACCCTCGTCGTCTGCAATTTCTCGCCAAATGATGTGGGCTATGACCTCAAGATAAGGCCTACCGGCGAAGCAACCGCCAACAAGCATTTCTTGAGAGGATCCAACACAGCCGGCGAGGGCAAACTGGCCGCTGGAAACACAGAAATTTGGGACTTGAGATTCCGAGCCGGGGATACCTACGAGATCGAGGCTGCAGCCGATACGGTCAACAGTATCTCGATGACCTTGAGCGCGGGAGAGGCGCACATGACCAATGAGTAGCCACGTTTTTCCGCTGCCGGCAGGAGTCTTGAGCCAGCCGAATCTCGCGGTGTTCCCCGGTTCGGCGCCGGCCCCGGTTGTGCCGAGCATCATTCAGTTGGCGCAGCAAGAGTGTACGACCTTTTGGCAAACCCTATCCTCGGGTGTCGGTGCAGGGGTCGAAGGGGCCTGGAAAACTTTTATCCCGGCGCCGGTCCCTGGAACGCTCAGGGAAAATAAATGGTTTTCGATCATCATTAACAGCAATTTCACTTCAAATGTGGACAGGTTTGCAGAATTCGATATAGGGGTAGGAGCGGCGGGGCTTGAAGTGCCGTTTATGGACGATCTAGGCTATTCGCGCAACGGTTCCATAGCCGGCGGGGGGAATTCTTTGGGTGTCACCTACACGGGCGCGTTTGATACTCCGATTCCGGCGGGATCCCAAGTTTCTGTGCGGATAAAAGACAACAACGCCGCTGCCCTAAATTACAGGGGACTTCTTCAACTCATGGCCGAATAATGACGAATATGCTGCACGAAAATTCGGGTGGGATCAAAAGCATCATTTCCGGTGTGGGTGCGGGAGTGAAGGGGGCATACGTCGAATTCTTTTCCTCAACGGCGAGGGCAAATAAGTGGCTTTGGCTTGGCATGGCAGGGGTCCAGGGCGGGTTCAACAGAACCGTAGAGTTTGACATAGCAACGGGGCCAGGGGGCTCTGAGGTTGACGACTACGCCGACTGTTATTTCTTCCAAACGGGCCGGCAATCGCAGAATACGCAGAACTTCTATTGGCCAATCAACATTCCCGCCGGGAGCCGCGTGGCGATCCGCTGCAAAGACAATGACGCCGCAGCCATCGCCTACGTCATCCCCAACGTCACTTTGACGAATATCAGTATGCCTTTCGGGGATCCGGTCAGCCGCTTGTTGCTTCCCCAAAAAACCATCATCACCGCCGCTTCTGCCGGAGTGGACGGGGCTATCGTGGAAGTGATTGCCTCGCTCCCGGTGAAGCTCGATTACCTGATGATTCACTGGACGCAGCTTTCGGGCGTCAACAATTCCATCGGTAATTGGGATCTTATGACCGGAGCTGCCGGCCTGGAAACTGACCGCCTGGGGGAAATGGCGCACAGCCGGAATCAATCTCCTGTCCGAAAGGAATCTAGCGTTCCGTGGTGTGGCCCGGTTTCTTTAGACGTAGGGGAAAGGCTCTCTCTGAGGGCCAAAACCGATGTGAATGTGGCACTCTCAATGCTTTGGCAAGCCGTTGGATTGGAGTACCCGGCGCAATAATGTCGAATTTACTGAATGAAAGTAGCCCGGTGACGGTTGTGCTTGGCGGCGTGAATCCCAATATATTTGGGGCTTTTGTCACGTTGGTTCCTTCAACGGCTCGTACCTCGGGCTGGCTTTGGATCTTCTATCATGCCGTGGGAGCGTTTTTGAGCCTTGGGGGCAATCAGATTAAAATGAACATCGCTACGGGGGCAGCGGGGCTTGAGGTTGTGAAACAGTGTGCCATCGGCCAAAGTATCAGCTCGGGTTCGATCTTGCCCGGAGGCTATTGGCAGGGATATTCGTTCCCCTGGACCTTTGGGACCGGGCTTCGGTTGAGCTGCCAGATTGCCGACGAAAACACGACCTTTGCAGCCAGCTACAGAGTAAAGATCAGGCTGTGGGAAAAGCCGATAGTCTAGGAGAACATCATGCCTTTCTTCACTGTTTACGTCATCGCCACGGGAGTACATTTCAGCAGCGCAAACGCCAGGGCGCAGCTTGCGGATCCCATGCCAGCTCACCTTGACTTCAAGGAGCAAGCGACTCCACCGAACACTCTCCTGGAAATGTGGGATACCACGGCCCTGGCTTGGGTGCCGATCCCCCCGGTGCCGCCTTCCCGTCAGGAAGTGTTGGCCGCGATGGTGGCCCCGGCCCCAGGTGCCAGGATCTACACGGAGTCAGAGCGCGACGAGATTTTCAAGCTCCTAATCGGGGGTACGATATAGGATGGAAACAATCCGAACCTACAAGGAGAGAGATTTGCCGGACCTCAAGCAAATGTTTGACGCCATGAGCTTCCAGGGCGAAAATTTCCCCTACGAAATAGTGCAGGGCATGAACGGCTTTGTTTCGCTGATCCAGACCAACGATGCCGACAAGGCCAAGATCGCCATGCTGGCGCGCCTGTCTGCCGAGATATTGATTTTCAACGACCCTGCGTGGCTTGGCCCTAGAGGCCGTTGGGATAAGGGTATTCGGCTTTACCGGATACTGGAAAAGGATCTTCGGAGCCGAGGGATCGCCCAGGTATGGGGCCGGATCCCCGAGGAAATAGCTGCCGGCTTCGGCCGACGAATCCGCGGAATTGGATTCAAGCGTGAGGAATTCCCGGTTTTTGTAAAGGAGTTTAACGATGGGACGTAAAGGGGCAAAGGAACAACGCGAACTATCCAGGGACGAGTTTGAGTGGCAGCGCGCAGAAACGGAGCGCCAGCGCGGGGAAAGAACAGAGGCGCGGGGCCAGCTCATGCCGGAATACCTGAAGCTCTATGACGAAAGTTTCGGCTACGAGCCAGAGGGATTCCAGCGCAAGTTGTTTGGTGACAAGGAACGGGAGAATATCCTATCGACAAGCATTAGGTCGGCGCGCCTTCCCTACGAGGAAGCCCAGGACGTTACCCAACAACGCCTGTCGCGCACCCGGAACCCTGCCGGCTTCGCCGCCGGCCAAGCCGAGCTCGCCCGGGGCAAATCCAGGGGAATGGCTGACATAACGCGCAGGACGGAAGCCGGATTGACAGAGGCAGAGAGCCGGACAGAATTTGACCGCATGGGCTGGCTTGAGGGTGAGAGATTCAAGCGGCAGATGGGGGGCCTCGGAGGCCTGGCCCAACTGTTTGGGATCGACACTCAGCTCTTAATGTCGCAGCTCGGGGGAGCCACCGGAGCCCTCGGACAACACGCCGCAGGGATCGAGCCTGGCCTTATGGAAACGGTCATCGGGCCTGTTCTTGGTGGGGCCGCTGGCGGGGCCTCCGCTGCAGCCGGCGCAAAATGGTTCTAAGGGGGTAAAAATGGTTCAATTTGGAAGCGTACAGGGTGGGATCGGACATTCCGGGGTGAACATAGATCCACGGAAAAAGGAAGATCCTGACTTCAATCCCCCGTCACTGAAGGCATTACGGCAGTTTCAGTTTCAATCCCCTATCCCGCCGGCTGGCCAGCGTCAGTACACTCCCCCGGCGATCATGGGAGGCCTTGGGGGAGCTGCACCGACACCCGACTTCTCCGGGGCGCCCGGAGGCGATTCAACCGGCGCGATGCCGGCCGTTCAGGTTCCACAAGAGCGGATCCAAATGCCGGTCTACGAAGAACCCGAGCGGCCTGGATGGAAGCGAACCGCTTTGGGAATCGGCCTTTCAGGGATGGCAAACCTCACCGGCGGGGGGCCGAGGGCAGCGGATCAATTCTTCCTTGAGCCTGAACGCAGGGCCGAGCGCGAGTACGCCAGGGATCTAGCCGGCTATTCAGCCCGACAAGGGGAGTGGTCCGACTACTACGATCAAGTCCTGGCCCAAAAGGGCGTCGATATTCAGGAACAAACTCTTGAGGAAAGGATGCGCGCCAACAAAGCCCGTGAGGAAGAACCGTATGCGGTCCCACGGGGAGCTGGCGTGTGGGATCCCGTCCAAAGAAAAATGATCTACCAGGATGAAACTGGCTTCGGGGGCCTCTCCACAGGCGAATTTGACCGGCGGCAAGCCCGTATGCTCTACGCTGCCAGGAACGCCCTGGACCCGGACCAAATGACCGAAGAACAGAACTTCCAAGCATGGAGAGAGTGGCGCCAGGGCCTCGGCCTGGAAGTGCTGTCACCCGTTTTTGAGGGCGAAGGGCCTGGCGTGGTCGGAGAATTCCGCTCTGATGCCGCAGGACAGTATCGCCCCGTACAGGTATTCCCCGGCGGCGGCGGCGAGGGTCAGATTGGAGGGCTTCCGTTTAGGACAACCCCGCCAAGAGCGCCAAACGTCACGCCCGATGATATTGCTCGAGAGGAACGATGGGCCGCAGATGCGAAAAGGGGAATCAGGACCGCCTACCGGAGAATGAGGCAGGATCCTTTCTCGGGTCGCCCAGGAACGCCGAGGTACGAGGAATTGGCCAGAGCGGAGCAACAGGAATTGGACGACATTGACACCGAACTGGAAAGTAGGCTGGAAGGTTTGCGGAGCCAGTCCATCGCACCGCGAGAGGATCCAACAGTAAGGCGATACAATCCGGCAACCGGCAGAGTTGAATAGCTGATGCCTCAACAAAGAGTGGATATTCCAGGGGTCGGGGTCATTGAATTTCCCGACACTATGGGCCAGGCCGAGATCGACGCAGCCGCCAGGAAGCTGTACGAGGCAGAGCGGGGGGAAATGAAGTGGCCCCCTGATGAACCCGCCCCGGGGCCGGGCTTGGCCACCCGAATGGGCCGCGCCATGCAGGAGCCTGGCCGTGAAAGCCTTATCTCCCCATCCCCAGGATTGAGCCCCGTAGAGCGCGCCAACCTACGAACCGCACAACAAACAGGAGGCCCTACCGTCCACGAAAAGCCTGGCGGGTTTCGGCCTCCACAGGAAGAAACAGAGCGAACCGCCTTTGAGCCGCTTGTATCCTTGGAGCCCTACGCCCAAAAGTATTATCCGAGCTATGAGGGCATCGCCTTACCCGAGCAAGCAGAGCGGGGTTTCGCTCTTGGCATGGCCAGGATAATCGAAGGATTTTCTTCGCCGGCCAGCCTAATTACCATCGGTGCCGCCGGAGGCATCGGCGCTCTTAGCAACACGCTCAGGGTGCTGATTACCATGGGATTCAGCGGCATGATGGGTGCCGAAGCGATTATCACAGCCCCGGAAATTGTCCATCATGTGAACGCGGGAGAATACGACGAGGCTTTTGCCAAGGGAACAGAAACTTTGGTAATGGGAGGCATGGCCGTAGGGCTCGGGGGTTCTGCCCTGAAAGGTGGTAAGAGCCTTCCATGGGTCACTGGCCGCGATATAGTTCTGGATCCACGCGGCCCCGGAGGGCGCGGAAGGTTTCCACCGTGGGAGCCACCCGGCGGCGGCGGCGGTCCCGGTGGAAGGCCCCCATTGGATCTACTGCCAGCTCACGAAGCACCGCTATTCCCAGGCAGACCCTTAGAGCTGCCCGGAGCGCCGGCCACGGGAGCCTTACCGCCAGTTCCAAGGCAACCCGGCGCAGGGAGGCCCGGCGTCCCAAGCACACAGGGAATCTATGGTCGAGGCACACCACCCGAGCCAGGGGTGAGAGGCCTATTACCCGCAGCTCCCGGCTACGATATTCCCGGGGCCGGCGAGGGCCGACTGTTCCGTGGTGGCGCGAGGATGGGAGAGCCAGCGCCGACCATGACAGGGGAGCCGGTAGTCACGGGAGAGCAGACGGTGACGCCTACCGGAAGGCCCCGAGGCTTATTCGGGGATGAACCATCCAACGTGCTTCGCCAGCAGGAATTGGCGCCCGATTTTGTCGGGCCGATGCCAGAGGCCCGTGTTGCCCCCGAAGGACAGAGATTGCTTGGGCCTGGACCCGATGTTGCCCTGCCGCCTGGTGGTGGCCCCTTGGTGACAGAAGTGCTGCCTGGCGAACCCGGAGGCCTTGGCCCCTTCCGTCAGGGCGATGTTGGACGTTGGGGACGCCCAGGAGCCCCCGCCCGTGTACGAGAACCGGGTAGATTCCGCGTCAGAGAGCCCGGGGAGCCCTCTAGTGACCTATTGACCGACGAGCCCACTGTGAGGCCTGAAGGCCCCATTACGCCGGAATACCTACCCCCGGAGTCCAGGGCAGTCGTACCGAGGGAAACGACAGAACTGACCTTTGAGCAAGCCGAAGCCGCCGGCAAGGTCAAGGTCGTGAAGGCCCCCAGGAGCCGTTGGGAAAGAGGCCAACAGTGGTACAAAGAAAACTCCATGGAGCGCGACATTATTGACGAGGGCGGTCTGAAGCTGGATAAGAACGTGACCGAAGAAGCGGCCATGATAATGCCGAATCTTGGGGCTAGAAGGGACGCCCGAGCGCGGAATATGTTTGATCCGATCCGAGCCTTGGACAGCGAGGAAGGGATGACCACGGATCAGATGTTTCATGTACTTCAGGACAACAACAGAATCCCCGGAAATTGGACCCAGGCTGATTTTGAAGCGGCTTTGACGGATCGGACGCCGGGAACGGGGGGAACCTTCCCGATGGAAACCGATCTACGTTTCATGGACGCTGCGGAGCGCGCCAACGAAGCCCTACGCCCCGAGGGATTTGAGCCGGAAGTTCCTGAACCGATCGTACCGGAAGTTCCAAGGCGCGTCACACCGGATACCAGGGCGGCAGGGGAGCCCCCCCGCACCATGGAACAAGTCGAAGCCGATTGGGAAAAGGGCCGAGCGCAGATAAAGGCCATGAGGGACGAACCCGGCTACGAAGGCACCGACTTTGAGAAACTGGAAGTACAGAACGATTTAACCCGGCAGGAAAACATTTCCAGAATCCAGCGGCCAAAACCGACGACCATAGGGCCGGGCTTCGGGCCAGAGCCCGACCTTGAACGGCTACGCAAGGGCCGGGAGGGCCGGCAGCGGGGGGCTCCCAGGCCTGAAGTCGGGGAAGCCGCCTTTCCGGGAACAGCCGAGCCCACAGTCACACCGGAAGGGGAAGCTGTCAGCTTTTCCCAAGGGCGGGAGGCATACCAAGAAAGAATCAGACAGGTCGAAGGCTACGAACTCGACCTGGAAAAAGCCGCCGACCCAAGGCCTCCTACTCCGTCTGAAAAGCTACCAATCCCACCGGACGTTAGAGGTGGAGTGGAAGTAGAGGAAAGCGCGGCATACAAAGCCTTTTGGGAAGAACACGCTGCGGAATACGGCGCGCTGTCGGATATTGTGGACAGGATCGAACTTTCAGGCCTCCAAAGAGCCGAAAGAATGAGGGCAGAGGCCGTTCGCACCAAAGCAGAAAGGCGCCTGGCCGAGATCGACAACCGATCCGCAGAGATTCCAGACGCCGAAGATGCCCCACCACTGAAGGCAGTCGAGCCCACCGCCGAAGCACCTGGATTGCTTGTCAAGAGGGCCGAAGGATTCAACCAAGCCGATGGTGAGTGGGGAGTTTTCCGGCGAGATCCTAGCGGCAAAGAAGCGTTGGTCAAACAATTCAAAACAGAAACCGATGCCCGTTGGTGGCTGAATCAGCAGGGCAAAGAGGGCGTCTACGGGGAGGTGAAGGAATGGAAAAGCCCACCACCGACAACTGAAACACAGGCGCTAATGGATGATATGACGAGGCAGCAGGAGAAACACGCTGCGGATCGCCTAGCGAAAGAGGAACCCAAGGTGGAGCCCGAAACGAAAGGCCAGGTCGAGATCGTAGGCCATGAGGGCTTTAAGAAAGAGAACCGCCTGGCCGACGACAAGGCCAAGCTGGAACAGATCCTAAGCGCCAGGCCGAGTCAAGATACCCCCGCCGGCAGGAAGCAGATCATCGAGCTTGGCAAGAGAGAACGGGCGCTGCGGAAGTCCATCGCAGAGCAAGAGAAGGCCTTGCGCGCCGAGGGCGATATAGAGCAAGTCGGTATGTTTGCCGAGGAAGAACCGCCCTTGTTCGAGAGAGAGCCCACGCCGAAAGCTGAATTACCGAAGGAAGAAACGGCTGGCCTTTACGCTGAAGAACCCAAGGTGGCGCCAGAGGGCAAGCCGAAAGAGCCCCTTCAAACCCCGCTCACCGCCTATGAAACTGGCAAATACCGCGTTGAAAGAACAGCCATAGGCGACTATGACGTTTACCTTGAGGGGAAGAAAGTCAAGCAATTCAGGTATAGAACCGATGCTGTTGAATGGACCGATAAACAGGCAAGAAAACCGCCACCCAAGGAGCAACCCAAGCTGGAGGGAACCGAAGTGGAGCCCCCGGAGCCATCAACCCACGCCTCGGACTATGTTGATTCCATTGTCAAAGGGGCATCCAAGCCGGGAAGCGCGATTACGACAGAGGTTGCCGGTTTCGCCAAGGCCTACCTGAACTGGAAATTGGGCGATCAGAAGGCCTCGGCGCCACGCCTGGGCGGCAACATGGCCAAGTCCGTGAAGGGTTTGATTGACCAACTCGTAGAAGCCGACAAGCCACGCCCGGATGGCCCCCCTGGCGGCGGTCAGTCAACGCTCTACAGCAACCCCATACAGCCGGCGATGGAATGGTGGTCAAACAGAGTCGCACCGAAGATTTGGAAGTATGTTTTCAGCACCAAGGAGCCCTACGGCATTTTAGTGAAGCCCTGGCCGGAGCCCCTGAAGTGGCTTTTCATCAACCGACACGGACAGGCCCCAACGTGGGTCGAGCGCCACCGGGAATGGCAACGAAAAACCGAACAGGGCGCGGTAGACGCCTTCGAGCTTGGCAAGGAAACGAGCCGCAAACTCTCTCAAGAGGATCAGCAGTTGTTGGGTGATTTGCTTGGAGGCAGGGCCAGCGAGGCCGAGCTGCGCGCCATGCGCGACAATCCCGAATGGCAAACAGCGATTGACGCTATCAAAACGGCCAGGTCGAAGTTCGATGAATACGCCGGCCTGGCCGCAGAACAGAAGCTATTGTCACAGGAAAATTTCTTCAAGAATCACGGGAAATATATGCCCCGCCTGTACCGGCGATACGAAGTCGATTATGACGCGCAGTTGCGAAAGTGGGGGGCCAAAAGGCCCACGCGACTCGACCAGGACCGCTACAAAGCGAGGCAGGATATTCCCGAGGAAATACGGATTTTACGGGGTGAGATTTTGGAGCCTGGCTACCCGATTGCGAAGGGCCTGGCGCAAGTCATCCACGATGTTGAAACGTCCAAACTTTTCAATTTTGTCGCTGACAATAAGGCCTGGACTGTAAGCCCGGAAGCCATGGTCGAATTGGGCAAGGATCCCAAGAAATACACGCTGATGCCCCAAGACTCAAAGTTGGGCCGGCTGTCAGGACAATACGTTGATAAATACATCGCCTCCGAGCTGAATCAAATGACAAAAGCCCGTGGCGAAGTGGAGAAGGTCAGCAAGCGCCTTGTCAGCGAATGGAAGTTCAACAAGGTCATCTTTAACCCCGCCACCCACGGCCGGAACATGATTTCCAATACGATGCTGGCCTACCTGTCCGGGCTCCCGCCGTGGAGAGTGGACATTTACGCCAAGGCCATGAAGGAACTGTATCAACAGAAGGGTGAATACTACCAAGCCGCCAAGGATGCAGGGCTATTCTCGACAACCTTTGCCAAGGGGGAGCTGGCACCTTTGATCGACTCTTGGAATTCGTCCAACGGCGGGATTTATGACCGGATCGCCGGCATGAGCGAGAAATTCGCAGAGGGCAACGTGGCCGAGGGCTTGGGTAGAGTCTTGCCTTCCGGCACCAGGGCCGGCCAGAGAGCCGCGAAGATTTACCAGGGAGAGGAAGCATGGTTCAAGCTGGCGAAGTACATTCAGGAAGTGGAGAACGGAGCTACCCCGAAACAGGCCGCAGCGGGAGCGCAAAAGGCCCTCTTTGATTACACGGAAGTCCCGCCCTTTGTGTCTTGGGCCAGGACGTCACCGTTGGGAGCCCCCTTCCTCACGTTCACCTACAAGGCTCTGCCTCAGATTTTGGAAACGGGGCTCACCCATCCATGGCGATTGGGCTCTCTCGTCTACGGCATCTATGCCCTGGAAGAAGCTGCGCGCAAGGAAATGGGAATTGACGAAGATCAGATGGCCTACCTCAAGAGGATCATGCCGGACAGGATGAAAGGTGAGCCGCTTGGCCTGGGACCGAAGGCCCTGCTTTTACCGTTTGTTGACAAGTATGACCAGCTCCAATACCTCGACCTCACCTATATCCTGCCGTGGGGAGATATTGGAGAAACCGGAGCTACGGGCTTCTATCAGGGCAGTCCGATCCACGCCGCCCCGATGCGCGCCATCTACGAAATCAGCCTCAATAAATCGGCCTTCACCGGGCAGGAGATTTGGAACGAAAACGACAGCAAAACGGTGGTGACGCAGAAAATATCTGACCACCTTTACAAGTGGGCGATGCCGAGCCTCGCGCCTCCTATTCCCGGAGTCACGGAGGGCGGGTACGGCTTCGAGCGCATTTGGAAGTCAGTTTGGGGCAAAGAGGATTATTTTGGCCGGGTGTCAGCTCCCACCACGGCAATCGCAAGCGCCATCATCGGCCTGAAAACGAACCCCCTGAACCCGGATATTGAGCTGTTTTTCCGGCAGAAGGAGTTTGAGGATGGATTCGATGAAATCACGGCCGCAGCCTATAAAGTCCAAAACCATCAAGGCTTGAGCGAAGAAGAAAAAATCACTCAACTGGACGAGCTGCGAGAGCGAATGACGGTGTTGCGGCAGATAGCCCAAGATACGATCTTCGGCCCCGAGGAAGCGCAGCCGGCCCCGCAGCCGGCAGAACAGCCGCCCCCGCAGCCGGGCCAAGAGCCCCAAGTGCAGCCGGAGCAATAATGGCCAGGTACGACTTCGCGCCACACTTCACCGAGGAAGAATTCACCTGTAATTGCGGGTGCGGAACTCTCAACGTAAGCCGGCTCTTTCTCGAGCGATTGGAGAGGGCGCGGATCCGGGCCGAGAGGCCTTTCCCTGTCATTTCCGGTTGCCGCTGCGCTCAACACAACGAGGATGAAGGCGGGGTGGATTCAAGCGCCCACCTGGCCAGTATCGAAGAAGAATGTCATGCCGCCGATATAGGTGTGAGGGGATCCCGAGGGCGATACATTATCCGAAAGGCTCTGCTCGATGTGGGCTTTACCCGGTTCGGCACCGGCAGCTCTTTTCTCCACGTTGACGACGAGCCCACGCTTGATCCGATGGTTGAGTGGTTGTACTGATTTGGGGGAATCGAATTGTGAGATCGACGGTGATTGTTTGGATTTGCATTTTGGCCGTGTTTCTGGCCTTTGAGCTGTGGACCGCCTTCGACGGGGATCCCGGCACGTTGCCGTTGACCCATGTGGTCATGCGATGGGTGCCTTGGTGGCTCGGGATGCCGATTCCAATTTGGCTCGTCTATCACTTTGGGATTCGATACTGGAGAAAGAGGAATGATGGTTGAAAAACTGAAGGAGCAAGTCCAACACCCTGGCTTTATGAGCTTCATTCTGTTGCTGGCCATGTTGGGCATTGGATTCGGGAAGTGGGGGGAGCTACAGGGGATAGAGAGCGCCGGTGAGCTGCTTCTTATCACCAACATTTTTTCCGCGCTCCAATATCTCCTGCCGACGATTGTGACGTTTCTAACCAAGGGGGTGATGAAATGAGAAAACTGCTATTTGTGCCACTGTTTCTTACGATGATCGCTGCCGGCTGCACCAACGCTCTACAGAGCATAGCCGAGGGCCTGAACGATGCCGCTTTCACTGTCGGGGAAGTCCAGACCATCATCATCGCGGCCTGGGAAAATGACGTAATCACCAAAGCGGAGTCGGACGAATACATTGAGAACATCACGGTCCCGCTTATCTCAGTGATTGGCCATGCCAACACCGCTGTCGCGCTCCTGACTGTCCGGGATGAGGTAGACCGGGATGAAATCATGGAGATCCTACCGCCAGTCATCGCCGCGCTCAACCTGGCCCTGTCCGATGAGAAAATTGGGATCATCAAAAACCCGGCCACACAGGCCGCTGTCAGGTTGGGGATCCAAGGGGTACTGACCGCCTTGATGACGCTACAGGTCTTAACGGAGGAAGAATAAATGCCCTTGAACTTTGAAAATATAATGAACGCCATGGGCCTAATCAACGCTGCGATCCCGTCAGTGGCCAAGGTCATCGTCAAGCTGAAAAACGGGAAGGAAATCAACCTCACGGAGTTGGTAGCGCAGACGAAGAAGATTGTCGATGACAAGCTGGCCGAAGCCGCCGCACACCTGGCGAAACCGGGGGAGTGAAAATGGATCGTATTGAGGGGGGATCCGCATGGGGTTTATCAAGAACTTTGCCGAGTGGAAGCACCTGGGAACGCTTGTGGTTTTAGGACTGGCGAGTTGGTTGGGAACGATTTGCTTGTTGGGTTGGCAGCTCTATTGGGACGTCTACACTCCCGACTTGGGAATCCAAGACAGCCTGAAGAATCACCTGACAGAAGCCGAAGGGGAAGGCCAGAAGGTGAGTAAGGCCCTGGAGGATATTGTTGGCGTCCTGGGGGAAATTCGGGCCGATCAGCAAGAGGCCTACAAGCGCGACCTGACCATCCGAGGGGTGGGCGCCGCCGGCAGCTTCGGAGGCTCCGAAAAGTAC
>Ga0255058_10000556_pt1 | contig 21950 bp, 16 predicted proteins | sample Cases_109_9_MG_FD_188637 | JGI IMG/M metagenome (GOLD analysis project Ga0255058, IMG submission 188637) | Seawater microbial communities from Amundsen Gulf, Northwest Territories, Canada - Cases_109_9 | ecosystem: Environmental > Aquatic > Marine > Gulf | place: Canada: Northwest Territories... | reverse complement strand
GGAGAAATTTGCTGACCACATGTATCACCATCAGGACATGAATGCCGTCAGGCATCTGTTCTTTGTTGCCTCCAGCCTCAACTCAGGCGTCCTTGGCGAGACACAGATCATCTCCCAGGTAAAGGAGGCGTATATGACAGCGACTACCGCAGAGACAACCGGCAGCATCCTTAACCAGCTCTTCCAGCGTTCCTTAACTGTTGCCAAGGACGTACACACAAAGACAAGCATCGGCAAAGGCAATATATCTGTGAGTACAGTAGCCGTTGATCTTGCTATCAAGGTATTTAAAGACTTTTCTGACAAGACCATATTTATTATTGGTGCCGGAGAGATGTGCGAACTTGTATTAAAACACCTGGTGGAGCGCGGCGCAAAGACTGCAATAGTAGCAAACAGAAACTACGACAAGGCAAAGTCCCTTGCTGAAGAATATGACGGGAAAGCCATAAATTACGAAAACCTTGATGATTACCTCCCACAGGCAGACATAGTCATCAGTTCTACCGCATCCCCTCGCCCAGTAATCCACACAGAACACATAAAGAATGCTATAAAGGCACGAAGGGGTAACCCCATGCTGCTTATAGACATTGCCGTACCCAGGGATATAGACCCTCAAATTGCAAAGATAGACAATGTCTACCTCTACAACATAGACGACCTGCAGACAGTCGCTAACAATAACGCAAAAGACAGAAAGAAGGATATCGGCAAATGCGTGGTAATCATCGACAATGAGGTAGAGAAATTCATGGCATGGTTTGAAGAACTGAAGATCGGGCCTGCTATCGCTCAACTGAGAAACCATTTCCATGAAATTGGCGAACAGGAACTTGAAAGACTGCGTCCAAAACTGGGCGAGATTGCACACGAAGAGTGGGAACACATAGTCTACTCAATGCAGCGCACACTCAACAAAATCCTCCACAAACCCGCCAAAGTAGGAAAAGAAAAAGCGAAAAACGGAGGCGGTTACCAATACGTAGAAACAATAAAGCACCTCTTCGGCATCCACCACAAAGACGAGACTAAACAATAAAAAGTAGAACAGTGTCAGGTCTTGACTTGATACATTAAGGAAGAATACAATCTAATGTCTCAGTGAAAATAAGGGTCGCTTACTCTATGAAGTAATCATTGGACATTTGAAACACTTCCCATATTCGGCATTCACCACTCCCCCACCCACATACTTAACCCAATCCTCCAACCTGAACGAAACACTATAAAATAATAGATTTCTGAGGGAGAATAAGATAGTATTTTTGCAATGTCATTGCCTGTAAATCTTTATTGATTTAGCCAGACCCTATGAATATTCGTAGAAACCTTACAAAAGTATTACAACTATCATTTTATTGGCCGTTTTTGTTCTTGTTTAGAATTTTTCTTAATTTTAAGGTCGAGAGGACTGACAATCTGAAAGAGGCAGGCAGTTCCTTTATTCTTGCTGTTAATCATGTCTCATATCTGGACCCCATATCTGTCTGTATTGCCCTCCCATTTCACCTCAAATATATTCCACTTTATTACATGGCAAGTGATTTTTTTTATAAAGTATTATTCTTTTATCGTTTTGTTGGAGGGGTTCGTGCCCGAATGGGCACTGATCTGGAATTATCCAGCAGGCCTTTAATAGAAAAATTAGACCAGGGTGAAAGAGTTGTTATCTTCCCTGAAGGTGGCATTAACAGAGGCGTAAAGAGAAGACCGCGCAGGGGGATTTCATATGTCGCCGCTAAAAGCAATAAATTGATTGTACCCCTTAAAATAGAGTCCAACCTTGACGGCGCAATAAGTGTACTGGGCGGGACGATAATAGACCTGCTGACAGGAAAACACTGGATAAAGATGGTTTTCGGCAAGCCTTTTAAGATTGAGAATACAATCGGAAAGATTCCGGAAAGCCTTTCTGAATTACGAAAAGCATCTGAAAGTGTATTTGAAAAAATAAAAATGGCGAAATAACGGCAGGAGAAATCCCGACATTTCACGTATTAATTCCACTCATATCAGAAACATGTTTTCATACTGTTAAATAAAAATAATATATTCCTGATGTCAGCTTTGTAATATCGGGTATACCGTCTCTATTTCCTCTAAGGTTAATCCATGGCCCGGAGGAGATAATATACTGTATGCAGTCTTTAAAATATGTGGAAGCTTGCCAGATATACTCTCAAGTTCTTCCAGTCTTACTCCTTGTCTTATAAGAAAGGCCAGGTAAGTATATCGTATGGCATGTCCATCTATTTCAGATGGATTGCTTAGCTTAGCATCTTGTACAGCGTCTAAAATAAATCCAGTCAGATCATCAACGCTTAGCGGTTTATTTTCTTTGTTTCTCCAGATATGACCATCAGTTACTTCATCAGAATGCACATGTCGTGCAAACATAGCTCGTAAACGTGTAGAAATTGGAACAGTCCTGGCATTTTTGCCCGGAACGTTAATCTTTTCTGATTTCAGGTTTATCTGGCTCCAACACAAACCTGTAGTTTCTTCGATACTTATACCGCTAAGTATTGTATTGACTAGTAAAAGAGTTAAATTATCAGCCGAATCTGCTATAGTTTTTACCTCAGATTGTGTAAGTTCACGAGGTAGATGTTGTTCCAGCTTTAACCCTGATTTCACTTCTTGAATAGCTGGCATTTGAATTTTTTCTGGATCTGAAATATTATAAATTATAGACTGGTTCTGAACTCTGGCAACTTGTTCTTGTTTTGGTGATCTGGTAAGAAATTCATAGAAAAAAACTGCCAGGATACCCAGTAGAAAAGATCCTGCCACGCATAATCCCGCATCACGTGAATATTGTGGCCCCACATGAAATTCTGGCAAAAACGCGCGTTCTAATACTGTTATCTCTGGTAGCTGTTGCCTGTTTGTTACTTCCGTCTTGGCCAACCGTTCGCTAACCTGGTTATGGAGGCCCTCAAGTTGGAGCAATTCCTCCTGAAGCGCTTTGTGTTCTTCAAAGTTATTAGAAAAAGTTGCCGTTATTCTCTTATGTTCTGCCAATTCCTGTTGTAAATCAATTACAGTCTGTCGTGCTGCGATCTGTGCTTGCTCAGCTTCGGCAAGCGCCATATGCTGACTTTCCTGTTGTTTAAGACGGATCTTTTCCTCAAGCAATTCCAGTTTCCTCATAAGAGACCTGGCATTAGTATCTATCCTCAGAAATTCTGGAGTATACTTCTCTTCTAATTCACTCAATTGTTCTTGTACCTCGGAAGCTCTATCTTCCAGAAATGCCAGCGTAGCACTATCTTGTTCCAACGTTATTACCTTACCTTGATCAATCATATCTTTTCTAGCTTTAAATTGTGACTCTGCGATCGCTAGCTCTTCGTCCGCTGTTTTTAACGCTTCCATTAGCCCTTTAAACCTCTCAGGTGTCCAGTTTTCCACACGTTCTACTGACACAATATCGTATTTTTCACGATATTGTACAAGTTCCAGACGTTTTTCCACAACTTTACGTTCAAGCTCATTTACCTGTTGATTAAGCTCTGAATTTGTAGAGTTGAATGATGACTTTTCTAAATCTGCGGAACTCTCTAAGTAAACATCAATCCATGTATTTACCAGAAGAGGGAGTAATTCCCGGTTTTTTCCATTAGCACTCAGCTTTAAAACATTCATGTTCTCTGTTGGTATTACTTTTAAGATTCTTATCAATCCTGACAATCTGTTATAAGGATTGTTTATGAGGTGTTCTTTCTCTTCTAAACGATCGAGTATTTTAGTCAATATAGGAGTACTTATAAGGACTTGACGTTGTGCCTCAACATGTTGTATATCACTTTTCTCATAAGCCTCTTCATATCTTTTGGGTGTTTTAAGGAGCAAAGATCCTTTACTTTCATAAATGGGTGCACGCATGAAATTGTAAGACAGGCTCACAAGGCAACTGAATGCAAACGTGCAGATAAAAATAAGAAGTCTGCGCTTATCAAACCAAGATTTTGGTCTGTGCATTCCAAAATTAGACTCGGAAGGAGATGAAGATTCTGGAAATGTATCAATATTAGATTCGATATCTGACATTTTAATATAAATCCGCTATTAATTATATTACTTTGAGAATATACATGTGTTTATACAAGAGTCAAATTGCCACCACCAGAGGTAGTGGTTTAAGCTGATTTATTAGAACCAAAATAATGCAGATTTACAAGTGTTATTTTTATTAAACACACTGCCTGTAAATTCTTTTAAAATTCTTAAATATCACTTGTAAGTATGGAGAGAACCATGCTTTATTCTTTATTCTTTATTCTTTATTCTTTATTCTTTATTCTTTATTCTTTATTCTTTATTCTTTATTCTTTATTCTTTATTCTTTATTCTTTGTTATTTGCTTTTGACATTTGGGACACACTGGAATACATGGAGATTAAACCAGGCATTATTGAAGTAGAAAAAGACAAATCAAATGAATCATTTTATTCTTTATATTTGACTGCCAGAGAATATTAAGCAATAATAATCGAACAAACTAAAAGAAGCTATTGTTGGCATAAAATATTATTCGCATTAGGCATAATTATCACATTTGTTATCTGTAATTATTGTTACAACCTGCTATTTGCATTAGATTCCACTGAATCTTAGAGTATAGTTATTGTAAAAATATTTTTACATTAATTATTCATACTACTTCATAAGCTATGAGAAGAGCAAAGCGAAATTCGAGGCCCAGGAGATTTATAAAAGATATCGCAACTCACACGCCGTTTGCCAAAATGATTTTTCTTCTGGTTATACTGTGGTTTGTTTTTTCAACCGGATTGTATTTTACCGAAAGAGGCACTGAAGGGGCTACCATAACTTCTTATGGTGATGCCTTGTATTGGGGTATAGCAGCGTTTTCGACAGCCGGCATAGCTGACACACCACAATCTGATATTGCTCAATTGATTGGCGCTATATGGATAGTAGTGGGTTCCGTAATTTTTTTCGGAACTATAGTGGCAACTGTTACAACTTATTTTATGCGTCCAATGCAGCGCCCGGCCAGAAAGATAATCGATACGATTGAGTACAATCTTGAACAGTTAAACGATTTGACAATAGACGAACTCGATCTGCTGAAGGAGACAGTTGATACACTTATTATCCATGTAGAGCGCTTGAAGAAGAAGCAACTAAAGAATAAGAAGAAATCAAATGATCAGGAGTATATGATATGATTCTGGTAACAGGGGGTACAGGATTTGTCGGAAGAAACATTGTACGATTGCTTGTAGAAAAAGAGCAAAAAGTAAGATGCCTTGTGCGTGAGTCCTCTCCCAGGGATGTACTCAATGGTCTGGATGTGGAGTTTTGTACCGGTGACATTCTTGTGCCGGACACACTTAAAGAAGCATTGAATGGCATTGATTCTGTTATACATCTGGTGGGGATTATAAAGGAAATAAAGGGCGCAACATTTGAGAGAATTCATACTGAAGGTACAAAGAATGTTTTAGAGGCGGCAGGAGAAGCAAGGATTAAGAAATACATACATATGAGCGCACTGGGGACAAGGCCGGATGGCATAAGCCGATATCATAAAACAAAGTGGCAGGCCGAAGAGGCTGTGAGAAACAGCGGCCTGAAATACGTAATCCTCAGGCCTCCAATCATCTGCGGGGCAGATGACGAATTTGTAAATATGTTCGCAAAAATGATCAGGCAGACATTCATAACCCGCATAATACCTGTGATAGGAAAAGGCGAATCCAGGATGCAGCCGATTTACGTTGGCGATGTTGCACATTGTTTCTATGAGGCGGCAGTCAATGACAACATTTCAGATAAGACTTGCGAAATCGGCGGTCCGGATGCAATCTCGTTTAACGAAATACTTGATACGATCATGAAGGTTATGCAAAAGAACAGATTCAAGATACACCTGCCAGTGGCAATGTTTAAGCCCCTCGCCTTCTTAATGGAGAAAACATCGTCAAACCCGCCCTTGAACAGAGATCAACTAATCATGCTGAGGGAGGATAACGTCTGTGACATTACTGAGATGAAGAGTGATTTCAAGATACAACCAAAGCCATTTGAAGATACAATCAGGACTTATTTATAAAAACTATCCTCTCTTCTTTCCTTAATCACAAGCATTTTTACATATATTTAAAATGCATGCTTAATTATATTCTGAAGAAAATGCTTGAAATTTTGTAGAATTTTGTTTTAATCAAGGCGCATCTAAATAGAAAGGGGCTTCTTAGTTTACCATACCGATCATGAGAAATCCAAATCGGATACAAATCAAATCTGACAAAATTGGTTGTTCATCAAAACAAAATCTAATGCTTATACATGGGTACAACTTTTATATAATAGCAGGTCACAATCAGCTAACCTAAAAGGTATAAACCCTGAAAACGCTTAAAATTCTCTTATAGCAACAGAAACATTTCATATTTTATACACGCAAGACATCTTGAAACTACTCGACTATCTTAACCCATAACAATAATGAGGAGGGGGGAAATGGTGGATGATAAATATAAAGATAAAAGTGAATATGAAGAGTCGCAGAGAGGATTAGAATTATGTACGTTTGCTGATGACTTGCCACATTTAACCGAAGCAGAGCTTCGTGAAAAACAGGATTCGTTTGAATGGTATTATTTTGATCTAGACACAGGTGTCGTGCAAATAGCAATTAGATATATTATTAAAGACACATCCATACACGAAACAAAACCTGCTGTAACATTTGAATTGAGACAAAAGCATAAAGAAGTAACAAAAAGAATTAAGAATTATTCTCAAGATGAGTATAGAAAACCTGTGGAGATGGATAATAATGAAGGCGTAATAATTGAAATAGGTCCAAACAAATTAGAAATTTATAAAGATCACGAAAAAAATATTAAGAAATATAAATTGATTCTGAAAATTGATGAAATTGATTTAACGCTTGAATGTACTCCAGTGCACCGCGGATTCAGGGTATCTGGAAACCGTAGTTATGTTAATCAAAAATCTAATGACGATATATATTCCTGTGCAGCTTTTCCAGCGCCAAGAATGAAAGGAAAGGGTACGCTAAAATTAGGCAGCGACTATGAAAGAAAGATTTCAGGCGAAGGGTATCATGATCATCCCTGGGGAACTACTTCTCTTATGTATTCTCACAAGGAGTGGCATTGGGGAAGAATCTTTACTAATGACTTTACCGTGTTTTTTACTAAGGTTATTGCACCAGATGATTATGATGGAAAGTTGGATGTTTTATATTTTGCAAAAAAAGATACAAAGGAACCAACACTGGAAGAAGATCTTGAAATAACACCGGATGATTGGAAAACGAAACTAATGCTGGACATGCCTCCTTCGATAAGATTCCCAAAGAAACTTTCGATTATAAGTTCAAAAGGAAACCTCTCTCTAACAACAAAGTGGTTAGAGACTCTAATAATAATAAAAGTCTATATTCGAACTAAAGTGGAAGCTACCATTATAGAAAACAATAATCCTTTACCACCAGGAACCGGTTGGTTAGAATATTTAAAAATCCCTTCTAATCGTATTTTACAAAAGACATTTATGTTTTTTACGAAATTTGATTATAATTCAGCTAAATGGAGAGAAAAAAAAGACTACGAACATTTGCTTTCCAGGGACTAATTGCAAATAGTACGCTGAAACGTAAAATTTAATTCTTACCAGCTATTTTACATGACTTTATTACTATTAAATTAAGCATAGAAAACATTTGACAAATACGAAAAAAATTTCTATATACGAGTTTCTTAGCTTGTACTTATAAAGTATATACTTTATATTCCAGACAAAATCTTACCCGATTCATACCTACAGAGCTACACTGACTGCGCTTACGTACATAGCTGAAGTCATATGAAAAAACACATATGGGAGAAGGTTGTGAAGAAAGTACTTCTTATCTCTTTTCTAATATCAACTATGTTGTTTAGTACAGTCCCTGCATTTTCTAAAGAACCCCCTGATACCGTATCATTAAAATCAGAATTGGATGAGGAGCTTAGATGGATCCAGGAAGAAACGTTTGTCTTCACCGCTTCACGTCATGAACAAAAGATTTCAGAGACTGCAGCTGCCGTATTCATTGTTAATCATGAGGATATCAGACGTTCCGGAGCTACAACAATTCCTGATATCCTGCGTATGGTACCTGGTATACAGGTATCACAAATCAACTCAAATATGTGGGCTATCACCTCCAGGGGATTCAACAGGCGTTTCGCTGATAAACTGCTAGTTCTCATTGACGGCAGGACTATTTACAACTCCACATTTACAGGAGTGCTATGGGACACAAAAGACACATTGATAGAAGATATTGAAAGGATAGAGGTAATAAGGGGCCCTGGCGCTGCCCTGTGGGGTGCAAATGCGGTAAACGGGATAATAAATATTATCACAAAAAAGGCGGAAGACACACAGGGAACCTTACTAACTTTTGGAACTGGTAGTATAGAACGTAGTTTCGGGGGAGTGAGGTATGGAGGCAAACTTGGCAACAATCTGTTTTACAGGGGATACGTAAAATATTTTGATAGAGACGGTCTCAATGTAAGCACCACAAGTGCAAATGCTAATGATAGCTGGGACGCCGTGCGTGGTGGTTTCAAGATTGACTGGAAGGCAACCATAAAAGACTCCTTTACCTTACAGGGAGATATTTATAATGGAGACTCAGGTAACCTGAAAACTTTTGTTGCCCCGCCCCCGCTTACACCAGTAACTAATTCTAAAAATGACAGGGAATTTTCCGGTGGAAATATACTCGGCCGCTATAGCCATACCTTTTCTGAAACCTCAGACATGATCCTTCAGCTATATTTTGATCGTACACTAGATAAATTTAATTCTGTTGAAGTGGGCGCTGGCAACCTATCTTCAGGGGCACAAATCAATACTTACGACCTGGATCTTCAGCATCGTTTTAGTTTTGGTGACAGGAATCAGATTACCTGGGGAGTAAGCACCAGACATATATATGACAGAATTGATAGTTCTGCAAACACCTCTTATTCAAGAGAAAGACGTCACTCTCCATTGTACAGTGCCTTTTTGCAGGATGAAATAACACTCATTGATGATACCCTTAAATTAATAATAGGCACGAAGTATGAAAATAACGATTATAGCGGCTCAGAATTAATGCCGAATGCACGTCTCCTGTGGACTCCTGATGATCGTAATACTGTATGGGCATCTGTTGCCCGTGCAGTCAAGACACCAACACGGGCTCAACATGACATAAACGAACTCTTTCTTAGCCGAATTACTACTGTACCGCTACCAACCTTTCTTGTGGCAAAAGGGGACAGGGACACCAGATCAGAAGATCTCACTGCATACGAAATTGGCTACCGTTTTAACCCATTTGAGAACGTTTCTATTGATATTGCAGCCTTTTATAATAACTACGATAGCCTCCTTACCGCTGAAACAGGTCTTACCGATTTATCAAACTTTCCAACATATCTTCTTATACCGGCACCTTTTGACAATAAGATGAAGGGAGATACCTACGGAGTGGAAGTATCTGCCCAATGGCAAGCTCTGGAATGGTGGCAGCTACATGCAACCTATACATACCTGGATATGCAGTTACACGGCATAGGGGAGAAGGGTGTTGCTCCTGAAAATGAAGAGGGACAATCACCGGAAAACCAGGCATCATTTAGGTCTTTAATGGATCTGCCAATGAACCTGGAATTAGACACTACTGTGCGCTATGCGGATCATATTACAACACTTGATAAAAACAGTTATAGTGAGATGGATCTTCGCCTTGGGTGGAAGCCTAAAGATTTCTTTGAATTGTCTATTGCAGGGAGGAACCTTTTAGATAGCGGCCATGAAGAGTTTGAGGGTACCACCTTTGCTATCCCAAGTTCAGACATAGAGCGGAGTGTATACTTTAAGGTAACATGGAGATTTTGATTCCTATTACTTAGTAGCATAAGCGTGATAACAAGACAAATAACACAAACCAGAGTCTCCCTGATTCAGGTTTTTCATTAAGCTTATTTGCATAAAAGCCTTTCTGTATTCATTGTTACAGCTTTTCTGTTTCAAAGCTGTTTCACTAATGAGAACCTGGAACAATACCGGCTATCAAGACCAACAAGACGTCTAACCACACCCGGCTCTACCAGGGATTCCATATAAGAGAGGAGGCAAACATTATATGGCGAAAATAAAGGCTAATAAGGAAGATTTAGGAATTGATATAAAATCAGTCGAAGATTATGACAGGTTCTGGCAAGAGTTGAATTATCTGAGATATCCGCTGGAGAAAGTTCGGGTGGGTTGGTTCAGGAAAGCTTCAGTTATCAGGAAGAAAAAGATAAAGAAAAATGAAGAAATACCTGGATTACAAGAAGAAATATATGATGTAATTATTGCCGGTGGAGGACCTTCCGGGACACTCTATGCCAGTATGCTGGCACAAAAAGGACATTCTGTCCTTCTGGTAGAAAGAAATGAAAAACATGAGTGTGGTTCTACCTGGAATCTAAGCCGGGATGAGTTTGATGATTTGAAGTCTACCGAAGCCCTTTCTGAAAAACAGTTTGAGGCACTGGTAGAAGGAGATTTCGAAAATGGTGAATTTCGCCTTTGGAATGAGGAAAACAAAGAGCAGACCTCGAAGCGGTTTACTACCGTGCTAAATGTTTCTCTGAGTGAATCTAATTATTTCAAGTTTCTAACCAAAAAACCTGAAGCTAAGAAAAAATTGAAGATTCTCAAAAACAATCTTGCCTTTCTAAAATGGGTTACTAATGTCTATGCATATGTAGCACTTACCAAAGCAGATGTCAAAGCAAATGTTAAAAAAGATGTCCCCAAGATTTATAGGGCTAAACTTTTTATAGATGCAACAGGCTGGACTTCCCTTCTTGCAAGGACCGTTAATTACGGGCGGATAACAGAATCCTGGTATAACATGATAGGTGTCCACTCTACACAGAAATTAGGTTTTAAACCGGATGATCACGGAAATCCTATCGGGCTTATCTGTTTAACTTTCGAGGATGAAATTAAAACCCGCGCCGGTATGGTACAACCAATCCTGGAACGATTTACAGATATTGTATCCACTCCAGGGAAGAAATCTGATGTTAGCAATTCTAAAGGTGATGTTATATATTATTTCACACGCACCGAAAGACCGGTGCCGCTTGCACCTATGTTTGATGATATGTTGAGAAAGATAGAGGATATATTACCCGGATTCTTTGGTAATGTTAAAGATGGTGCTGACGAAGACGATAAAAAAATTAATAAAACGTATTACGGCCATGCCGCCGGATATTATCAGCAAGGTCTTTTTACTCGCAATGTTCACCAGCTCAGCGCAGGAGATAGGACTCTAATGGTTGGAGTAGCCGCACAGCAGTACAGTGGATTAACGGGTTGCGCTTTTGGCTGTCTGGCAAGGAATGCCAAAGCTATCTGTAACTCCATTAACAAAGCACTCGACAAGAATGATTTGAGTTTTAAAACTCTACAGAAGATTGATATTGATCCCAGAGAACGAGTTTCGCAATCCATTACCGATTTGTACGCAGGGTCTATGGAACTGGATCCATATGAAAAAGCCGGGACGGTAAATGCAGATTGGATTTCATTCATAAATATAGGTGAAAAAATGGATGATGCAACCAATGCAGATGTCTTGAGGGACAAAATCCGAATTACGACACTGCAAAAGATGCTGGCAATTAGTGCAGGTAATCCTGAAACAATAAAATCGCTTTTCAGAAACAATCGTGGCCATGCAGGTCTGGTCGTTGCTACTTTCATTAAGGGTTATCTAAAACTTCTAGCCCTTGAAGCGCGGTATGCATTTAAGAATAGACAAAGAAAACTTAAAATATTTCCAATTCCTGAAAAGAAACATGTGAGGGCTGGGGCTTTCGGGTCTTGCAAAATTCCTATTTATTTATTTCACGGATGCTGGTTTCTTTGGAAAAGCCGAAAAGAGAGGAAATAGTAAAAGCTGAGAAGAACAGAAGAACAGAAGAACAGAAAGTTTCCCTCATGAACTCTTTATAATTTCGTATTTAATCTAGTGGACATTTACTAAAGGACAATATGGCAAAATGAATTACGGAAAGACTGGAATGGTAGTTTTACTGCAGACTGGTTACAAGGTCTTTCAATATTTTCTTTAGTTCAGGGTCATACTGCTCCGACAGGCCCAATCTTTTTGCCTGTGACTCTAATGCAATCTTTAGTATCATCTTTTCCTTCGTCTTAACGGCCAGTTTTCTCAGTAACTCATTATTTCGACTTTCCAACACTCTCAATTGCGATTCATCTTCACCACTTTCTTCATCACTTATTACAGGATCAGTTTCATTCACTCCAACCATCTTAAATGCTTCCTGTAAATTATTGATATCACTTTCCAATATTTTTATCGTCTTTCCAAGGGAAACATACTTATCTTTAATAGTTGAATAATCTTTGGTTATTCCCCTTTTCTCCATGCTCAGATCATATCGCATGGCCTCCAGCTCCTTAGTCTTAATATCCAGTTTTTTAACATCCTGTCCAAGATCATATAGTTTTTGCTTTAATAATGCTGTCTCCGCTACTTTGTTACTGTATCTATCCACAAACCTTATGGAGACAAATATGCACACTACGCATATAACGATTAATACAACACAAGCAACAAGGATCCTTTTGATTTTATCATCCTGTATTGAACTCATAATTATTCCCTTTGATATTTCTGTTCAAGTTTAATATATTAATACGGCATAAACTTTACAAGCAAATTCTTAAGAAAAGAACCTTTCTGCCACGAAGACACTAAGTCACAAAGTAACAGGATATGAATTATATCAAAAATGGTATTAAGCGAATCATTCTTTAATGTCTGCCTTTGTGTCTTAGTGGCTAAATAGTTAAGAAAAGAGGAGTTCCCGTTGACTGACAGCAACAAGAAAACACCCTTATATGACGTACATGTAGATCTCGGAGCAAAGATTGTAGATTATCATGGTTTCCTTATGCCTCTGGAATACAGCAGCATTATTAGTGAACACAAAAGAGTGAGAAACAGTGCCGGTCTCTTTGATATCTCACACATGGGTGAAATAGTTATAGAGGGAGAAGGTGCAACGGAATTAGTTCAAAAGATTATAACAAATGATATCGATGTCCTGCCTGACTATAAAGCCGCATACTCTCCCATCTGCGATGAAGAAGGAGGTATTATTGACGATATTCTCGTTTTTAAATACAACTTTGACAAATTTATGCTCGTAGTAAACTGTGGCAATACCAAAAAAGTCAATAAATGGATAAACAATTTGAAAACAGATAATGTGAATATAAACGATGTAAGCGATGGAATATCCCTTCTGGCCGTTCAGGGACCAAAGTCTGAAGAAATCATGCGGCTGGTATCAGGAGATGAATGTGCAGGACTCTCTCGTTTCCAATTTAAAGAAATAACTGTTGGCGAAATGCAGCTCACAGTATCCAGAACAGGTTACACGGGCGAAGACGGATTTGAGATCTTTGTCGACAATTCACATTGCGTAGACTTATGGAGCATGTTACTTGAAAAAGGTAAGGACATGGACCTTAAACCCGCAGGCCTTGGTGCAAGAGATACCTTGAGATTAGAGGCCGGTTACCTGCTCTACGGAAATGATATCGATGAATTTATAACACCACTGGAAGCCGGCATAGGCTGGACTGTGAAGTTTGACAAGACAGACTTTATTGGTAAAGAATCTTTATCAAGACTGAAAAAGTATGGATTAAAACGAATGTTTGTTGCATTTAAGATGCGTGATAAGGGGATACCAAGGACAGATAACGAAATAACACATCTTAACAATGTTGTAGGCAAGGTTACGAGTGGGACGTTCAGTCCTTCCCTTGAAATAGGTATAGGCTTTGGATATGTTCTCACGCGCTTTGCAGAACAAAAAAGTCAGATAAATATAAAAATCAGGGGGACAGATTACCCTGCTCTAATTGTAGATACACCCTTTATTACCTGAGAAATAGAAAGGTGGCTGAATGGATTTTCCAGAAGATTTATTCTATACAAAATCCCATGAATGGGTAAAGAAAGAAGGTAATAATAAGGTCAGAGTTGGCATCACGTCACATGCGCAGAGTGAGCTTGGTGATGTTGTGTATGTAGAATTACCTGATTTAGACAAAGTTGTTAAAGCCGGTGGAGCATGCACAGTTGTCGAATCAGTTAAGGCCGCATATGATATCTATTCACCGGTATCCGGTAAGGTTATAGAAACAAACAACGATCTTGAAAACAATCCGCAATTAGTAAACGAAGACCCTTATGGCAAAGGGTGGTTTTTTATTATAGAAATGGAAGACCCTCAAGAATTAACCAAACTTCTGTCAAACAAGGATTATGAAGAACTGTGCCAGACAAAATAAACTATACTCCCAACACTGAGTCTGACATTAAATTAATGCTTAAAGAAATCGGCGTTAATTCAATTGAAGACCTTTTAGTAGACATACCGGAAGAATTACTATGTAAGCAGATAAATATACCTTCCGGTATGTCTGAAATGGAGTTAAAACATTCTCTCAAATCATTAAGTGATAAAAACGCAAACCTGAATAAATACACTTCATATCTTGGCGCAGGCGCGTACGAACACTTTATCCCAAGTGTGGTTGACCATCTAAGCAATAGAGGAGAATTTTACACCTGCTACACCCCCTACCAACCTGAGGTAAGCCAGGGAACCCTGCAGGGAATTTATGAATTTCAGAGTATGATGTGTGAGTTGTTGGCAATGGACGTTGTAAACGCCTCAATGTATGACGGGGCTTCGGCCCTGGCAGAAGCTGCTGTACTGGCCATAAGACACAAACAGAAGAAGAACGTCCTGGTCTCAAAGGCCGTTCACCCTGAATACAGAGAGGTATTATCAACTTACCTGCAGGAACTGGATGTCAAACTCGTAGAGATTGAAATGGAGGACGGCATTACATCCGTCTCAGACCTTAAGTCCAGAATTGACAATAATACAGCATGTGTCTTAATCCAGACACCAAACTTTTTTGGATGTCTTGAAGAGACTGAAGAACTTATCGAATTAACCCACAAGAATGAGGCCCTTTTTGTTGCATGTGTTAATCCAATGTCATTAGGCATAATCAAACCACCTGGAGAATACGGCGCTGACGTAGCAGTTGGAGATATTCAGGCATTGGGTAATTATATTAATTACGGTGGCCCGCATGCCGGTTTCTTTGCAGTCAGCAAAGAGCTTATGAGGAAGATGCCAGGAAGGCTTGCGGGTGCCACTACAGACACAAAAGGCAGGCGTGCTTTTACACTAACACTCCAGACAAGAGAGCAACATATCCGGCGTGGCAAGGCAACATCTAATATCTGCACAAATCAGCAACTCCTGGCGCTCAGAACATGCATCTATCTTTCGACACTAGGCAAGGCGGGAATGATAGATATCGGCAATCTGAACATTCACAAAAGCCATTACGCAATAGACAGAATATGCGAGCTTGACGGAATTGACCCTTTATTCGACAAGCCCTTCTTTAACGAGTTTGCCATAAAGATTTCTGATAACTATAAAATAGAAGAGATAAACAGACGCCTCTTTGAATCAGGTATTATTGGCGGCCTTGACATATCACACTTCTATCCGGACATTAATAACGCCATGCTTCTGTGTGTAACCGAAACAAAAACAAAAGAAGATATAGACGAGCTTGTCTCAGCTGTCTCAAATATTATTTAGTGTAATAAGGAAATGTGCAATCATGCTTGAGAAACTAATATTTGAAAAATCATCACCCGGACGGACGGCATATTCATTGCCTGAGTGTGACGTGCCTGTAGAGGCGAACCCGCCAAACTACCGTCGGGCAGGCGACCATACCTCCATACCGATACCTGAACGTTTTCTGCGAAAGAACATGGCCGAACTACCTGAAGTAGCTGAGATTGACATCGTGAGGCATTTTACGAGGTTAAGTCAATTAAACTTTAGTGTCGATACAAATTTCTATCCACTCGGCTCATGTACAATGAAATATAACCCGAAGGTTAACGAAGACGTCAGCAGATATGAGGGTTTCTTGAATCTTCATCCATATCAAAGCCAGGAACAGTGCCAGGGAATTCTCCAAATCCTGTACGAATTAGAGGAAATTCTTATTGAAATATGTGGTATGGAAGCATTTACTCTGCAGCCGGCTGCCGGTGCTCACGGTGAATTTATCGGGATGCTGATATCTCACGCTTATCATGTTAAAAATGGCAGGAGACGGAGTAAAATAATTATTCCAGACTCCGCACACGGCACAAATCCTGCATCGGCATCAATGTGCGGTTTCGATATTGTAGAGATAAAATCAAATAGTCAAGGTCTCATCGATTTAGAAACGTTGAAGAAAAGCATGGATAACGATGTTGCCGCCTTAATGCTTACAAATCCAAACACCCTCGGGTTGTTTGAAAAAGACATATTGAAGATCGCTGAGATTGTACACGATGCAGGCGCCCTGTTATACCTGGATGGCGCAAATATGGATGCAATGCTGGGGATTGCAAGACCGGGAGATATGGGTATAGACATATTGCATCTGAACCTTCACAAGACCTTTTCTACCCCGCATGGTGGTGGCGGTCCGGGCTCCGGTCCATTGGGTGTAGTAAAGAGACTTGTACCATTTCTGCCTGCTCCCAGAATCATAAAACAGGATAATTCATATGAGTGGAAATATATCTTTCCTTATTCTATAGGACGCGTAAAACCTTTTTACGGTAATACCGGAGTACTTATAAGGGCATACGCTTACTTAGTTTCTGTTGGCTGTGAAGGGCTCGGAAAAATTTCAGAAAGTGCCCTTGTAAACGCTAATTATCTTAGCAAGAAACTTTCCGATTATATTGAAATTCCATACGGTGAAAGATGTATGCATGAATTTGTAGCGTCAACAAGAAAGCTAAAAGCAAACGGTATTACAACACTGGATATAGCAAAGAGGCTTCTGGATTACGGATTTCACTCACCGACTATTTATTTCCCATTGATTGTTGCGGACGCACTCATGATTGAGCCAACGGATACAGAAACAAGAGAAACACTGGACGAGTTTGCTGAGGCTTTAATTAAAATCCTGGAAGAAGCCAAAACCAATCCGGAGATACTAAAAGGGGCACCTCATAACACTCCAGTTTCGAGGCTCGATGAAGTACAAGCCGCCAGAAAACCAGATCTCAGATGGAAGAAGTAGGGGCTAACAGCCGCCTGCCCGACGGCAGTTTGCCGGGTTCGCCCCTACCACAATGATTTATCATGGAAACAAAAAAAGACAATAACTGGAGATTGTTATTTACCCCGGATGTCGATCCATACATGAATATGGCAATTGATGAGGCACTGACCAGAAAATGCATCGATTCCGAAAACACACCGGCAACAATACGTTTTTATACATGGAAGGAAACATCCTGCTCTATTGGTTATTTTCAAAAGATGAAAGACGTCTTAAAAGCTCCAAATAACAAAGGAATTCCGGTTGTACGCAGACCTACTGGAGGTGGTATAGTTTATCATGGAAATGATATCACCTTTTCAATAGTAAAAAAAAGGATGCAACCCAACAGGCAGGAAAATATCACATCTTTTTACAAACTTATTGGCAAGTCATTACTAAGGGGTTTAGAAAGACTTGGCTTTACGTGTACGTTCTATCTTCCGGAAGAAGAATCACATCGCTCAGATAAGGAAAGAAAACCTTTGAATAATCGCCCCTCTCAACAATCATTTTGCTCTGTAACACCTGCAAAGTATGACATCATGATTGCCGGCAGCAAAGTGGCAGGTTATGCGGCAAGAAAGTCTCAGGGGGCAGTTCTTTGCCAGGGTTATTTAGACGTTCATAAGAGATGGAAGGAACAATATAAGGATTCACGTGAGAAGGCAATTAACCTGTTATTTGATAATCTGGCAAGTAGTTTCAAAAATGTTTTTGGTATCACGCTTACTTCCTCTCAACTGACAGAAGAAGAAATGAGATTAGCACTAAAATTTAGAGACAAAAAATATGCCTGTGATGAATGGAATTACAGGAAATAAGTCAATAGTAAGAAAATTGTAGTCGGATTGAATTCCGACTGGTATAATCCCACCTGATAATTTAAAATACAGAATTGCACACAGATTTGTATAGACTTGCACAGATAATATCCTTATCTTTTAGTTCTTTCAAATCCTCTTAATCTGCGTTAATTCCTGCCCGTCAGTTTGATAGGCGGGTGCGTCCAAACTAATGACAAACATGAGTAATAAAGAATACAATTTCAGTGAAATAGAGAAGAAATGGCAAGATTTCTGGGAAAGTAACGGCCTGTTCAGGGTCGATAATGAGTGCGACAAAGACAAGTTTTACTGCCTCGTAATGTTTCCATATCCATCCGGCACACTCCATGTTGGACACGGACGCAACTATATAATCGGAGACGTTGTCTCTCGCTACAAAATCATGAAAGGTTTCAAGGTCCTCTCGCCAATCGGATGGGATGCCTTTGGCCTGCCTGCTGAAAATGCAGCGATTGCAAATAGCATCCACCCCTCTATTCACACAAGGAACAATATCAAGAAGATGAAAGTACAGCTCGAAAGATGGGGTGTGGGTTACGATTGGGAGAGAGAAGTTACATCCTGCGAACCGGATTATTATAAATGGACGCAATGGATATTCCTCAAACTATTCGAGAGTAATCTGGCATACAAAAAGAAAGCCGCCGTAAACTGGTGCCCTTCCTGTGCTACTGTACTGGCAAACGAACAGGTTGTTGATGACCTTTGTGAAAGATGTGATACCAGAGTAGAGCAGAGAGATTTAGAACAGTGGTTTTTCAGGATTAGTGATTATGCTCAGAGATTACTGGATGATCTTGAAACACTCGATGGGTGGCCGGAAAAGGTTAAGACAATGCAGGCGAACTGGATTGGCCGAAGCGAAGGTGCAAAGATAAATTTCAAGTTAGAAGGAACCGACGAGATAATCCCATGCTTCACAACAAGGCCGGACACTATTTTCGGTGTTACGTTTATGTCATTAGCTCCCGAACATCCCATAATAAAAGAATTGATAAATGGTACTAAACATGAGAAACCTGTATCTGGATTTGTAGACAGGGTCAGAGGTCAGAGCACCATTGAAAGGACATCTGAAGGGACTGTGAAGGAAGGAATATTTACCGGCAGGTACGTCATTAATCCAGTTAACGATGAGAAAGTGCCTTTATGGGTTTCTAATTACGCACTGATGGAATATGGAACAGGAGCCGTTATGGCTGTGCCAGCACATGACCAGAGAGATTTTGAATTTGCAAGGAAATACGATCTGCCTATCAAGATTGTCATTCAACCTTCAGGCAATGATACTACGCTGAACCCTGATGATATGGAAGAAGCCTATGTTGAAGATGGAGTACAGGTTAATTCCGGTCAGTTTGACGGAATACCTAACAGGGAAGCTATCCCAAAGATTATAAGCTTTTTTGAAGAAAAAGGCATTGGCGAACGAAATATTAACTACAGGCTGAGAGACTGGTTAATCTCAAGGCAGAGATACTGGGGTGCACCGATACCAATCATATACTGCGAAAGCTGTGGTGCTGTGCCTGTACCGGAAGAAGACCTCCCGGTGCTCTTGCCTGAGAAAGTTGAATTTAAACCGCATGGACGTAGTCCGCTTGACGATGTAGATGAATTCGTCAACGCAACATGCCCGAAATGTGGAAGCAGTGCAAAGAGGGAAACTGATACGATGGATACCTTCGTTGATTCCAGTTGGTATTACCTGAGATATCTTTCTTCTAAGGATACTACTCAGGCATTTGATTCGAAAGATGTAAATAACTGGTTGCCTGTTGACCAATATATAGGCGGTATCGAACATGCAATCCTGCACCTCCTCTATTCAAGATTCATAACAAAGGTCTTTTTTGATCTCAAACTCACAAACTTCAATGAACCGTTCAGAAATCTTTTCACTCAGGGCATGATCATCAAAGAAGGAGCCAAGATGTCCAAGAGAAAGGGCAACGTTGTAAATCCTGACCTGATCACAGAAAAATACGGCGCAGATACACAGCGGCTCTATACGTTATTTATCGCCCCGCCACAGAGGGATGCTGAATGGAACGATCGTGGTGTTATCGGATCGTATCGTTTCCTGAACAGGCTATGGAACAATATTACAGAATTTGAAGGATATTTCAAAGAAGTTCCTGATACAGAAATTAAACATAACTTATTCTCAGAAGAGACAAAAGAACTCTACAGGTACATAAACATAACTATAAAGAAGGTCACCGAGGATATTGAGAAATCATGGAGCTTTAACACTGCAATAGCCGCTGTCATGGAACTGCACAATATGGTCGTGGATTTCAGTGCAGGACTTAGAGACAAAGGACCTAGTGACGAGGTAAGCATTAATGACTTTAATGTACTGAGACTCTCTCTTGAATCTATTGTAAAGGTTCTGGCGCCATTCGTCCCTCACATATGCGAAGAGCTATGGGAAATACTCGGGCATAATCCAGGCATATTCTCAGTACCCTGGCCAACATATGATGAAAGCTCTATAGCCGCAGATCAGATAGAGATGGTGATCCAGATAAATGGCAAAGTCAGAAGCAAACTGGTTGTACCGTCAGAGATAAATGAAGACGACTTGAAATCACGCGTCATGAATGACCCAAAGATAATTGAGAATCTGGATGGCAAAAAGATAATAAAGACAATAGTAGTTCCAAAGAAACTTGTAAACCTTGTAGTCAAGTAAGATATCCACTTGAAAATTACCTCTTAAAGTAATATAAATAATAACTATGCCACCCGAAATAGACAGCTGCAGTCTATATAACTGCCGTATGTTTCTAATATCATAGTAGCTGTATATTTAACTGTTATGAGTAGGAAGATAAGTAGTCAAGATGAATCAAATTAATATTCAATATTACAAGACCAGGATTGGAGAGCTAATATTAGGTTCTTTTGATGGGAGATTATGCTTGCTTGATTATAGGTATAGGAGAATGAGGACAACAGTTGATAATCGAATCAAAAAAGGTCTAAGGGCGGATTTTGTAGAAAAAGATGATGATGTATTGTCAAAAGCAAGAGTGCAACTTGATGAGTATCTTAATGGAGATAGAACAAGTTTTGATATCCCAGTATTAATGGTAGGGACTGATTTCCAGAAAAGTGTATGGGAAGCTTTAATGAAAATTCCTTACGGTAAGACTGCTTCTTATTTAGATATAGCAAAGTTCATAAATAAAAAAAAGCTGTGAGAGCTGTTGCAAGTGCAAATGGAGCAAATTCAATTAGTTTGATTATTCCTTGTCATCGAATCATAGGAAGTAACGGGGAACTTGTTGGTTATGGTGGTGGGTTACCAGTAAAAAAGCGGTTATTGAAGATTGAGCAAAATGAAAAATAGTGTCAGGCTTTGGCTTGATACATAAGACGAAGGCTGTTAATATAAAAATAATATTATATTCATTTTTTTCATATCATTGTTTTTCTTTGATTGGAATACCTAACTGCTTTGAAATGCCCTCAATCCATTCATCCGTCCTTTTGTTGTCAGAACCCAATTCTTTACTTTTTAATAAATATTTTAAAGCCTCTTCATGCTTACCAACATGATATAAGGTTGTACCAAAATTATGATTGATAGCGGGATTCACTGGATCCAATTCTATGGCTATCTTATAAATCTTAATTGATTCATCATAATTTTTCTTAACTTTATAAGCTAATGCTAAATTACTGAAGAAAGGGCTGTTTTTATTCTCCGGATTATCCTTATATGGTTCTAACAGGCTTATAACCTTATCAGGATTTTCTACTGCATTAATTTTCTCTGCCTGCCTGGCT
>Ga0255058_10000555_pt1 | contig 21966 bp, 19 predicted proteins | sample Cases_109_9_MG_FD_188637 | JGI IMG/M metagenome (GOLD analysis project Ga0255058, IMG submission 188637) | Seawater microbial communities from Amundsen Gulf, Northwest Territories, Canada - Cases_109_9 | ecosystem: Environmental > Aquatic > Marine > Gulf | place: Canada: Northwest Territories... | reverse complement strand
AGCCATGTGCTCGGTCGACTGTTGTCACGGCGAAACAATAATGCTTGGCACACACTTGCGTGAGGATGGGGATGTTGAGGTCGCGGTGGTGGACAGTGGTTGCGGCGTCTCGGAGGCCGCGGAGAGGAAAATATTCACGCCCTTCTCGACAACGAAAGAGACTGGAACAGGCATGGGGCTGTCGATCAGCCGGTCCATCATTACCTCGCATGGTGGCCAACTTGATTTCCATAACAACGATGCAAGCGGCGCCACTTTTTTCTTCACTTTGCCCGCGGCTACGGGAGAGGTCGATGACGAATAATCAACAAAAGGTATTCGTAGTTGATGATGATGAGGCAGTACGCGATGCACTGAGCATGCTACTTGATACCGTTGGTCAAGCCTACGAGCTTTACAGTTCGGGCCTGGAATTTTTGCAGTCCTACGACGAGAGCCAAAGTGGTTGCCTGGTACTCGATATCCGCATGCCGCGGATGAGCGGCCTTGAGCTCCAGGCGAAGCTCAACGAGAAAAAGTCGACGTTGCCAATCATCTTTATTACCGGGCACGGAGATATCGCCATGGCCGTCGAAGCGATGCGGCTGGGCGGCCTGGATTTTATTCGTAAGCCGTTTCGAGAGCAGGATTTACTGGATCGAATCAATGAGGCGTTGGATATTGATGCGGGTAAGCGAAAAAAGGGTATCGACCGGCAACAACTATTGGACAAGATCGCTTCCCTTTCCGAGCGCGAGCGCGAGGTTTTTCAACTTGTGGCCGAGGGTGAGCTGAACAAAGTGATTGCCTTTGATCTAGGGATCAGCCAGCGGACCGTCGAGGCCCACCGCACTCGTGTCATGAAGAAGTTGGGCGTTCGAACGCTCGCTCAACTCATACGCATCAAGATCGAGGCCGAACTACCGCTCAGCTCTGATTAGTCGCTTTGATATGACTTGAATCGAAATCACGGTAGTCCCGGTGTCTTGTCTTCAGGCGACGCATCAAGTTTTTCACTCAGGCACGACTCTGATGATATGCGACGCGCTGTCAAGCTCAATTACTGGCGGTTCAATGGCTGGCTCGAGATCGTAAATTAGTGCAAGAAACTCCGGATTCGCCTTGCGAAACAAAAGCCGGGCAGTGATGTGCAGTTCTGTAATAACATCATTTTCGATGGCGAATACGACATCTGATTTGCGCTCTCCCGCACCCACTTCACTCGCCGACCCTGAGAGGCGCGGACGCGCGAGGCTGGGGCAGCGAAACGGCACGTCAACAATATCCTCTCCGCCGCTAGTGAGTGCTCGCCGGTAACTCGCGCCGACAACTTCCCACAGTTTGTGACGTTCGATCGGCAGCCCCTGGCTATCGTACCAGTCGGCTTTATAAATGACGGGAGCATCCAGCGACGGATTGACCACCTTTTCGTTGCCCAGTTGCATTAGTACATTGCCGAAATTGTCCTCGACCGTCAGCTCGACCCAGCTCTCCAGGACGTCAAGCAGCCCTGCCGGAAATTCGTGGCCGGTCTTGTTGTTGTAGAGGTGCAGTTTCAGATTTACGAGTTCGCCGGATTTTATTTCATCAGGCGCCATAATCTCTATTTCGACAATAGGGCCTGTATCCCACTTGCTTTCGATTTCCGGTATTTCTCTTTCACCGCGCAGCCACTCAATCGTCTGCTCCGCCTGTTCCTGACCGCCCGGCAGATCCTGCACTACCGGAATATACATGTTGCTACCCAGCATACGGTGACTACGGTGCTTGCCGTCAGTCGAACTGCGGTACGTATCGTGCTCATCACCGCTAGCGGGCTCATCGCTGTCCACAAGTGGCATATGACACTCGCGGCATTCAATCCTGAGTTTTTCGTCCTCCTCGTGATACCAACGGCCTTCTCGCCAGCTGTCGTACTCATTCTGCTCCTGTGCAATGCCGGCAGACGTACGTACTCCGGGCAATGGCGTCTGCTTGTGGCACGCCGCGCAGAATTCACTACTTTTATACAAGGGGCGCGTGTAGGTATCGACATGATGATACGGGTAACTGCGGAGCAGGAAGTGATTCAGGCGCTGTCGAATTCCTGTTTCATCCTGCTCAAACAAGTAGCGATCAGGAATCTGCAGTACATAGCCACCATTGCCCCCGCCCTCGCCGCTCACGGTGCTCACGGTGCTGTGACACACGAGGCACGAATTACCCTCATAGGTAACCAGCGAATGACCTTGCCCCGGCGTCCCGATGCGTGCACCGCTCAACAATGCAACCGGATCGTGGCAACCCGCACACAAGCGAGTATGCTCCGGTCCCTCCGTATCGGATAGTATTTGTTGAACGCCCTGGAAGAGAACGTCCGTTGCCGCAAATCCGTGCGCACTCGGTAACCATTCCTTGTAGATGGTCTCGTGACAACCCGACACTCCACAGCCAGCAGAACCCGTCAATGCCTCCGGTCTGATCGCACCGGATTGCTTGAGGTCAATTTCTGCTTCGCCAATAATCTGCAGTAATTGTCGCTGTGGACGATCATCCGCAGTAATCGAATCGATGGCCGTACGAAGCGCAGTAATCGGGCCACCATCGGCAGACTTCCATTTGGTCAATTCCGCTTGCAATGTCCTGAGTTCCGCATCATCGAGAATCTGCCGCAAAGAATCATGCAATCGCGACTGCCACGGGGGATTTAAGATACCGGCCTGGCTGGGCCAAAACGGCCTGTCCTCGTCGAACAGCCAACTATAGTCATCGTCAAACGCTTGGAAGTTCGTCGCCTGCGTCGTCGATTCTGCCAGCACAAAAGTGATAATAAATAAGATGGCAATTCCGGAACCACCAATTGCCACGGATTTATGGCGTGCCCGCCGCCGGGCTGTCGCAGGCGTGCTTCCACTTCGATAGCGCAGGATCACCGGCACGAGGTGAGCAACCACCGCAAGACCGAGCAACAGACCGGCCACCAGGTGAACAATTCGAATGGCCGGCGTCACCCACGTGCCGAACACGGCCTGCAACGACATGATGATGCCGGCAAGAATACAAATGGCTAACAACGCAGTCGCTACCATCGCCACCCGCCCTACCAGCGGAGGAAGGTTGTTGTTGCGCCTGTTCCAGTGCAGGTAAATCAGCCAGCAGATCGGAACACAGGATAAGATGCCGACAGCGGTGTGAACAAGAACGGAGTACTGAGCAAATGCGCCAAATGGCAGGAGCAATATGGCAAGACCGGACAGAAATCCATATATCAATATCGACGTCATCATCCAGGTCAGAAATGATCCCCAACCTATGATGACATTTTCACTGGCGTTTGCTTGTTCCATATCGTTACCTGGCATCATATTCGGGTTCCGAATTCGTAGTGATAGTTGCGCTCATCAGTACACTACGCCAATCAGGCGCAACGCTTTTTCGAAATTGCCAATCGCTTCCTGCATTGCAGCCAACGCATGCTGCCAGTCATCGTTATCTGCCAGTTTTGCTGCCGCGCCGTTGAGATCTGCGGCATTCTGAAGCGCGCTCTCATAGGATTGCCGTCTGCTAAATGGCAGCTGTCTCTCGGCGGTCACTTGTCGCAACAACATGAGATAGCCGCGGTATTGTTCGACGAGATAAGCGTATTCGTCCGCCGGTTTGCCGAAATCTCTTTCGTAAAAAACGGTTTGTTGGTCGAAGATCGCTATTAATCGCCGCTCCAACCTGTCGGCGACCGGCCCCAGTTGCTCGCTTGCCTTTCTAAACTCGCCGTTGATCGCCAATACTTCGGCACGATTCAATTGCCGGCGCATGCCGGTGAGATCGGCCACACCGATGTCTTGTGATTCGGCCGGCTGAGACTCCAGCATTCGCAGAAAGCTTGTCGTGCGCACGTGCAGAAGCTGATATTCCTGCTCACCAACAACTGCTTCATTACGCACCAGCCTGAAAGCCTGAGATATCTGGTTCAATCCATCTGCAGCAATTTCCGCTGCGCGAACGCTGCACCCCGCAGCGGCTTCCTGCCTGGCCAACGCGACCGATTCCCGTGCCACCGCAATGGCAGCTATGGCATCAGCATGGCCGCTGTCGAGAACCCGTCGCACTGGGTCGGTATCCCCGGTCAGGCGTTCCAGCAGTACGATCTTCTGTTCAGCCTGGCGGCGTACTGCCTCATCAACCTCGTCATTACACTCAGCAACAATTGCAACCGCCGCTCCGCTTAGTAAGGCGTGCAGCAAAACAATTATTCGCTGCAGGTAACGAACATGTGTTTTCACTGCGCGCCTTCCGACAGTTCTGCTTCCCATTCCCATATGGCCGACTCCGCTTTGCGCAGATACGGATCATTTTCCGGCGTCAGATGTGCATACGTGCGCATGGCCACGATTGCTTCGTTCAACTCACCAACTCCTTCATGCGCGACGGCAAGGCCATAGTATGCGTTGCGTTGCGAAGGCCGAAGGTCAATTGTGCTTTGGAAATATTGCCGAGCCAACTCGTATCGCTGCAACCCGATCAGCGAGAATCCCATATTGACGTTCGCTTCTGGCAAATCCGGCTGCATCATCAGAACCTTGTGAAACGCATCGACCGCCTGCTCATGGTGCCCGGCATTCAACAACGAAACGGCGTACTGAAAGCTTGCCTGCAAATTGCCTGCACTTGCATCGTACGTCTGCCGTGCCTCAGATGGACTGCTGCCGCGCCGGTCTACCAGGAAACCGATTGCCGCAAAGGTGAGCAGCGTGGCGACGACAAGTGCAAGCCGGTTGTCTCTTCGTTTTCTCACATCACCCCTTTATGTGGCGCAATGCTGACGAATGGAACGCCGAAAAAAGTTAGAAATGCCAAACCGAAAACAACAATGACGGCCGCCCACGAAATCGCGGGCGGCAATTGCCGGTAGGTCACGCGCACATGCAACAGCAGTGCCATCGCAAGCCAGGTAATCAGCGCCCATGTTTCGAGTGGGTCCCACGCCCAATATCGGCCCCAGGCACTGTGCGCCCAGATCGCGCCGGCAATCAGCATGAAGCTGTGACAGACAAATGCCAGGGCAAAGAGTGGCCAGATCTCACCGTCTAGCTGTGTTGCATCCGTATATGCAGAGTGCCTTATCGGGCCGGCACCAAGGACCGAAAATAACAGCATGACACTCAATGCCGCCGGTACAAGATTGACACCCAGGAACAACTTGCCGCTTATCACGTGCATCCAGAGCCAGGGATTGTCGAAGGTAGCCGGCAAAGGGACCGCTGCAGACGGCAGGTTCAATAGCCACACGCCCAGCAAGACAAAAAATGGCAATATGATCATGGCGCTCGCCCTGGTTTTGACCAAAAGCACATAGATGATCAGGTATATCAGATTGAGGGTGAACAAATTACTGAGCAAGACATCGTACAGTGTCAGGAATGGCCCCTGACCTTCTCGTAGCCAGCGACCCAGCACGGCGCAGAACAGCACGATTGTCGTGACCGCAAGCAGCGACACAGTCGCGATGGTCGCCGGACGTCTTTCGTTTCTTCGCACGAACTCCAACACTGTCGCGAAAGACACCGTTACCAGTGCGATGAGCAACAAATTTCTTTCCATGGCTTCAGTCGCAAACATACGTGGCACCGATCGCCGCTGTTCGACCGGCAGGAAGAGCCGCTCTAAACTTCAGTTGAAAATGCACAGCCAGCGCAATGAGCGAGAGCATTGCAGCAGCGAAAATCCAGGGCAACAGCGGATTGAAATCAATGCGGTAACCCATCCACAGGCGCAGTTCCTCAACCGTGAGTGTGCCGTGCGCCATGCGAATGCTGTGCCCTGGCTTGAGTTCGTGCGTGTCCAGGCGAGCGTCTCGGATCACCACGGAGAACACGCTCTCGCCACTCTTGAGCACCCAGTTCCTGTCAGCCGGAACGGGATCGGAGAATCGCAGCTCCAACGCCACTTGCTCCCCGCCCGGCGTTGTCCAGTTGTTAGTCTGCTTCCATTCAAACTCGGGAAAAGACGGGAAATTGATCGAACCGCGCTGCACAATCCCGTTGTCGCCGGACCAGCGCAGGATAACGGCCCAGCCCTTGTTAAATGTTGTGTCAAAACGGTAGCTCCCGAAGGTCACGCTATTTCCATCACCGATTTCCCGCGTTTGTCCGTTTGCGCCAACTTTGGTCACATTACTTCGTGTGTTGCGTCGAATAAGTCCCGGCAGATAATCGATCATTATTTTGCCTTGTCTGAAGTTCACCTTGTCAAGCACAAAATGATGCAAGGCACCTTGCTGTACTATCTCCACTGTGTTTGCATCGAACACTTCGCCTTCGACGAGTTCGACGTGACCGTCAAACCGAATTAGCAAATCAGCACCGATCAGCAAAATAACGGCAAGCAGGCACACATGAAACACCAACAGTGCCGACTGTTGTCTGAATGCGCCGTTAGTGAGAATGGCAGCGAGGAGATTGACCGCAAGCAGGGCAAGCGGTAGCGCGAGCCACACAGTTCCAAAGTCGGGGTTTCTGTAGGTCGCGAGTGCGAGGGCAATCACGCCGATGATGCCGACCAACGTAATCTTGAGCGATGCAATGCTAACGATCAGGGTCTTCATGGCGGATTATCGCAAACGTTACCCATCCAGTCCTTGCCCGTACCCTGCTGACCGCTCGCGGAACCGCAATCCTGTTCGCGCCACGTACCGCTGGTTCTAAAATTGCGAATTTTGAGCTTTGCGTTCATGTAGTAAGGACCCTGATCGTAGGTCTGCGCATTGGATGTAATCGTAATTTCGGTGCCTGCAGAAAGTCCGGCTTCAGGACCCACATCATTCAGATTCACGAGCAGAGCCTTGTTCTTCCAGCCGTGTGGTACGGCGACATGGCACCAGCTGCAGCGCAGATTCTTGCCTACCTGCTTTGCGTGAAACGCATGCAGGTTCGTGTCTGCGTTGCCGCCAAAACCGCTCTCGAATCCACCCCGGTCACCTTCGTTATCCTCTGTGGCGTAATTGGTATGGCTGTGACAGCGAAAGCAGAGTCCTGAGTTGTTGCCGCCGGTCGTCTGATCCCATGTTCCTTTGAGTATGAAGTCGTTGCCCGAGCCATGCGGTCCCCAGGGACTGTTGCCGCCGGGGTCAACCGTGCCATTGGATGTATTCGTACCATGGCAATCGGAACAGTACATGGTCTGGCTGCCTATGTTGGAGCCATTCCATGGCGTGAGGAACAGGTTGGTCGACGAACTCATGTTGCGGGTGCCAGCCGTACGCCCGGTACTGTCAATGACCGGATGCCATGAGCGGTGATTGCCGCCGGGCTCGCCGGTGTCGGCAAGCGGCGCCTGAAACTCCATCGCCTGGTTCGAGTACTGGAAAAGCCCATTGCTACCGGGCGGGGTCCCCCCGCCAGAATCACCGAGGTTGGGCCGGCTTCCAGTCGGGTAGACTCCATCGTCGTTGAAACCATAGTCCGAGTGGCACTTCAGGCAAACCTGGTATTCACGCGTGACATGGCTGCTGGTCACCGCGGAACTCCCGCCGTCACCGCCATCGCCTTGCTTGATGTCATAGGAGATTGGCAAGTCCAAAAACGTACTTCCACCGTAGTTCGGTTCGACACCCCAGGTGCCGCGCAATGCACCTGATGCAATATTCGTATGGCCCGATGAATGTTCGTGGGCGCTTTCCGTCGTGCTCCCAAGGCCATTGAACAGGGTATTTTTCATGGCGCGATGCGGGTTGTGGCAATCCGTACACTCGGCGTGCCTGTTGCTCGGGTCTGTTCGGCCCAGCAAGACGCGGGATTCCGTGAAATTCGCGTTATCAATGTCATGCGCCTCTGTGACTGATTGCTGGTCAGAGTCGTCAATCGGCATGCGCCTTGCCAGCGCAAAATCGGCGGCAATGTTGCGAATATCGCCGCTGGCGTTGGTCACGACCGGCGCACTGCTGTGACATTGATAGCAGGTTTCCTCGATCGCGGAATCTCCGCCGGATTTCGGCGTACTCAAACTATCGGTGCCTTCACGCAGCAACCGCCTTGCTCCATGCACTGAATGTGTGTCATGACAATTCAGGCATGCCGCCTGCCACACGGGCAAGCCGTTCGGAAAGTCGCGAATTGCCGCCGAAGACGCCAGGTACGTCTCATTCGCAACCGTTGAACTCGCATGCGCGGATGTCGGCCAGCCATCTTTGCGATGGCAACCCAAACAAGCGATATCCTGCGATTCGTCGAAGCTGCCGGCTGCCGGGCTCGACTGTTGAAAGCGATTCAAGCGCAGGAATTTTTGCCCCGCACTTGTACTCGAGTCAATGACGTGTGGGTCATGACAGGTTCCACACTGCAGCTGTCCTTCTCCTGCCGGTCCGGTGTCTTCCAGCGGCACTAGCGGCCGTGAATTCGGCTGCCGTATGGCAATGTACGGCTCGACAGCAGGATCGCGAAGTTCGCCATCAGCATTCGCCAGCGTCGTGTCATAGGTGAATGATATTGGGTGATCATTGGTCAGATCGGTACCCAGATTTCTTGTAAATCCGGTCTGCGTACCGGAACCGGGGGGCATGACGCCACCCGCGCCAGTTCCGGTCATGTCGATGGTCACATTCTGCTGCCCACCCAGTACATTGACCGTGCCTACCGCCAGGGATCCGTCGTGACATGAAAGACAGAGCTTTGAACTGCCGGCAGGCTGTGCGAGTTGTCCGGCGATCGTCTCGGCATCAAGAGACGATGATGTGTACGTCGTATACGTCTGCTGGGATAAAGCCCGGTTCCACAGGGGGGCCCCTGGAGCATTGGTCGCACCGTGGGGGGTGTGGCAAAACACGCATGTCTGCGATTCACTGCCCGCCTGCACCGGACCCGGGCCGCTGACAGACAGGTTGTGGGCAGTATTCGCGATGTCGCTAACACCCTGTGCCAGCGCAACCGCACCGACTGCGAGGCAGACGAGAATGATCGTGGGTAACGCGGGGAATCGCATCCGATGTTATCCCCCCAGATACCGCAGCACGACAACCCGGCCGTTGAACATGTCGGCGACGAATATGCGATTTTCAGAATCGCTCCAGATGCCGGCCGGCAGGAAAAACTGACCGACCTGGTTGCCGGTACCGCCAATCGGCATCAGCAAATTGCCGTCAGCGTCGAACACCAACAGATGATCATAGTAGGATTCGATGACATAGACGTTGCCATGCGTGTCATTCGTTACGCCTTTCGGCCGCACCAGGTTACCGACGTACAAGCCGCGCCGGCCAATCTCCGCGGTTACATCGCCACTCGCTGTCATGACCTGCACGCGCGCATTGAGGGTATCCGTCACATAAAGCCGTCCATCGTTGAATCGTATATGCGTCGGGCCGTTGAATTCACCCGGGGAGGTACCGCGCCGGCCGATCGTGCGCAACAGCTTTCCGCTGGACTCGAACACTTTTATATCGTGTGCCGCTGTGTCGCTCACATAGATCTCGCCGCTGACCGGATCGACGGACAAGCCGCTCGGCCGCTGCAGAATCTCCTCACCGATGCGGCCAAGCGGTTTACCCTCCGGCGTCAGAACGACGATAGCCCCGAGCGCCGCATCAGCTACGAGAATTTCACCGTTGACGTGACTGGCGATTCCGACCGGTGACTGAAACGTCCCGCCATCTCCGATGTCCTCCCATATGGACAGTTCTCCCTGAACTTCGTCGAACACCAGTATCGCCTGTCGCCCGGCGTCGGTGACGAGGATGCGGCCGTTTGCATCGACCATGCCGGATTGTGGCCGGATCAGCTGCCTGATCGCCGCCTGCCTGCCGCCGAGTCCCGCAACCCAGCGCAACAGCCGCACGCCCACGCTGTCCCGGGCGCCGTCAGCCATAGTAAAATTGCTTTCGCCAATCAGCAGTCCGGCATATTCAAACCGGGCGATTTCCGGCGGCGGTGGCCAGACGATGACTTTCTCCGGGACCAGGCCGTCTGGAAAAAATTGCATCACTCGCGGAGCGCTGGCACACGCCTGCAACAACAGCGCTGCAAGAAAAACCAGGGATATCCTCACAGTGCAGGGCATGACGGCTCGATCCGGAAAATCTTGATTCCCTGGGCACCCGCTGCAACGTACAGGAAACCCTCATCTACCCAGAGGTCTGTTATCTGATCCAGAATGATTGCGTTGTGCTGCGCGCGGGCAGCCGGCCGCATCATGTCGGACAGGCTGACAAGAATGCCTTGCCCGCTCTGGTCTGCGACAAACAGGCGACCACAGCGATCGACGGCCAGCGCAGTCGGCATCTGTAATTCATCTTCACCGTAGCTACCGATCGGGTTGCCGTGCAGGTCGAAACGTATCACTTCGCCGAGCTGCGGATCGAGGATATACACGGAATTCCTGGTCGCCGCTATCGCCTGAACTACCTGGGCAAGCGATAGTCGTGACGCATTAGCACCAATCACCTCGAAGGCACCGACCAAGGTGTTGAACATTACGAGCTGGTTATGGAGTGCGTCCGCTACGACGATGGCATCACCCCAATCAGTCTCCGCGACATCGACAGGTGCCGGTATCAACGCCGGATTAGTAAAGAGACGGGTTGTCTGGCCGGCATCATTGAGCTGGCGGACAGCCCTTGCAGATTTATCGACGACGTAGACAATCAGATCCTGTGTCACATACACCCCGTGCGTGGTCGGATCCGGCAGGGTCGTCAGCACTCGGGCCTCTCCGAGCGCAAGATTGATTTGCACCAGTTCGGCGGAAAACTGGTCCACGACATAAACATAGTTACCGCGTGCCGCGACCGCGGCTGCGTAGCCGAGAGCATACGTCCGGGCAGCAGCGATACCGAAATCAGAACCCCGCATTCGTAACGTCACGCCCGAACCTATCTCCTGCACAAGCGTCAGAGTTGTATCGCTATCAAGCAGCATTCCTTGCCCCGCATATCCGCCCAGATCGAGATCGGCACAGCCATGCAACACCAGCAGCGATAGAAAAGCCGAAACCGCTTTCAAATTTATGCTGCAATCATCATGCACGAATCCATGTTTGCGAGCCCGAGTACAGATCATTGCCGCATCCCTCGATCAGTATATGCCCGGACCGCCCGTCCTGTGCCCACCCCTGATTCCGGTTTCCAACCCTGCCTGCCCTGAGTGACACAGATCGCAGTTTTCGGGAGACCAGGCAATTTCGCCGTCATGGCAGGCGCCGCAGAACTCTCCTCGAATGATCCTATCCATCGATATACCACTTGCTCCCGCTTTCATTTTTATGCCGAGATCAACGTGACACACTGAACACTGAAATCGTATTCTGTGAAACCAGTGTGGAAAGATCACCGGAGAAACACCTTCCGCTTCTGCTGTAGTATTGATGACCACATCTGCATACTCGGCGTGGGACAATGCTGCTGGCAGCAGTACCACCACGAGCAAGAAAAAATCCCGGCAGCGAAGAAATACGTTCACTGGTCGCGCTCGCGCGTCGCCCCGCTTGCCGGAGCCATCAGCATATCTTCGGGCCTGACGCTATGGCAGCGGTTACACTCGGTCAGCGGGAAGGAAACCGCACCATGACACAAGCCGCAGTATTCACCCTGCAGTATCCGTCCCATATTGATCTGATTGGCACCGGTTACCGAGACAAACAATTTTTCATGGCAGGTTTCACAACTCATCCATTCGGTATGCGGCCGATGCGGAAATATTACGTTGGGCAACGGCAGGGTCCCCGTCATAATGATATCCAGATCGAGTATCTCCGCCTCGATGTCTCCGCTCAGGCTGCTGCGAGGGTTGATTTCATTATTTTGCAATGCGGTTACCCAATTTACTTTGTTTCCCGCCGTATCTGATTGCAGGACGATCAACGCTTCCGCCGGCTCCTGCAAGATCTCGAGGGACGGGTTAGACGAGTCGTGCAGTCCGTCGTTGCTCAATGATTTCCACGTATCTGCGCTCAGCGATGATACAAATACAAGTATCGCACCGACCGTCAAAGCTGCTGCAGATCGTTGTTTCATATAGCTTTATCCCGGTATGTAGACCCCTGCACTACGAATCGCCTTGACCAGTTCTCGGGTCGACTTTTCCAACGATTCGACAGCATCGGCAAACTGGCCATCGCTTGCCTGAAACTCGGCCAATTTTCTCAGATCATCCGCGCCCGAGAGCAACGGTTCAATAATCTTCCGGATACGCTCATCTTCAAGTTGCTCCTGTAACAGCACCCTGATAAGCATCTTATGCGATTCGTTACGATCCAATTCGTAAATATACTCATCTTCTTTTGTCGCGAACTTCAGTTCCCGAATCAGTGTGTCGCCCTCGCGCAACTGTTTAACTGCGATTTTGACTTTATTGTACGCCGCATTCAGCTGCTGCCATACCTGTTCGGCGTCACCGGCCTTCAAGAATTCATCCGCGGCATCCAGGTAAACGTTTATCTCCTGCCGTAGTACCTCATGCTCTTTTCGCCGGTTTTTTTCCGCGCTTATCCTCTGGTGCGCGGCGAGCAACGCATCGACGCTGGCGCGTCGGTTTTGAAAATCGCGATCATCTTTGGCGGTCACAGTATCGTTCAGTTGGTCTGCCGCGACTGCGGCATATACCAACCTGATAGTTTCTGACAGTCCAGCCGTTGCCGCATCGTTGTCGCCTGATTCAAATGCCCGAAGTGCCAGCTCGTACTGCTCGACGGCCTGATTGCAAAGCCGTTTCACTTCCTCGATGTCACTATTCCTGATCTGCTTTGCTACCGACGACTCATTTAGCAAGGTCTCGACAACGCCGAAACGGTCTTTCAATATATCTCTTTCCTGATCTTGCGAAAAAGCAACACTCGCCGGCGCAAGTACCACAACTGCTGCCAGTAAAATGACCAGCCTTGCCAGCACACTTTTTAACATGCGTTGACCCATTTTCATCTTGATTTGCTCATTGGCAACGTCATGGCATCACAGCATCTTTCGGTCTGGAATGGCATCGCCTGCACTCAGAGATCGGAAACGCGACCTTGCCATGACAAACGCCACATTTTTCTCCCATTATTATCGATGCCATGCTGATCTGATTCGCGCCTTTTTGCGGTATGAAAATCGCCGGGTGACAATTGGTACAATCCAGCCATTCCGTGTGTTGTTTGTGCGGATAAACAACGTCTGGCATCGAACCTTTCACCTCTCTTACTATATTGAGGTCAAGCACAATCGCATTCGCAACGGGATTCCTCATATCGTAACGCGGATTGATAATCTTCTCGTCGATGGCACGACTCCAGTTAATGTAGTTTCCTGAAGTCGATTTTGGCATGACACCAAAGGCGTCCCGCGGCGCTTGCAGCATCGCTACCCCGTATCCGGCAGGGTCGTGTATGCCATCCGAGTTGGGCGGCGCATTCCGTTCGGTCGCCGGTCGTAACAAGCGATTAAATGAATTGGGATCCTGGTCGGCTGTGGCCCATTGCAAAATCGTGATCGACAGAATTACGCTGCATGCGATCATCACGACAGTCTGGGAAAACTTGTTCGCGTGCATAGCCATCAGTTGTCGGTATCCGCTGGCGAAGATTCCTCCTCGCCCTGATCCTCCACCGGCGTTACGAGTTGTTGCGCAGTACTGTGATGAACCTGCGTTGGAGTATTGGGCACACCGGAGTGGCACAAATCGCAGTTTTCGATTGACCAGGCGATGTCGCCATCATGACATGCGCCACAATACTGGCCATCAATTATTTTCAACATGTTGATCCCGTTGCCGCCCGCTTTGAAAGCAAACCCCAGGTCACCATGGCAGACCTTGCAACGAAAGCGAATGCGGTGAAACCAGTGTGGAAAAACAACCGGGCGCATGCCGGCATCATCGGAAAACTCATTTATGACCACGTCGCCATACTCCGCATTCGCTGCATTGAAATGGCTGTGCAACGCCAATGCGGAGATAGTTACTGCGCATACGACTGTTAATTTCAAAATCTGCTTGAACATTTTCAGGGGCACTCTTGCTGTTTAGGGTTGCACATCAGGGCGCATATTATCGGTTTCCGTAATAGCGGCGAATACCAAGGAAGATCACCGAGTTCCGGAAGCTATCAACGGCCCCCAGGTCGACTTGGAGGCGCAGCTGCAGGAGTCCAACCCGATAGTCCAGTCGATTGCGCCACGCTGCGTCGTTACGGCTCCGATCGGGGTCCAGCTCATTGTCGAATGGTTCGTTACTCCTGAAGTTATTGCTCAGCATATTCAAGTCCGAGTTGAAGCTCAGGTTGGACACACCGAACAGGTTCGCGTGACGGTAGCTCAGGTTCGCACTATAGCTGATGGTCTGGTTGTCGCTGTCCTCGGGCCCGGAGTCCTGCCTGCCGGTGCGCCCGTACTGCATCGTCAGGCTACCGCTCCAGGCCCGGTAGCGGTCCGTTTGCGTACTGCGCGACGCTTGCAAGTTCAGGAGCTGAAAAACATCCCGCTGGTCGCCGCTCGTGCGCCGGTCGGTTGCCGTGAGACGAATGTAACTCCTGGTCTGGCCGCGCTGCCCGCTGAGCGTCGCATAGACAGTGTGAGTCGCAAATCGGCCGTCCCGTCTGTCCGTATCGACTGCGCCAGTCAGTTGCTGCGAAAAATTAAATTCGAGATTTCGCCCCGAACTGAGTTGATAGCGCTTGGCCAGGTTGTGATTGAAGGTCAGGACGATGTCCTGCACCGAATTGCCGGCGGCCAGATTATCGCGACCGCTGCGGTTGCCGACTTCGGTCAATCCGCCCCATCGGTACTGGCTGTTCCAGAGGTCATAGATCCTGGACCGGTACTCTGCGCGCAGCCGCTGAAAGACCGAGCTGCGGTCATCACCCTCGTCCGTATCGGCGGCTGCGACGCCCGTATTGGCGGCGAACACAACACGATCCGAGTATTGGTAGGTCGCCGATCCGGTCACGGTCACGTTTTTGGAACCCTGCTCGAAACCGTTGCTGCCCGCGTCAGTTCCCTGCAACAAGCCCCGGCCGACAATCAACAGCGGTCTGTCGGTTACGGGACGCCAGGTGGAAATGGCACTTAGCTGCAGGAAGCGGCGCAAACTGTGGAAGTCACCCACCAAATATCGCTCGTTGCTGAAAAACAATATGTCTTCGAGCGAAAAGACTTTACTGGAACTGAATCGATGCCGCAGCGTATGGCGCATTCTCTCCTGAAACTGCTGCGATTCGTTCTGAGATATGTCTGACCACACCGAATCGAATACCAACTGATTGCGGCCCAGTACTTTCGTTGCATTTGCCTGCCAGGTATCGCTCACAGAGTCGCGTGAAACACGTGAACCGTCGGCGAACAGGTCATCAACGGTCCGACGCCGGAAATCCAGAGAAAAACGGCCACCGCGATTCGCTTCATACTGTTGCCTGAATCCGTAAGTCCTTGTTATCACATCAATGTTCGTCAGATCGCCGTCAACGCGACCGTCGCGACTGTCGGCGTAGACAGCAAACGGAAACCGGCTCTCGCGCAAAAAATCGACGCGCAAGCCCCCGGTAATCAAAGTTCCAATTTGCTTCGCATCGGCGTTGTCGGTGAATGTCTTGGTTAGGCCGAGTGATGCGTTCACACGAAGAATCCATGGCCGCCAGAGATACGTTGAAGCGTTCGTGCGCAGGGTACCCAGCTGCCCCGTAACGTCTATCGGGCCCGTTCCCCCTCTTTGTCGATACTGGTACTCCAGAAAACCATCGATAGCCACCGGCCCAAGTTGCGCCTGCGCAATAGGCAGCAAGCCAAGCAACACGACGCTTGCTGCGACCGCCAACCACGTTCTGCCGGCGGCGCCAGATACCATCATCCTGATGGCACGGCCGGCCATTACTTACAGACGCAACGCCGTCACCGATCGCAGGTAGTCTTCATCGATCGTGACGCTGCTCTTTGCCCGCAGCTCGGAAATCGTCTCCTGCCACAGGCTTTCGCCCGCATCGCGCCGCCATAAATCGGCTGCACGCTCATGCACGGCTGCAAATGGCTGCAGCGCTGCAGGCTGCCGGCCTGTCAGCTGAAAAATCGCGACGCCCTCCAGGACGGTAACCGGTTCGGGTAGTTGGCCGATCTCGAGTCCTTCGAGCGTCCCCTGGGCAGTATCACTCAACATACCGGCATGCAGATATCCCATATCACCGCCATTCTTACCCGACGGGTCTGCCGAGTGCATTCTCGCCAATTCGGCGAAACTCTCACCAGCACTAATGCGGCGCACGATATCGCCGGCCTCGAGGCGGGCCGCATCCCAAACCTCCGTTGTCGATGACGGCAAAACCGCCAACAGGATCACCGAGACCCTGATTTTCTCAGGTTCGGTGAATTTTTCGGCATTCGACTCATAATAGCTGCGCACCACCGATTCGTCCGCTGGCTCGATCGCTGCCCTGACCTGTTCCTCGAGGATGGCCAGTATACTGTCCTCCTCAAAGCGCTTGCGCAGCTTGGTCAGCATCTGTTCGCCCTCGACCTGCCAGCGTTCGGTATCGGCGTAGCGATCTGCATAGACTGCCAGCTTCGCCGCCACGCCGTCGCTATCCGGCCCAATAGCCCGGCGTTTTGCCTCGTGCAGCAGCAGCGCGCTGTCGACCAGCTTGTTGGCGACACTTCTTCGAAAATCCAGGTACTCGGCCTCGCTCGGCGGCTGACCGTGATAAAAGGTCTGCCGCGCCGCGCTGAAAACCGCGCGCTCGAACTGTGCACGCGTGATCTCGCTGCCCTCAACTGTCGCAAAAGTCTCAGTGTCCTGTGCCGCCGCCGGTGTCAGCGTCAGGGCCAATGCAATGATCGTTGCGAATGCTGCAGAACGGCTGTTCATATCGGTAGTTCCTGAGATGTCCGTCGTAAAGCCAATGATCCTTATCTAGAAAAAAAGTCCGGGCAACGACCCGTCGCCCAGACTGAATTCGCTAATAATTTGCGCCGCTGCGTATGTACTGCAAATATTCTACATCAGGCCTTACTTGATATGGCAGGTCGTGCAGATTTGGCTTGCAGTCTGGTCGATACGCAGGAACGAAACCTGGCTCGGGCCACCTGTGCTGCTGTTGTGGGGGTCGTGGCAACTGCCGCACTCTACGAAGGGCTCCAGGGCACCTGTACCACCGATTGCATCATTCCGCGTGTATAACAGCATGTCGGTCTTCTCGCGCGTTCCCAGGCCGGTCCCGAGGGAATCTACCCACCACATCGGAACAGTATTGATGGTCGCTTTCTCGGGCGCACTGAAATCCGGATCACCCAACGAGCCCGGGAATGTTCCGTCGGGATCACTGTCGCTCGCACCGCCGCCAGCGTATTGCATGCTGATCGGATGGTCGTCTCTGAGATCAGTACCAAGCATCGGCACGGGCGATCCGGTCATTGCGAGCATGGTAGGGTCGATCCGTCCGGTACCCATGCCCGTTCCCGGGGAATTGAGCACCACGTCCATGGCCTGCGATCCATCGTGACAACTCAGGCAGGCGAGCGATACGGAACCGACCGGCGCTTCGAGCGAATCGAAAGTCGCCGTTTGCAGCTCGGAATAGCGCTGATACGTCGAAGGATCGGGCAGTGTTTTGTTCCACAATGGCACCGACGCTGTCGTGTCCGAGCCGTGCGGCGTATGACAGAATACGCATACCTGGTCGGTGTTAGAAGTTGTGGACTGCGCCGCACCTGTTGCGGTAGTTAAATCATGCGCGCTGCCGACAACTTGTGCCTGCACACCCCAACTGACCATCAGTAGTCCGATGCCCAATATCGATTTTCTCATCCACACATTGATATTCATGCCTGTCACCTCTATCGATTACAACCTAGCTCGATGGAAATAGAGTAAGTAGTATGCTGTGAACATTATAAATCGTCAGTGATTTGGTCACATAGCGTGTTAACTACTTAAGCTCATGTGGCTAACCCTTAGGCTAATCGTCAGTGATTTAGTCACACACCGTGTTAATTACTTAGGCTCATGTGGCTAACCCCTAGGCTATCCGATGCGCAATCATGCCGAATTGCCTAGCTCGAGCGTCTGTCTCAGTAAGCCTTCGTCCAATAACAAGATACGGCCGCGATGCAGCTCGATAGCATTCGCGTTTTCCAGGATTTGCAGCCGCCGGCTGACGACCTCTCGCGCGGTGCCCAACTCGGTGGCAATATTCTCGTGCGTCATTTCGATAACGGGCCGAGAATGCTCAGATTCACGGAATTTCCACAGCATGAATTCGCCCAATCGCTGATTGATTTTGTGGGTTGTGAATTCACAGATTCGGTTAATAAGCGAGACAAACCGATCGAACGTCGACTCGAAGAGATATTGCCGCGCCTCTGGATACTCCTTTACCCAGTGCCTGAATCTGACAGCCGGAATGATCACCGCCTCGAGTGCCTCGTGCGCTTCAGCATAGGCGACAAGACCTGCATTTGCACAAGCGGCTTGAATGTTAACCGGACAAATCTCACCGGGCCCGATAGAGTAGAGCGTGAATTCGCGCCCCGATTCGCCGGCGACGTAAACGCGCATCATTCCCGAGCCGACCAGTATGACTTCGTCGCAGCGCCCTTTGTGTCCGTAGAGAATCTGCCCGGGATCGCAGCGCAGGATTCTGGCATCTTTGTGTAACTTCTCGCGAAATTCGTCCGGGGCGTTTTCATAGAATGGATAACGCATCAATATCGAATGCGCGAGCGCCTCCTCTTTCTGAATATCGTATTTTTGTCGTATTTTCATACGGACACTTACCCGGGTCGCCGCTTACTGCGGTGATCGTGTACGTGCACCCAGGAAGCCGTCACTTGCGCTCATCGACGCGGGCCGAAACACGTCGACTTTGCGAAAGAACTGGTCAACCATGTAGACCCGATCGTCCTCATCGACCGCGAGGCCGGCCGGCAGCAAGAATTTGGCGGGTCCCAGCACCTCCGATCGATCGCCGACAAACAACAGTAGTTCGCCGTCAGCATTGAATATCTGAAAATTGCCAAAGGCGGCATCACTGACATACACGTTGCCCTCGGCATCCGTGTCTATGCCTTTTGGTCTCGAGAACTGGCCGGTCCGGACGCCAATGGCACCGATTTGCCGAATGAATTTTCCATCCAGATCGAAGACCTGCACACGGAAATTGCCGCCGTCAACGACATACAGATTACCGTCCGGACCCATTGCAATATCGCGGGCCAGGTTTAATTCGCCCGGCTGTGAGCCACGGCTGCCAATGTCATACAGGTGCTCACCGCTGTGTGCATCGAATACCCGCACGTGGTGGCGATCGCTGCCGACACCGCCAGTATCAACGGCGTAGATGCGGTCTCCTGCCGGATCCACTTCCACGTAGGACAGGCGATCGAACATATCTATGCCACCGATCGCCGTAATGAATCGCCCATTCTGATCGAAAACCACAACCCGGCGTGCCGACCCATCCGCGACGTATAAATTGCACTCATCGTCGGTCGCCAAGCCAAGCGGCTTATGCAATTGGCCGAGCTCCCCTGTGCCAATTTCCGAGAATTTTCCACCCGGTACATCAAAGAGAAAGACGAGACGCGCGACTGAGTCGCTAACGTAGATCCTGCCCTGGCAGACCTCGACGTCGAAGGGTTTTGACAGGCCCTGCGAATTGGCGGTCTCTCCCGTCAGCAATCTGCGCCAGCGGGTTTCGTTGTCAACCGTCTTGATGTCAGCACTACCGCGGATTGTGCGCTCGAATATGAATCGCGCCGGCTCTGGTGGTGGCGGAAACACAATGTCCGCCTGCACCTGCTCCTGTTGCTCCTGCGGCGCCATCGCGCAGGACGCCAGCGTAATCACGGCCATGCTCATGAATGCCGTTTTGAGGTACGTCATAGGTAGATTGGTCTAGTCATGTTGTTATACATCCGTATGGCTATTGGTCCGAGATACAATAAACTGCCTGCATTCTACGCCTTGGCTGAGACCAGCGATCGCGTATTGAATGATGACATTAGTACAAGGATCCTGCTTTGAATGGATAATATAGTGATCAATAAATCAATCAAATGTCGGCATGTACTTAACGATACCGTAGATATCGAAACGAATCCGGCACGATACTCGTTACGCGCCGATTGGGCACAACTCTTTCTGCGTATGGCTGGGGTAATCACAGCAATTCTATTATTGAACGGTGTCACGCTGGCGGAGCCCGCAGACGTCAGCCAGCGCTACAGCAATACTTGCTCAGTTTGCCATGGCGATCGTGGCCAGGGCGCGCTGCATGCGCAGCAGGGAATGATACCAGCCCCGAAAAATTTTACCGATCCGGTCTTTATCCGCACGATGACGCGGGAGCGGATAATCGCTGCCATCCACAATGGCAAGCCCGGCACCGCAATGATTGCGTGGCAGTCGGTATTTAGTGACGACGAGATCGCCGAACTTGCCGACTACATTATCGGCAATTTCATGACTCCGGCCGACGCACAGATGGCGAATGAGGAATCAGTTCAAGACGCGCACGAGACCATCACGATCTACCAGGAATCCTGTTCCGTCTGCCACGGCGATGACGGTACTGGCGCTGTCTGGGGTCAGGAGTCGTTGTCGGCGGCGCCTCGCGATTTTACATCCGACGCAGCACGGCGCGAACTCACTCGCGATCGCATGATCGCAGCTGTGACCTATGGCAGACCCGGTTCGCCAATGCCAGGATTCGGCAGCCAGTTGAATCCGGCGCAGATCGAGAATGTGGTCGACTACATTCGAGACGAGTTCATCGCAGGCCGGGCCGGAGATGTTACTGGACCTGGCGGCGATTACCATCAACAACCGTATGCCAATAGCCTGACTGGTCACTTCGAAAGAGGTCGGGCGTTTTACATGAGCAACTGCGTTACCTGCCATGGCGTGGCGGGTGACGGTGATGGCCCGAGAGCTTATTTTATTTTTCCGCCGCCGAGGAATTTTCTCGACCCGGCAACGCAGCAAATTCTTAATCGCCCCACGCTATTCCGTGGCATCAAGGACGGTGTTATCGGCAAGGAAATGCCCGCCTGGGGCAAGGTTATGAATGATCAGGATATTGCCGATATCGCCGAATACGTGTACCTGGAGTTTATCCGAAACAATCAGGACAACGACTAGCCCGGACTTGTAGTCTGATCGAAACCTGACTCAGGGCAGGCTGGCGATCCTCGCGGCGCCGCCGAAACTGCCTACCCAAAAACTGCCGTCGGCCGCCCTGCTCATCGAGAAAACGCGATTGGAGAACAGGCCATCGGCTGTCGTAAAAACCTTGAAGCCGTCACTGTCGCGCCTGGCAAGGCCATTATCAGTGCCGACCCAGATATTGCTATCAGAATCCTCATACAGCATGAAAACGTGGTTCCCCGGCAGGCCGTCCGAAACCGTAAAATTAGTCCACTCCGAGCCGTCGAAACGGGCAAGACCACCGCCCCAGGTACCACACCAGACGATGCCGTCACGGTCGACCAGGAGCGCAACAATGTAGTTCGGGTTATAGGCGATGTCGACTTCCTGCAGGCCCATTTCCTCTTTTTGCCGTGCATGATGTTTTGAGTATTGTGCGGGATCTGTCGAAAAATTGATCTGCTCACGCACGAGTTCGTAGGGGGCTCCCTGGCCGTCTTCGTGGTTCCAGTTTTGCCATACACCATCTTTGAATCGTGCCAATCCGCCTTCGGTGGCGAACCACACAACACCTTCCTCCTTGCCGGCTCGCAGCGCATACACCCAGTCGTTCGGCAGCCCACCCGATGTATTCTCCACCGTGAACAAATCCCACTTCGAACGATCGTCGAGATCGCCGCCGCGGACCCGATTAGCGCCCGACCATGTCGCAATCCAGACGTCTCCATTATCCATCTCCAGCAGGTCATAGATAAAACCGTCGCCGAGCCCGTCGGGAATGTTGTAGGTTTTCCAGGTTTCGCCGTCCTCGTTCATATGCGAAAGCCCGCCCCCGTAGGTACCGGCGATGAGCCTGCCGTCCAGTTTGCTGAGATGAAATATGCCTTTTGCAAGCAAACCGCTGCGTGTATCGAACAGACGA
>Ga0255058_10000554_pt1 | contig 21972 bp, 24 predicted proteins | sample Cases_109_9_MG_FD_188637 | JGI IMG/M metagenome (GOLD analysis project Ga0255058, IMG submission 188637) | Seawater microbial communities from Amundsen Gulf, Northwest Territories, Canada - Cases_109_9 | ecosystem: Environmental > Aquatic > Marine > Gulf | place: Canada: Northwest Territories... | reverse complement strand
GTTGGGCCATGTCGTACGTCCGCGGATCCTTGCCGAAGGTTAGATCGCAGATCTCGTTCCACGTACGGACGGCGCACCGCTCGGCCTCGAGCAGGACGGTGAGGATGTTCTCGGCCGTCGGGTCCTCAGGCAGATAGGCGTCGGGGCAGCCGGACCGGTCGGCGAAGTGCCGAAGGTCCTTCGGGATCGAGCCGCCGAGCTCATAGATGCGAGGGGTGATGAGCTCGAAGTGGGACCGGTCCTCGAGCCGGGCGTCCTCACAGATTTCCTTGTAATCCTCGTTCCCAGCGAGATACATGCGGAGGATGGTGTAGTAGTAGTACGTGGTGAACTCGGCGCCCGCAGCGTCGATCAGCTTTTCCACTAGTGAGTCGACATCGAGCCCGCGTGCCTTCATCTGCTCTACGCCCACCCGCTTAGTGACATCGCCAGGCTTGACCTTCCCAGTCGCGTGCGGCTTCGTGCCTCCGCCGCTCGGTTCGTCAGGTACCGTCATGTCTCCTGCTCCTTCCTCTGATTCGATACTGCGTCGTCTGACTCGAAGGTCGCGCAACCGAAACCAACGAGGGGAGTTGCCAAACATACACCCTCACATGCCGACCACCCAGAGGGCCGCAGTCAGCTAATAAGCAATACGCATGCGTTCGTAGGTAGACGTAATGGGCCGGAGCTGATCAGTGCTAAGATGGCAGCCGCGGGGCCCGCTTCGCCCATGTCGGGACCTCGCCGGTGAGCGCGCGGAGGAAGGCGAGCAGGTCCTGTTTCTCCCCTTCGGTCAGGCCGAGCGGCTTCATCTTCGCGTCGAGCCACGGGTTCGACTCGCCGCCACGGTCGTAGAGGTCGATCACCTCCTCCAACGTCGCCACGCTGCCGTCGTGCATGTACGGCGCCGTCTCGGCGACTTGGCGCAACGTCGGGGTCTTGAAGGCGCCCCGATCCTCGTCTTGTCCGGTTACGTTATACCGGCCCAGATCGGGTTCCGATGCGCTCATACCAACGCCGATGTTGTGGAACAGCCCGAACGGCGCATCTGTGAAGCTGGTTCCGGCGTGACACGCGGTGCAACGAGCCTTGTCGCGTGCGAGCTCCCCGCCACGCCGGACGGACTCCGAGACCGCGGCCGAGTCACGCTCCTGCTCCCAGCGGTCCCAGGGCGAGTTGCCGGACAGCACGACGCGCTCGAACGTGGCAATCGCTTTGCCGGCGAGATCGGCCGTGATCCGTTCGGCACCGAAGACCTCCTGAAACTGCTTCCGGTAGCCGGGAATCTCGTTGAGGGTTGCCTCGACCCCTTCCAGCGTTTGCGCCATCTCGATCGGGTTCTGCATCGGCCCTAGCGCCTGATCTTCGAGCGAGGATGACCGCCCGTCCCAGAACTGCGAGCTCCAGAACGCGGCGTTGATCACCGTGGGCGCGTTCCGGCCCCCCACCGCGCCACCCACGCCCACGGAGCCCTTACGCGGGTCGGCGAACCCGGCATCGGACACGTGACAGGAGGCGCAGCTGGTGGTGTGGTCGACCGAGAGGCGCTGGTCGTAGAAGAGCTGCCAGCCCAGCGCGACTTTCTCGGGGGTCATAGGGTTGTCCTCGGGGACCTGGAAAAGCTCCGCATCCAGGCCGAGCGGCAGATCGGGAATCTCGGGTATCTCCGGCGTGAACGCCTCTTCCTCAGGCTCCCCAGGCGCGCACGCAAACACGGTCAGAGCAATAAGAACGGTCATCACGGGGACGGCGGCGGCGAGCGAAGAGCGCATGTTTCTGCCCTCAAGCTGGGGGGCACCGAGGGGGCCGAACTGAGGCCGGTTGCTTGCTGACCGCAATAATCGATTTCTTCACAAAGTTACGCAAGGCGTCCGCTCCCGCTCGTCAGCTCCCATACAGTCTCCTGTCGCCTTTCCTTGGCCGTAGAGTTAGGTACATACTTCGAACGGCCGGAGTGCGGTCGCCGGGCGGGTCAGAATGGGGGAATGTCATGACGAAGAAACTGGGCGCGGAGTTCCTGGGCACGGGGTGGCTGGTCTTCGGTGGTTGCGGGAGCGCCGTTCTGGCCGCCGCCTTTCCGGAGCTGGGGATCGGGTTCTTGGGTGTGGCGCTTGCCTTCGGCCTCACGGTGGTGACCATGGTCTATGCTGTTGGCCACATCTCCGGAGGTCACTTCAACCCTGCCGTGTCGCTCGGGCTCTGGTCCGGCGGGCGGTTCGAGAGCGGTGAGATCCTGCCGTACATCGTCGCCCAGGTCCTCGGCGCCTTAGCGGGGGCGGGCGTGCTTTACGTGATCGCCACGGGGCAGCCGGGCTTCGACGTTGTGCAGAGCGGTTTCGCAGCCAACGGCTACGGCGAGCACTCGCCGGGCGGCTACTCGGTCGCAGCCGCGTTCGTCGCGGAGGTCGTGCTGACGTTCGGCTTCTTGCTTGTGATCCTCGGCGCCACCGACCGCCGAGCGCCGGCCGGCTTCGCCCCGCTCGCGATCGGACTGTGTCTGACCCTGATCCACCTGGTGTCAATTCCGGTCACCAACACATCGGTGAACCCGGCTCGCAGCACTGGACCAGCGCTCTTCGTGGGTGGTTGGGCGCTCGGTCAGCTGTGGCTCTTCTGGGTGGCTCCATTGCTGGGGGCGCTGGCGGCGGGCCCGGTCTACCGCTGGCTCGCCGGAGATACCGACTCACAGGCCGGTTAGACCGCCGCCGGCGGCGTGCGGAGCGGGGTAGGCTGACCGCAAGTATCTCGACTGCCTATCAAACTTGTACGGCCGCGCGCAGGGCGAAGGGTGCGTCCCGCCTGGGCCGCCGCGCCATCGATGGCGCGCCAGCATCGGCGTTGGCTCTTTTCGTCAACATCGGGATCCTCCCGTATTCTGCCTTCTCAGCATCGTATCCAGGGCTCGGTCGCCGGGCTCGGCTCGCCTCCGGGTGACTTCAGGCGACCGAGAAGTCGATGGCCTGGCTGAGCCAGACCGCGGTCCTCTTGTCCCGGTTCATCGCCGGGTTCCACTGCATCTTCGCCGCCACCTCTTGAGCCGCTCGGTCCAGCTGATCGTTGCCGCTCGACTCGGCCACCACCGACCGCTGCACCTGGCCTTGCTCGTCGATGTACAGCCACAGCACGACGGCTCCGCCGATCCCGGCCCTCTTGAGGATTGAGGGGTACGCTCGCGTCAGGTAGCTCAGCACTTCCTCTTTGTTTCTGAGGGCTGGTGCCACCGTGTAGGGGATGAAGGACGGGCGATCCGACGGATCGACGTTCGTCGGCGGCGCCAGGTTCTCCACCGGATTGCTCGCGAAGGTGGTGGGGGCGATGGTCACGTCCTCATCCAACTCCACGGCCGCTACCTTCGGCGTGGCCGGGCGGACGACATGCTCCGGCGGCGGCGGGATCACGACCTCGGGCGGAAGCTCGATCATCTCCAGCGCCGTCACGGCCGCCGTCAAGTTCTCGGCCTCCATCTTCGGGAACACCTCGAAGACCGCCATGTGCGCGATCACCGCCGCGATGAGCCCGATCGACAACCGCTGCTGGCTCGCGCGTTTGAAGGCCTCGTTGGCCGAGGCTCGCAGAGGTTTCTTGCCTTCGTCTTGATCGCCCGGTCCATGGGCGAACGTGAGCGGGATCCCCGGATGGACCCGGTCGCTCTCTTTCTCCGTCTTGCTCTCCGTTTCGCTTCCACGAACGGCGAAAGCACCTTTTCGCCCTGAAAGCCCACGGCCGCTTCGTCGCATCATCATCACATTGTCCTCGTTCTTCGTCTGGCTGCCCGCTTCCGGATCGTGCGCTCAGCCGCAGACCCGCGCTCCGGACGTCGTACAAGCTCGCCACGGGCGATCACACTCCAATCTTCCGACAGTCACGCGCACCTCACGGCTTGGGTGATTGCCCGGTGACTCTGTTCATCACCTCGGCCGTTCAGTCGGTAGCATTCGTCGCGGACCGGTCTTGTGCCTTGAGCCACTCCGCGTATGCTTGAGCGGCCGTGTCACGCCACTCGCCGCAGAGGTCAATCTTGAAACGCTTCATTCTAATCTCGTTTCTCGGTCTCACCCTTGGGCTCATTGCACCTGTTTCCGCACAGCAGCACGAACCCGCCGCGGGCGACGCCGATGAGCTAGGAGAGGCGGCGTTTGCCACGTCTTGCGCGCCTGAGGTGCAAGGCAGCTTCAACCGTGCCGTGGCGATGCTCCATTCCTTCTGGTATCAGGTGTCAGAGAGAGCGTTTGCGGAGATCGCGGAGACGGATCCGAGCTGCGCGATGGCGTACTGGGGCATCGCCATGAGCCGGTTTCGTCAGCTGTGGGAGACACGCAGCGAAGAGGATGTAACGGTGGGTCAGACGGCGTTGGAGAGGGCCCGAAGAGTCGGTGCAGGCACGGCCCGCGAGCGAGACTACATTCGCGCTCTCGATCAGTTCTACGGTGCAGCGAGCGAGGCGGAATTCCTCGACCGGAAGGTAGCTTACGAGCAGGCTATGGAAGGTCTTTACCGGCGATACCCCGACGACCGGGAGGCCGCCGTCTTCTATGCGCTCGCCCTGCTGGGCACCGCACGTTTCTCTCCGCCGGACAAGACATACGACCGCCAAAAGAGGGCGGGAGCCATACTGGAAGAGATCTTCGCCGCGCAGCCAAATCATCCCGGCTTGGCTCACTACATCATTCACAGCTACGACTATCCACAGCTGGCGGGGGAGGCGTTGGATGCCGCACGGCGGTACGCGAACATCGCTCCGGATGCGCCCCACGCGCTTCATATGCCATCCCACATCTTCACCCGCCTCGGTCTCTGGCAGGAGTCGATCGGCTCCAACCGCGAGGCGGCCGCCGCGGCACGTAGAGATCAGTGGACGGGCCAGGAGTTGCACGCCACGGATTATCTGGCGTACGCCTACCTACAAGGCGCCCAGGATGGCGAGGCGGAGAGAATCGTCGACGAGGTACCGAAGCAGAGGGAAAGGCTGAAGGAAGACGATACCAACTATTTTTCCGGCCTCTATGCGACCGCGGCGATTCCGGCACGCTTCGCGCTGGAACGCCGGCAGTGGAAAGAAGCGGCTGCCCTGAACGTTCCCGTTGGCGTCTTCCCGGACGGCAATGCTTGCGCGGCGGACGCTACGCTGGTTTTTGCCCGCGGACTCGGCGCGGCTCGAACAGGAGAGCTTCCGGACGCACGCCATTCGATCCGAGCGTTGGAGCTTTGCAGAGAGACTCTGCTTCAGAATAGCGAAGATCTTTGGGCGAACCGAGTAGAAGTTCAGCGGCGCTCCGTGGCGGCCTGGGTGGCATTGGCAGAGGGGAAGAAGGACGATGCTCTTGCACTGATGCGTTTCGCGGCCGACCTGGAAGACGGCAGCGACAAGCCTCCCACTACGCCCGGCTCCATAGTCCCCGCGCGAGAGTTGTTGGGTGAGATGTTGCTCGACGTACAGCTCCCGCCGGAAGCGCTCTCCGCATTCGAGGCTGCGCTCGAAGACACGCCGAACCGCTTTCGGTCCCTCTATGGCGCAGCGCGCGCGGCCAAGCTGCTGGGCGATGTTGAAAGGGCGAGGAAGTACTTCTCGCTCTTGGTGGATGTCTCCCGACAAGGAGATGGCGAACGCGCCGAGCTTCGCGAGGCCAAAGAGTTTCTTGGATCATGACCGTCGGGTGCGTCCTGCTGCTCACTTGGCGGGGTGATTTTCGCGGGTGACAGGGGCCACAGCCAAAGTCATATTGGCCAAGGCCTGTCGACGCAGTCGCACGGCTCCAGCGATTCCCCTTGCACGGAGACGCCCAACGGATGGCCAGTCGCGAGGAATTCGATGTCTGCGTAATCGGCACGGGCGCCGGCGGCGGCGTGCTGATCGACCAGCTGACGGCCGCCGGGTTCCGCGTCGTCGCCCTCCAGCGGGGCCCTCACCTGCGCACCAAGGACTTCGTCGATGACGACGAGCTGAAGATCGTCTGGCGCGACGAGCTCTTCTCGCCGGACCAGCTCGAGACCTGGCGTCTGGACGAGAACAGCCCGACCGAGAGCGGCCGATTCAATTCAGTTGCCCACTGTGTCGGGGGCACGATGGTTCACTGGTCGGCCTGGTCGTGGCGCTTCCGTCCCGACGAGTTCCGGGTCCTCTCGGAGGAGGGACCGGTCGAGGGGGCGAGCCTCGCGGACTGGCCGATCGACTACGAAGAGCTGGAGCCCTACTACGAGCGCGCGGAGTGGGATTTCGGCGTCTCGGGCGACGCTGGCGCCAACCCGTTCGGGGCACCCAGACGACGCGGCTACCCGAATCCTCCTCACCCGGACCGGAGCGCCAGCCTCCGGCTCAAGGAGGGCGCCAGGAAGCTGGGCTATCATCCCTTCCCCACCCCGACGGCGATCAACTCCCGACCCTACGGCGGCCGGCCCGCGTGCATCTACGGCGGCGCGTGCGGCGGCTACGGCTGCCCGATCGGCGCCAAGGGGACGACGTTCGCCGTGTCGCTCCCAAACGCCCAGCGCACCGGGCTCCTCGACCTGCGCCCGAACTCGCTCGCCTTCGAGATCGCGGTCGGAAGGGACGGGCGGGCCCGGAGCGTCCGCTACATCGATCAGAGCGCCAGAGAGGAACAAGAGGTCCACGCTCGGCATGTCTTCGTCTGTGGGAACGCGGTCGGCACGCCCCACCTACTGCTGATGTCGAGGTCCGGCTCCTTCCCCGACGGGCTCGCCAACTCCAGCGGGCTCGTGGGCCGCAACCTCATGCTCCATCTCTTCACCGCGGCGAGCTTCACGTTCGACGGCCCGGGGCACGCGTTCACCGGTATTGAGACCCACGCCGCGATCGACGACCTGCATGCCAGCGAGCCGGGCCGAGGGTTCATCCGAGGCGGCGTGATCGCCGAGCAGAGCTACACGGTCAAGCAGCCGCTGCTGCACGCACTCCTGGTCGGCAACGAGTACCCGGGGGCCGACCGGGCCTGGGGAGCTCGCTTCAAGGACTACCTGCGCATGTTTCCACGTACGGCGAGCGTCCTATTGGTGGGCGAGGATCTGCCGATGGAATCCAACCGCGTGGACCTCGATCCTGAGGTGAGGGACGACTACGGCTTGCCCGTCCCGCGGATCACGCACCGTCAGCACCCGAACGACCTGGCGATGAGCCGCTGGTACGCGGAGCGTCTGCTCGAAATCGGGGATGCCTCCGGCGCGATCGAGAGGTGGGTAACCCTGTCTTTCACGGAGGAGGATCAGGCGATGAAGGGAGGCTCGCACCTGCACGGGACCTGCCGCATGGGCGACGAGCCCGGTCGGTCGGTTGTCGACCGCTGGTGCCGAAGCCATGACGTCCCGAACCTCTGGGTCGTCGATGGCAGCGTCTTTCCCACCTCGGGCGGCTACAACCCGACCCTCACCATTCTGGCCAACGCGTACCGCGTGGCGGACTACTTCGCGACCGAAGCGAAGAAGGGTGCGCTGTGATGGATCGACGCGAGTTCGTCGGCAGGAGCGCTCTGTTCGGAACGACGTTCTGGCTGCTCTGGAACGTCCCGCGGCCCAACACGCTGCGAGCAGCCGCACAATCGACGGAAGCCCTGATCTTCTCAGAAGAGGAGTGGCGGACCGTCGAAGCGATCACGGCTCGGATCATTCCTACGGATCACGACCCCGGTGCAATCGAAGCGAACTGCGTGAACTTCATCGACAAAGCGCTGGCCAACGAGGACGCCGAATTGCTGCCGACGTATAGGAAAGGGCTAGCGGCCATCGACCGCGCCGCCGTGGAGCGGTTCGGCACTACGTTCGCCGAACTTGAGGCGGGCGCGCAGGACGAGCTTCTGGTTGCCCTCGAGTCAGGCGACGTCTCGGGATGGAGCTCGGCGTCGATCACGTCCGAGGAGTTCTTCGAGACGGTGCGGAGCCACACGATCATCGGCTTTCTGGCCGATCCCAAATACGGGGGCAACCGGGACTACGCGGGCTGGAAGGTGGCTGGCTACCCGGGGCCACGGCACGACCTGGGTGGCTACACGCCAGCACAGATGATCGGAGAAGAGAGGATAAGAGCAATCTGGGGCGAGGAGATCTAGCCCCGCCCCCCAGCGGAGGGGATCATCGATCAACCCCCTCACTCGTGGTTCTTGAGATACTCCATGAGCGCGACAGCGTTATTGCACTCAGTATCAGAAGCCCCGAACAGCAGGGTCACACACTTCTCCCGGGCCATGGAACGGATGGGAGCAAGCAACTCCTCTTTACTTCTGAGTTCTGCGAAGTACCTCCGCTTGAACTCATTCCATTTCGCCCGATCGTGGGCGAACCATTTACGTAACTCATCAGAGGGGGCGCACTCTCGAACCCACTCATCGATCGCGGCAGCCTCCTTCGCCAGGCCACGAGGCCACAGTCGGTCGACGAGAATACGTAGGCCGTCCTGCTGATGAGGCGAGGCGTACACGCGCTTAACCTGCAGCGGCATCACGCCCGCTGCAGGTTCCGCGCAGGGAGGAGGCCTTCGCGCTCACTCGGTTAGCAATCGCTCCTTCAGCGACTCGAGCCGTTCGTGCCAGAGTGCACGAGTCCGATCGGCTGTTTCCTTGTCCGGGAGCCCGAGCAGCTGAAGCGCCACCGAGCTCTTCCGCTCTCCCTTCGCCGTGAAGTACGCGTTGAGCGGCGTCTCGTCGGCAAGACGCATTCGCATGGACTTCGGTTCGGTCGCGGTGCGTCTTCCCTGCTGGCCGGCGGCGCCGACTATCATCGCAAGCCTGACCTGCGCAATCCCTTATCGATGACCGATCTGACCGACGCCCGCGCTTGCATCGGCTTTCATCATCTCCCCCGGCAGTCGCATGGAGATTTCCACGGCGCCCATGACCGCGACCCCGGTGATGCGCAGCAGCGGCGAATCCGCATCTCGCTCGCCGGGGCTGCGGTCCATTCCCTCGAAGTGGCCTAAAATGCCGACGCCCTCGCACTCCAGCTGGAGATGTGGTGGCACGATGATGGCGATCCCACCCATCACGCTGGTCACTTTGACTTCGGTGACGCCAGGACCGAACTCGGCTTCGCGAAAGTCTAGATCTATTGCGCCCATCACGGTGACCACGCGCAGTTTCTTGGGCACGCGCCACGTGCCTTTGCGTCGGATGCTACTGAGGATCGTCAGCAGGCGCTTGGCCTCGTGCCCGCGGGTCGCGATGGCAGCCTGCGGAGCTTCCGCCTGCGGGACCAGCGATTCGCTCGGTTCTTCGTCCGCAGGAGGTTGCAAATCCGTGAGCAGCTCATCGAGCTCAGCAACCGATGTGGCGCGGTGGGCGAGATCCACGCGCTGTTCGAATTCGTCGATGTCCAGGGCGTCGTTGGCAAAGTGGGTCGACAGTGCGTCGATCACCACTTCGCGCCCAGTGCTTAGCGCCACACGCGCCGGTTTGTTCTGACCGACCATGACCTAGCTCTCATCCTTTTCTCGTTGCTTGTCGGCCCTGGAGCCTCAGGGCAGACGCCCCTCCACCTGCGCCACTTAACGACAAGCAGCTAGCCGATGACGGGCGCGCGTAAGCGCCGCGAATCACACCGAGATGTTCGCATTCAGGCGGAAGAAGTTCGTCGGGTCGTATTGCCTCTTCAGCTCGACCAGCCGTTCGCGGGTCCGAGCCGTGTACGCGGAAGCGAGCAAGTCGCCCTCGTCGCTAGAGTAGTTGACGTAGGTGGCATCGGCCCGAAACGGCTCCATTTCGTCCCAAAAGCTCCGTGTCCACTGGACGTTGGTCTCCGAGTCTGCGGGATCCGCCCAGGCCGACGTGATGAGGAGATTGTGGGCCCAACTCCGGTGGCCGAACGCCGTCTCGTCCTCACCCACCCGGTCGATAGCACCGCCTCCGTTATGCTCGACGACGACGACCGACTTGGGTGAGGGAACGCTTGCGAAATGTCGCGTAATGGTCTCGATCGCACCGTCGCCTAGATCCGTCAAGAAGCTCGACTTCCAGTATTGGTGGAAGCCCGGCGGCCACACGACGTCCGCAGCGACCTGAGCGATGTTGAAGGGCATCGGCTCGATGACGTCGGCGAGCGGTGGACCGAACTCTCGAATCGGCCGCAGCACCTCCTCTCCCTCCTCGATCGGCCCGGCGTAACAGACGGTCACGGCAGCCACCGGCACGCCATGCAGTGGCGGCGGGAAGGGCGGCTCGTCAGGAATCGTGAAGAGAAGGACGCCCCACGTCAGCTCGTCCGGAACGGTATCGACGTGCTCGCGGAGCAGCCCCAGGACGTCCCCGGCCCTCTCGATCGGATGGATGAGCAGCCCGGCGAGCACCGTGCCGACCGGGTGAACCTGGAACTCGAGCGAAGTCGCCACGCCGAAGTTTCCGCCGCCACCCCGCAGCCCCCAGAAGAGATCCGGGTTCTGCTCTTCGCTGGCCACGAGCAGATCGCCTTCGGCCGTCACGACATCGACGGAGATAAGATTGTCCATGGCCAGGCCGTGCTTTCGTACGAGCCACCCCAAGCCCCCACCAAGGGTGAGACCCGGGATCCCGGTGATCGAGATGTAGCCTCCCGTCGCCCCGAGCCCGAACACCTGCAGATCGTCGTTGAGCTCGCCCCAGGTGAGGCCCGGTTCCGCCCGGGCCGTGCGCGACGCCGGATCGATCCGGGCGCCCTTCATGGGGCGGAGGTCGATGACCAGGCCCCCGTCACAAACCGATTTACCGGTCACCCCATGGCCCGCGGCTCTGACGGCGACCAGAAGGTCGTGCGCGCGGGCGAACTTCACCGCCCGGATGACGTCCGCCGTGCCGGCACACCGAGCGATCATCGCCGGCCGCCGGTCGATCATCCGGTTGAACACGATGCGGGCGTCATCGTATTCCGGATCAGCGGGCAGGATGAGGCCGCCTCTGAGGCTCTGCCCGAAGTCTTCAACGGCGCTCTCCGGAAGCGACATTTCCTTCCCATCCAAGGTCACGGCGGGCAGATTCGACATCCTTGTTCCTCCACAGGGGCTGCTCGCAAAGGCAGGTGCGCCTACATCTGGCTATCGAAATCTATGGTGCTGGACCAGGACTCGCGCGGGGGTAGAGATGCGAACGGGGTAGAGATGGTGTGTTGCACTTCCGCGCTAAGCAGGGTACCCACCGAGGAGTCGCTGTCGCGCAAGTTCGAGCCAACGGCGCAGACGATCCACAACTGCGTCAAGCAGGCCGCCGCTTTGACCGCCTATCAAAGAAGGATGATGCCATGAGCGTTGGCAACGTTCTACAGGCCATAGGCAACACACCTCTGGTGCAGCTTCGCGAGGTCGTTCCTCCGGGGTCCGCCCGGGTTCTGGTCAAGTTGGAAGGAGCCAATCCGACCGGGAGCATGAAAGATCGGTGGGCGTGGACCGTGATTGAGCGAGCCGAGGCGGACGGTCGATTGTCACCCGGAGGCACGGTCGTCGAATACACCGGCGGCAACACTGGCGCAGCTCTCGCGATGGTCTGCACTGCTAAGGGCTATCGTACCCGTCTCGTGACCTCTGATGCGTTCAGCCAGGAAAAACGCGACCACATGGAGGCGCTCGGCGCCGAGCTGACGATAGTACCCAGCGAGGGTGGTCTCACGACGGAAAAGCTCATCAGGGAGATGATCCGCGTGGCGGATCAGATCAGCGACGAGCCCGGTTCCTTTTACAGCGACCAGCTGAACAACGTCGATGGCATCGCCGGCTACTTTCCCCTCGGCGAGGAGATCTGGAAGCAAACGGGCGAACGAGTCGACGCTTTCGTGCAAAGTGTGGGCACGGCACAATCCCTCCGCGGAGTCATGGAGGCGCTTTGCCAGCACGATCCCGACGTGAGGGCAACGGCCGTGGAACCGGCCGAGTCCGCGGTGCTGTCAGGCGGAGAGACCGGTGCCCACGACATCGAGGGAATCGCGATTGGCTATACGCCGCCGTTGTGGGAGCCCAGCCTGGTAGATGAGATGCAAACCGTTTCCACAGTCGAAGCCAAAGAAATGGCTCGCCGCCTGGCAGGAGAGGAGGCGCTCTTAGCCGGCACCTCCTCGGGGGCCAATGTGGTCGCCGCGCTCCGTGTTGCGGAGCGCCTTGGGCCTGAGGCCACCGTGGTCACACTCCTGGTCGACTCGGGGATCAAGTATCTGAGCACCGATCTGTACAAGAGCACGCGCCAGTTCCGCTAGGCCGGATGCGCTTCCACCACGCTAACGACCGACTCCGTAGGCACTACGCGGCTCAGACGGAAGCCCGCCTTGCTGAGGAGCGAGGCGTATTCGGCTTCGGTGCGTTCCTGGCCTCCTGGTATCACGAGCATGACCATGTCCTGCACCTTCCCTTGATGAGGCGTGTCGCCCGTCGGCAGGACGGTCTCGACGATTAGGAGGCGGCCATCTGGCGTGATGACGTTACGGCAGTGGCCCAGGATGGTGAGACACTGATCCTCGTTCCAGTCGTGGATGATGTGCGACAACAGGTAGGCGTCGCCCCCAGCGGGAACGCTCTCGAAGAAATCGCCCGGCTCGATCGTTACTCGCTCTTCTACGCCGTGCGCCTTGAGCAAGGCAGGGGCTTCGAGCACGACATGCGGCCGATCGAACAGAACGCCTCGCAGCGAGGCGTGATGAGACAAGATCGCGGCCAGCATGTTGCCCGTCGCGCCGCCTACATCCACTACAGTCCCGACGCCTGAGAAGTCGTACGCTTCGGCTACGGCCGGCGGCTCAGCGCCGTGGAAGCCAACCATGGCCTCGCTGAAATGGGACGCTTCCTCGGGACGCTGCGCCAGGTACTCGAAAACGGGCATCCCCCAGGCCTTCTCGAAGCCCGTCTTGCCCGTTTCAAGCGAATAGAGGATCTCCTCCCAGCTGTGCCAAAACGCCGGGCCGCAAAACGCCATCAACGTCGCTCGCGCTGAGCCGGGAGCGCCGGCCTTGAGCGCCTCGCCCAGGGGTGTGAGCGCGAAACGCTGCCCGTCTCGCTCGGTGAGGATCCCGAGGCCAGCCAGCGTGCGCATGAGCCGATACAGCGACGGCGCGTGGGTGCGCGTCGTGCCGGCCAATTCGACAGCGCTTCGCGGTCCGGCCGCCAAGTGATCGGCGATGCCCAGCTTGGCTGCCGCGTACACGACCGCCGAGATCCATGAGGCTGTCCCCATCTGTATCAGCTGGGCGTGCGGCGGCAAGGCCTGCGACGCGGCGTCGTGGTCATCACTCATCATCATCTCCTTGCTATCCAGTCTGGCTAACTCCTAATGGGCAGCCAAGGGTCTAGCGAGCTGCCGCTTGGCCGAGAGTCTTATCAACCTGACCCTAAGGCCTGAACCGCCGAATCCGTGGTCTTCCTAAGATCCCGCGGCATCCGCGAGCCGTGCCCTCCGCTCCTGCAACCCGTCAAGATTGAGGTTGCAAACGTATACGTGGTTGACACCCAGCCTCCGAAGCGCCCGGATCGACCTCGCACAGATCTCCTCGGCTGACGCCCCGGCCTCAAACTCTCTCGTGATCTCTTGAGCCGGGACGGGCAGAAACCTGGATAGCATCTTTAGCGTCTTCGGGTTGGCGCTGCGATAATAGAAGACTCCAAATAGCCCCGGATAAGGCAACTTTCGCCGCCTGATTTCACGGAGAAAGCGCTCCACCGCCCGCAGATTGTGGTGAGACACAACCTGCGTCAGGTAGAAGTCCGCCGTAAAGGCGGTATCCGACAGGTAGTCGACCTGCCGGACGGGATCGCGGTGCGGGTTCGCCCAACCGCCCAAAACGAGCGAGGGTACCTGCTGCCGGGTGATCTGGCGCAACTCATACGCGTGCTCAACGCATCGTGGGGCGCCTACGGACGTGTCACCACCGAGAACAACCAGAGCCTCGACACCGATCGAAGTGGAGTGGTGGGCGAACAGCCGGCAGTATTCCAGTGAGTGCTTGCAGGTGAGAAACGGGACTACCCGGGACAGGTTGACCCCACCAGAGAGATTTATAGCAACGTGATGCAGGCTATCTTCCTCGGCGGAGCCGACCGCACTGTCGGTAAGAAAGACGGCCGTATCACCGCGGCTCAACTCGGAAATGGCCTGGTGCAAGTCGATCCAGGCATCGATGCTCTTGGATCTCGGTAGGTCGCTTCGGGGCGGACGCAGCTCGACGGCTACCAGGGGGACCGAAGAACCGAGCCGATCGAGGAGACTGCTCGCTTGACCCACTCGAGCGTGTGACACCATTTCCCATCCCGTCAGCGGAGAGGCACATCCGTTGCGGTGCGACGGACAGGCGAGCTATGAGGAGGATTCGTCACGTAGCTTGTTGAAGTAGAAGCGACGGATCTCGTCGATCCGACTCCCTCGTCCGATCATCTGCACTCGATAGCCCAGCCTTTCCATCGCCTGCACGAGCTCAGCCTCTGTGGCAAGATCGAGCGGAAGCGCGGGAGCGTTGGGAGGCTCCGGTCGCAGGACGGTGAAGAGGCGACGCGCTTCGCCGCTTGGCTGGCTCGACACGACGAGAACGCTCTCGTAATCCTCTTCCTTCTCGCCCCGTTCGGGAGTGTTGATTGCGCCTCCTTCGTTCTCCCAGGCGTCTTCGTTGTCACTCATAGCGCAACCTAGAATCCGAAGAATCGTCAACGCCGCTAACATAGCTGTCTCACAATACTAGCGATACCAAACGAGCTTTGACGCCTGAGCTCGGCCACAATAGTTTTGTTTCGATACTAAACGCTGGGCTGCGTGTATACATTTGAGTGCCATGTAGAGGGCGACGTCCAGGTAAAGGGCAAAGGTGGGCAACCTTAGATGAGCGCCGTGGAAACCGCGATCGCGCCGGCTCCATACGACGTCGAGCGAGTCCGTGCCGACTTCCCAATCCTCTCTCAAACCATTGCCGGTCACCCGCTCGTGTACCTGGACAACGCCGCCAGCGCGCAGCGCCCGTACCAGGTTCTCGATGCGATCCGGCGCTATTACGAGACGTCCCACGCGAACGTCCACCGGGGCACCCACCAGCTGAGCGTCCGCGCAACGGAGGCGTACGAGGAAGCACGCCATACCGTAGCCGACCATATCGGAGCGGATGCCGCAGAAGTCGTTTTCGTCAGGGGGACGACCGAGGGCATCAACCTGGTGGCCGGAAGCTGGGGTGCGGCCAGCGTCGGACCGGGCGATGAGATCGTCCTTACAAAGATGGAGCATCACTCCAACCTCGTTCCCTGGCAACTCCTTGCTGAACGATCGGGCGCCACGCTCCGGTTCGTCGACGTCTCGGTCGGGGAGCAGCTGCTACTGGAGGACTACGAGCGGCTCCTCTCGGGGCGAACGCGACTCGTTGCAGTGACCCACGTCTCCAACACACTCGGCGTGATAAACCCCGTGCGCGAAATCGCGCAGCTGGCCCACGAGGTCGGCGCGCTATGTCTGGTGGACGGGGCGCAGGCAGCGCCGCACCAGGAGCTCGACATGGGCACGATCGGTTGCGACTTCTACGCTTTCAGTGGCCACAAGATGTGCGGGCCAACGGGAATCGGCGTCCTGTGGGCACGACGAGAGCTTCTTGAGGAGATGAACCCCTACCAAGGGGGCGGCGAGATGATCTCCTCGGTAGCTCTCTGGGGATCCACGTGGGCCGAGGTGCCGCACAAGTTTGAGGCGGGCACGCCGAACATCGCCGGCGCAATCGGGCTGGCCGCGGCGATCCGATATCTCAACGGTATCGGTCTGGACGTCGTACACAGGTACGAAACGGAGTTGATCTCGTACGCGCTGGACCGACTTGGCGAGATAGAGGGCCTCCGCATCTACGGCCCGCAAGAGGAGCGAGCAGGTGTGATCTCCTTCACGTACAGGGACATCCACGCCCATGACCTCGCGACGATCCTCGACCACTACGGAATCGCCATCCGGGCCGGGCATCACTGTAACCAGCCCCTCATGGCACATCTGGGCGTGGACGCGACCGCGCGTGCCAGCCTGTACCTGTACAATACGCGAGCGGAGATCGACGCCCTCTATGACGGGATCCACATCGCCGCCCAGGTCTTCGGCGAGAGCGTCTGAGGCCTCGCAGCCTGCTGCGGACGACCCGAGCGCGCCATCGTAGGCATCGCGCCCGAGGTGCGTACGAAATCCTGATCGATGGCTGGGTGAGGAAGACCTGCGAGGCTGTACCGGAGGGAGGTGGGTAGCATGTCCGGAGCGGTAAAAATCATGCAGCGGCCCGGGGCTGAAGCCTCCTACGGGCGGGCTATCCTCAAGGGGATGAGCGTCACGCTCAAGCACATGCTGAACCCCTACAAGGTGACGCAGCAATACCCCGACGAGAAGTGGGAGCTGGCGCCACGCTTTCGGGGAACGCACCGGATGGCCGTACATGAGGACGGGCGGTCGAAGTGCGTGGGGTGCGGGCTCTGCCCCACGGTCTGCCCCGTCAACTGCATCAAGCTGATCCCGGCCGAGGACGAGAACGGCGAGCGGTACGCCGCGGTCTACGAGATCGACGAGTTCCGCTGCATCTTCTGTGGCTTTTGTCAGGAGGTCTGCCCCGTGGAGGCGATCCACCTCGGCGTACACTACGAGAACGCCGAATACAGCCGCGAGCGGTGGGTGTACGATCTGGAGAGACTCACCGAAATGGAGCACCCCGTGACAGAGCTCTGGGACCCCGCGGACCCCACGTCTGAATGACCGGAGGTGATCACCACCCCTCGGTAAGGGAAGCGGAGAAGAACTCGAGCTCGCATCGCATGGCATAACGGTAGGCGGAACGGACCTCACGTGTGCCATCCGCCAGCTGATCGAGCAGCGACTCGAGCTCCCTCGCCAGGGCCTCGAACTCCTCGCTCGAGTAGGTGACGATCCATTCCCGATAGGGATTCTGGGAATGATCTCCCACCGCCAACTCCTGGCCCAAGTACGCATAGAGCCGCATGCAGGGCGTCATCGCCGCTATGATCTCGCCGACTTCGGCCGTCCACGCCACCCGGAGCAAGAAATCGGTGTAAGCGCGCGTGGCCGGGTGCGGTTGGACATTCACCACATCGATTCCCAGACGCGCGGCATAGCCTTCGTGAAGCTTCAACTCATTCAGGACGCCACGCATGAGGCCGTGAAGCCGTTCTACCACCTCCACTCTCTCCACTGCCCGGACGGCGGCCAGGGCGTAGGCGCTGAAGAAGGCCCGCAAGAAGAACGCGTCCTGGGCTACATAGCGCTTGAACTCGTCGGGATCCAAGCTGCCGTCGTCCAACCCATGGACGAACGGATGGGCTAAGCATTCTTCGGCCTGAGCTCGGTTCTCGCGCCATAAGATGTCGTGCAGTCGTTCGGCCGACATGATCAGCTCAGCCTTCCCAGGTCATACGCCAGAAATCCCGCTCATGGCGCATCACCTCGTTGAACATCGCCTGCTGCCTGGGATGGGGATGCTCGTCCGCGAGTTTCAAGAGGAGCCGCACGTAGGCTTGGAAGTCCTTATGGGTCCACCGCTCGATAAACTCGGCGTACGGCCCCTCCGCCCCAAGGCGACCCCACGCGACGGTGTAGGCAACCTCGACGCCATAGAAGATGGCCAGTGCGACCTCGAAGGGCTCCGAGTAGCCGGCGGTGATGAGAAAGTCCACGTAGCGCTGGCACGCCGGATGGAGCTCGGCACCCAGATCGAGTGACCTTGCGCGAGCGTGCGCCTCGAACCAGTCGACCTCGTCGTCGAGGGCCGACAAGCCCGCGATCAAAACGCTCTGCCCGGGCCTAGGTGCCTTGGCGACCGCCAGGGAGGCGAAAACGGCAAAGTTCCTCACGAACAGATAGTCCTGCCCGAGCCAGCGGTTGAAGGTCTCCTCGGGCAGCGAGCCGTCGCCGACGGCGTCGAGGAATTTCGCGCGGGTAGCGGGATCCCAGAGCTCCCCCGAGCCCGAGGCAAGGCGCGATTCCGTGAACTCTTTCACCTAAGGCTTCCTTGCGATACAACAAACGCGAGGGGACCCATCGGCCCGGCGGCACGGGTTCCACCTCCACCGGAAGGACAGCGAGCGGCCAGGAGCCGCGCTGTTGGCTCTGCGCCGCCGATCAGCTTCCAGCGGAAGGCAAGAGCCGGGCGTGCCAGCTCGAGGCGGCCAGAAGCTCCCAACGCCCGGCACGCACGTCACCCAGGTGCTGTACGGTGAGGTCGAAGACGATCGTCTTACCGTCGACCTCTCCGCGCTCCGCCATCCCCCGAAACTCGCGGCGCCCGACGCACTGGATGCCCGCCGCGGCCCGGAGCCAGACGCCACCGCCGTCGAGAAGCCGCACGTCCAGTTGCTGCTCCAGCCGCTTTACATACTGCAGGAGCGCGTCGATCGAGCAGCCGGAAGCGGCGGCGCGATCCTCGTCTACAGCTACGAGCAAGAAGCGGTTGTGCAGCCACTCGAAGGCGACGGCGAGCGCCCGGCCGTGCGCGGCCCATTCCTCGAGGAACCGCTGGGTGCTGGAGATCAACGAAGCGGCCGCTTGCTCGTCTAGCGGCCGGCTCGCGCCGAAGATCCAAAGCCTTGCGTCGTCCGGAAGTCCTGGCAGGCCGCGGATGGAGCCGGCGGCGGTTCTGGCCTCGGGAGCCATTCCAGGACGGGAATCGCTCATCGGTTCTCGGCCTCAGTTCGCGAGAAACGGCACGAGCTCTAGCCTCGGGAGCTCCAGCGGCTGGGACGCCCATCCCCGAACAGCCAAGCAGAACCTAGGCGGAGAAGGATGTTCCGCAGCCGCAGCCACCGGTCGCGTTCGGGTTCTCGAAGGAGAAGCCGGAGCCCTGGAAGCTGCTGTGATAGTCAATGAGGATGCCACTCAGGTACTGCGCGCTAAACGGGTCGACGAATAATCGGACTTGGTGAGAAGTGACGAGAAAATCGTCCTCACGGAGATCCTCCTCTATATCGAGCCCGTACTCGAAGCCCGAGCAGCCGCCCGGGCGCACGCTTACTCGGAGTCCGGCAGACTCCAGGCTGAGGTTCTCCTGCTTGAGAAACTTGCGAACCTCCGTGGCCGCCAGCTCCGTCAGCGCGACGGTCATGGCGTTGGTCCCGGATGTCGTCGTCTCACTCATCTCGCTCTTCCCTGTCTCACTCTTTCGGTGCATTGCCGTGATCGGTGTCCGCATCGGCGGCAAGCTGCCGTCGCTCTGGCATTGCTGAGTCGGTAGCGCTCTTGGCGTGGGTCTTGACCAGTGATCTACGGATAAAATAGTTTGGAAACGCTACTAAATCTAGACTTCAGTTCGGACGCAACCTAATAGGAGGGTGGCCTACCTGCGCGCCTCACAGCTAACCCTTGTCGCTCCAGCAGAGGCGAGGCGAGTACCTGCCGATGAGCTGCGGCTGTCAGGGCTGCCGGATGGCGTCGGTCAAACCCTGACCCAGGGAATCTGGGAAGTGGAGGTCGTAGACAGATCGGACGTCAGGGTCCACGCGACCGGAATCGATCGCTCGTACTTAACTGCCAAGTGATGCTCGTCGGCAGCGGGACCGGGAGCCGCCCCGGAGGCAGCCGTGAAGGCGTTAGCGACACGCTCAATCGGCCGCTTCGGGATCTTCGGATTTCGGTCACGGACCACTGCAATTTCCGGTGCCCGTACTGCATGCCGAAGGAGGTGTTCGGGAGGTCTTACCGGTTTCTTCCCCGGAGACTCCTGCTGACGTTTGAAGAAATCACTCGCTTGGCCACGATCTTCATCGCTTATGGTGTTGAAAAGATACGCATTACCGGTGGTGAGCCGTTGCTGCGTCGGGACGTGGAGCAGCTGATCGAGATGATCGCGGGGCTCGACGGCCTGAGGGATCTGACGCTCACCACGAACGGCTCGCTGCTGGCCAGGAAGGCTCGAGCGCTAAGGGATGCGGGCTTGCAGCGTGTCACCGTGAGCCTCGACTCCCTGGACGATGCTGTCTTCAAGGGGATGAACGACGTCGATTTTCCGGTCGAACGGGTGTTGGAGGGTATCGAAGCGGCGACGGCGGTAGGCTTGGTTCCAATCAAGATCAACATGGTCGTGAAGCGGGGCGTGAACGACGAGAGCGTGCTCGATATGGCGCGCTATTTTCGTGGTACGGACTGCATCCTCCGCTTCATCGAGTACATGGACGTCGGAACCACCAACGGGTGGGAGCTGGACGACGTCGTTCCGGCCGCGGAGATCATAAATATGATTGATGACGAGCTCCCGCTGGAGCCGGTTGATCCGAACTACCGTGGTGAGGTCGCGCAGCGGTACCGGTACAGGGACGGTGGGGGAGAACTGGGCGTGATCGCGTCGGTCACGCAGCCTTTCTGCGGCGATTGCACGCGAGCCCGTTTGTCAGCGGAGGGTGTGCTCTACACCTGCCTGTTCGCGACAGCCGGCCACGACATCCGCGCCCTGCTTCGCCAGGGTAGGACCGACGAGCAGATCTCCGAGTTCCTGGCCACTACCTGGAGAGCGAGGCAGGATCGCTACTCCGAGATCCGCGCCTCAGAGACCGTTCTGTGGCCGAAGGTCCAGATGTTCCGCATCGGCGGTTAGGGCGCAAGTGACCGGCGGTTCACTTCGGCACTTTGGGATCCGTGTGCAGCGCGCTAGTCCAACGTCTGCGGTAGGCACCCCACCCATCGTACTCATAGAGCTTTACAAGGCGGTCGGAGACATCAGCGAGGGCACGCATGAGTTCCGCGGCCCTGCTCTTACACTTGCGGTAGCTCACCGAGCGATCGGTCGACGTCATCTCGTCCCTCGCCTTCACCGCCTCTCGCAGGATCGACCAGTTCCCGGAACCGATGGCCTCGCTCAGAGATCGGCCCCTGGGGTCATACAGGTTCCACGCCCTTCGCAGGCCGTCTAGTCCGACGAGCCCACGGACGAGCCGAAGTGCATCGTCCGTTGTGAACCCCGCAGAGATAGCCAGCTGGACGAGCGTGCGTCTGAGCATTCGCTCGGCTGTAAAAACTGCCGTGAACAGCGCTTCGCAGGGGAATCCTGAGGCAATGAGCCTCGTTACGCGCTCGTCCACCCCGTCGTATGAGAGTTGTAGCGGGTACATTGATGCCGTTGCTTCCTACGACGCACTCGAAGCCTCGGGGAGGCCATATTCACGCCTTGGATGGGACCGACCGGTGCCGCTGAACAAGTTGCGGTAGGCATGATCTCCATGCCTCCAGATCACCGCTGGCCGGCCCCTCGAGCCACAGCGTCGCAGTAGCCGTCGAAAGCGGAAGTCAGGTCTTTAGCGATCTCTCCGGCGGGCCGCCCCTCGATCCGGTGGCGCTCCAGCATGAAGACGAGCTCCCCGTCACTGAGAAGTCCGATCGAGGGCGAAGAAGGACGATAGCCGGCTAGGTACTCTCGAGCCCGACTCGTGGCCTCGACGTCCTGACCGGCGAATACAGTGACCGATCGGTCCGGCAGTGCCGAGTGGCGAAGGGCGAGAGCGACAGCGGGACGAGCATTGGCCGCAGCGCAACCGCAGACCGAGTTGACCACGACCATCGTAGTCCCCTCAGCGGAGCCTAGTACGGTATCCACCTCCTCCGCTGTGCTGAGCTCTACCACCCCGAGGGCGGTCAGCTCGTCCCGCATAGGCTGCACTAGAGCCGGATCGTATGGCATCTGTCACTCCTAGCGGCCCGCACCCGATCAACCAGGCGGGGGCATATCGAAGTACGTGTAGTTCTTGGCAATGAATCCGTCCCACTCTTCCGGGACTTCGTCATCGGGGAAGATAGCTTCGACCGGGCACTCCGGGACGCACGCGCCGCAGTCGATGCACTCCTCGGGGTGGATGTAGAACATGTCCTCCCCTTCGTAGATGCAGTCGACCGGGCACACGTCGACGCACGAAGCGTCCTTGATATCGATGCAAGGCTGCGTGATGATATAGGTCAACAGGTCAGCCTTTCTCCCCGCCTACCCTACGCTGCCCTCCATTTCGAGCTCGACCAGCCGATTCAGCTCGATCGCGTACTCGAGGGGGAGCTGCTTGGCGATCGGCTCGATGAAGCCGCGCACGACCATGGTCATCGCCTGCTCCTGGGA
>Ga0255058_10000553_pt1 | contig 22005 bp, 17 predicted proteins | sample Cases_109_9_MG_FD_188637 | JGI IMG/M metagenome (GOLD analysis project Ga0255058, IMG submission 188637) | Seawater microbial communities from Amundsen Gulf, Northwest Territories, Canada - Cases_109_9 | ecosystem: Environmental > Aquatic > Marine > Gulf | place: Canada: Northwest Territories... | reverse complement strand
AACCTGCTTAATGAGCGGCATGCTGACGATCTGAGTCAGCCGTTCCTGTATGAAACATTCCAGGATCGGCCCGAAAAGCCCACCGTCGGTGGGCATTGATCCGGCGGAAAGCCAAAGACACGGTGGCTTGCTGTCTTCAACGTGTCGGTGGGTCATAACTGCTGCATCCCGACCCTCGCCAAAGTAGACGCGTGAGGGAGCGGCAAGGAGACTTTCCAGAATTTCATCCTTACTGAATTGGATTATCCTGCCGGTATCCGTGCAGTAGGAGCCGACCGCAGCGTAAAACTCAAGCGCAGCCTCAAATACCCTTCGGGTGATTGCATCATCGCTCTGGACTGGATTGGATGGATCGTACTCTATGTTATATTTTTCCACCACCTCTCGAAGCTTCGGAACAAGGATTTCTAAGTCATAGTCCGTCTCGGTGGTCATCGGTCCGGTTTTAGCTCTATCGACGGCATCCCAAAAACTCGGATTCATTGTAGCACCCTCCTAAATCGCGCGAATTTCAACGACTGTTTTACAAAAGTTCGTCGTATTTTGGATTTTGGTAATATTTCATCCAGAAATCGTTCCGGATATCCCGCAGAGTGGGAACGGCTATACGGGCTTCGTCCACTTTATCCAGATCCAGGACAGCTGACACAATGGCATCTTCCCTATCGCCGCCATTGGCGATGACTTCGCCAAATGGATCGACTATCATGCTCTCGCCAAAATAGACCTTTTCCCACTCCGTGCCGATACGGTTTGAATAGACCGTGAACATGCCGTTATCCACCGAGCGAGCCACATTGACAATGTTCCAGTGCACGCCGCCGGCATAACCGGGCGCAGCAGTCGGACAGAACATGATTTCCGCACCCAATATGGCCAGTATACGGGCGGTTTCAGGGTAACGCCGGTCGTGGCATATGATGGTCCCAAATTTTGCGCTTGGTTCAGATTCCATCTCCAGGACCTGGAACTTATTGCCGCGTCGAAAATAGAGCTTCTCCAACACCATTACCGATGCAACCTGGGTTTTGCGGTAATTCCCAACAACCGTTCCCTCCGGCCCTACGGTAGCTGCTGCATTGTAATATATCCCAGGCGCTTTTTGCTCGAACAGGGGCATTATTACGTAATTTTTATATTTTTTAGTCAACTCCCCGACGGCCTCGGTTGTTGGACCGGGAACCGGCTCCGCAACCTTGAAATACGCCGGATCCTTGGTGTAAAACTTTTCGTAATCCGTGGTGCAAAGCTCCGGCGGCAGGATGATCTGACATCCCTCCTCTGATGCCTGTTCGATCAAAGGCAGAATATGCGCAACTTTTTCCTCCCTGCTTGTCCCCGGCATCGTTTTTACCTGAAGAACAGCTACCTTGATTTTTCTCTCTCCCATTGGAATTCCTCCTATAGTGCTAATTTGTAAGTTTTCCCGGCAGGTATCTACCCCGACCCGGATCGGCCTTCAATTCACCTTTTTCCATCAAAATTTTGCCCCGCTGCATCACGAGAGCGGGCGCTCCCAAACATTTTCTGCCTTCATACATGCTGTAATCCACCTTGAGATGGAGATTTTTCGCCCTAATGGTGTGAGGAGCCGTGGGATCAAAGATCACTATGTCTGCGTCCGCTCCCTTCTGAATAACTCCTTTTTGGGGGTAGAGACCGAAAATTCGAGCGGGGTTCTCACAGAATAATTCTACCAAACGGGGAAGCGTGATCCTTCCTTTGTTGATCCCTTCATCGTAAGTCACCGTAAACATCTCTTCCTGACCCGGAATTCCTGAAGGGGCTTTGAAAACTTGCTCCATCAAAGGCTCCTTGGCTTTAATCAGGTGTCCGGCCGTATCGGAACCAATCACATCAATGAGCCCATCGGACACCGCCAGCCACATTTCCTCCACATCGCGCTTCATCCTCAACGGCGGGCCAACCTTGGATAGGGAGCCTCTCTTTTTCATCTCCTCATCTGTGAGTGTCAGATAATGTGTGCAGGTCTCGGTATAAAGAGTTGGCGCACCCCATTTCTTGAAAAGCCTTACGACCTCAAGCGATTCATAAGCACTGAGGTGGACAAGATACATCGGACACTCGATCACCTGGGCCAAGCTGAGAATACGAAAAACAGCATCGGCCTCTGCGATATTGGGTTGAGAAGGCGCATAAAATTCAGGTCCATGGTTACCCTGTGCAATAAATTTATCCTGCAGATAATCCACAACTGTTCCGTTTTCCGCATGCACCGCATAGAGTGCCCCATTTTTGGCGATGAGCTCCATAAGTTTCATGTGTTCATCGTCTTCCAGCTTCATTCCGCGCTTTGAAAATGCCATAAAACCCTTAAATGAAACAGCGCCACGCTCAACAATCCTTGGCAATACCATATCGATGGTTTCCAGATCGTCGTGACAAAGGCTGCAGTGTATTCCGAAATCGACAATCGAATTTTGCTCCCCTTCGGCTATGAAATCGTTAACAGCATCGAACAGATCGCCAGTTTTGCCCCACGCTTTGATTGCACCGATAAACGGGATAAGCGTGGTGATTCCCCCATGGACGGCTGCCTCGGAAAGCGTGTCGATTCTATCAGCATAAACCGGATGCATGTGTGCATCGATGATGCCCGGAAGCACAAATTTTCCGGCAGCATCAATGATTCTATCCGCCGACCGCTTGCTTTTCCCGGTTTCGATGCTGTCGACCACGCCGTCCTTTATGAATATATCGAATTGTTCCATGCCCTTACTGTTGACCAAAACTCCACCTTTTACAGCGATATCTGCAGTATCAGTTGACATGTTGATTCTCCTTTCAAAAACCGATTCTTGGCCTCCGGTCTGACGCGAAGAAAAATTTTTCATAAAAACATTATAGCTTAATCAGATTTGGCTTTAGTCAACCAGAGTTCCCAGGGAGCCTTTGGCAACTTGAGCCTGGATCTCCTCGGCAGTTGCCACGTGGAAGGTACCGACACCTTCATCAATGAGGTTGTTTAGGTCTGGCCGGTCGGAGAGTATCCGCTCCAGCGCTTCGACGATATTACCCAGCATTTCAATGGGAAAACCAAAATAAGTTTCCTCTGTCTTTATTTTAACATACAGTCTGCCGCCGTAACAACCCAAAGAAGTGAGCATTTCTCCGCTTTGAAACGGCCCGCCCATAATTATTGAGCACGTCGAGGGTCCTGTAATACCCCTGATGGCTCCGCCCATGTGATACGTGGCCGATCTTGCTAAATAAAGTCCCTGCTTAGGGTTGCAAGTGAGCACAACGACAACACCGCCGTCCTGAATTTTAAACGGATACTGATTCAAGGGCGCGTAAGAAAGAACTTTAACAGTTTCCGGAGCTATTCTTATATAGTAGTCCTGATTGCGGCGGGCGACAACCGGGCTTGGGTACATGCTCCTTCCTTTATCCGGATATTTTCCCGCATTCCAGTCCCCTGTTACCAACCCTGCAAAAGGCTTTGACATCCCTAGATAGTAACGCCCGTTTTTACAGGTATGATTTTTTGTTTCGGTATAAAATGTTTTTCCTTCAAGGCGAGCCACATCCAGCATTTGGCACGCCTTCAAACCACCCTTAAACTGAGGTACATCTTTTGGCGGATTTGTACTAAATTGCAATGCAACCGGGACTGTTTCCAGCCTCAAGCCCTTCATTAATCTCTCACACAGGTTTTGATATGTCTCTTGTTCGTTCATTTTTTTCTCCTTACTTGGTAAATAGAAACAATATCGAGGAGTGCCTCGATGGCTTTTGTTTAACACCCATTCGACGTAAAGTATTCAATAACTACTTCCAATTTTTTTTAAATCAAGCGTTTGAAATAAAAACCTCAATCGCTCGGATTATACGGTTATACCCACCACATCTGCATAAATTACCGGCCAGGCCGTTCTTTATTTCTTCTGTTGTTGCGTTCGGATTTTGCTCCAAAAACGCCTTGGCAGTTAAAATCATACCCGGCGTGCAGAACCCGCATTGGATTGCGCCGTGATCTATAAAAGCTTGCTGCAGGGGATCGAGAGTTCCATCCCGGGTCAGACCCTCTATCGTGATTACTTCTTTGTTGTCCATTTCTGCCGCAAGCACCAGGCACGAATTTACAGGGTCGCCATCCACCAAAACAGTGCATGCGCCGCAATCACCTCTATCGCACCCCTTTTTTGTTCCCGTCAATTGAAGATCTTCTCGCAGCAGATCCAGTAGAGTTTTATCAGCTTCTACAGACACAGAATATTCATCACCATTGATCTTAAATGTAATTTTATTCATCAATTCTTGATTCCAGAGAATCACCGAATTTCATACCGGTTTTATCCCAGGCCTCGATTAAAGCATTTTTTACCATGATCCTTATCATTTCCCGTCTATATTCCTTTGTTCCTCTGATGTCGGTAATCGGCTCTGCTTCGCCGGCCGCAACATTTGCAGCTTCTTCAAAAAACTTTTTTCCTCCTTGCTGACCGATCAAAATATTTTCGGCTTTTTGAGCCCGCATGGGAATTGGAGCAACCGAACTAAGAGCGATCCGTACATCTTTCACTCTTTCAGGTGAAGTTTGCTCTGGTGTGATTAATACGGCAACACCAGCGATAGCAATGGTCATTGCTTTTCTGTAGCCCAACTTGTAAAACGCTTCACCTCTTGATTCAGACAATTTGGGTATTGTTATTTGGGTCAGAATTTCACCAGGCCTGAGATCGACACCCCCGATGCCTTTAAAAAATTGATCAAGAGCGATACTTCTTTCCCGGCCAGGCGCATTGACAACAAGCTTGGCGTCATAGGTCAACAGGGCAATTGCCGTATCAGCACAAGGTGAACCATCACACAAATTCCCACCCACTGTTGCCCGGTTCCTGACCTGAAAAGATCCAAGATGTTGGCACGCGGTCCTGAGATTATGGTAGAATCCATGTGAAATACACCAGCCCTTGATAAAACTGACGGTTGCCAACGGACCGATAAACCCTTCGCCGTTGTCATCGAATTTAATTCCCGTCATCTCAGCGAGGTCTTTAATATCCATAATGACCTTTGGTCGAATCGTCTTTGCCTTTAAATCGACCACCAGGTTGGTTCCACCGGCCAATATTTTCAAGTCTTTTCCATATTTTTCCAAAAGCGAAAGTGCCTCAGGAAGAGATCGGGGCCGATGATATTCAGCTTTTGCTATCAATTTTCACCTGCCCCTGGGTTCGATTTACTACTGAGTGCATAGAATATTTTCTCCTGATTCAGAGGCAAATCGTTAATACGCATACCGACAGCATTGAAAACAGCGTTTGCAACAGCCGGGGCCGTTGCATTCAGAACCAGTTCACCAAGCCCTTTGGCACCAAAGGGGCCTTCATCATGGGGAACTTCAACACAGATGGGTACAATTTCCGGCGAATCCATCATTGTTAAGATGTGATAATCGCGAAAAGACGGATTTTTAACCGAGCCGTTTTCGACGATGAGCTCTTCGGTCAAAACCGCTCCCAGGCCTTGAATCACACCCCCTTCAATCTGTGTCTCTGCTCCCTGCGGATTAATTTTTTTCCCCAGATCGTAGGCAGAAACAATCTTTTTAACATCGATTTGTCCTGTCTCCCTGTCGACCTTTAAAAGGGCGATTTGAGTTCCATACATCCAAAAGGCCGATGCCCTGGGTGTTTTTCCCGTTTTGACATCCGGCAACACCGCCGTAGAAGTGTAAAGTCCTTTTCCGATTAGACTTGCTTTTCTCGGGTTAAAATGCCTTTGAATGAGCTCTTCATAAGGCAGTCCGCATTCATCTGAACCGCCAGGTTTGATGTTACCTGCTTCGATCGAAAGCTCATCTTCAGGAAGTCCATAACACCGGGAAGCAATTTTGATTAGTTGTTTCTTTAAATCCTCACACGCCAGCAAAACCGCATTACCCATGGTGAAAGTGCTCCTGCTGCCTGTTGTTGATTGATCATAGGGAGAATAATCCGTATCCGGCTGACTGATAGCGATACGCTCAAAGGGAATCCCCAGACTCTCAGCCGCAATCTGTATAAGGGTATTGTTTGAGCCTTGACCCAGCTCAACAGTGGCGCAATCGAGTTGAACGCTTCCATCCTCATCGATTCGAATGAAGGCAGATGCGGTGGCAGGGCTAAAACTCAGCTTGTGACAACATGCGATTCCAATTCCATAATCTTTTTTTGGTCTGTAATCCTTCCACCCTATTTTTTCAGCTGCCTGCTCAAGAGTCTGCCTCAATCCGACACTTTTGAGTGTTTCACCTGAAGGCATTTCATGTCCTTCTTCGATGCAATTCTTGAGTCTTATCTCAAGTGGGTCCATGTTCAACTTGGCGGCAATGGTATCCATCTGAGATTCATACGCCCATGTAAGTTGTGGTGTTCCAAACCCGCGCATGGGACCGGAGATAAGATTATTTGTATAGACACAGTAGCCTTCAATTGATGCGTGCTTTATGTTGTAAGGCCCTGCAGCCGTAAAACAGGCATTTCTTACGACCAGAGGGGAGCCTTCTGCATATGCACCGGAATCGTAAACCGCCCGTACTTTGCGAGCCAACAGGATACCATCCTTTGTTACCCCGGTTTTCATATAAACGCTTGCCGGCTCTTTATGGACAGTAATTTCGAATTCCTCCTGTCGTGTCAATTCCACCTTGACAGGCCGATTGTTGGAACGTTGTGCCAGCGCTATTGTGATCGGTTCGATTCGGGTGTAGGATTTCCCACCGAACCCGCCCCCAATGCCGCTAACAATAACTCTGATCTTGTTTAAAGGAATCCCCATCGACATTGCCAATTCGCGTCTCACTAAAAAAGGTGACTGGGTGCTGTCCCACAAAGTAATTTTCCCGGATAAGTCTACCTGGGCAATTGTGACATGAGTCTCTAAAGGCGCATGGGCTATGGTTTGCGAGCAATAGGTGTCCTCAAATATTTCAAATGAATCATCAAACCCCTTTTCTACGTCCCCTTTTTCTATATTCACGAAAGTACAAATGTTGCTGTGAGGTTTAGCCTGAAAAATTGGAGAAACGGAATAGGTATGAAGGTCCGGATGGACAAGGGGCGAGTCGGCCTCCATTGCTTTGAGTGGATCGAGAACCGGTTCAAGCTCTTCATATTCCACTATAATTTGTTCTACAGCCTCAAACGCAATATCTGTCGAAGTAGCGCTCACAGCAACAACTGGCTCTCCACAGTAACGGATTTTGTCACGGGCAATAAAAGGTTCGTCGTTTAAATAAATGCCGAAATTGTATGAGAGGTCAGCACCGGTTAAAACAGCAACAACTCCATTCATCTTTTTGGCTCTGGATGTATCAATATGAACTATTTTGGCATGCGGGAATTGGCTTCTTTTAAATTTACCATAAAGCATCCGTGGCAACGATATATCCGGCGTATAAATGTAACTGCCTGTTGCTTTTTGAACCCCTTCAACTCTAGGGTGATGTTTTCCAACGGCCAGCATGCTTAAGATTTCCTTTATCGATTACAGAAGCGGGCATCCTACGAGTTCATCCAGCTTTGTTGCCGGGATAAAACTGGAACTCCTAGACACTCACAAGTTGCCCTATATGTTTCAAAAGAATACCGTTTAAAGAAGTTCGTCATATTTTGGATTTTGGTAATATTTCATCCAGAAATCGTTCCGGATATCCCGCAGGGTGGGAACGGCTACCTTTATTTTTCTCTCTCCCATTGGAACTTCTTCTAATTTGTTGTGGTATCGACCTCTTTTATAAATCCCTGGTTTTCAATCTAAAAATTATTTTTCTAATAGGTTATCAATATGTTCATCCCATGTCGTATCGATATACTTTTCATCAATTGTGAGAAATTTACTGACCATTGAAGCCATGGACGGGTAGACATCTTTCGTATATCGTGAAATTTTTTCTAAAATATCCGCTTCCGAAAATGGTCGATCAGGTCCACCCCTCGCACTCAGGCACTCCTTGACTAACCTGCTTCCGTCGTTGAATTCGATCGTAACCCGAGCGGGCCTGTCATGTAGCATCGGTTTCTCAGGATCGAATTTTCTGAGTTCTACTGCCTTGCGGATCCTTTTGATCTCGGGCACGGTTAACGCAGTCGAGCTAAAGGCTTCGATTTCAGCGTGTCCAAAACAGAGCGTCGCCGCAACAATATGTGGGATTGAAAATCTTGCGGCCAGGGTAGTTTCCGGGTTATAGTTGTTGAGGGTAAGCCCGAGTTCATGTGTTTCAACAACAATATATTTAATATCCATAACGCCTTTGTCCGGCGGCATTTCCGCTAAAGCCATAAGTGTGGCTTCAACTGTAGAGTGTGCGTACTGACAACAGGCAAATAGTTTATGGTATCCGTCACAGATCGCCCATTTCTTTCCAAGCTCTGCTGTGAATTGTTCAAGGTGCGTTTCAAATCCCAACGCGCTAGAATACACATCATATAGTGTACTTTCCAACCCCCCTATTTCACATTGAGCCCAATCAACACTCCGCATGCCGTTCCAGGCCGCGCTTGCTGCCCACATATTCTCTATAAGTGCCCCTTTTACCGCATGCCCATAGGGTCCGACTGTAATCAGAGTTGCCGCTGCAGTGACTGCATTGGAAAAACATTTCCGGTCGAGGCGCCGGGCGGCCGCAACAGCGGTCGCTGCTCCAACGGATGCAAAAATCGCGTGGGGATGAAGCGTCATCGAGGGAGCTTGCCAACCCCGCGCCAAACGGGTTACCACCTCATAACTAACGATGAGCGACTTGAGTACTTCGCCGAAAATTATTCCTTCAGATTCGGCTTCAGCAAGAAGTGCCGGTAATGCATACAATCCAGCATGACAAGCTGTCTTGCGATAGCCCCCATCCAACTCACACCAATTCGCGGCTGCCGCGTTTGCCGGCGCAGCAGAATACCTGTCTGTTCTTTCCCGCCCGCCGCGAAATACAGTGGCCTCTGAAACAGTAGAATTTTGAAAAAATTGATTTTGAATACATCTGACCTCCGGTTCGTTTCTGGAGGCCACCATCGCACCCAGTTCATCGCCTAGGACCAGCACGGCCTTTCGCAATACAGGATCGGGAATATCCTCCATACAGAAATTGGATGCCCAATGCAGTAATGCCTCTGTCTGCCTTATGGTTTCTTTCTTTTGGCCGTCCACAGTCACATCGCTTATATTCTATAATTGTTTATGCTGCAGAACAACACTTCCGAAGTCGTGAAACGATTGAGTCTTTTCGTCGAGTGCTACTTCTGCTTCAATCCGTCGATGCGGGAGTTGACAATAAAATAAGGCTCGTATTCTACTTCTTCAGGCCAATTCTGGTAATACCGCATCACCTGTGTTTTCAGTTCGTCCATCGCCTGGACCTTTCCACGCTCTGTTTCCGTCCTCGGCCGCGAAGCGGCTTTGGCAAGACGCTCCCCGATGACCTTCTCATCCAAAGTCAAAAGACGACCCGATTCAACAACGATTTTCCCGTTAACTATGACGGTGTGGACATGGCTGCCCTTACCGCGATAAAGTAGGGTATCGATGGGATCGTGCCCGGGGTCTACAAACGGCCGGCACATTTCATCGTAATCCAGCAAAACCATATCCGCGTATCGATTCGGTTCCAACCGCCCAATCTCGTCCCGGTAGCCGATCAGATCGGCACCGATTTCAGTACCCATTTGCAGGACCTGGCGGGCACTCAAATAAGGTGAATCCAATTCCTGCGACGCGATACGTTGCAGTAAATAGCAGATCTTCATCTCCTGGATAAAATCTTCATCGTCGTTGATGCCTTTGCTGTCGATGCCGATTCCAACCCGGACGCCGGCCTGAAGCATGTGAAAGGCGGGTGCAATGCCATTTCGAACCCTCAAATTACAGGAAGGATGGTGGGTGACGCCGGTATCGGTCTGTGCCAGAAGATTGATATCCGATTCGGTGGGATAAACACAGTGGCCGATCACAACATTTGGACCCAGAAGTCCCAGATCATTCATATATTCGATCAAGGTCTTACCGAAAAATTTCAATGGGTAAAGTTTTTGAAAAATGGTCTGAAGCGCATGGGTGTGGATTAAAATGCCCAGCTGTTCGGCCGCATGACGGATTTCCAGCAGCAACTCTTTTGTGGTCCATTGCGGAGATACCGGACCGAATCCGATTCGGCTCATGGAACCGTGGTATTGTGAATGCAGGTCACGCACAACGCGGACATAATTATCGGCAGTCAAGGATCCGGCCGGGCGGGGGGCTGTTAGGATATTTTGTGACCTTTCAGATAATCCCTTAATAACCCGGTCGTTATCTCCGTAAACATAAGGATTGTTATTTGAAATTGCCGGGCAGAACAACACGCGTAAACCGGCATCTCGATAAGCGTTCAGAAGATCTTCATACTTTTTTTCATAGCCGGTGGTATCCGGAAGGAGCATGTTGTGCATGGTTCCGGTTACGCCGGACCTTAATAATCTGGCGGCTGAGTAAGCAACATCTTCATAGGTGGGCAATGGAATGAATTTATCATAGGTATCAAATCGCCAGGTCTCCAGGGTGTTATCAAGCGCACCGCGCTGAAAATCGGACAATCCTTTCCCGTGGGTATGCGCATTTATCAGACCGGGTATACCTAGGAATTGTTTTCCGCCGATTGTTTTTGCGCCTGGATACCGGGTTGCAAGTTCCTCATAAGGACCGATGTCGTGAATGAACTCACCCGCAATGGCCACTGCGCCGTTTGCAACAGCCGGTTGATCATGGGCAGCCACCAATTGGCCGGCATGAACTAATATTGTCACCTCAGGCATACGTGTACTCCGCCCTTCGACAAGCTACAGTCCCGCTTCACCAAGGTTTTTATTTTCTTCACACCGGTTTCTCTTTTCCAAATGGCTGATTCCGGTAAGGGCCCTCATAGGGAACTTTCATCCAGTCCCTTTCCTCATTCGAGGCTTCTTCACCATACAACGGATATAATGTACTGAAATCGAATTCAGCCCATTCCTCCAAATTCCGGCAAATCTCCGGTAACAGTTCAGTTGGGATTGATAGACATATCTCTGTAGGGCTAACCGCCATTAAAGCAAAGACACCACGGCATCCGAGGGTATATCGGATCTTTCCGCTCAGATATGCATGGATCCAGCTTGCAGAACAGGTTCCGGGTCCTGTTATTCCCTCAACTATCCCTCCCCTGTAGTGAATCGCAGCTCGGACTGCATAGGTACACGTTTTTGGATCTGCAATGATGGTGACAACATCCGGGTCAAAGGGGCTTTTCGATAACGGAGCGCAACAAAAATATTTTACTGTGCCGGGCTCGATGTTCCGATATTTTTCTTTGACTCTTCGAGCGGCCGTGGGAGAACCATAGATGGACGGTTTTCCGTCTTTTCGACGGGACCAGCTGTACCCTGATGCAAGATTTGGCGGCGGTTCGCCCAATCCGATATATGAATAACCGGCGCAAATATCATCAACATGATCGACGTCCAATATAAAAGTTTCACCATGCAACCTGGACCGTTGCATGAACTGGCAGTGCAGGAGTTTTAGAGCGCCGGCATAGGGTTCGGTGTCGTAGGGGAGTTCCGTCGTCCAAGCAAGGGCTATCGGTTCACCCTTGAACCTCAAATTTCCTTTAAGGGTTTTGGCCATTCTCTCCAGAGGCCAATCATAGTATTTACGTTTATACGGATCTTTGGATACGCTTTGTTCTTCTCCCTCATTTTTTTTCTTTCCATGTTCGACCATTTCAACTTCTCCTTAAAAGGAAATTTTATTTGTTGTCGGTTTTTTCTTCCAAGGCATCCAGAATTTTGTCGGCCGTAATCGGCAGCTCTCGAATTCTCACACCGACCGCATCATAAATTGCATTGGCAATAGCGCCCGCCGTGGGTATAAGTCCTGCTTCCCCAATACCTTTGGCACCAAAAGGTCCTTCCGGGTCATCGGTTTCGATCAAAATGCTGGTCACTTTTGAAACATCCATGGTTGTAGGCAAATTGTAGGCCGTCAATTTGGGGTTCTTCACAACGCCCTTTTCCCAGATGACCTGCTCGGTAAGCGCAAAGCCTATCCCCTGGGAAATCGATCCTTCCAGCTGCCCTTCGATTGCCATGGGATTAATGGCCCTGCCCACATCGTGGGCCGCAACCACACGAAGGACTGTCACCTGTCCGGTATCGGTGTCCACCTCCACTTCGGCAACTTGGGTACCAAATGCATAAGTGGGACAAGGATTCCCATAACCGGTGGTCAGGTCCGCCATCTCACTGACCGGATCGGTGTAGCAGGCACTAGCGACCACCGGTACACCCATCGGAAAAGCTGAGGCATGTTCGTGCATTGTTTTGGAAGCCGCCTGCGCAATGGTGACAAACTCCGCCGGTTGTGATTTAATAAAAATTTTGCCTTGTACTGAACCCAATTCTTCAACAGGCACCCTCAACATAGAGGCCGCCCGGCTCTGCAGCTGGCGTTTGGCATCTTCTGCCGCCAGCTTCACAGCATTTCCGCCCAAAAATGTCTCCCGTGAACCCCGTGCGCCCAAGGAAACCGGTGCGATGCCCGTATCGCCGGAGTGAACCCGCACATCCGCCACTGGGATCCCGATAACCTCTGCTGCAATGAGGGCCAGTGTTGTTTTAGATCCCTGCCCCACATCCGGTACACCTGTAATTAGATCTACGGATCCATCATATTCCACCTTGATAAAAATGGAAGAAAAATTGCCACCATGTGCCCAAGCGCCACCCCCACCTGAATGGACAAAACACGCCATACCGATACCGCGCTTATTAGATCTCCCACGATTGTCTTCCCAACCGGCTACGGATGCACCACGCTTGAGACTCTCTGTCAGACCGCAACTGGTGATCCGTGCACCACCTACTGCTACATCGCCTTCATGGCAGGCATTTATAATTCTCAGCTCAAGGGGATCGATGCCGAGTTCCTCCGCAATCTCATCCATTTGCGATTCTATGGCAAAGGTGATTTGAGGGTTTCCATAACCCCGAAACGCACCGCCATAGACTTTGTTGGTAAACACCACCTTGGCATCCATCTTTGCGCATGGAATGCGATAACAGTGATCAATCCTGTTCAGCGCGTAGCCGGTAATCGAAAGACCCTGGTCATGATAAGCACCGGCATCGGTTAAAATATCGGCGTGGCATACCATAATGCGGCCGTTGGATTTCATCCCGGTCTTCAACGTCATAGTCATCGGATATCTTGAGCGGTCGGTAGTAAATTCCTCGATTCGATCTTTTATAAGACGAACCGGCCGTTTGCTTTTAAGCGCGAGAATGGCGCATATAAGATCGATGGGATCTGACGACTGACGACTTCCGAAACCCCCACCGACATGCGCTTTTCGCACGCGAATTTTGCCTACAGGAAGATCTAGAACCATACTTAACATTTCACGCAACACATGGGGAATTTGTGTGGTCGACCAGATCGTCAGCCGGCCATACGCATCTACTTCCGCTAATGCCCCGCGGGTTTCCAGGCAACAATGGGCTACGGCATTTGTTCTGTAGCTTGTTTCAAATATTTTGTCAGACGCGGCAAAACCTTCGGCCACATCGCCAAACTCTTTATGGATCTCTCCGGCGATATTTTTAGGACTATCGTCGTGGAGTAAAGGAGCGCCTGGTTTGAGCGCTTCCTCCGGATCGAAAACTACCGGAAGCGGTTCCAAATCAACCTTGATTGAGGAACAGGCTTCTTGGGCGGATTCTTGGCTTTCCGCGGCGACAGCCGCAATATCGTCCCCTATGAATCGAACCTTGTCTGAAACCAAACATTCTTTATTGGCCACTCCCATGTAAAAGCCGACGCATGCGGTTGGGGTATCCAATGAAGTAATTATTGCCTTAACTCCGGGAACACGTTCAGCCTCACGCGTATCGATATTTAGAATTCGGCCATGGGCGATCGTGCTTCTCAATATGGCCGCGTAAAGCATATTGGGAAATTTAAGGTCAGGTAGAAACTGAGCCCTCCCCGTCACTTGTTCAACAGCATCGATTCTCGGTGTTCTTTTACCGATTGCGCTAAATTCCATCATTTGGTTATTCCATCTCCACCACGAATGGCTTTACTAGCGGCCATCACCGCCTCAATTATCTTTGTATATCCCGTGCACCTGCATATGTTACCGGCCAGTCTGAGTCGCACCTCGTCTTCTGAAGGATTTGGATTTCGATTGAGAAGGGCGACCGTCGACATCACCATTCCGGGCGTACAAAAACCACATTGGATCGCCCCGTGGTCAACAAATGCGCGTTGCACAGGATGTAATCTGGCATCTTTAGATAATCCTTCAATGGTTAATACGGAACTCCCATCCAGCTCGCCCGCGAGAACCAGGCATGAGTTGCAGGCACGGCCATCTAAAATGATGGTACAGGCGCAGCAGTCTCCCATCTCACAGCCACGTTTTGTTCCGGTCAAATTGAGTTTATTGCGGAGCACATCAAGAAGCGTCCAGTGGGGTTCAGCTGTCAACCGAACAGTATCGCCATTTACTTCAAATTGGACCTTTTGCATTAAAGTCAAATTCCACTTGTTTGTGTGGCTCTTTTCCAAGCTTGTTTCAATACCCGCCGGGTCAAAATCTTTACTATCTTCAATCGATAATCTTGTGTACTTCTAAAATCTGTTAACGGTCTGGCCCTAGCGCTTGCCAAATTGGATATTTTTTCAAGGGACTGTTTCGTCAAACCCTCATTTGACAAAATTGTTTCTGCTTCCAGAATCCGGATAGGCGTCGGCGCAACTGCTCCCAGTACAACACTTGCGGACTTGACCCGGTTTGCATTGTTTATCGTTATTTTTGCTGCCGCTGATACAATAGATACGTTCATGGCCCGGCGTTTACCAAGCTTTAAAAATGCGGTTCCGGTATTCGAAGGTGGTTTGGGGATTTTTAATGATTTGATCAACTCGCCGGTTTTTAATACGGTTTGTCCAGGACCGACCAAAAAATCTTCAACAGGCAGGAGTTTGGGTTCTTCTGATCCGACAATTTCCACCTGGGCGTCCATGGCGATCAGCATCGGCACCATATCCGCAGCCGGAGATGCCCGACAGACATTTCCCACGACTGTCCCACGATTTCTCACCTGCTCGGACCCGATATTTCGCGCGGTGATTGATAACCCTGACCAGTCCTTTTGCCCCGCGGCCCAATACTCCAGTTCAGCCAATTTGACGGCTGCGCCCAAGATGAGCTCTCCATTGGTGCCGATGGACAATTGAGAAAGTTCAGGGATGGATTTGATATCAACCAGCAGCCGAGGACGGGATTGGCCCTGTTTCATTTCAACAAAGATATCTGTCCCGCCTGCTAAAACCTTTACGCCATTTACTTCTGTGGATAAAATTCGGATTGCTTCATCTAAATTTTTTGCCCGAATGTATTCAAAGCGGGGCAGCATGCCGTCCTCCCATTAAGATGAGGCTATAACCAAGGAGGAGTAATAACCCAAATCGCCCGGGCCTCTTTGTCCCCATTATTCTCCCATCGGTGCGGAATCGAACTGTCATAATAGACACTATCACCTGCCTCCAATATGATTTCTTGATCACCTACGACCCCGGAAAACGTGCCTTCCAGTACCATTCCACACTCTTCACCTTCATGGGCATATTGTTCTTCCACCTTTGTACCGGGTGGATAGATGAAATACATAAATTCGACTTTATGACGAAGATCCGGGCATAACATTTCCATGGTTGCTCCCCAGGGCAAGAATACCTTCTTCCGTTGTTGTTTTCTGACAACGGCAATAAATTCTGAGTTCTGGCTTTCCTTTTCTCTGTCTTTATGGCCGTCATTGGGAAGATGATCGTCAGAAAACAGGCTTGACATTGTAACACCGAAAGTCTTGCTGATCTTCTGGAGGGTTGTGACCCTTGGCGTTGAAATATCGCGTTCAAGCTGACTCAACACACCCGTTGAGAGTTTTGATTTTTGAGCCAGTTGTTCCAAGGTCATATGCTGCTGTTTTCTCAGGGTTTTTATTTTCAGCCCAATTTTCATGCCTAAAATCCCTCCCTTTTGAACCGAAACCAAGACCGCATTCCCCCGGCCTGTCAGAACACAGCGAAGATTTATCCGCCTCTGGAGGATCTCGACATTCGGGGCTGCGGGATTCTTCAAACACCGAAACATTCAATTTATTCATCTATTTGAATTATTTCATATTGTCAATAAATCTTTTCATTTTACTGAAATTTTTTCTTGACATGTTTGCGGTATTACTTATATGATAAAAATCATGACCAATATCGACCCGCCATTAGTTTCATTTTTTATTTCAATGAACAAGATGCGGTTCTATGGTAGATTTGAGCCACAGTATACGGATCGGAAATATTCAGCAAACTTTCCCTCATGATCGGTTCTGTAAGCTTAAATCTATGATTTTCAGTTGCAAAATATTTTTTTTCTCCCATATAAAGGATATCGGCCTGTGGATTAAGACTTTGCAGCGATCCGATCCAACGTCTTATTTTTTTTAATCTCTTTTTGTCCGGTCCGTCCGGGTAGAGGTGCAAAATTGAAGGAACTCAGTTACAAGGAAAGATTCCTCAGATCATTACGCCTGGAACCTGTTGACCGTGTACCGATACCCGCCTTTTGTACCCATCCACTGGTCGAATTAATGGAACAAACAGGCTTAACCGCTCCGGACATCCATTATAAACAAGATGATATGGTGAAATTCGCCTTGGCTGCCTATGAGATTCTTGGGTTGGAAGGGGTAAGGCTGCCCACCGATGGTGCCTTTGAAGCTGAAGCGATCGGTTGTCCCATTGATATCGGCGCGAGGGATCGAAATCCATCTGTCGCCAATCATCCTTTCAAACTGAACGATATCCGGATTCCGAATGATTTTATGTTAAAGGAAAGAATACCGATTTACCTTGAAGCTGTTAAAACAGTTAAGCGCCTGGTCGGAGATGATATCCCTGTCACTGCCCATTTTCAGGGACCCGTTACGATGGCAAGCCAACTGGTAGGTGCTGAAACGTTTCTGTTAGGGCTCACCGATAAAAAAAAAGAGATCAAAGCCCTGCTGGATATCGTAACTGAAATTTGCATCAAAATGGGCAATGCATTAAATGAGGCAGGGGCGGATGTCCTGCAGTTTCCTGATGGAATGGCCACCTCGGAGATAATTAGCCCTCAAATGTTTGAAGAGTTTGTTCAGCCCTGTTTTCAAAAAATACTGTGGAGTGTCCCCTGCCCTATTGTTTTGCATATTTGCGGAAACACGACCCCGATTCTGCCATCGCTAAAAGAAATTGGGGCCGCCGGATTCTCCTTTGATGTAAAAGTCAGCGTTTCAGATGCCAAAAGAATTCTGGGTACGGAGATGTCCCTTATCGGAAACATTTCAACCCAAGAAACACTGCTTCATGGAAGCAAGGATGATGTTCACCGAGAATGTTTGGCAGCCATCCGCAGTGGAATAAATGTTTTGGCACCAAGCTGCGGGTTTGCCCCCCATACGCCACTTGGGAATATTAAAGAGATGATAAACACGGCCAAGATCACTTCGGACCGCTGAGCCTTTTTATCTTGATAAACGGTGGATGCGTATCGGTTTAATTGCAGAACGAAGTTAGAGCAAACATTGTCAGGTCCTTTTCCGAAACGTTTTTTAAGGAATAAAATATATGGCATACGTTTCCCTTAACAGTATTACTAAACAATACGGAGATGTCAAAGCGGTTGATGATGTCAACTTGGAAATTGATGAACATGAGTTTGTGACACTGTTGGGTCCCTCAGGATCGGGGAAGACGACTCTGTTAATGATTTTGGCGGGCTTTGTAACACCGGATAAAGGAACAGTTCTTGTTAACGATAAGGACATTACTGAAATCCAGCCCTATCGGCGTAATATCGGTATGGTTTTTCAAAACTACGCGCTTTTCCCCCATATGACCGTATATGAAAATATTGCTTATCCTTTAAAAATGAAACGAATCTCCCGGCAGAAAATACCTCAAATGGTTGAAGAGGCGCTTGAAACCGTTAAACTTAAAGGATTTAAGCACCGCTATCCCGCTCAGTTGTCAGGAGGTCAGCAGCAGCGAGTCGCCCTTGCCAGGGCCATGGTTTTCCAGCCGCCAATTTTGTTGATGGATGAGCCTTTGGGGGCATTGGATAAAAAATTAAGAGAGCATATGCAGCTGGAGCTAAAACATATCCAGGAAAAAGTGGGTATCACCATTCTTTATGTGACCCATGATCAAGAGGAAGCGCTCTCAATGTCAACCAAAATAGCTGTTATCAATGAAGGCCAAATTGAACATGTGGGAACGGCCACAGAAATTTATGACCATCCCGCCAACCAGTTCGTTGCCGACTTTATCGGAGAAACCAATATCTTTCGAGCTGAGATTTATGGCGTTGATGATGATTGTATCCATATCGAGGGACCGTGTATTCGGCGCATTAGGGCCAATACATTGAGGCCGGTCGAGATCGGCCAAAATGTCCATCTTGCCGTAAGGCCGGAAAAGATCACCTTTATTGAAAAAAACGAGCAAAACCATTGTGTTTATGGGGGAGTTGTTGAAGATATCATATACCTAGGGGATATTACCAAATTTTATGTTCGACTTTCCGATCTGCCCCAGGATGAACAAGAGGGGTTGATTGTTGTTAAAGTGCAAAATCGTTTAGGGGGTTTACAGCACAAACGGGGCGATAACGTTCAGATCGGTTGGAATGAAATGGATGCGACGATCGTTTGATAAAATTAATATTAGGAGGGACAACCCTTACCGTCCCAGATGTTTTGCATTTGGGTTCGCATTACAAACAGGCAAAGGAGGATTTAAAATGAAAAAAATGTTTTTGGGATTAGGTCTCATCGCTACGCTTCTTATGATGGGGAATGCTTGGGCAGAAACAATCACCTTCGTCTCCTGGGGGGGAACCTATAATGAGGGTCTCCAGAAGACTATTGTCACGCCTTTTACTGAGGCGACTGGCATCAAGGTTATTCTTACATCAGTTCCTTCCTACGCAAAATTGGAAGCCCAGGTAAAAACGGGTAATATTGAATGGGATGTCGTCGAAGCTGAGAGCAAGCAGTATGCTAGAGCCGTCAGGGCGGGGCTTTTTGAACCCTTAGATTTGAGCCAGATACCTGTTGAAGATTTCGTGGAAGGTTCGGCGACGCAATATGGTGTTGGCATTGTCTTTTACTCTTATACTATCGCTTACCGAACGGATAAATGGCCGGCCGGCACTGGCCCAAGCTCGATGAAAGACTTCTGGGATGTTAAAAAGTTTCCGGGCCCGCGTGGGGTAAAGTACTACTTTGATGGAGTCCTAGAGGCAGCACTCATGGCCGATGGAGTCCCCAAAAGTAAAATGTATCCTTTGGATGTTGATCGTGCACTGAAAAAGTTGGATGAACTTAAGCCTCATATTCGAGTGTTTTGGAAAACCGGAGGACAGTCCCAGCAGATTATGCGGGAAAACGAAATAGATGTTGGTTTCGTTCCAGGCGGAAGAATGATTCAGCTGGCCGATCAGGGAGTTCCGGTAACGTGGACATTTAACGACCAGGTTATTGTCTTGGATTTCCTCACAATCCCCAAGGGATCAAAGAAAAAGGAAGCGGCCATGAAGTTCATTGCTTTTGCGGCGCAGCCAAAACAACAGGCTGCTTTTGCGGAGTGGACTAATTACGGACCCGCGAACAAAAAAGCCTATAACTATATCAGCAAGGAAAAAGCTGTTTTACAGCCGACCTACCCGGAGAATTATGCCAAAGGCCTGCTCCAGAATTATGATTGGTATGCAGAGAACGAATCGAAAATTGAACCGCTTTGGGAGCGCTGGAAGATGAAAAAGTAATATTTTCCACGACGTTTTGAGAAAGTTAGGATACTGTGTGTGTCTCAGAACTGCGCAAAATGATCTAAAATATTATTGATTGGAATGGATCTAACTCGAAGTAAATTTCTTGGACTAAGAGGAGAAATGTGGAAACACATTCTCCTCTTAAGTCCACTTATCATCTATCTCGCCATATTTTTCGTCTACCCTCTGAGCGGTTTGCTCACCCAAAGCGTTTTCGACCCAAACCTCACCAGTAAACACTACCTTATGGTGTTTAAATACCCTGTTTACATGCAGGTTTTCTGGAACACCCTCGAAATTAGCTTGGTGGTGACCTTAACATGCCTTCTCATTGGCTATCCGGTAGCTTATTTTCTTAGTGAATCGAAGTCTAATTGGGCCATCATTCTCCTTATTTCGATCATGCTTCCCTTCTGGATTTCGATTCTGGTTCGTACTTATGCATGGATGCTGATTTTGGGGCGACATGGTGTGATCAACGAACTATTAATGGGATTGGGGTTAGTCGATGTACCGCTCAAGTTGATGTATAATCGTTTTGGAGTCAATGTAGGAATGATTTATATAATGCTCCCTTATGCTATTCTTCCCATGGTGAGCGTAATGCAGGGGATTGATAGGACCCTAGTTCGCGCGGCTGACAGTCTCGGATCTACTCCTTGGCAATCTTTCATGAAGGTGTTCTTACCTCTCAGTTTGCCGGGGGTTGGAGCCGCCTTTTTACTCACATTTATCAGATGTATGGGGTTCTTTGTCACACCGGCGCTGATGGGAAGTAGCTACGATGCAATGATTGCGATGAGCATTCAAACCCAGCTGGAGGAGTTGGCCAACTGGGGGTTTGCCAGTGCCCTCGGCGTCTCGCTTCTTATAGTTATCTTGATTTTGTTCTTTATTTTTAACCATTTTTTCGGGTTTGATATTCTTTTGGGTGGCAAGGGTAAAAACCTAGAAAAACGCGCAAAGAGAGGTCGAACTAAAAAATTATTTTTTTATTCAGCCACGATCGCCCGAGTCAAGGAAACACTTTGGAACGAAAAGAGCGCCCTTTTTCTCGAAGAGAAATTATGGAATCTGCAAGATCATCTCAGCAAGCTTCGAAAGTTCATTTCTCGATTAATTCCAGAATTTTTCCGTGAACTCCGTTGGGGAAGAATTGGGGTGGTAGGGATTTCTTTCTGCATTTTTATTTTCATGATTATTCCGGTTTTCATCATTGTACCTATTGCCTTTTCTAACGAAGTCTACCTTCACTTCCCGCCGAACGAATGGGGTTTAAGACTCTTTAAGGGCTTCTTTTCTTCTGAACTTTGGATAAATTCTACTTTACACAGTTTTCAAGTTGCAATCCCTGTGACACTTTTGGCGACCCTCCTTGGCACATTAGCTTCTTTGAGTCTGGCTCGAGGGAATTATGGGGGCAAGCAATATTGGTATGCCTTCATTCTCTCACCAATCATCATCCCTGTTATCATAAGTGCCATTTCGGTTTACTTCTTCTTTGCCAAGCTTAAACTCATCGGTACGATTAGCGCTCTTGTCTTGGCTCACACGGTCCTGGCCGTTCCATATGTTGTAATTGTTATGACATCAGTACTTAAAGGATTTGATGTGCGCTTGGAACAGGCCAGTATGAGCTTGGGCGCGGGACGGGTACGTACTTTTTTTAAAGTTACGTTGCCGATAATCCGGCCGGGTGTTTTAACTGCATCACTTTTTGCGTTTATCGCCAGTTTTGATGAGCTGGTCGGCGCAATGTTTATTAGCGGGGTGACGGCTGTAACCCTGCCGAAGCAGATGTGGGATGGGATCCGGGATGAAATTAGTCCAACGATCGCTGCCATCGCCGCTATGTTGATCTTTTTGACCGTTTTGTTGATGCTGTTAGCAGTGATCCTTCGACAGCGCGAAAGAAAGCTCTATTCCAAAAAACTTGGCAGCTCTCCAATGACCTAGATTTTCAACGGCTCTTCCACCTCAACAGGTTTAACGGTTCTCAAGAATTGATAATCCAATATTGTTCATCCTCTGGCAGAATCAAAAGTCTGGATTTTAAAGTGGAAAACATGGTCCCCAAAAAAAGGCACCTAAAAGCACTATTAAAGGCATGCTAACAC
>Ga0255058_10000550_pt1 | contig 22065 bp, 32 predicted proteins | sample Cases_109_9_MG_FD_188637 | JGI IMG/M metagenome (GOLD analysis project Ga0255058, IMG submission 188637) | Seawater microbial communities from Amundsen Gulf, Northwest Territories, Canada - Cases_109_9 | ecosystem: Environmental > Aquatic > Marine > Gulf | place: Canada: Northwest Territories... | reverse complement strand
CCGCACCTGTGAGCAGGTTGTGGACAAGCAGTCCACCTGCAGCTGCCGCAATGGTTTCAACCAAGACAGTGCCATCACGAATGGCAATCTGATGGAAGCCACCCTCTGCATCATTCGACCAGATGAAGTTGTCGCCTGCAGGATCGAAACCAAAGACACCCGTTTGAAGAGCGTTCGCGTTCTGCCATAAGAGTCTGCCATCGAATGTCCCTGCTCCAATGGAGGGATCATCTGTACTCGTGCCCGTGATGACGAGAGATGTCACAGAGATAGTAAGATCGTCTGCAGCCACTCTGCGACTGACAACAACCCCACCTTCAGTCGCTTCCACCTCGAAGAAGGTAGTCGAACCAACCAGTGGGAGAACGGCTTGTGCCAGATCTGAGATTTGTACGTTAGGCATTGTTAGCTCTCTGAAATTGGTCCCAATGAACTGCTCTCAAGCTGGCGCAAAGAACCTCCAGCCGTCACGCGAGGATTGCCACCAACGGTGGAGCGAATACCAAACAGGGCAACCGTGTTTTCACCCCCAGCAGTCAGCGGCTCGTCAGGTCGATAGAACGGCAGCGTCACATCTTCTGTGCGCCGCGCAGGCAATCGATACGGATCGTAGTCATCGAGATCTTCGAGACACACCTTGAGCCCAGGTGAATTCGGATCGGAGTAGAGATCCTCCAGACTGAACTTGCGCCAACAGCGTGCACACACACCTATGCCGAATGTCGATCTGCCTGTAGGGTCAATGAACAATGGCATGACTACCTCGTGTACGGTGAGATGTTAGGACGCAAGAACGTATCGGAGCCATCTCCTTCACCTGTCCAAGCATCATCCAAGTAGAGTTTCGCATCAGCATCAACAATTGGAATCATTGCGATATCCACTTCTTTGATCTCACGTGCAAGATGTGATGCCAAGACGCACACGATGGCGAGATACCATCGATCAGGAACCTGTAGCTCGTCAGTCAATTCACCGACGTCCTGCATCTGGCTCTGCACGAAGCCAGTGATCTGTGCAAACGTGAACTGAAATTCTGGGCTCGGCCAGATCTCCAACTCAGGGATCGTGCGTTGCCTGTCGTACCACAGCTGCGTCGGTCGCCCCAGGTTTGTCTTGTCAGGGAGGTTCGAGTAATCCGTTCTGTTCAGCGTGTGGTAGAACGGAATTTCCTGAGGAGTGTCTTGGTACACCAGCTCCAGCACGTCGAGCACCGTAGTGCCGGTCGCTCTCAACCGATAGCCATCGAATGCGGTGACACCTTGCACGTCGATCCATAGCCACTCACCTGCGACCATAGCCTGAGCTGTGCGTGTGATGAGCGCAGTACTCGTCACGAAGTTATCGTTCGTCGCCTCGATGACGAAGTCCCAGGACGCTGTGACTGTCGGCAGGATTCCAAAGGTCCTGATGGCTGTCGCTGAGTCGAGTGCCATCGTGATCGTGCCCAGCGTTGATGTCTGAGTGCACGCAGTCGTCACGTCACCATCGAATGCGTTGTCAGCAACACCTTCCGTCGCACTCGCCGTTCCTGTGATGCGCGTCTGCGTGCGCAAGTTGATGTCGAGGATGTCCTCAGTGCCTAGTGGCAACGGCACCGTCTGCTCAGCCTCGTACATCGGCAGAATGATCGGCTGGACATTCCACAGCTTGATGCCCTTGTTGACCAACGTCATGCAGAACAGCCACATCAAATCGAGTGCGGTGTCTAAGTGCTCTACAGTGATCTCCTGCGGGACCATCTTGCAGCGTCTAAACGCATGATCGATGATCTGCTGATTCAGGAAGATCGTACTGCCAACTGTTCCTGACGTTGCCATCGTTTACCTCCGTGCATGTCGCCTAGTGACACCCGACTTCTTCCTGCCACCTTTCGCAGCGCTAACCGGACCTCCTGTACGTGCCTCGACGTGCATCACAGGTCTCATTGGTCTGCCGAAAGTGGGCTCCTTGTCCTCTCCTACTCCAGTCTGTTCAATGCTGGGCTCTGACCTCGACCTTGCCTTGGCTGCTTCGTTAGCGGTTGAAGGCGTTACCTGTAAATCAGGGTCGTCTGCTAGAGAAGGTCGCGTTGCACTTTGAGATACAGCAGCGCTTGGCTTAGTCATCAGCTTAGAGGCTGCTGCTGACTCTTGGAGGAGATCTTCCGTCTCCGCTATCTGTTCCTGAATCCTTCCGAGAGTCAACGCTATCCCGCTACCTGCCTCCTGACCCTTTTTTGTTCCACCTGCGGCATACCCCCCTGCCGCATATTTTGCGAGCCCGCCATGCGCCTTCACACCTTTGGGCATCCCTTTCTTCGATGCCTTCAGCGTGCTGATATCACGAACGTGATGAACTCCTCCACCCTTCTTGAACCGTGGACGCAACTTCTTCTTCGTACCCGACTCCACGTCGCGTTGATTCGACTTCGGCTTCGACGGGTAGTTGGCATTGTCCATCGTGTCCTGCTTGCTACGCTTCTCGACAAACTCCGCAGAGGTGTTCTTGACTGTGCCCCCGTAGGCATAGCCCATCTTCGCACCTTCGGCTTTGAGCTTATCGTGCACGGAGCCCCCCTCGTTGTACTCCATCTTGCCGCCACGATTCTTCGCAGCGCTCTTCGCAGCGTACTTCTTCTGGCTTGCCTTCTGAGGCATGTCCTTGCTCTGCTTCGTGGTGACACCCACTTCGCCACCACGCGCTTTCACATTCTTCGGCATGCCTGCACCCGATGACTTACGACGAGCACGCGCTTTCTTGACACCACCTGTACCACGAGCAGTCTCTAGAACTTGTCCACCATGGGAAGCTCCAGGCCCAGGCGCACGAGGCTTCTGCGCAGCCGCTTTGACGGGGTCTTTCTTCACGGGACCACCACGGTAGTAGCCACGCACACTGTTTTTGCCAGCAGACCCCGTGAATCCCTGCTCTGCTGGGAACTCAAAGTCCTTGACGTATGTCAGTCCCACGTTCTTAGTCATGTCTATCTCCTAAGTAAGCATTACCCTTCTTTCGCGGTAAGTGATGTTCAATATCGGCCCATCGACAAGCCCAGCAAAGAAATTGCTGCGCCAGATTCGATTAAACGCCGGATCAGTCTGAGTTCGATCAACACTGATTATGATGCCCGCATCAGCCGTGTAGCCCGGATCTTGAATCTGTGCTTGAACGAGCGCTGTGATGTCTGGAGTGGAATAGGTGACACCCGTAAAGAACTGAGGCACGTCCCAATCAGTGTCTGCCGCCACGCGAGGCGATCCCACGGTATGCCATTGGTTCGCATCAACGCTACCGGGACCGTTCTGCCAATCATTACCTAGCCCCTCGCCAAAATGATAAAGCTGACCGTCTTGAAGGAATTGATTCAGATGCCCGACCCTGATGTGGTCAACCACGCTGGTCGGGTACTGCACTTCGAGGACGAGAAAATAATCCTGTCCAGTTACCAGCACCGGGTTGCCTGGGTAGAAGAAAATGATTCCGCTGAGTGCCGTGTCCGATAAGGTGCTGGCCGCGACAGGTGTACTGACACCGTCAACGATATCAATGCCGTCTGGGATAGTGACTCCTCGATCAGTTGTGACACCCTGAATCCGGCAGATGATGTTGCCAGTCGGGTTGCCGACTCGCATCATCTGGTACGAGATGAAGGAGACCGTATTATTACCTGAATCTAGGACAGTGATCTTCTGTCCCATGTTTTCCCGATTTGCGCCTGTACCTCCCAGCACAGTGAACGCATTCATCTCCCAATCTGCATTACCAACGGCAAAACCTATCGGTTGCGCGATAAAAGTAAACGTGGTCGAGACAACCGCGAGTTCCTGATTCGACCACAGGTCTCTACGCCAGCCCGTAAACGGAATAAACGGCGTTTGGTACGGGTCTAAGAGTTGGCTACCGTCTGACCGTTCCGGCGCGTTTATCGTGGTTGTGAGAACGCCAGCCCCCGAATTGGCATGCGCTATAACATCCATCGTAGCGACATCTACGGTTGCCCCCGGAGGAATTTGTGTGTCGAACATGTTCACCGTCTGCGCTTGGAGACCAATGAAAAAGTTACCTCGAATCTGACGAGCTATTTGGAATGGAGGTGGAATGAACGTAAGGTTTTTGCCTTGGAATACGTGCGTCCACGTCGCCCAGTAATCATTATCTTCCTGAAAAGATTCAGTTACTGCAGCCATTAGGATTCCCTCACCGGGAATGGCGCATCTCGTGGCAATGCTGCAAGGACTTCGGCTAACAAAGCAACAACCCGCAAAGTCTCCGCTCTCGACGGATCGTCTGACTTCAAACCCAGTCTCCGGAAAGCACCAACGTCAGCGACTACATCAGGAACACGGTCGGGCAACCGGGAGTCTTTGACAAAGGCTACAGCTTCTTCACGAGTGGGCATTAGCTGTACACCACAGACACGTTGACCTCATCGGGATTATCGGTGACGGCAGTAAACTCTACCCATATCCAACTTCCGGCTGGTATGACGGCATTGTCGAATGACGTAATTTCTTGCCCGCTCGTTGTGCTGGTCACGACTGTTCCCGCATTGATAACGCTGGTGCCAGCTACACTTCTATCAGCATCGAACCTCACAAAAACTGTTACGTTGGTGGTGCCTTGCAGAACAAAGTTTAACTGCTGAACAGTTATCTCTACGGGAGTAAAAAACAGAGTGAAGTTGTCGAGCAGTACAGGACATTCAACAGTGATCCCTACCCGCTGGTCAGCACTACCCTCAGCTGAGCTGGAGGACTCCAGTGTTGGGTCCCACTCCAGTGTCCGTTTTTCGTCTGTTGGGATACCAGCCACTAGCGAGAAATCTCCTGATACGTGTAGTAAGCGTCGATGAAGAAATCACGAACAGTCGTTCCTGCCAACTTCATGATGTGCGTGTTGTAGAAGTTATTGAAACCCGTGCCTGACGGAATGTTGGCGGCGACCGCTAAAGTGCCGACCGAAACAGTGTCGATAAAGAATTCCACTGAGGTCCCGGCAGCGTTGACCTCAAACTCCAAGTAGTACCAAGTGTCCACGGTCACCGTGATGGCTGTGTCGAGCGATGACTCTGCCGCAGCATCCGTGATGCCCTGCCATCGACCACCGTTCTGGTCGAACTGATACTCGAAGCCCACACCGAAGTCGATGGTGTTGGGTAGGCTGATGCTGAAAAGGCCAGCGCGGAGAACGTACTCTTGAACAGCATCCGAAAGCGATGACGGTGTTAGCACCCACGTCCCGACTCGTGTGATGCCACCGACCCCGATGTTAAAGGAGCCCGGTCTGCCAATGACAAACACTCGACCAGCAGCAGTCGTCCCGGTACGCAGACCCCAGATTCCTGGGTGATCATCTTGGATGCCTAACGGACTAAAGATCGTCGCACCGGCACCTGCCGTTACTGCCTGGACTCCCTCCGCAATGGTGGAGCCAATGGTGAAGTCAGACGACACCAGCGACCGAGTTCCCATTGCCTCAAACCAAGCTCTCTGAGGCGAAGGCGCGACGGGATCGGCTTCCCAATCGTAATCGTAGTTGTCAGGGGATTGCTTGGTGAGCTGCGTTCCCGTAGCACCATCGTCAGGGATCTGTATCGCAACGATCCCTGAAAACCCCAGACCAGATTGTGCCGTCAAGGGCTACCCCAGGATCGTATCGATCTGCTCGCGCACTGTTGCGAGCTTAGACTTCTCGTCCAGAAGTAGTTGTTCACGTTCATGGAGGTCAAGCTGAAGTTTATTCAACGCCTCCCGCTCGTTCAGCAGAGCTGTTTCACGCCTCTGCAGGTCGTCATTCTTCGCCGCTGCCTCCGCAATGAAGCGAGTAGCGTCAGCTTTTGCGACGTCAACAGCTGCTACTGCTTTCTCAGCTGACTCTGTAAGACTCTTAGCCGTCTCATGGGCAACGTCTACTAGGTCAGCGGCTTGACGTTCTGCATTTGCAACGAGTTCCGCACAGTCCTTCCTAGTCTGTACACTCATGCGATCTTGGTCGTCTCTCTCCGCAGCTGCCTGTGCATGCAACTGTGTGATCTCGTTAGCGGGTCCAACAAGCGCTACTGCTGCCTTCGCTCGATCCTCTGCTTCTTTGAGATCATCGAGTCGCTTCGCCAGTCGTGGCGAGTCCTCAAGGAGATAAGCAGGGAGCGTGACCATACCTGCGCCACGAGCACCAGCCATATCTCCACCAGAAATGCTTTCGCTCATGCCGCTATCCCCGCTTGTACCAGGGTGAGGTCAACCTCACCTACCCCAGAGTTAGTGAAGAGACGCACCGCACGAGGTGGAAAGGCGAGGTTGCCATCTCCATTGGCGACTACATTCACCAATGTCGGATGATCGAACCACGTCAAGATAGTCGAAGGGTCTTGCCAAGGATCATCGAACGTGTGCTGCACCGTGACATCTGCTGCAACAACAAAGCCAGTGACTCCCAAACCGATGTTCGTCGGTGTGACACCTTGGTCAACCACAATCGGGATAGAGCCTCCTAAGGCATTCGTGCCTCCTTCCATCAGAGCGGCATCCGTAGCATCTGGCGTGATCGACGTCACCGTGAAGAAGTCGAGCGTTGTAGCGCTGACTCCAGCGTTGGGACCAACGAGGGTCTCGCTGATGACCCGACCTTGCTCATCCGTACCAACGATAGCGTAGTTGACAGCCGACAGGTTCGCTGCCGACTCCAACTCGACATGCCGTTGCTGATCGAGCTGAGCCACACCTGCTGTTACGAAGGCACCGTTCAGAGTGAGCGGCACCCCCGTAGTGGAGCCCTGATCGAGGAAGATCCCGTTGGGATCAGCCGCATCCAGCTGTCTCGATTGGATAACAGGGCGCATGGTTTATCTCTCCTGAATGACGACGATGCGGTCCAGAGTAAGAGTCTTCGCAGCTGCCTCACCAGCTCGAACTGCGAACGAGATCGTTAACTCCTCGTCATCTGGGAAACTGACACCGGGCTCTGAGAAGCTGCCGATAACACCATTGAGCGCACCGTACAGTCGTCCAGCTGTGCCCTCGCCATCGTAGAAGGCTTGCAGCCTAAACGCTGTGGCATCCACGATGGTCCCAACATCACCAGAGACCTCAACGTCGTCCTTTCTGGCATCCAGAGTCACGAGGCCCGCAGCTTCCGCCTTGTGGAAGTACAGACCATCCGTGGGGGCTGGCAACAGCGTTGCGTCGGTGATCGCTAGACCTATCAACATCTCGGACAGGAGCACCTCACTGAGAGTTGCGAGGACCTCGATGAAGAATCGCCTGTCAGGATCGAAAAGCCAGCTCTCCACCGTGATACCGGCAGCAACGCGCTGAAGCGCAACTTCATCATTGTCCGCACCGGCAAGCAGCATGGTGATGATGCCACCGTCACCATCTGCTATGGCAACGGTGTTTGCACCTTGCACGTCAGTCTCAGTCCACTGCGCTGCCGTAAAGGTGTAGAAATCCTCCTCGAAGACGTGCGAGCCAAGAGCGCTCGGAAATCTCAAGGAATTAAAAATGCTTCCGACGTCTTCGTTGGTGATGCCGTTCGGAAGGCGAGTGACCAAGTTGTCGATAAAAGGCATTGCGTTCTCCTAAGGGTTCCCCGTTTCACGTCCGGGGAAATTAGGGGGGCATTTCACGTCTGCCCCCCACCATTCCCGTCAGGGTTAGAGCCCTGGCGTGCCGAATACCGTCCTGGGATCGGTCCAGTCAGGTATGTATCGCTCGGTGCTCTTGTAGCGCATCGAGTCCGTCTCGAAGTCGCCTTCCATGGACTTCTCCAGTCCCCTCCGCATCATCATCTGCAGACCACGGGGAGCGTCCGTCTGGACCCACCATGCAGTCGTGGAGGTGATACGGGACAGGTTCGCTTGACCTTGGTCGAGCAGGCCCATCGAGAGGATTGGGTTGATGTCGTTGTTCGCCGTGCCTGCACGCAGGACCGACTTCAACAGCACCTCAGCCTGGAAGACTTGGCTCGGACCCGTGACGATCTTGAGCGGCGACAGTCGAATCCGCTTGCCGTTGTTGTCAACAGCGTTGCGGATCTGAATGAGCAGCTGCTCAAGCGACGTTTGCGACAGAGCCGCAGCAGTCGTCAACAGGTTCGAGAACACACCACCCGCAGCACTCCCTGGTGCAATCGGATGGTTCGTGACGTTCAGCGCTACACCGTCGCCGCCGACAAACGCACCGTTGAAGGCGCGGTTGAAGATATTGGCACACAAAGTTTCCTTTGTTTCGATCATCGACTGAGCGAGGTGCTCAGAGTAGATCGTGCCAATGCGGATGTGGTCACCGTCTTCGACCAGCACCTTGGTCATCGCAAACGCGAGACCGAAGACGCGATAGACGTAACGCTGAATGAACAGCACGCCGCCTGCATCGAACGTGACCGGGGTGCCATCCGGCATCTCGGGTGCAGCGTTGAAGCCGAACAGCACGGGTTCTTCGTGGTAGCTTCTGGGCGTACCCATCCGCTCCGTGAAAACCCCTTTCCATTCGTCCGCACGCTGATTGTAAATTCCGTCGAACGTCTCGTTGAGGATAGGTTCGACAATCGACCGAAAGTCGGTTGATCGCATTGGAACAGCCATTGCTTATCTCCTCTACAGAAGTACGTGCGTCAGATCGCGGCTCTAGTCGCGACGTACTGGTGATCGGAGATCTGCACTTGGACTATGGTGAACGCATCACCAATGATGTTGTCCGCAGCAGGGTTTACACCAATGGCTCTCAACTGCGCATTCGCCGCTGTCGAAGCGATGTTCAATGCAACAGAGGAAAGACCCGTGGTGGCGTTACCAGCAAGAGCAGTCGTATCGAACTGCTCACCAATAGCCGTCTGCAAGAGGGGCGCATCCGCCTGGATCTCGTAGACGATCAACTGGTCTTCGGTGTAGTAGACGACAATCTCTGTCGCCACCGTTCCACCTTCCCAGAAGTTCGCTACTGCACGGCGACCATCGGTACGGGTGAACTCCACACCCATGAATGCACCAATGAATGCTTCACCTACAGCGGCGTCCTCAATCGTGCCGTCAGCGGCGACTCGAACTGGGGAATATTGAAAGATATCGTTGGCGAAGCCCGACGCAATCACCGAGTGTGACTGGCGAATGATGCCAGACGGATGGAACGCAGGCTTCAGCCCAAACGGAGAAGCAACAGTACTCATCTTGAGTACCTCCGAATCAGGTTAGAGGTTATCCGTAGTCCTCTCCCGTCTGCTCTGCAAACGGTGGAGGCTCCGGTGCCACACCCAATGCAGCTGTGCCGTCTTCAAGTTCCAGTTCCACTGCGCCTTTCGACGCTTTGAGCATCTCGGCTTGCATCGCACGAATCGCAGAGCTGAGTTTCTCTTCCTCAGCAAGTGGTTGCTCGTGATGATTGATGCGCATGTACTGCTCGTACAGGTCGAGAGGCAGCTTGAAAGCAAGCATCTCGTTCACACCAATCAAGCCCGCCCATTCCCCGGTCTTGATCGAGGAATGCTCCCAACCGGGTATGTCCGATTCAAGAATCGGTTCATACCCTAGTCGCATTCGCGAATGGATCGGGTCACGCGGATTCTCAGTGGTAAGCCAGCAGACATGGAAACCTGGAATCTTTGGTAGATCAGGCAATGCTGATTGGAAAAATTGTTGGCGAAACTCAGCCACCCGTTCATCGTCTGATAGCGTGCGGTCTTGCGTCACATTCCTGTCTTCCATGCGACGATCTGCGCGTGCTCCCGATTGACCGGAATTCAGTCTCACGTCGTTCTTTCGCTTAGCTGGCATGATTGGTTACCCCCTTTCAGCCTGTTCTTTCGCATCGCGGTCGTATTCCGCATAGCGCTTGAGCATTTTGTTGCGAGCTGCCGGATCATCCCAAATACCAGCCTCGACCATTGCTTCCTTGCGCTCGGGACTGATGTACACCTCGTTATCCTTCAGGGAGCGTTCGCGCCCACCTGTACGAAACGTAGGTCCTTTGTTCCGACGTTGCTTACCCTTGTCCTCTTGGGTATCGGCATCGTCATCATCGTCATCCTCTTCATCTCCAGCGTCGAAATGCTGAGGCAGTTCTTTCTCGACACGCTCTCTAAGCATGTCCCAGTAATCTTTGCTCGTGGGGTCATACCCCTCGCGAACGAGAAGTCCATCGATCCTCAGTACAGCCCTTGAATCATCATCACGTCCCAAGGGGTCCCACCAGTCGTTATCGACCATGAAGGATTGAGCGTGAGCGACATGACGGGGATCGAGCTTTGGTTGCGCCTCACCTGTACGACGGTTGTCCTCGTCTGTGAGGTACTCCTTAGCTGCTTCTAAATCGCGGATGTTGTCTCGAATATTGTCACGATGGTCCATTGCCTCAGTGAGGTTGGCACCATTGTTATCCTCGACAGCTTTTGCGATGACCTGATTGGCAATCGTGAGATCTGACCGGGCTTTGCTGATGCCCTGCTCAACATTGGAAAGTTCACTGCCGGTAACGCGGGCATCGACATTCGCTTCGAGTTCACTGAAGCGACGTTCTAATGTCTCATTGCGGGAGCGCAAGAAACCCATCTCGCGATCCGTGCGCTCTTTAGCTTTGCGCTGGCGTTGACGACGGGTGCGACCATCTTCACGACGAGACTTCTTACCCTTGTCTTCGTCGTCGTCACGTCCACCTCCAAGGCGAGTGTCATCCTGTTCGCCTTCGTCTTCGTCTTCCTGTTCCTCGCCTTCGGGATCATCCTCGATGGCAGTGAACTGTTCTTCTTGTTCCTCGTCCTTCTCGTCCTGATCGACGTCAAACTGTTCGACTTCGGACATATGTGCTTACCTCCTTACAGGTATGCTATTACCTCCATTGGGTCACAGGTGATCTCGCCGATCATGTCGAGATCGTTGTAGATAACGAAGCATGCTTGGTCTACACCCATTCGCATAGACGTAGCACCAGGGAGGGTGACGAACCATCTGTCGCCGCCGTACTTAGGCACGCGCACAATCGTACCCTCCTGGCACCAGTCCCCTTCGGGCCATGTTTCCAGGGTGTCGCGGTTCTTGAAAGCGCCGGGTCCAAGAGAAATGACTTTAGCCACTTGAGTGTTCCAAAACTCAGTGTCCTGGGATTCCATTGGAACGATGATCCCACCCTCAGTAACTGTTCTGGGCGTACGTTTTTGCACGAGAACACGGGAGCCAAAAGGCCTCAAGCCGGGTTCCACTACAGGAAACGCCTGCTCGATGTTGTCGTATTGCAACTTCGTCCGACCACCGAGAGTTCTACCTCTCTCCTCTAAGGAGTAATTCTCAGGTAGAACAATTGGATTTTCCTCAGCCATCTTTGGTCCTGTCTTCCTCTTCCCCCACCACTTCCTCAAACAGTCGCTCGGCGCGATTCAAGCCTTGAAGAAGCCCGCATGCTTCACCGTATCCGAAAGCACTCTTATCTTTCGGTGTCGCGAGCAACGCGAGGCATCCGGCTTGTTCCTGCTTCACTGCCGTCAGGAACTTCTTCAGTATCGTGTCATCGGCGGCGGGCATTCTAAGCCCGCGCTACGGAGGTGTCATCTTCGATGTTTTGGGCACACTCTTGCCCGACCCACTCCCCGTGCTCGTGCCACTCTGACGAATCTTGCCAGGATGGCTCGTGCCTTTGCCCCAAGGTGATGGCACCGTCTCCTCGTCGGACGTGTTGGCTTTCTGCAAGCCCGCACCCGTCGCCATCGCTTTGTGCTGGTTAATCGGTCCCTTCGGGTAGTACCCGATGTTCTTGCCCATGTCTGTCTCCTGTTAGGAATGGAGCCTGTCGCAACTCACGAGGGTAGCATCGCTTTCTGTGAGCCTACCTTTCGGTACTCACGAGCTTCGAGGCCGGGGGTTTGTTGCACCCTCTCCGGTCGTGACCCTACCTCTCTCTTTTGCTGCTTCTGCATTCGTGTCCGCGATTATCAACGCCGTTTCGTTATCTTCGGCGTTTATGTCCTCGCGGCTTTCCGTCTCTATGATCGTGCGTTCATCTTCAGCGCGTTCGCGCTCCATAAGCTCTTCGAGTCGAGCGACGTACTCCGCAGCTTTTCGAGCATCTTCACGCGCACCACGAAGCGCATTCTCACGAGCCGTAGCATCAAGCTCCATAAGCTTGATTTCGGATTGCTGCTTGCGGGCTTCCTGTTTGTCCACCAGCGTCAATTGGGTCTTCTCACGTTCACGCTCATGGCGCATCGTGTCGGATTCGCGTTCCTGCTCGATAGCTGCCATGGCATTCGGGTCCATGGGAGGCTGTTCGGGCTCAGGTTGATTCTCCTGTATGACTCCAACGACCTGCTCCACGATGGGATTCAGACTCTCGAACACTGCTTCCATCGCAGGCATGATCAGTTGTGACTGCTTCGCGAGGTTCTTGTCCAGCTCTGCACGGACTTTGGGATTTCGCAGCTTCATCACATTACTCAGCTCTTCGTCGCTCGTGCCCATTGAAGCCTGCAACAACTCGTAGTTGTACTGGACGTAGTAGAGAACCATGTGCTCTTTAAGGTGATCGAGTGCCATCGGCAGATACTGCTGTGCGATCAAAGGAAACTGTCCCAGTACGGGGGACATTATGTAATCGATGTGCACCTGCATGTGAGCAAGGTGATTCTGTAGAGGGAATGCAGCCACGGGTCTACCCAGTGACATGGCAGCGTTTTCGTTGACTGCGTTCTGCTCCTCCGGTGTGTCGTCTGGTAGGAGCAGCTCATCCGCATTCGGAATCTTCGTGCGTTCGAGGATGCGCTTCTCAACCGCTTTCTGGTTGTAGATCTCAGGCATCTGCCCTGCACGGTCTGCAATGACTTGCAGCTGTGCCATGCGCTGAACATCAGAGAAAATTTCCGGGTCAGCGACAGGCATGATGTCGAACGGTGGATCGAAGTCTGAGCGCTTGGCAAGCACCTCACCGATGTCGCTCTTCGCTTCTTCCTCCTCTAAGTACATGCGGTTGATTCGGTTCAGAATCCGCAGCACGTAGTTCATTGCCTGGAACATGCGCAAGTGGATTGCGCTGAAGACCGTCATGCCTTCTTCGATCAGAGCGAGGGTGGTGCCTACAGGCATCTGGGTGCTCTGCTCGCCCAGTTTCTCGAAGGTCGTCTGGACCATGCCGCGCCCAGCTTCGGTAACCACACCCAGCAGTTCTAACAGGACGTTTGAGGGGGGATTGAATGGGATCGGCATGATCAGCTTGCGGATGTCGTCACCCGCGATGCCACCTTCGATCTCCGTAATCTCAGCGATGTTCAGTTCCTTCGACTGACCGCTGAAGTTAGCCCCCTTGAGTCGGATCAGGGTAGGCAGGTTGTTCATGTGGGCTGAGTCAAGGAGAGCCCGGAGCGCTCCGGTTGCAGCGCCAGAGAGCGAGCCAATCATTTGGCCTAGCCCAATGGTATACGCTCCGCGCCACGGAACGAACGGAAACTCAACAGCCCAGTAGAGAGGTTGCTGAGTCTCGTCGTCCTCCTCCCAGTTCCGGTTGACGGCAGCTATCTTGCGAGCTGCACCGTCGATGGTGATGCGATAGGGAGCGTAGCCGTGCTCCTTCTCCAGATCATCGCAGTAGCACATCACCTCGAAGACATTGCGTAGCCCGTCCTCGTTATAAGGCTGGACCTGCTCTTTGCCTTCGACCTTATCGGTTGCCTTCTCGGCTCCCGATTTGTCGATGGGTTGTGATGTGGCGACCGGGCCCAGGTCGAGGTACATCTTGCTCTTCACACGCTGCTGAACCTCGTGCTCCGTGATGTGCTCAACGAAGGTCACGCGCTCTGCGGTGTAGAAGTTGGATGCTGCGTAGGGAAGGTAGACGTCGTCACTGGGCCAATAGGTGGGGACGGGGCGTTTCTTCTGCGAGTCGTACTTGAGCTGCATGTACTGGGAACCACCCAATGGAAGCTGTGTCAATAGCTGCTCCAGCTCTGATCGAAAATCAGGCATCTGCAGCAGGAACTGCCAGTTCATGTAATTCTTGACGCGCTCGCCTTTGGCGAAGCGTTCTATTTCAGGGTTCTCTCCGGGTACGAACACCTTAACGGGACCGTTAGGTGGCATCAGTTCCTTGATGGCTCGGGATGCAAAATCAACAACTGCTTCCGTGAGCATTGGATGGACGGCTTTTGAAGCGCCCTCAAAATCTGCTCCTCCTGGCGTTTCCTTTCCGAGACCAGTTCTCTTGATCGCTTCCTCGTAGTCCTTGTCACGTTGCTTTCTCGATTCCTTGTCACGCTCGATGTCCTGCAGCAGACGTGTACAAATTTTGCTCAGTTCAGCGTTGTCGATGTCCTCCGCGATATTCTCGTACCACTCCCGATTCGGACGAGTGGGGACGTCATCTCCTACACGGACAATGGCACCCCCATCGTCGGTATCGGTCACCTCATCAGGAACCTCCTCAAACTCTTCTACTGTGCCTTCGGCTTCAGCCATTCAAGAATTCTCCATGCACAGCATCGAGGATTTTCTCGACCCGTTCTGCGGTGGGACGGATGCTCACATGAAGCTCTGTCAGAGGCTCCCGTTGCTCGGTGATGTAGATCATCGTGCGCTCGACGTTGCGTTCACCATATTTCTCGCACAGAAGCTCAAGCTCTGCTTGATCAGGGGGGGTGAACACATTGATATCGTTAGCAGCCATCTAGTGGGGCTCCATGAATTTCATTGCCATGAGATCGGCTACGTGCTGAGTAATGTTGGCGAAGGCACAGACCGGACAACCTCCATTCTCACCGACCACCTTGTTGACCCCAAAAATTTCCAGTGCGCCGATGTTGACCATGTTGCAGGCTTCCCAGCAAGGGTCCATCTCACCCCGACTGAACTTCGCATTCAGAGTCTCGGCATCGGGTGAGATTTGATCACCTAGCCCACGATCCTTCAGAGAGAACATCAGCTCTCCCCAGTGTGCTGAACACCATTTGACGGAGCGCAGATGCTTCTGCGGCTCATGCATGAAGTAGGGGACGTCGAGCTTGATGGGGGGTTGACCGTTACTCATATGGATTGTTCTTCTTCTTCAACCGACGCTCTGCGATCTCACGGGCACGCGCCTGTTCCCGTGCTTCGACAGAGTCCACCACGGTGAACGGACCAAAGAATTTATCCATAAGGAGTCGCAGTCCCTGAGTGGCAGTGTCGAGTAGATCGTCCCGTTCAGTGGAGCCGGGACCCACGTAGGAGCAGACTTGTGAGACGAGGGGATCTGCCCAGTCTTTGAAGTTTCCAGGGTTGATCTCCGATTCAACTGCCCAGACTCGACCAGCGGCAAACATAGGCGACACATAATGTAGTCGCGTCAGCTTATCTTCATTACCCGGATTGTACCCGTGCGTCAAGATATTCTCATCCGCCAGCTGCTGTCTAAGGCTGATCCCGCTTGCCTTCTCCTCGATCAAAATGATGTCAGGCACGCGCCCCTGATGCTTGGGACGTTGAGTTTTGGGAACGATCTTTGGCCTCAGAAGGGGCTCGTCCGCATCGCCGTAGGCATACGTCTTCTCCTTCTTGACCCGTCGCACGAGAGCAGGAAATCCCAGCCACTCTTCCCACGCATCGAGCAACAGTACATGTGGGATGGGAGGCTTGCCTTGTCGTGGGACCATGAAGACACCCCAGGCACTGCAAGCTGTCGGATCATTCTCTTGCTTGCGCTTGTCGTAGTTCCTCTCGGTGAACGATGGATCGATGGACAGCACGATGAAGCTGAACTTCGGCAGTGACTTGCCCTTCGGCCAGACCCTCCACTGACTGCGCTTGACGAAGCCTTCCTCTTCCGGGTCCAGCAACTCACCCCGGATCTCCTGACGACCAACCCTTGTGCCCTCGTACTTGGCAATCGACTCGAAGAAATATTCGGTCAAGTTTGCCCTGTTCTCATACGTGCTGCCCACCACATCGATGGTACGTTTGTCAGTCACTAACCGGCGCACGAAGGGGGTGGGCTTCGGTGTTCCTGTCACACAGATCTGAGGTGCATTGCCCAGGCGCAAGCCAAAGCTCAAGTTGTCCCATGCCTCTTGCGGATACTTCCACGATGCGATCTCGTCGCACCAGATCTTGGCATGCTGCGGACCACGAAGACGCTCGGGAGTATCCCCCGCGAAGCCACGAATGATCGAGCCGTTCCACAAGGTGATCGAGGGGAGGGCTTGGTTACGGTCTGCGATCAGCTTCGGGGGGATACATGCGAGCAGTCCAGTGGGACCTTCAAAGCAGGTGTAGCGCACGTCGTCGTGTGTCGGTGAGATGACTGCATAGAAGCTCGCGTAGAGGGATGCCTCGATCCCGATCCAGTTGGCACCCGTCAGTGTCTTGCCGAATCCTCGACCAGAGCGGATGAGCCAGATCGACTTCTCCATCGACTCGAAGACAGCCGGGGGGATCTGCTTCTGCCGCGCCATCCGCTTCCAGCAGATGCGCCAGCGAATGAGATGCAGCTCTTCCTCGCTGAACATCTGAATGACTTCAGCGGTATCAGCGGGGAGCTGCTCTAGGATCTCCTCATCGAGATCAGCGAAATCGAAGTCGTAGTCAAACTCCGGGGGATAATGTACGAGTCCGAAATTGAGGCTGACGATCTGTGCCATCGAAGGTCCTATTCGACGGGGCAGCAGTATAGGCCCAAAAAAAGAGGGCTCACAAGGAGCCCCCAATGTCCGTTACGCACTCTACGCGCTTGTCCCCTCCGGGGTGGAGGGACCAGATACCTTAGCATAGATCAGCACACGCTCGCGTGCCTCCTTGGCATCGTGCACATAGTGGTCGCCGTAGAAGGGATCGTCATCTGTATCGACACCCACCAGGGGAGTCACGTAGTACGAGTAGCTCCCTTCATCGAACTCCTCCTTCTCCACCTTGACCCCGTGTTTCTCACCGAACTCGAAGATGTTCAGTCTCTTCGCGGGCTTCTTCCGGGGCTTCAACCTGAAGTTGAGTCGATCCTCCGCGAGCTTCTTGACGTAGTAGCGCTTCTGCTTCTTGAGTTTCTTGAGAGCTTTCGCAGCTCGTTTGAGCTTCTTCTCCCAACCGACGATTCGCCGGTCTACACTCGCAGCGCGCTTTGCTACCAAGTCAATCTCGGGCTTTGCTTTCACCGGAGGAGGACCCTCTTCAAGGAACCGTCTTCGGATCAGCGCAGCTCCATCTCGTTCGACCGACATGTGTCCACCTTTGTGGGACAGTCCAGTCTTGCGCCAATGGATGAAGTGCGACATGTCGTGGTTGATGTCGCTCCAGCCCGCGTTAGGGTTGACCGTGAACACACGTCCCTGCAGCCATGTATTTCGATTGCCTGAGCCGATGCGGATCTTCCATGAGAACTTCACCCCGATCTCCTGTTTCCAGAATGCACGCACGTAACTCTTTGCGTGGCTCTCCCAGACGTTTCGCATCTGCTCGGGAGAGACATCTCCCCAGGCTTTTCCCATGACGCGGACATAGTCTTTCGCTGTCGCCATAATTCCACTCCTAGTTGTTAATGAGCATTACCGTTATTCCACGGTAGCGCTTATCATAACACACCGAAACTAACGAACTAGTTGGGGGGCGAAAGCATCAATGACTTAGGAGAGTGGAAATGGCTGGAGCCCGCATGTTCCCGATCCGACGAACGGTAGGCCCCCTTAGTTCCGTCGTTAGACTAGTTTGTCGTCCAATGACGGGGATTTAGGTAGAGAATCTCGATTCCGGCGACGATGAGAGTCAAGGTGAGGGCAGTCCAGAATCCGGTCTCGGGGTAAGCCAGAAACCAGATCACGACAGTCCAGAGCCCCCAACGAGTGAAGTGGGACGCGATCCAGAGATAGTGGGTCAATCGGGATCTCCGTCAGGGTGGAGAATTGAAGTCAATGAAAGGAGTTTCATGTTTGATCACCCCTTCACTCATTCGGGGCATCCTCCCAAAAGCTTGGTTCAACACGTTGGCAGTCATCGCCTCTTTGGTCTCGATCATGCTCTGAGCGAGTGCGTCGATCATTGCCTGCTGCCGCTCAACCAGTCCCTCCTGCCAACGAGCCACCGGCTCGCGGACGATCTCAGGCAGGTAGGGAGCAGCAGCAACTGCACCCGCTGCACTAATCAGTGTCTTGAGAAAACTCCTCCGGTTCATCGGCACCGTACGGTCCCTCCTGATGGCAGGCACAAATGAAGGCAAGCCTCATAAGATGCATGGATAGGCATTCGGGTTCGAGGATGATGTGGTCCACCGGACGCAGTGTGTCATGTCGATGGAGCATGATTCCGTCTATCGCAAACAGACCCTCGAACTTGGTCCAGTTCACAGGGATGTCCTCTAGGAGTGCACGAGCTACTCTCAGCTCGTAGGTGATGTAGCCTCCTTCGATACTCTGCTTGGTTCGTAAAAACATTGGGTGGTCAGCCTTCGGATGCATGTAGTAGAGATCGCTCATGGCAAGTGATTCCCGATCTGTTGTTGCAGGATGGTACGCACCTCGACCAAGGAATCGATGAGATGGGAGATACTGACCCACTGATCTTGGACCAGAATCTCCCAGTCACCTAACTCCGGGTTGAACTGCGCCACTATAGGAGGACGCTCGTCCTGCGGAGAAAATTTCAGACGGTCATCTTCTGGCAATCAGAAAGACTCCGGTCTACCCACAGAGCGCGTCCATGCCATCAGTCCCTGCTGCATGTGCGTCTTTCCTATCGCCACCCAGCGGTATGCATCTTGGTACTCAACTGAGTTCACATCAAGATTCAGCTGAGCCTGCGCAGCGAGCATGACGCACAGCTCCTCCAGCTCGGCTCCTTTCTCCTTGACGAGGTTGATCAGGTTGATCTCCTCTGGAGTGAACTGCCGATAGCCTTTGATTGCTTCGTGTTGGTCTTCCACTGTTCAAATCCTGTGTTGTGTTTAGGTGTCATCAACGTATTTCCAGCGCACGCCTATGAGCACGCGCATCCAGAATCGATACCAGCGATTGGGCATTGGATAGTCGCAGCTGATCCGCACGACTCCCTCAGGATAAGTCTCGGTAGGGAGCCACATCATCTTCGTCTGAGGTCGCAGTGTCGCAGTGTCGTCAGCATCTACCATGATGGGCTTCCCCTTTGGTAGGAATCGTCCCTTCTTACCCCGCGCTTGCGGAGTCTTCATGTTCCCCTCCGCATTTGAGAGCGGGGTCCTTGGGGTCGTGCCGGGTATAGATACCACTTTCGTGCTTGCGATCACAGAAGCAACAATTCTCAAGAGACCGGTGCTCATCACGGAATCTCGTCGGGTCTCGTCCTCCTTCACGACGTCTCCAGCAGCGCTCGCAGATCGAATGGGTCCATTCACTCACATCTGCTTCTCCTTGGGCTCGATCATCATGATACGTGAAGGAGGAATCCAGTAGTGCCCTTGACCCTGACGACAGAGCTGATGATCTGCATTGATCCAGAAGCCTTCCTTAAGGCTCTCGAAGGTCCACTGCTCAGTGAAGGGGGTCTCCAGCCGACGAGGTCTTTGGTTGAACTCGAACGTGACTATCCAGTCACCCGGAGTCGCCATCGGTCTCGACCTTGCCACTGGCGTTGAGGTAAGGGCTTTGGCTCATGCCACTTGCGTTCACCAAGCCACTGAGCCCGCCTGCGAGATCGAAGGCAAGACGTGACCCTGGACCTTTGAAGACGATCTCCATGACCTTCATCAGGTCGTCACGAGATGCAGTCGCGTACTTCTCCTGCACGTCCATCACCGCTTCTCTGAGATCGAGCCCTCTCTCACGATCAATGATGTGCTCCATACGCTCCGTGATGTCAGCCTCTGAGCGTGCATGCTGTTCGTGCTTGGCGAGAGCTTTATCGTTCTCCTTGAGCACCTCCTGTGCAGCCTCCAAAGAGGTAGCGTCGGCATCGGCTTTGTCGAGACGCTCTTTGAGACGGGTGCCGAGTTCGGCAGTCAGGTTGGATTCGATAGCTTGACGGATATCGTCATCGAGACTCATTGTCTTCCCTCCCTAGTAAAAGGTGGGGACCGCTCGCGCCAGGAGTGGAAAATCCCATTGCAACGAGCGATCCCCTGCGAGACCTAATCCATGAGGCCATCGCGCTGCGTGAGTCGGAGCGTGAAACAGATGAAGAATCACAAGAGCCCACGCAAGCGCAATCCTATCACATGCTTTCTAGCAAGTTGAGCATGTCTTGTAGCCGAGTCATTTGTTCTTGCATTGCCCGTCGCGCCTGATCCTGCCACGTTTCTATCCCTTGAGGATGAGCAGAGCTGAACAGACCTATCTCTTGCTCCTGACCATCCTCTCTCGTAGCTCTCACTCTGACGATCTCGGGTCCATCAGGTTCTCGCTCAGGGTATGTTGCTCGGTGTACCCCACCAAGCTGTTGGATGTTGATCCGCACTTGCACCTGCGTGTCCGGTTCTATGTGAAAGCTCGTGATGTCCTCGAACTCGCTGCAGAATCCTTGGATCATGCGCCTGCGCATGAAGATGGAGTAGCTCCCGTTCTCATCTCGACGCAGTGTCACCCTACGCGGACGTGCTTCCGTCACGCGCTCTTCATTCACACCTCCCGCAGCTTGCGGTGTATCCCCTTGGTCGCTCATCAATTTTCCTTATTTCAAATAATCCAAGTACCCATCGCGAATCATGCGCTTCTGTAGAAGCTCGGGCTTCTGCATCCGATGCGTCTTCAGGTAGGCACGGAACTCCTCAACACTCACGTCGCCAATGCCTCCTTCGACCTCGCACTTCTCGAACAGCTCCAGCCCCTTTGCAACTGCGCTGCCCTTCTGCACTGCTATCTTCCCCGTCATGGTGAGCTTTGAGTCAAGCAGATCCTTATGCGAACGTCTCGGTCCCTTCTTGAACTTGCGTGTCGATGCAGGCTCCTCATCAAGGAGGTGCGTCTGCTCCATGTGAACCCCTTTCGGGAGGTGCAGACCTGCGATCACGGGACCCAGCTCCCGGTCAGGTATATTGAGAATGACGATTTTGAACATACTGCTACTCCTACGGTCGATATCGAGGATCGATACTATGATTACGTCTCTCGCGCTCTATCCACTCTAGTTGGTCGTGTGGATATCGAAATCTCGCCTGCGCCTCCAGAAGAAGCCGCTCCTCCAATCTCGCTCTGTACTCCTGTGCGTACTCGTGAAAGAGCTGGTGATCACGCTGTGATCCGTTAGATGGAGGCTCACGGTGCGCAAACGACTGCTCAAAGGGGACCGTTGCTCCTGCAAGGTGATCACGGATGCGCAGCTGAGGCATCGGTAGGGACCTCTCCTCCCTCTTAGAGCGCAGAGGCTTCCATTCGGACTGAGCCGCAACATTGATGACTGCATCCACCACATGTTCAGCTGGAATGACGAAGCCAGTAATCAACTCCCACTCACGACAGAACTGAGAAAGGTCCCTGCCTCTGAAGTTGATAACGTAGTGTGGATCTCCCTCTCGCCCAGCATTTCGGATCTGGACCTTCTTTGCATCCCCCTTAGCCATATTGTTAGTCCTTTTGACGTTTTTTCTTAGCGTGATGTCGAGGATGCTCAAGAATGAACTCCATGCGACTGACGAGCCGATTGCATCGGCCTAAATTCTTGCGCTTCTCCCCTATCTTCCTACTCCTCCATCGGGTACACCCGGAATAGCACGCCGCGCAGACGTGCAGGTGGTAGTACCTCACGGGCTCCTCACAGTTTGGAATGATGCAGATCTCAGCTTGAACTGCCATGTCGTACTCCTAATCGACACGTCATGTGTAATGGTCGGTCCCATCGTGGAACAGGTTATAGTGACTCTCCCTCGCGTAGAGCACTAGCTCCAGATACGGAAGCCACTCCCTACGAAAAAATCTGTTGCGCTCGATCATCGCAATACAGTTCCTCAGGTGGCTCATCTTCATCTGCCACGGATCGATCCAACTTCCATCCTTGCATCGCCAGCGTGGTTGATCCATCAGCAATCGATATCAGGCATATCCTCGTTGATCGCGTCGATCATCACTTCGATCTCATCGCGCAGCTCGATCAGGCGGTCTCGCGTCGTGACTTGCGTCACCGACGTGTCACTGAACAGCTCATTCAAGGCTTTCTTCACTTCTTCAACAGTCATCGTCTTTACTTCCTCT
>Ga0255058_10000549_pt1 | contig 22101 bp, 26 predicted proteins | sample Cases_109_9_MG_FD_188637 | JGI IMG/M metagenome (GOLD analysis project Ga0255058, IMG submission 188637) | Seawater microbial communities from Amundsen Gulf, Northwest Territories, Canada - Cases_109_9 | ecosystem: Environmental > Aquatic > Marine > Gulf | place: Canada: Northwest Territories... | reverse complement strand
CTCCCGTCCCCGGTTGGTCGACCACGATCTCGCGACGCACCAGGTCGCGTACAACCTGATCGAGGTTGACGCCGACGTCGGTGAGCTCCTCGAGCATGTCGAAGGAGAATTCCCTACCGATCACCGCAGCGGCCTGCACCACCTTGCGCTCTTCGGGCGGCAGGGCGTCGAGGCGAGTAGCCAGCACCGCAGCCAGCGTGTCCGGTACAGCGAACGTGTCGATGTCGGCAGTGGCGACGTATCGATCGCCTTCACTGATGATGATTCCAGCGTCGAGCAGGGATCGGATCACCTCTTCGACAAAGAATGGGTTGCCTTCGGCCTTGTCGAGGATGAGGGTGCGTACCGAGTCGGTAAGGCCCTCGACCTTGAGCAGGTTGGCGACCAGCTCTGATGAAGCCTCTCCATCGAGCGGTCGCAGCTCGATAGCGGTGTAGCGATGCGCGAAATCCCTGGCGGCGGCCTCATGGACCTGCCAGGAGCGCTCATCGCGGCGGGGGCGGAACTGCAGCAACAACATCAGCGGTGCCTGATCCGCGATTGCGAGCAGTGCTTGGGTCAGCTCGATCGAAGTCAGGTCTGCCCAGTGCAGGTCCTCCAGCACCAGAACGGTGGGACGGTTGGCGGCCAACCCGGAGAGGTAGGCGCCAACCGCGGTGAATGTCCGCTCGCGCAACACCGGCAACGCTAGGTACTTGAGGAGATCGGCGTCTTTCTCGACGACGTCGACGCCGAGCAGGGAGGCGAGGTACACGGCGTGGGGCCCGGCCTCGGCTCCAAGTACTTCGGCAACATTCTCCTGGATTGTTCGGTAGCGATCGGAGGGGGCAGCGTCGTCGAGCTTGAAACACCCCGCCAGAACGTCGACGAATTGCCCGTACGGTGTGGCAACGTCGTACGAAAACGATCGGCCTTCCAGCCACCGTACGTCCTCGCCAACCTCGGAGCGCAGCTCGGCAGCAAGGCGCGACTTGCCCAGGCCAGCCTCTCCTATGATCGACACGATCCGGCCCCGCCCCAACAACAGATCGTCCATAGCGGCGAGCGCCGATGCCCGCTCGGCGTCGCGCCCCACCATGGGTGATTCCAGCCCTTCGATTCCGCGCTGGCTACCCCGCTCTCTCTTTGCCCCGACGACTCGATAGGCGGCGATCGGATCGGTCTTGCCCTTGAGCTCGATCATTCCAACCGACTCGAAGTCGAACACCGGCTCCACCAGTCGATGGGTGGCCTCTGCCACCCGAATCGTGTCTGGATCGGCGGTCTGCTCCATACGCGCTGCCACGTTGGCGGCGTCACCGAGCGCGGCGTACTCGCCGAACAGGTCGGAACCTATATCACCAACGACCACGAGGCCGGTATTGATGCCGATCCGTACCCCGAAGTCGACCCCGTGCTCATCGTGGACGTGCGATGCCAACACACTTGAGGCCTCGAGGATGTCGAGGGCGGCGAGCACCGCCCGCTCGGGGTCGTCTTCATGTGCCGTCGGTGCCCCGAAGTAGGCGAGGATTGCGTCGCCGAGCAGCCGGGCGACCGTGCCCCCGTAGCGTTCGACGGGGGCTATGAAGGCGTCGAATGCCTCTCGCATCACCGACGACCAGGCCTCTGGATCGAGTTGCTCGGCCGCCGCCGTCGAGCCTGTCACGTCGCAAAACATCATCGTGATCGTGCGACGCTCGCCGCTGGTCTCCCCCAGGCGTGTCACCGCATCGGCGATCTCGTCGGTGACCTGGCGCGCCGATTTTCCCGACTCGCCGCTTGTAGACCCTGCTTCGATCTCGTGGCCGCAGTTGAAGCAGAACTTGGCACCGGCCGGCAGCTCGGTACCGCAGTGCGGGCACGGAGTCTCCAACGAGGTCCCGCAGGTCATACAGAAGCGTGCGCCGTCAGGGTTCTCCGTGCTGCAGTTCGGGCAGATCATGTTGCCGAGATTACCGGGACGCGCTTCATGCGTTTCGTGTACCAATACGCCCAGGCGATCAGTACCAATTGGAACGGTAGCCGCACCCAGTTGAGCGTGGTGTTCGGCTCATCGCCAACGTACGGCAAACCATTTATCTATCGCAACGTAGAGATTGGCCGGGAAGATCAGTATGAGCGACAGAGTAAGTCTGAACCCAAGCCAAAGACGATTCACTCACGAATACAGCATCGATCACAACGCGGCGCAGGCTCGACGCCGGAGGAGAACAGCGACATAACCTCGCTCGGGTCGTCGCATTCGGGCAATGGGGTCCCCCCGGTCGCAGCGGCTCCCGATGCATCGACCACAAGCTGTACGTCTTGCTCCTAGTCCTCGCTCGACGACTACTCGCCATTCGCAGCGCCCTCGCTGTTGATCTCCAACCAGAACTCGCCCGCCGGCCCGCTCGGCGTCAACTGGTCACCAGAAAAGGCGAGTTGGAGGTCTTGGTCCGAACATCCAAGCTCGTCGGCTGCACGCGTGAGGAGCGGACCAAGGTCGCGCCCAAGCTTGTCAAGCGCCAGCCATGGAGTCCCTTGTTCACTGGCGGCTCCGAGTGCCACGAACTCCTCCATCGACATGTCACCCAACTCATCGAGGAACACCTGGTTGATCGCGATGATCGCGTCGGCCACCTCCTCGCAGGTCTGCGGCTCGGTGGCTGATGAGGTCGTCGTGGTCGGTGCGAGAGAGGTGGTGGTCGGCGTCGTCGTCGTGGTGGTCGGCGTCGCGCTGCTGCACGACGCCGCAACGATTGCGAGGATCGCGACTGGTGTTCGGTAGTTAATGCTTCGCCTCCGCAGGCTTGTTCGAAGATTACCGCTCTTGCTGACTCGTCGGGGCCTATGTCTGGCAGACTTGAGCTGTCACCGCTGCCTGCATCGAGCTAGCGCATATGTGCCGATATGCGCTACCTGCGGAGCGCGGCTACCTCAGTATCCGTGGGCTTCTACTCATCGCTCTGGCCATGGTCGACGGTCTCGGGTGCGAGGTAGTCGGGTTCGGTGATGCCGATCTTGCGCGTAGCCACGCCGGTGAGCATTTCTCGCGCGCCTCGGTTTGCCAGCAAGGGTGACTGGTGGGTCGGATCGACCAGCGGGTTCAACTCCACGATCTCCACCGTGAGGAACAGCGTCGCTCCGAGCGCTCTGGTGGTCATCCTCCCGCCTTCTCCGCGATCGTCGCACCGAGGCCGCGGACGGCTTCGACGAGGTCGTCTCCCGGTTCGTGAAAGGCGCCTATCTCCGCGACGAGATTGCCGTAGCGCAGCATGGCCCAGGTGAACGACGAGTCGGCATCGATGACGTAGCCGCGGGCGGCGTCGGCGAGATCGGTGATAACGAACTCGGACCCAGCGTCGCCGGGGTCTTCCTCCAAGATGACCGACATCGCGGCCTCGGCGTCCTCGGCCGTTTCGTACAGGGCGAGCGAGATGTAGCCGTTTCCGGTGAACCCGCTCGCGGTGCGGTAGAAAGCGGTGTATGCGCCAAGCTACACCGACACTGCTTGGGACCAAGCCCAAGTGTCTCTCGCCGAAAACGGCCAGCGACGCTTCCGTGTCGTGGACCTGATGATCCTGGCGTTCATCTTCAAGGTGTCGCCAATTCGACTAATCCAAACGGGAACCGACACCACCCTCCGATTCGGCATCGTGACCGTCAAGGAAGCCGACCTTCTCCGCGGGTGGTTAATCGGCTTCCCCGGCGGGCCGTTGGACAAGGACACGTTGCAGACCACCTGGCCAGAACTCCGAGACCCCGATTACCTGGCACCGCTCACCGACGCACTCGAACGCGCATACGACCAAGACCCGGTCGACGAGGAGACATGAGCAGCATCACCAAAACCGAATACGGCACCTGGCGGCTCCGCTACCGCGACCCCCAAGGCCACGACCGCAACAGAACGTTTAAAACCAAAGCCGACGCCCGAGGCCACCAGAAACAAGTCGACTCCGACCTGTACCGCGGCACCTACGTCGACCCTCGCGGCGGCAAGGTCCGCCTGTCGGATTGGATCGACGAATGGCACACCGCCCGGCTCAACCTCCGCCCCACCACCCAAGCCCGCGACCGCATCTACATCGCCAACTACATCAACACCCCCCTCGGCAACCGGCAACTGAAACACCTGACCCCCCAGGTCATCCGCCGCTGGGTCGCCACGCTGTCGGAGGACTACGCCCCCAGCACCGTCCACAAAGCCTTCCAACTCCTCCAAGCTGCCCTCGACGCAGCAGTACGTGACGGCCTACTCCCGGCCAACCCTGCCCATAAAACGCCGCTGCCGAGGATCGAGAAGTCTGACCACCGGTACCTGACCATCGACGAAACCCACGACCTCGCCGATGCGATCAGCCACCGGTATCAGGCTCTGGTCTACACCGGCGCACTGGCCGGACTCCGACCTGGCGAAATCAGTGGTCTCCGTATCGACAACCTCGACCTGTTGCGTAGCACCCTCACCGTCACCCAAACCGCCACAGAAATCGCCGGACGGTTGAGCTACGGCCCACCCAAAACCGCCGCCGGACGCCGCACCATTACCATCCCGGTCTTCCTCCGTGACCGACTCGGCGAACACCTCGGCCGGTACCGATCCGACGCCCCGTTCGTGTTCACCTCGTCGCAGGGGAAGCCGATGAGGTGGACGAATCTGTGTCGCAGGGACTGGAAGGCCGCGGTGCAGTCCTCGGTACTGGACCCGTGCCCGCCGCACACGCTCCGTCACACCCACGCCGCCCTCAGCATCGCCGAAAGTATCCACCCGCGGGTGCTGATGGAGCGGATGGGACACTCGTCGATCAAGGTGACGATGGACACCTACGGGGGGTTGTTCAGCGGCTACGACAGTGACGTTGCCGACGCCCTAGACAACGTGTTTTCGACGGGTCGCGTGTCAGAAACGCGTCAGGTTTCCGGTTCCACGGTGATCGACCTCCCCGCCGGATAGACGAAAATCCATACACAGTACAGGTTTCGGCTGGTGGGCGCTACTGGGATCGAACCAGTGACCTCTGCCGTGTCGAGGCAGCGCTCTGCCGCTGAGCTAAGCGCCCGTGATGAGGGTGATTGTATCGCGCACCTACGGCTGCGGTGCCTCCATGCAGGTGACCCCATCGGGTCCAACGGTGGCACTGTGTGGCGTGCCCGGCAGCAGATCGAGTCGGTCGCCGGGTCCAAGCCATCTGTCGCCCTCGCGGGTATGGAAGGTAATCGACCCGCGCAGGCAGAACAGGACCTTGTGGAATTCGTGCCGGTGCTCGGCGTAGTGGTAGCCGGGCTGGTTCGACCAGGTGTGCGGCTCGAGCCCTTCGACCGCGAAGGCTCTCACGGCGATGGCGGCGGTGTCCACGGCTAGAGGTACTCGATGATCTGCGACGGGTACTCGGGGAAGAAGGTAGAGATCACGGTCAGATCGAATTCCCGCATGATCGACTCCTTCGGCTCACGATCGAGCAGGAAACGAAACGACGCCTCGATCAGCGCCTCGGGCGTGGCCCCACCGAGGGCTTCCACCTCGGCAGGGCTCGCCGTCACCTCGTGGGTCGTTGCTGCCGTCGAGTCGGTCACCACCACTCGGTAGGCGTTGCCTCCAACAGCCGCAACGTCGATATCGGTCACCCGGTCACCTCATCAATGAGACGGCTTCGCCGGAACGCTGTCGGGCTCGTGATCCTGGGTGAAGCGAAGCTCGCCGACATCCTTCACGTTCCAACAAAGGGTGCTGCCTTGTGTCACGGTAAGCCGAATCGGACCGCCCAGATCTCGCGGCACCGCGTAGCTCAGCAACCCACCTTGGCGCAGGTCGTCGATCGGAATCGACGCCCGGTACGAGCCATCAGTGCTGACTACCGAGCAATGGGACGCAGTGGGATCGACAGGAAACTTGTCGAGAATCGAAGCCACCGACACGGTGGTGCCATCGGCCGCGAGCTCAGCGAGTTCGGCCGAATCCAAGCTGGCCCCGCCAAGACCGGTGATAGCCAGCACGGTCATCCTCGCGAGTCTATCAATGCGGGGATGTCGATCGGCTTCATCACGCGTCCTCGTGCGACCGGTGCCACGGTGGACGGTACCCTCAACGGGTGGACCAATCAGCCATTCCCGAGCGGATCCAGGTAATCGGAGGACTCGAGGTGGTGATTACCTGGGGAGACGGCACCGAGTCGATCCTGACCGCATCCCAGTTACGCGGTGCCTGCCAGTGCGCCGAGTGTCGGGAGGAAGCAGGCCGACGTCAGACCGAGCGGGTGTTGACCGGCTCCGAGCCGGTGACGATCACCGAAGCAAGACTCGTCGGCGGCTACGCCATCAATTTCGTCTTCGGCCCCGACGGCCACAGCACCGGTATCTTCCCGTTTCCGGCGATTCGAACTCTCGCCGCATCGGAGGGCGCGTGAGGGCGTCGGTATTCATCGCTACGAGCCTTGATGGGTACATCGCACGCTCCGATGGATCACTCGACTGGCTCGGCGTCCCCGACGAGAACGAGGACTACGGCTTCGCCGCGTTCCTGGAATCCATCGACGCGTTGGTGATGGGACGCAACACCTACGACGCGGTGAGGGCGATGGGGGAGTGGCCATACGGTGACAGGCTCGTGATCGTCCTCACCCACCGCCCCCTCGAGATCCCGGCGGACCTCACCGGTGTCGTCGAGGCGGTGGGCCTGGCGCCGCTCGATCTGGCCGAGGCGCTTGACCGCCGCGGCATCGAGCACGTCTACGTCGACGGTGGGGTCACGATTCGCTCGTTCCTCGAAGCCGGCCTAGTGCGCAGGATGACCATCACGACGATTCCGGTGCTCATCGGCGATGGCATCCCGCTGTTTGGGTTGCGGGAAAGCGACGTCCAGCTGGGTCTGGTCGACTCGATTGCCTACACGAACGGATTGGTCCAGTCCACCTACGACGTGGCCTGAGCCGCGGCGGGTCGTGCTATCGAGGCGCACCCTCGACCGTATAGTGAAACGGATATTGCGTCTTCGACGGGAGGAGCCTCGATGGCCCGGATGGTGAAGGCCGCTGTCGTCCAGACCGACTGGACGGGCGACAAGGGGTCGATGATCGAGAAGCACGAGAAGTACGCCAGGGAGGCCGCGGCTGAGGGCACCCAGGTGATCTGCTTCCAGGAACTGTTCTACGGGCCGTACTTCTGCCAGGTGCAGGACGAGAAGTACTACGACTACGCAGAGGCAGTGCCCGACGGCCCCACCACCCAGCAGTTCATGGCGCTGGCCAAGGAACTGAACATGGTGATCGTCCTGCCCGTATATGAGCGGGAGATGGCCGGATTCCTGTACAACACCGCAGCGGTCATCGACGCCGACGGGACCTACCTCGGCAAGTACCGCAAAAACCACATCCCCCACGTCAAGGGATTCTGGGAGAAGTTCTACTTCCGGCCCGGCAACCTCGGCTACCCGGTGTTCGACACCGCGGTGGGCAAAGTCGGGGTCTATATCTGCTACGACCGGCACTTCCCCGAAGGCTGGCGAGCCCTCGGGCTCAACGGCGCCGAGATCGTCTTCAACCCGTCGGCGACTTCACGCGGCCTGTCTTCCTACCTCTGGGAGCTCGAGCAGACATCGGCGGCCGTCGCCAACATGTACTACGTCGGTGCGATCAACCGGATCGGCAGCGAGGATGAGTTCGGAGACAACGACTTCTACGGGTCGTCCTACTTCGCTGATCCCCGCGGCCAGTTCATCGATGGCAAAGCCTCCGACCAGGACGCCGAGCTGGTCATCCGGGAGTTCGACCTCGAGATGGTGGAGTCGGTGCGGAACGGCTGGGCGTTCTACCGCGATCGCCGCCCGGACACCTACGGGCCCTTGACCGAGGCATAGCCATGGGAATCCACGACGACCTGCACCAGCGGACCAGGGCGATACTGCCCTCGTGGTTGGCGATCTACTACGAGGATCCGATCGCCATCGACCGCGGTGAGGGTCGCTATGTATGGGATCTGGAGGGCAACAAGTACCTCGATTTCTTCGGCGGAATCCTCACCACGATGACCGGGCACAACGTGCCGGAAGTAACCGCAGCGATCCAGGAGCAGGCGGCCAAGGTGCTCCACACCTCGACGTTGTATCTGAGCGAGCCGATGGTCCAACTCGCCGAACAGATCGCAGAACTATCCGGGATCCCCGATGCCAAGGTGTTCTTCACCCCTTCCGGCACCGCCGCCAACGACGCCGCCATCATGCTGGCCACCGCACACCGGGGCTCGAACCAGGTGCTTGCGCTGCGCAACAGCTACCACGGGCGCTCGTTCACCGCGGTGGCCGTGACCGCCAACCGGTCCTGGTCGCCGACCAGTTACACCGGTCTGAACGTCAGCTTCGTTCACGGCGGCTACCGGCTGCGGAGCCCGTTCGGGCACCTCGACGACGATGCCTTCACCGCAGCGTGTGTCGACGATCTCCACCAGGTGATCGACATGATGACCTCGGGCGACGTTGCCTGCTTCATCGCCGAGCCCATCCAGGGTGTCGGCGGCTTCGCCATCCCACCCGACGGGTTCCTTGCTGCTTTCAAGGAAGTGCTCGACGAGCACGGCATCCTGTTCATCAGCGACGAAGTCCAGACCGGCTGGGGTCGCACCGGAGAACACTTCTGGGGATACCAGGCCCACGGGATCACCCCGGACATCTTGACGTTCGCCAAGGGAGTGGGCAATGGCCTCGCCCTCGGGGGAGTTGTGGCCAGCGCCGAGATCATCGACGCCTTCGCGGCGAACTCCATCTCCACCTTCGGCGGAAACCCGCTGGCGACCGCTGGTGCACTGGCCAACTTGAAATACCTGATCGACAACGACCTGCAAGGCAATGCCCTCAAGCAGGGCGCTCGGATCCGTGAGATCCTCGAACCCGTCGTTGCCGACACCGACTGGATCGCCGAGGTGCGCGGCAAGGGGTTGATGCTCGCCATCGAGACCGTTCATCCCGGTGGTATCGAGCCCGACCCCGCCAGGGCGGGTGCTTTCATGGAGGCAACCAAGGCCGGGGGACTGCTGATCGGCAAGGGCGGCCTCTACGGCAACGTGCTGCGCGTCGCGCCACCGTTGAGCATCACCGAGGAAGAGTCAGAAGAGGGCGCCGCCATCATGGTGGAGGCGATCCTCGAGCTGAGTTGAGGAGGAACAGCAAGCGATGAGCACCCTGATCAAAGGTGGAACGGTCATCACCGCCATCGACACCGTGGACGCCGACGTCAGAATCGACGGCGAGATCGTCACCGGCATCGCGGCTCCCGGCACCCACGACTGGGAGGCCTCCGCGGACGAGGTGATCGACGCCATCGGCAAATACGTCGTTCCGGGAAGCCTCGACGTGCACACCCACATGGAGCTTCCGTTCGGCGGCACCGTGGCTTCGGACAACTTCGAATCCGGGACCAGGGCCGCCGCCTGGGGAGGCACCACCACGGTCGTCGACTTCGCGGTGCAGGTGAAGGGCGAGACGATGATGGAGGGATACGAGAACTGGATGGCCAAGGCGAGCGGCAACTGCGCCGTCGACTACGGCTTCCATATGATCGCCGGTGACATCAACGCCGACTCGCTCTCCGAGATGGACAAGCTGATGGAGCTCGGAGTCACCAGCTTCAAGCTCTTTATGGCATATCCCGGCGTCCTCTACTCAGACGACGGCGAGATCGTGCGGGCGATGCAGAAGGCCGCCGACATCGGCGCCATGATCATGATGCACGCCGAGAACGGCATTGCCATCGACGTGTTCCGCGAGCAGGCGATCGAGCGCGGCGAGACCGACCCCAAGTACCACTCGATCACCCGGCCATCGATCACCGAAGGTGAGGCAACCCACCGGGCCATCGCCCTCGCCGAACTGACCGGTGTGCCGTTGTACATCGTGCACATGTCTGCCAAGGAGGCCCTCGATGAGGTCACGGCGGCCCGCGACCGCGGCCTCCCGGTCTATGCGGAGACCTGCCCCCAGTACCTGTTCCTCAGCCTCGAAGAACACCTGTCCCGCCCCGGCTTCGAGGGAGCCGCCTACGTCTGTTCCACGCCGGTGAGGGCCCGCGGCGAGGGGCACCAGGACGCGCTGTGGAAGGGGCTGGTCACCAACGACCTCCAGGTCGTGTCGACCGATCACTGTCCGTTCTGCATGAACGACCATCCGATCCTCGGCACCCAGAAGGAGCTCGGCCTCGGCGACTTCACCAAGATCCCCAACGGGCTGCCGGGAGTCGAGGATCGGTTCCAGCTCATGTACTACGGCGGCGTCGCCGAGGGCCGATTCAGCGTGAACCGCTGGATCGAGATGTGCTGCACGGCACCGGCGAAGCTGTTCGGCCTGTACCCGAAGAAGGGCACGATCGCCGTCGGCTCCGATGCCGACATCGTGATCTTCGACCCGGATGCCCGATGGACCAAGGGCGTCGACCAGCACCATATGGACGTCGACTACTCGTGCTACGAGGGCCTCGATGTCCAGGGCCGGGTCGACACCGTCCTGCTGCGCGGGCAGACGATCATCGCCGACGACGAGTACCACGGTTCCAAGGGCGACGGGCAATACCTGCCGCGTGCGGCAGCAGGCCCCCGCCAATAGCCACCAGGAGAGCACCATGAAGCACATCGGCCACCTCATCAACGGCGCGATGGTGGACGGCACATCGGGCCGCACGGGACCCGTGTACAACCCGGCCACCGGGGAGCAGAGCGGCGAGGTGGCGCTGGCCTCGGCGGAAGAAGTCGACGCTGCGGTCGCCGCCGCCCAGCATGCGTTCCCGGCGTGGAGCGATGCTTCGCTGACCACCAGGACCAAGGTGATGTTTGCGTTCCGCGAGCAGGTCGACCGGCGCCGCGACGACATCGCCGCCGCCCTCACCGCCGAGCACGGCAAGGTGCTCTCCGACGCGATGGGCGAGGTGAACCGCGGCCTAGAGAACATCGAATACGCCTGCGGGATCTCGAACTTGCTGATGGGCGGGTTCAGCCAGCAGGCCTCGACCGAGGTCGACGTGTACAGCGTCCGTCAGCCCCTTGGCGTGGTTGCCGGGATCACCCCGTTCAACTTCCCAGCCATGGTGCCGTTGTGGATGTACCCCAACGCCATCGCCTGTGGGAACACCTTCGTCCTCAAGCCCTCCGAGCGCGACCCATCGGTCGCCCTGCTGCTCGGAGAGCTGTTCTACGAGGCCGGGCTCCCAGAAGGCGTCTTCAACATCATCCAGGGCGACAAGATTGCGGTCGATCGCCTGCTCGAGCACCCGGACGTCAAGGCGGTGAGCTTCGTCGGATCGACTCCGGTGGCGAAGTACGTGTATGAGACCGCGACCCAGAACGGGAAGCGGGCCCAGGGGCTCGCCGGCGCCAAAAATCACATGATCGTGCTGCCCGATGCCGATATCGATCTCGCCGCCGATGCCGCAGTTTCGGCCGGTTATGGATCGGCGGGGGAGCGGTGCATGGCCATCTCGGTGGTGGTCGCCGTCGGCTCTGCTGCAGACCCACTCGTCGAGGCAATCCAGGATCGAATCCCGGCGGTCACGGTGGGCGACGGGACCAACGCGGATTCCGAGATGGGTCCCCTGATCACGCGCGAGCACCGCGACCGGGTCGCGTCCTACGTCGAGGGCGCCGGTTCCGAAGGCGCCACCGTGGTGGTGGACGGCCGCGACGAGACCTTCGACGGTGACGGGTTCTTCCTGGCCCCTTCGCTGCTCGACCACATCAAGCCCGGGATGAAGGCCTACGACGACGAGATCTTCGGACCGGTGCTGGGCGTGACCCGTGTCGAGAGCTACGACGACGCGATCAAGATGATCTCGGACAGTCAGTGGGGCAATGGGACGGCGATCTTCACCCGCGACGGGGGCGCCGCCCGGCGCTTCCAGGTGGAGGCGGACGCCGGGATGGTCGGCATCAACGTGCCGATCCCGGTCCCGGTGGCCTACTACTCGTTCGGGGGCTGGGGTGACTCGCTCTTCGGGCAATCCCATGCCTACGGGCCAGAAGGCATCGACTTCTACACCAAGGCGAAGGTCATCACCAGTCGCTGGCCCGACCCGGCGACGAGCACCGTGGATCTCGGCTTCCCGCAGAACAAGTAGCGGGCGTGACGGCGACCAGTACCTCCGATCCCGCGGAGTACGCCGCCGTCACCGAAGAGCTCCGCCGGTATGAACGCCGCCAGGCAGCCCGCCAGGCCATCCGGCGGGTCGTGGTCTTTGCCGTGTTTCTCGTCGTGTTGGCCTTTACCTACACCGGCTACAAGGCCTTCGGCACCGCCGTCGACGATGCGCAGACCCACTGGCCAGTCGTCGGCTCATTCCTGCCGCGGTCCGACAATCTGACCATGCCGCCGATCCCGGACATCATCCTTGAGATCGCAGAACCGCCCCAGCGAGGTCAGCCAAAGGTGCTCGGCGCCTTCGTTTTCGAAGCCGCTATGTTCACGCTGCGCGAAGCGGCGATCGGGTTCTTCCTCGGCGCGCTGCTCGGGATTGGTATCGCCATCGTGCTCATTCGCTCGAAATGGCTGGAGCGGGGGGTCTCTCCCTACATCGTGGCCTCCCAGACGATCCCGCTCATAGCCATTGCCCCCATCGTCGTCATATGGGGTCGCACCAGGCTTGATTGGCTCCCGTTCGAGTGGCAGGATTGGATGTCGGTGGCGATCATCGCCATGTACCTGGCGTTCTTTCCCGTGGCGGTCAATGGTCTGCGTGGCCTGCAGTCTCCCCGACCCGAAGCGTTCGAGTTGATGCGATCCTATGCGGCCAAGCCTCGTCAGGAGCTGGTGAAGCTTCGCCTCCCCGCATCGATGCCGTATATATTCGCCGCGTTGAAGCTGGCAGCCACCGCGGCGGTGATCGGTGCCATTGTCGGTGAGATCTCTGCCGGGGTGCGGGGAGGGCTTGGACGGCTTATCCTCGAGTTTGCCAGCCGGTACACGACCGGTCCTGAGCGCCTCTACGTGTCCGTGCTCGGCGCCGCGGCCCTTGGCATCTTCGTGTTTGCCCTCATCAGCCTGGCGCAGCGCTTTGTCAGGTCCGCCAGGCTCCAGGAATCGGAGCCAGCATGAACAAGGACGACCGGGACCAGGCGGTCGAGGCCACCTCGGTGACCAAGGTGTTCAACCAGGGAAAACCCAACGAGGTGCTTGCCCTCGACGACGTCAGCGTGGCCGTTGCCCAGCGGGAGTTCCTGAGCCTCATCGGCCCCTCGGGCTGTGGAAAGAGCACCATGTTGCGGTTGATGGCAGCCCTGACCCATCCCAGCGAGGGCACCGTGTTGGTCAATGGGAAGCCGGCCGATCAGGCGAGGCGGGACCGCGACTACGGCATGGCATTCCAGACCGCCGGACTGTTCGATTGGCGCACCGTAAGCCAGAACGTCGAGCTGCCGCTCCAATTGATGGGGTGGTCAAAGTCCGACCGGCGCCGGCGGGCCACAGAGATGCTCGATCTGGTCAGACTCGAAGGATTCGGTGGGCACTATCCGAGGGAGTTGTCGGGCGGGATGCAGCAGCGGGTCGCGATCGCCAGGGCGTTGTCGTTCAGTCCGTCCATCCTGTTCATGGATGAGCCGTTCGGCGCTCTCGACGAGATCACCCGCGAGCACATGCAGACCGAACTCCTGCGAATCTGGGACGAGACCGACACCACCGTGGTGTTTGTCACGCATTCCATTCCCGAAGCGGTGTTTCTCTCCGAACGTGTGCTCGTGATGTCGCCGCGGCCCGGTCGCATCGCTGCGGTGATCCCGGTTGATTTGGGTGAGCGGAACTTCGATACCCGCGAGTCCACCGAGTTCTTTGAGAGGGTCACCGCGGTCCGTAAGGCATTGCGTCAGCCCGACGACGGCACCGGACAACTGTTATGACCGAGCGGCTCCGTTCCGTCTCGCCCCCGCTGGTGGTCGGTATTGGCGGGCTCCTGGCATGGGAGCTGGTGCTGGGCGTCGTGCAGCCGAAGGGGTTCGTGCTCCCGGCGCCAAGTGCGATCCTGGCCAGTCTGATCGAAAACCAGGCGGTCATCGTCACTGCGGTACAGAGCACGGGTTTCGTCGTGATCACCGGACTGCTGTTCGGGGTCACCGTCGGTGTGCTCGCAGCACTTGCGGTGTCCCGCTTCCGCCTCGCCGACGAGACCATTACGCCGCTCGCCGTGGCGGTCAGCGCCATCCCGATCATCGCGCTGGCGCCGATCTTCAACGCCTGGTTCGGGCTGACCTCGCCCCGGTCGAATCAGCTCGTCGTGACATTGCTGGTGTTCTTCCCGATCTTCATCAATACGACCAGAGGGCTGACCGACACCGACCCTGACCAGATCGACCTCATGCGCTCCTACGGGGCTTCGCGGTGGCAGATCACCAAGGAGGTCAGGATTCCCAGCGCCATGCCTTTTTTCTTCACCGCCTTGAAGATCGCCGTTGCCCTAGCCGTGATCGCGGCGATCGTGTCGGAGTATTTTGGCGGGCGCCAGGACGCCCTCGGCCCGCTGATCGTGCAGAATGCCGGGTTCGCCCGGTTTGCTGCCGCCTGGGCGGCGGTGCTGGCCGGCAGCTTGATCGGCATTGGTCTGTACGCTCTGGCGCGCCTGGCCGAGCGGTTGGCGATGCCGTGGCAAGAAGCGGTGAACGCAGGGGTCGACGATTGAGGCTCGGACATTAGGGAAAGACAACGGGAGGAAATGAGCATGAACAGATGGACCCGAACGGGATCGCGGCTGGCGCTGTTATTGGCGGCACTGGCAATGGTCGCCGCGGCCTGTAGCAGCACGGACGACACCACGACGACCGCGGTGGCGGCAGAGGAAATGACCAACGTCAAGGTGCAGATGCAGTGGGTCACCCAGGCGCAGTTCGCCGGGTACTACGCAGCGCTTGACCAGGGTTACTACGAGGATCTCGGCCTCGACGTGGAGCTCCTCGAAGGCTCCGTCGACATCGTTCCGGCCCCGGTAGTGGCGTCGGGCGGCGCCGACTTCGGTGTCTCCTGGGTGCCGCGTGCCCTGGCGCCGCGTGAAGAAGGCCTCAACGTGGTCAACATTGCGCAGCCCTTCCAGCGGTCGGCCACGCTCCAGGTGTCCTTCAAGGATGCTGGGATCAACAGCGTTGACGACCTCGCAGGAAAGATCGTCGGCAACTGGGGGTTCGGTAACGAGCTCGAGCTGCTCGCCGGCCTGACCGCTGCCGGCCTCGACAAGGACGCCGACATCACGCTGGTTCAGCAGAACTTCGACATGCTGGCTCTGATCGCCGGCGATATCGACGCGGCACAGGCGATGACATACAACGAGTATGCCCAGGTGCTCGAGACGATCAACCCAGATACTGGTGAGCTGTACCAGCCCGAGGACCTCAGCGTCATCGACTGGAACGACGTGGGGACCGCCATGCTCCAGGACGCCATCCTCGCCGACGGAGAGCGGCTCGGCGATGCCGATTACCGCGCGACCGCGGTCAGTTTCGTCGAGGCGTCGCTGAAGGGGTGGATCTGGTGCCGTGACAATCAGGCGGCGTGTGTCGACGTCGTGCTCGCCGCGGGCCCAACCCTTGGTCGGTCGCATCAGTCCTGGCAGCTCAATGAGATCAACAGGTTGATCTGGCCGTCACCCGATGGCATTGGGATCCTGGATCTGGCGTCGTGGGACAACACGGTCTCCGTGATGCTCGCCGGCGGGCAGATCACCGAAGAGCCCTCCGAGGGTGCCTTTGTCCTCGATATTGCTCAGGAGGCGTTGGAGAACCTGAAGAGCCAGGGCCTCGACGTGGTCGGCAACGACTGGGAAGCCATCGAGGTCGAGCTCCTCGAGGACGGCAACTAGAAGAGTCGCGAATCACGAGTCGCGAGTCGCGAGCCGGACCAACCTGTTCGGCCGCGCTCGCGGCTCGTGATCTATGTGTCTGGCACCGTCCTGATGTCGCGCAGCTCGCGGTGCTGCTCGGCGTAGTCGATGCCGTAGCCGACGACAAAGCCCTTCGGGATCCACAGCCCCATGTAGTCGGGGGGCTCGGCGCCTTCGCGGACCAGCAGTGAACAGGTCTCCACGCGAGCCGGACCGCCGGCGCGGATCCGGTCCCCGACGAACCGGAGGGTGAGCCCGGTGTCGAGGATGTCCTCGACGAGGATCACCGAACGGTCGGTCACGTCGTGCTCGATGTCCTTGGTGATCTCGACGGCACCGGAGGACTCCGTTTCCCTGCCGTAAGAGCGAGCCCGGATGAAGTCGATCTCAACCGGAATGCTGAGCTGTCGGACCAGGTCGGCCAGGAACACGAACGATCCGACCAGGATGCCAACGAGCAACGGGTTGGTGTCTCTGTGGTTCACCGCAATCTCGGCGGCGACACGTGAAACGGCTTCGGCAATCTCCGCTTCGGTGAACCGTGGCTCAAGATCCATGCCCAGAATCCTAAGCAAAAGTGGGGAAATCGGTGGTACGATTACCGCGGGGCAAGATAGGGAGGGGTAAGAATGGAGCACTGCGAATTGGTGGAATTCGTCGAGCCCGCATTCGGAGAGGGCGCTCACTTCGGGGGGACCGAATCACAGGTTCTCGGCGTCTATGAATCCGAGGCTGAGGCCGTCGTCGAAGGTCGAGCCCGGTGGATCGCGTTTCGCGAGTCCGGCAGTAGCGACATCGCCTGGTGGATCGTACGCGTCCCGGGGGAGGACCTCGCTCGTTGGATCGCCGATGGCGCCAGCCCGACCGAGCGGGTGCTCGATCTGAGTACTAACACCCTCGTTGAGATGGGCTAGCGGGTGCTGAGCAATCCTCCGCCTGGCCGTGCTCACGGTCAGCAATTCTCCCGCCGCTCAATCCCAGTTGTCGGCGGCCACGGTGTACCGTCGTTATTGGTCAGCACCCTCCCAAGAGGGTCTTCCAGAGTGGTGTGGCTGCCGAGTTAGATGCCCTGGCGCTAGTACGATTCTTCCATGAGCCAATCCGCAGTCGTCACCATCACTGACAACGCACTCGGAAAGATTCTCGAGCTCCGCCAGCTCGAGGAGCTCGATGATCTGCACCTGGCGTTGCGGATCAACGGTGTCGGCGCTTCCGGCTTCCTCTATGAAACTGCGTTTCTTCGCGGGACCGACGTGGCCGAGTCCGATCACGTCGAGCTCCACGGAGACCTGCCGATTGCGATTCCGGAATCCTCGCTCGACAACCTCCGCGGCTCGGTGCTCGACCTCGCCGGAAATGGCGGCGGCGCCGGCCTGGTCATCAGGAACCCGAACACACCGGAAAGCCCCGGGCTCGACCTGGGAGAGGATCTCGAGCTGACCGGCACCCCGGAAGAGAAGGTGCGCCAGCTCCTCGACCAGCAGATCAACCCCGCCATTGCCATGCACGGCGGCGTCGCTCAGCTGATCTCGGTTGAAGGATCGACGGCCAACCTCGAGCTCGGCGGAGGCTGCCAGGGGTGCGGCCTCGCCGCAGTCACTCTCCGTCAGGGGATCGAGAAGGCGATTCTCGAAACCATTCCCGAGATCAACGAAGTCGTGGACGTCACCAACCACGATATGGGTGAGAACCCCTACTTCTAGAGCTGCGAGCTTCTAGAGCTGCGAGCTTCTCGAGCTGCGAGTCGCCAGCCACGAGCCCAATGACTGCCTAGTCGTTCTTGTCGCCGGCCTTGTCGTTCATCGATGCCCGCAATCCGGTGGCGGCTTCCACGGCGCTCCGGCCTGCCTCTGCGCCGATATGCGGCAGCTGAGCCGAGCGGCGGGTATAGAACGAGGTACGAAGACCGCCCTCTGGAGCCGGCGCCTGCTCATGCTGGTCGTTGACCTCCACGGTAAGGTCTTCGACCTGCACGGCTGCTGCAGGATCCGGCTCCGAGGGTGGCGGGGGAGGCGAAGCGGTGTGAATACGCTCCGGAGGGGGAAGCGTTTCAACGAGCGCCTCGCCACCGTGACTGGCGGCGGTTGGGACAGCGGTCGGGACAGGGGCTGGGACAGCGGTTGGCGTTTCGCCCTCGAGGGCGATCGGCTGGGTGGGCACATGACCGGCAAAGGCGGGCGGGGCTGGTGGGACGTTGCCGACCGGCACGGTGCCGCTGGATGTAGCCAGCATCCCGGTCAGCGATCTGATGCCGGATTCGAGCCCGGCGAGGGTGGCCTGCAGCTCGACGATCCGGGCCTCGAGCTTGAGTTCCTCTGCCTGCAGCACCTCGGCACTGTCGCTCGGCAGCGCCTCGGCAGGATTGGCATGCTCGGCTTCGGTTCGCGCCTCGGCGATGACCAGGCCGGCTTCCTTGCGCGCCTCGGTGATCAGCTGAAAGGCTTCCCTTCGCGCCAAGGTCACGATCTCTTCTGCGTTCCCTGAGCCGGCCGCGTCTTGGCGGCCGTTGGCAAGCTCCAGGGCGTGCTCGAGTGCTGCGATCTTGGCCGCGGCATCGTCGACCACCGATCTGTGGGCCCTTTCCATCGCGGCGAGATCCGACTCGACCAGATTGGGGTCATAACCTTGGCGTACGGTGGGGTATCGCTCGGCCGGTGGGCGGGTGCTCATGCAGTCCTCGGTTTTGCCGCTGCCGATGACTTCCCTGCTTGCGTCCTACCCGATTGCCCACTTGGAGTGTATCAGTTGCCACACTGGGTGGTCAACTAGTTATTTCGTGTATCTTTCGATAGTCACTTCGGCATCGGTGCCCAGCCGATTGAGAGCGTCGATGTCGGCGAGGGCGTCTTCAAGATCCTCGAGGAAGCGACGGCGGTCCGATGCCGGCGTCGAAGCCCCGAGTACGCCGCTGTTTGCGGCGAGGGCCGCTCCGGCGTCGAACAACGGGAACGACAGCGATTCGGGTGTGGATATGTCGCCGCGTGCCTCGTACTCGCGCCCGAGGGCCAGAGACCGCTCCCGGATTTCCTCCTCGGTGAGGACCTCGCCCGGATCGGCGCGCACCAGCACGTCAGCGACGAGCCGGTAGGCCTCGATGAACGGCCGGAGCACCGCTGGGGTGGTGAACGGTGATAGGGCCTCGAGGATGGTGACGAGCTCGCCACGCTCGAGACAAGCAACCCCATCGGGGCAAGCCAGGGAGAGTTCCTCGAGGATGGCCGTGCGGAACTCGTCACGTTGAAGAAAGAAGAAGTCGAATCGCAGCAAGGCCCGCCAGGCGAAGGCGCGGGAGAAGAACTCGTCGACACCGATGTCGCCGTCGCGAACCATCCCGGCGACTGCGACCTCGACGATCGACGCGTTCACGAAGAAATGAATGATCGTGTTGCGGTAGTAGGCGGCGGCGAGGTGTTGATCCGCCCCGACGCCGTAGATGGTGCTTTCGAGACCCTGGACCCGGGACACGACGTCGGAGCTGACCAGCGATTCCAGCGCAAGGCGTACCTCCTCGCTCGTGTCGAGCGATAGCGGGACGGTGGTGGGTAGATCCCGTTGTTTGACGTAGGCGAGAAACGGCTCCAACACGGTGATGGTCTCGTCGACCGTCAGGCCTGAGCCGGATTGGCTGAGGAGCCCGAGAGTCACCAGGCTCACCGGAGTGATCGGGGTTGCGGCGTTGATGCGGTTGGCGACCTCGAAGGCGAGCCTTGGGACCACAAGCCGACCGGCTTCGGATGTGAGATCAATGCCTTGGTCGAGACGATCTGAGAGCGAGATCGTCTCCCCGAATCGGATGTAGATCGCACCATATTTCTTTCTCAGGCCACTGATGGTCCGGACCAGCCAGGTGGCCCCCTCTTGTTGCTTGCCTTCCCCCCGCTGTTCGGCGGCATACGTGGAGACGTCCGAGATCTGGTCATAAGCGATCGAGACCGGGACGATCACGACGTCGTCGACCAGATCGCGCAGGTAGGTGTCGACGACGTAGGAGAGCATCCCGAATCGCGGTGGCCGCAGCTTGCCCGTTCGCGAGCGACCGCCTTCGATGTACCACTCGAGAGGGAAACGCTTCTCCAGCAGATAGTCGATGTATTGACGAAGCACGAACTTGTAGGGCTCGTTGTCCTTGAACTCGCGGCGGATGAAGAAAATCCCGGAGCGTCGAATCACCGGGCCCACCGGCATGAAGTTCATGTTGTCTCCGCCCGCGGTGTGGTTGGGCGGAAAGTCGTTTTCAAACAGGGCGTACTGGAGCACGAGATGGTCGGCATTGGACTTGTGGGAGGGAAGGAACACCAAGGAATGATCCTGGCCGAGCTTGTACAACTCTTGAAGCGCCTCCGAGGAGTAGTCGATCTTGTGATATCCCAGGCTGATGACCCAGCGCATCAAACCGGTCACCGCGTCGATCATGAACGGTGAGTGCGTGGCGGCGACTTCCTTGAGGTAGCCCCGGGTGCGCTTGCGCATTCCCTCGATCGGCACCCCATCGGCCTCGGCGAGACGGGCGACGCCCTGTTGAAAGCCGCGGCTCCGGAACAGCGCCTGGCCCAGGAACTTCGGCACCTTGTAGCGGCTGCCGCGCAAGGCTCGTTCGGCCCGTTCCAGCGCCAGCCACGCCTTCAGGGACACGAACTCTGAGACGGTGGTCCCTTCGGCGGGACCACGGCCGCCGGGATCTTCCCACTGGGTTCGCAGCTGGGATTTGAAGGCCGGTTCCCCCTGGATGATTCGAATCCGATCATGGGCAAAAGTGCGAAGCCACCGCTGGCGCAACGTGTTCGGGTCGCGCGGATCGCCGAGGGCAAGGAAGTCCTTCAGGGTGACCCGCCGCTGCCCGTCTCGCTCGGCGGGCAACCAGGCCACCCGCAATGGCACCAGCAGTGGGTCGTCATCCTGGGCGAGGCGGGGCTCGAGCCCCGGGTCGGCCTTGGTGCGGTGCCCACGGCGGCTGGTTGGGATGGAATAGTTGTCGGCCCGAACGTCGGGTGGTTGGTTCCGATCGATCCACCCCTCGAGCAGCTGGCGTTCCACACCGGAGTGCGCGTCCAGGAGAAATATGACAGGATCACCGCCGTTGATGGGCGACGCGGGGACATCTTCGACGGGGGGATCCCAGGGAGCCTTCATGGCTTCAGGCTAATTGGCGTTGTCTGCGCCAGGTCCCTCGTCGTCGCTGCCCTTGATCTTGTCGAGCATGTCGGCAGCAGCATCCCCGGCGTCCTTCGTTGTCTGAGCAATCCAATCACCGGCCGAGGCGGCGAAATTGCGGATCTGATCCGAGGCGTCATCCGGCATGTTGTCTTGGAGCCAGACGGCGGTCGCTGACGCGGCTTCCCGTGCTTGTTCCATGGTGAGGCTGGTCTTTTCTGCGATCGTATCGCGCAGCTCGTTCACGTCCACATTGACCTTCCTTCTGGGGTGGAGGCGACAATATACGCAGCCGACAGTGGCCGCACCGTAGACCCTGAGTCGATCAGGCGTTTACGAAGCGGCAGGGACAACGAGCGCTCGAAGGACGGAGGCGGCGATGGGCCCGGTGCTCATCAACGGGTTGCTGTCGGGGAATGGCCCCTCGGCGTTGATCAGCTCGGACACGAGCACACCCCGCGCCAGATCGTGCGTGCACGATTGCTCGCAGGTCCGGTACGCATCATGCGTCTTGGTAGGTTCCTGGCCCGCCATACCCCATATATCGGCAGATCCCGATACGCCAATGAAGGAAAGTGACTAGTCCCATCGACCTATTTCTGGAACCGGGGCTGCGAACCCAGGGCTCCCAGCACCGGCGTACGGTGCTGCCAGCCCACGGTTCGCCGTTGGCCAGCCCGGTCAGTCCCAGCCAAGCTCGTGGAGGCGCTGGTCATCAATGCCGAGGTGGTGGGCGATCTCGTGGAGCACGGTTCGGCGGATCTCGATCGCCATTTCCCTGTCGTCGAGACCCAGGTCGAGATGGCTGCGGTAGAAGATCACGATGCGATCCGGTGTCGTTCCGAAGTAATCCAGTCCGCGATCGGCGAGCGAGATGCCTTCGTAGATGCCAAGGATGCCATTGCCACCGGGGTCCTGCTCGGGAGTCGGGTCGTCTTCCACCACGACGATCAGGTTGTCGACCTGTTCGTTGACCCACTCCGGCAGTTCGGCGAGCGTCTCATCAATGATGTGGGCGAAGCTGCGGCGGTCCATTGGCACCTATCGAGCCTAGGAGAGGCCATCGCTACACTCCGCGGCCCCGGGCGCTTAGCTCAGCGGGAGAGCGCTGCCTTCACACGGCAGAGGCCACTGGTTCGATCCCAGTAGCGCCCAC
>Ga0255058_10000548_pt1 | contig 22105 bp, 21 predicted proteins | sample Cases_109_9_MG_FD_188637 | JGI IMG/M metagenome (GOLD analysis project Ga0255058, IMG submission 188637) | Seawater microbial communities from Amundsen Gulf, Northwest Territories, Canada - Cases_109_9 | ecosystem: Environmental > Aquatic > Marine > Gulf | place: Canada: Northwest Territories... | reverse complement strand
CAGGACGCCGACCCGGTGATGGCGGTGGTCACTGCGCATGCGAACGCGGCGAGCGGTCAGAACCGGCACCGGATGATCGGCGAAGTAACGCGAACCGACTCCGGCTACGTCGTCAGCTGGCAGGAGTTCAGCGGTCCCGTAGCACCGAAGATCATCGGTGGTGGTTTTTATCAGGATCACGTCGGAGCCACGCTCACCGCCAAGGCGTTTGATTCGGTGGCACCGGGGCTGGGTAAATGGCTGATCACCATTGCTTCATGGTTGTTCGCCATCTCGACCATCATTGCCTGGGGGTACTACGGGGAGCAGGGCGCAGTACACATCGCCGGAGAGAAAGGCGCGTTACCATTCAGATTGATTTATTGTTCGCTGGTATTCGTTGCGACACTTGGGCATATCAAGACCAGCACCGATCTCGACAACCTTACCGGGATAGGGCTCGGCGTCATCATCTATGCCAACCTGCCGATTCTGTGGATTTTCGGATTCCAGGCGATGCGCACTTACAAGGAGTATATCGATCGCCTCAAGAACGGTCGCTTGGGGCCCGATCATCCGCCACCTCGTTTGGAAGACCTGTTAAGTGGCAGCAACATCCGCCGCAGCTAGTGGTCCGACAAGTTGATTTCGATGGGTTCAGCGACGGGTTAAGCGGTGCAACGCATCGAGGGCCACGTCGAGCCGTGCTTTCGCCTGAGCCGTAACGCCACCTTTACGGTACTCGTCGACGACAAAAGTCTCGACCCGCGATACCAGTTCATCAACATCCCCGGCCGCAAACTTCTCGTCGTCCATTGCCGTGCCATGCCAATGTGACGCGGCGCCGAACAGGTTGATCCATTGCTCGCTGGCCCGGCCGAATTTCAGCAGGTCATAGAACTCCGGGCCGGGCTTGTCGCCACCACGAACGAGGCTGACAATACCCGCGATCAGGGAAACCGGCACCAGCAACAGATCACGAAATCCATCGAAAACCAGCTTGAGCTGAAATACGGCAACGTCCCGGATCAGCATCCAGCGATCCGGCGTTTTTTCAGGGTCGTCGACAGGCGCGTTTTCTTCCATCGTAATTCTCATGCTATCCAGCTCAATATAACATGGCCGAACTGGCGCCCGGGCTGACCTTTTAGTACTGTTCGCCAGGTACTTGCGAGGCCCGAACACTGATCGGCACTCTTACTCATATGCCACCATTTGAATCTGCGCCCGAGTATGAACACGGACTCCCCGAGTCCCTGGGCGTCCTTCTCGTCAATCTCGGCACTCCAGACGAGCCGACCGCGGCAGCCGTTCGACGCTATCTCAAGCAATTTCTGTCTGATCCGCGCGTCGTCGAACTGCCGCGCTGGTTATGGTGGCTGGTGTTACACGGTTTCATACTGCGATTTCGTCCCAGCCGCTCGGCTGAAGCGTACAGGAAAATCTGGACAGAGCAGGGCTCTCCGTTGCTGCTGCACTCCCGGGATGTGGCCGCGGCGATACAGGAAAAACTGTCCGTGCGTTTGTCCGGCGCGATTAATGTCGAGCTAGCCATGTCGTACGGAAAGCCATCGGTCGACGCTGCGTTGAACAGCCTCCACCGGCAAAACACCAGGCGCATCGTCGTTTTGCCCCTTTACCCACAGTACTCGGGCACTACGACGGGAGCTGTTTTCGACGCGGTTACGCGTTCACTCGCGCGTCGCCGCTGGTTGCCGGAATTGCGCTTCATCAACCATTACCACGACTCGGCCGGATATATTTCGGCGCTTGCCGCCAGCATTCGCAACTTCCGCGACCTGAACGGCGCCGGAGATGTGCTCCTGTTTTCATTTCATGGTGTGCCGCGCCGGATATTGATCGATGGCGATCCCTACCACTGCCAATGCCGGAAGACAGCGCGCCTCGTCGCGGAGTCGCTCGATCTCGATGACACGCAATGGCATGTGAGTTTTCAATCGCGAGTCGGCCGCGAAGAATGGCTACGCCCGTACACCGATGAAACGTTACGCAAGTGGGCCGCAGAAGAACGCGGCCGAATTGACGTCGTGAGTCCCGGCTTTGCGGTAGATTGTCTCGAAACGCTCGAAGAAATCGAAATGCGATACGCCGAACTGTACCGGGCAGGCAGCGGTGAGGAACTGCGTTACATTCCCGCTCTGAACGCACGCGACGATCATGTTGCCTTTCTCAGCCGCCTCATCGAGAAAAACGTGGCCGGCTGGCCCGAGGCATCCACCGACTGGAGCGTTTCCGAGGCGGCGCGTCAGCTCGAGAAAAGCCTGCAGCGGGCGCGCGCCATGGGTGCGCAGCGTTAGGCGATGCTGGGACGCTTCCTCGAATTCAGCGTACACACTCCGGATATCCTGGACTCGCTGGGCTTTTACAAAACACTCGGTTTTACCGAGATGGCGATCGGTGATATCTGGTCACACAAATACGCCGTGGTCAGCGACGGCGAGCTGTGCATCGGGCTGCATCAACGTGTATTTGACAGCCCGGCGCTGACTTTCGTCCACCACAATCTGGCGCAGTGCGCGCTGAGCATGTCGGACCATGGCTTTGATTTTTCTTTTTTGAAGATCGACGAAGACGTGTTCAACGAACTCGGTTTTCCGGACCGCGACGGCAATATGGTGACCATGCTGGAAGCACGGACGTTTTCACCGCCGGAATACGACACCAATGACTCGCTGTGCGGTAGCTGGTTTGAAGTGACATTGCCAGCCCGAGACGCGATGCGATCCGGAAGGTTCTGGGCGCCGCTTGCACCGCTGCTGCTGCGCTTGCGGGAAGATCCCACTACGCATATGCGTTTTGACGCTGGCGGCATGTGCCTCGGTATCAGTGAGAGCATCGCCCTCGATCAACCGTCTCTGTGCTTCAAGTGTCACGACAAAACCGCTATTGCAGCGATAATCGAGCAACATGGCCTGAAGCATGAACCGTATCCCGGCTTCGAGGGCGCCTTTGTTGCCCTCGAAGCGCCGGAAGGTACGAAGCTGTTCTTGTTCGACGAGGATTTTCTCGGCGAAATGTACCTAGTCGATGAATCGGCCGAGGCGCCGGAGCACTAAAGAGCACGATTCAGTTCACGAATGAGCTCGAGTGAGCGAGCCAGGTATGAGCGGCCAAATAGATTCAGGTGATTCAGAATATGATAAAGCTGGTACAGCTTGATCCGCTGTTCGTGACCGGCCTCCATCGGCCAGCTTTCTTCATAGGCCCGGTAAAAACCTGCGCCAAAACCGCCAAACAGGCGTGTCATCGCGATATCGGACTCGCGATCACCGTAATAGACTGCGGGATCGAAGATGACCGGTCTCCCCTGGCTGGCGGCCCAGTTGCCAGCCCACAGGTCACCGTGCAATAGCGACCCCGCCGGCTGGTAGGCAGCAAATAAGTGCTCAAACCCGGCCGAAAGCAAGGCCCCTTCGGTCTGCAACTCACCGCCAAAACCATTGGTGGCAGCCAAATGCAGTTGATATCCGAGCCGTTGGTCCCTGAAAAATTCCACCCAGTCGTCGGACCAACGATTGTGTTGCGGTGTGGCGCCAATGGTGTTGTCGCGATACCAGCCGAATTGTTCCATGCAGCGACGGTGCTGTACGGCCAGTTCACGTCCCAGCATTTGCTCCGTGGCGGCTGCTGGCGGCTCGAACGTGATCCACTCCATTGCCAGGAACGCGTCCGCACCCGCTGTGTTGCAGGCAATCACGGTGGGCACCCGAACCGCCTCAGCTTTGCAGAGTTCCTCCAGACCTGCTGCTTCGGCTTCGAACATGTCGATGGATGTGGCGGCGGTGGTCTTGAGAAAAATCGGTAATTCGCCGGTTTCCACGCACCAGGCAGCGCTGATATCGCCACCGGCCACCGCACGTGGTGCCACATCCGCTGTGACAGCAACATCGTAGCGTCGCAAAGCAGTGAAGATGGCCGGCCAGTCAGGCATCTGATAGTCGCCCTCAGAACGGTAAGATACTACCTTGTTGGACCACTAGCCCGGACTCTGCAGATCCGAAACCCGCTCCGCCTGGCGGCGCAACGCCGTGCCGATACCAGCCTCATCAAAGAGCGCATTTATCGCTCCAAGGTCCGGCGCCACCGGACGCAGTCCCGCTGCGGGGCGCTCATACGGTGCATCGAGAGCAATGCCAGTCAGCCGTCGGGCAAGCATTGCGGCGGCTTTGTGTGTCTCGAGTTTGGCGCCAAGCGTTTTTGCGCCGCGCACCTTGACTTCGTGCACGGTGTCGAGATTTTCATAAATGTTGCCCAGGGTGCTGAAATGCTCCAGCAGCGCTGCCGCAGTTTTCTTGCCAACGCCCGGTACACCTGGAATGTTGTCGACACTGTCACCAGCGAGTGCGAGGAAGTCCGCAATCTGTTCCGGCCAGACACCGAATACCCCCGGAATTTGCTCGTATTTTATTTTTCCCTTACCAGCGAAGTCCCAGAACACATCATCTTTTGACACCAACTGCGTCAGGTCCTTATCGCGGCTCACGATGGTCGATGCCCGGCCTTTTCCCCGGCCATCGTGCACCAGCGTGCCGATAAGATCGTCCGCTTCATACCTCGGGTGCGCCCAGGCCATCAGTCCCAGCGCCTTTGTGAATGTCTTGCACTGCTCGAATTGCCGTTTCAGCTCCGGCGGTGCCGGTTCGCGATTGGCTTTGTAGTCCGGATAGATTTCGGCACGAAAAGATGTCGTCAGGCTTTCGTCGAACAGAACGGCGACATGCTCGGGCTTCACCTGCTCCATGAAATCGCCGATGAAACGACAATAACCGTACAGTGCATTGATGGGATTGCCATTGTCATCGACCATGTCGTCAGGCATCGAGAAATGGGCCCGGAAGACATACACACTGGCATCGATCAGATATTGCATTAACGAACGAGATCCTAGTGCGACAGCTTGTCGAAGAGTGTGCCACCATCCGCAAGGTGATCGCTGAGGCGCGCATGCAGCGGGCTGGAGCGCGGAATATGCGCCAGCAGGTACTGCATCTGGTCCGCCAGCACCCGACGTCCTTTGAGATAGATGTATTCTGCGTAGGTCGGCGTAAACGGCACGGCGACCAGTTGCAGCGCCGCCTGTTCCGGCGTTCGTCCGCCTTTGTGGTTGTTGCAGCGACGACAGGCCGTCGCCACATTATTCCAGACATCCTTGCCACCCCGCGACAGCGGGGTAATGTGATCACGGGTGAGATCACGGTTCGGAAAGCGCATTGCGCAATACAGGCAGATGTTGGCGTCGCGTTTGAACAGGGTACGATTATTCAGCGGCGGTACGTACTGGTCCCGTATGAAAGCCAGACCCTGGCTACTACCGTGGGTGGCAATGATGGAATTCACGTCGACTGCACTTCGTTCGCCGCTCAGTGCGCTGTAACCCCCGAAAACCGTGTAAAGAAGGGTGCCGCAGGCATAGGCCACCTGCTCTGTGTGATACAGACGTACGGCCTCCCGGTAGTCGATCCACTCGAGCGGCATACCGGCCACATCGGTCCGCAGGACCTGTTGCGTAATATCTGACGCGCTTCCGTAAAGCATCAAATCAAACCTCCACGGTCACATCCAGTATATCGCCCAACAGCCCGTAATTACCAAATTTCTCAGGCTCTTGCGAATATATCCGGCTATGTCATTATGCGCATCCCGCATGGCACATATGTGAAATCAGTGTCCTTTGAGGCCGCAGTACCGACACAGGCATACGGAATTCCACGGATATTCCACGCAACCCTGAGTCGATAGCCTGTCGCCGATTTCTTTGACAACGGAGACAAAACGATGCCGCTGACAGTTGGCGTGCTGAAAGAAACCGTTCCGGGCGAAACGCGTGTTGCGTTGACGCCGGAAATCACTGCCAAGTTGATGAAACTGGGTGTATCTATCGTGATGGAGCGAGGCGCAGGCGATGCTGCCCAGATTCCTGACAGCGAATACGAAGGCGTGGATTTCACCGATGCCAAGGGCGTTCTTGGCAAATGTGGCCTGCTTTTCACGGTGCAGCCGGCCAGCAAAGACTCGATAAAAAGACTGGCAGAATCAGCAGTGGTCACCGGGCTGATGTATGGCCACATCAACAAAGACCTGGTCCGTGTCCTGCAAAAGAGGAAACACACCGGTTTTGCGATGGAATTGATTCCACGCATCTCACGCGCACAAAGCATGGACGTGCTTTCGTCACAGGCTGCAGCCTCCGGCTACCAGGCGACATTGATCGCAGCGACAACGCTGGACAAGTTTTTTCCGATGTTGACGACTGCAGCCGGTACCATCCGGCCGGCGCAGGTCCTGATCATCGGCGCCGGAGTCGCCGGCTTACAGGCCATCGCGACGGCGAAACGCCTCGGCGCTATCGTCAAGGGTTACGATGTACGCAGCGCAACCAAGGAACAGATCGAGTCACTCGGCGCCAGGTTCGTGGAGACCGGCGTTGCCGCGGAAGGCGAAGGCGGGTACGCGCGCGAGCTGACCGATGCAGAGAAACAGCAGCAACAGGCGGCGCTGGATAAGGAGATCGCGAAATCCGACGTGGTCATCAGTACGGCCGCAATTCCGGGGCGTCCGGCGCCAAAAATCATTTCTGCTGATGCTGTCCGCTCGATGAAGCCAGGAGCCGTTATCGTCGATATTGCCGCTGAAACCGGTGGCAACTGCGAGCTCACCAAAGCGGGTGAGACAGTGATTGAAAACGGCGTCAAGATCGTCGGCCCCGTTAACCTGCCTGCATCTCTGGGCCGGCATGCCAGCGAGATGTATGCGAGAAACCTTTACAACTTCATCAGCCCGGCGATCGACGAAGGCAATCTGAATATCGACTGGGAAGACGAAGTATTTGCGAAGTCTGTACTGACCCACGACGGCGAAATCAGACATCAACCGACTAAAGAAGCGATCGAAGGGGGGTCTGCCTGATGATTGACGGATTCATCGCACTCTATATTTTCATGCTGGCGGCATTTGTTGGCCACGAGGTTATCGGGCGTGTGCCAGCCATCCTGCATACACCATTGATGTCCGGCTCGAACTTCGTGCACGGTATCGTGCTGGTCGGCGCCATGGTTGCGCTCGGTCGGGCAGAAACCACGCTTGAACTTGTCATCGGTTTCATTGGTGTGTTCCTTGGCGCCGGCAACGCGGTTGGCGGCTACGTCGTTACTGAACGTATGCTGGAAATGTTCAAGAGCAGCAGGGAGAAGAACTCATGAGTGAGTTCGGCTCCATAAATACTCTGATCGAAGCCAGCTATTTTGTAGCCGCCATCCTTTTTATCTTCGGCCTGAAACGCATGAGCTCGCCGGTAACGGCGCGTGGCGGCATCATCTGGGCCGGCGCCGGCATGGTGGTCGCAACCGTTGTGACGTTCCTGTTCCCGGGCATGACCAACTATGTGCTGATGATGCTGGCCATAGGTTTGGGCGGCATTCTCGCCTGGGTCAGCGGCAAGCGCGTCGCCATGACCGACATGCCGCAGATGATTGCCCTCTACAACGGCATGGGTGGCGGCGCTGCTGCAGCGATCGCTGCAGTCGAGCTCTTTGGCGGTGCAGATCATGGCCTGACCTTTGGTGTGCTGGCTGTTCTTGGCGGCATGATCGGCGCGATTTCGTTTAGCGGTAGTTTGATCGCCTTCGGCAAACTGCAGGGACTGATCAGAAAGCCCATGCGTTTCAAGGGACAGCAAATTGTCAACATGCTGATACTCGTGGCGACAGTGCTGACGGCCGGTTACCTGGTCGTGGAACACGGTGCAAACGATTACGTCATCCTGTTCTTCGTGCTTGCCCTGATACTCGGCATCACCATGACACTGCCGATCGGCGGCGCCGATATGCCGGTAGTGATTTCGCTGTACAACGCCTTGACCGGTCTCGCGGTCGCGTTCGAAGGATTCGTATTGCAGAACGAAGCAATGATCATCGCCGGTACCGTGGTCGGTGCAGCCGGTACATTGCTGACGCAACTGATGGCCAAGGCCATGAACCGTTCGCTGGCCAACGTACTGTTCTCCGGCTTCGGCGAAGAAGGTGGGGAAGGGTCGGAAGTCTCCGGCAGCATGAAACCGATCGAGGCCACCGATGTCGCTGTCATGATGGCGTTTGCGAATAAGGTCCTGATCGTCCCGGGCTACGGCATGGCGGTCGCGCAGGCTCAGCACAAGGTCTGGGAATTGACGAAGATACTGCTGGATCGCGGTGTCGACGTGAAATTTGCGATCCACCCGGTAGCGGGGCGCATGCCCGGTCACATGAACGTGCTACTGGCGGAAGCCGGCGTACCTTATGACATCATTTACGACCAGGACGAGATCAATCCCGAATTCCCCACCGCAGATGTGGCGCTGGTCATCGGCGCGAACGATGTAGTGAATCCCGTCGCTCGCAGCGATCCTTCCAGCCCGATCTTCGGCATGCCGATCCTCGACGCCGATCGCGCCAAGAATGTCATCGTGATCAAACGCGGCCAGGGCGCGGGCTTCTCCGGCATCGAGAATGCACTGTTCTTCCTCGATCACACGCGCATGTTGTATGGGGATGGGCAGGCTATGGCGGGTGCGCTGATCACCGAGATCAAAGCAATATAGGAGCCAATCCGCCCGCGCAGCATTGAGCACGCATCTTGATTGGTGCGGATTGATCTTCAGTGCATGACTCTATAGTGCGGCGAGCTAATCCGCAGGCGTCGTTCATCCGGCGGTCCTGATTACCGCTTGTCGCTCTGCTGTTGACGCCGCTGCATCTGGCGATCGTGCAGGTGATCCCTTGCTCGCTGCCGTTGTTCCGGGGTCATGCGGCGAAAGCGATCGCGAATTTGCCGGCGCCGCTCCGGTGACAGTTCACGATAACGGCGAAAATTGTCTCGAATCCTCTCCCGTTCGTTCGGGTCGAGGCGCTGAAACTGCCGATAGCGATCACGGATGACGGCCTTTTGTTCGTCCGGTAGCTCGCGCCATGTTTGAAAGCGTTGCTGTGCCAACTGTCGTTGCTCGCCCGACATCTCCGTCCAGCGCCGCGCGCCTTCCGCCAGTCGCATCTGCCTGGCAGGGTCGAGTGCCTCCCAGTTCTGCACGTACGGGCTCAACACCGCCTGCTGATCAGGGTTCAGGTTGTCCCAGGAAACGGGTTCCTGTGCCATCGCAACGCCACCGCAGGTCCACAGGGTGATCGCCATCATCGGCACGAAATACTTAGCTTTCATGTTCAGACTCCGTCGATTCTTCGCCTGTCGGCTCAGGATCGCTCTGCTCTTGCTGTTCCGCTGCAAGCGGCTTTGTGTTCAGTTCGTTAAATAACATCCAGTCTTCGTCCGACTCTTCCCAACTGCCGAGATACTCCAGAAATTCCAGCGCCGGCAGCTCCTCGTCATCGGCCACCGCCGCTTCGCAAGCGATGAGCCCGCACAGCAGCGCAACTTTCGTTGCGGCGCCGACGTATTGTCGATCAGCCGACATTTGCACCAGCATCGAGCTCGGCATCCAGATCGATCCAGCTGTAAAACTCCAGATCCTGCAGCATTTCGAAGCTGTCCTGGTTCAGCAGGATTTCCAAATCGCTTGTCGTAGCCGGCGGTGAAATCTCGTCGACCGGCGGCTTCCCGGACCACAGCACCACGGCGAACACGGCGACCGCGGCAACACCCGCTGCCGGCACCCACTTCGACGGCGTTCGAAATCCGGCCCTTGAATCCAGCTCGGCCAACGCTCGCTGCCTGCCACGATTCAGTCGTGATTGTGTCTGTGCGTCCAGTGCCTGCACACTCTCATCGAACAACTCATGCGCTTTGTCCGCCAAATGCTGCTCCGCGCTCGCCGCAAGATCGTCATGCCGCTCATTCATTGCCAGTGTTCTCCCAGGGTTTCGCGCAGTGAGTGTACTGCACGAGAATAATGTGTCTTGACGCTGCCTTCGCTGCACCCCATCGCAACCGCTGTGCCGGCAACATTCAGTCCCTCGAACGTGCGCAACATAAACGCCTCCCGTTGACGTTGCGGCAAATCCCGTAAGGCCAGCTCGAGGCATTGCATCGCCTCACCAGACTCGATTTGCTCCTCAGGCGTGCGGCCGGCCGGATCAGGCGCGGCGGCGACGACATCGAAATCACGATCATCATTGGCGGGACGACCGAACCAGACCATCACACGATTACGCACCGCCTGCCGCCGGTGCCAGTCGCGTACGCCGTTTTGCAGTATGCGATAGAAAAGGGGTGTCCATTCCTCACTGGGGCGCTCGGCATAATTGCGCACCAGCTTGATCATCGCGTTTTGTACTAGATCAAGCGCCTCGTCGCGATCACGGATCGAAATCTCCGCAATTCTTATTGCGCGTCTCTCAACTTCGGCCAAAAATCGATCGAGTTCCTGTTCGTGGCGCAGTGTCGTGACTCCAGTCTGATCCTCGCTGGTGCACGATATCGCATATTCACCGGCGCGGGCGCTCATCGACCGCTCATCCCGACAAGTTGAACCTCGAGATCCATCTCCTTCATTACTTTCATCCCGGCTTGCTGTTGGGGTGTAATAGCCCGAATGTATCGCCGGGCCTCACGTTCACCATTATTTAACGTCTGCACAATGCCGTGGTTGACAACACAGGCACGCAATCTCTGCGCCCGGCCTGGCGTCGCGATAACGGCCTGGTGCCTGCGAACGCCGCATCGGATCGATTAAGTGATTGTCTTTATTTGCTTTATCAGGTATCGGCCAGGCCGGATGAGCCGTCTATGAGTGATAAGCTGATTCTGCGGGTCGCCATCAATGTGCCCTTGTCGCGCCTGTTCGATTACCTGCCGCCACGGGGCGTGCCTGTGCGCGACTTGCAGCCCGGAATGCGGCTCACGGTGCCCTTCGGCCGGCAGAAGCACACAGCCGTGTTGCTGGAGCTGGCAGAGACCAGTGAGGTCCCGGAATCGAAGTTGCGGCATGCGCTCGCGCTGATTGATGATGAGCCATTGCTGCGTGGGCCGGAATTGTGGTTGATTCGCTTCACCAGTGACTACTATCACCACCCTGTCGGCGAGGTCACGGCGGCCGCCTTGCCCGCGCCGCTACGTCAGGGCAGGCCGCTCAACCCGGTAGCACAACGGCTGGCCATAACCGCAACAGGCAGCGCGGTCGATCTCTGCGCTCTCGGAAAGCGTGCGCCCCGGCAGGCCGAGTTACTGGGCTTGCTGCCGGATGCCGGCAGCATCGGCTTCGAGGAGCTTGACGATCAGCTGCCTGGTTGGCGACGCATCAAAAAGAACCTCGTCGGCAAATCCTGGCTGGAAGTCCTCACCGTTTGCGGTGTTGTGGACGACCAGTTTGCGGCCAGCGCGGTGCAGAGCGGACCGGAGTTGAACAGCGATCAGAATGCGGCCCTTGCCGCGATTCGCCAGGGTGAGGGTTTTCGCGTGGCGCTGCTTGACGGTGTCACGGGCAGCGGTAAGACAGAGGTGTATTTGCGCCTGATGGGCGATGCTTTGGAGCAGGGCAAACAGGTACTGGTGCTGGTACCGGAAATCGGCCTGACGCCACAGTTGCTGGAGCGGCTGCAAAAGCGTCTCGGTGTCAGGCCGGCGTTGCTGCATTCATCGCTGTGCGATAACGACAGGCTCGCAGCATGGCGGGCCGCCCGGAAAGGCGCGGCTCAGCTGATCCTGGGGACGCGCTCGGCCGTGTTCGCACCCATGCAGAATCCAGGCCTGATCGTGGTCGACGAGGAACACGACAGCTCACTGAAGCAACAGGAAGGACTGCGTTACTCGGCACGGGACCTCGCCATCGCGCGCGCCAAGCATCTCGGTGTGCCGGTAGTGCTCGGTTCCGCCACACCCTCGCTTGAAACGCTGCAACGATGCCGCGACGGCGCTTATCAACACCTGCTGCTGCCGACCCGGGCCGGCAATGCGGCACCACCGCTTTTGCGGCTCGTTGATCAATCCGCGCGCCCCGCGGATGACGGCCTGAGTGATGCTGTCGTTACGGCTATTCGCAGCAACCTCGCGGCAGGCGGCCAGGTACTGGTTTTTCTGAACCGGCGTGGCTTTGCGCCGACCCTTATTTGCAGCGCCTGTGGCCGGATTGCCGAATGCAGTCGTTGCGACGCCCGCATGACCGTGCATGCCGCGAGTAACAGGCTGATGTGTCACCACTGCGGTGCCACGCGCGCGCTGGACGAGGACTGCGCTGATTGCGGGGGCAAACTCGTGCCTCTCGGACAGGGCACCCAGCGGCTCGAGGAAACGCTGCGGGCATATTTTCCGCAGCGGGCTATCACTCGCGTCGACAGTGACAGCACGCGGCTGAAAGGAACCATGGACAAAGCGCTCGCCATGGCGACCGCCGGCGACACGCAGATCCTCGTCGGTACCCAGATGTTGTCCAAAGGACATCACTTCCCGAACCTGACGCTGGTGGTGGTGATCAATGCGGACCAGGGACTGTTCAGCACTGACTTTCGTGGCAGCGAGCGCCTGGCCCAGAGCCTGGTGCAGGTGGCCGGGCGGGCCGGGCGCGAACAACGTCAGGGCCAGGTCATCATTCAGACCTCGTTTCCACAACACCCGTTCTGGCGCGAGCTGTTCGGCGGTGGTTACGAACGGGTGGCGGCGAGTGCCCTGGCGGAACGCGAAGAAGCTGCCTGGCCGCCATTTTCGAGGCTTGCGTTGCTGCGTGCTTCGGCGTTGCAGCGCGAAGACACGCGTCATTTTCTTGACTACGTGCGCGGGCTCGCGGATCAGCTGAACGATTCCGACATGCGCATCCTGGGTCCGGTCAGCGCGCCTATGGAGCGCCGCGCCGCCCGTTACCGCGGTCAGCTTCTGTTGCAGAGTATTAACCGCCAGGCACTGCACACGTTACTCGCCGCGCTCCGAAGCGAAATCGAAGGCAGCAAGGCGGCACGCCGCGTACGCTGGTCGATCGACGTTGATCCGATTGAGCTTTTCTGATGCCGCGGTATAGTTGCCGCGTCAGCAGACCGCTGTACCGGGAAATTCATTGAAAGAAAGCATCGCCCAACTCGTCGAGCAGGCAATCGCCGCACTGCCACAACTCGCAGATGCGCCTGAGCTTGCCTCGATCAGCGCCAGCGTGGAAAGAACCCGGGACCCGCGGCACGGCGACTTCACCACCAATATTGCGATGCGGCTGGCGAAATCCGCAGGCAGTAATCCACGGCAACTGGCGATGGCGATCATCGAGCAACTGCCGGACAGCAAACTGATCGACAAGGTCGAGATTGCCGGTCCGGGCTTTATCAATTTCCATGTTGGCGCAGCGGCTTTCCGTACGGAGTTACGCAACATTGTAGCTGGCGGGGAAAGTTTCGGTCAGCTGCCACGAAGAGAACGTCCACGCGTCCTGCTCGAGTTCGTGTCCGCCAATCCGACCGGACCGTTACACGTCGGCCACGGACGGCATGCCGCTTACGGCGCCACCGTCGGCAATCTGCTGGAAGCGGCGGGTTATCCGGTCGAGCGCGAATATTACGTCAACGATGCGGGGCGGCAGATGGATATCCTCGGGGTCAGCGTCTGGCTGCGCTTCCTTGAAGAAAACGGCGTTACGGTGCCGTTCCCGGATGCGGGATACAAGGGCGAGTACATCCGCGATATTGCGGCGGCGATCAACACCAGCGGATTGCCACCGGTCGATGCCGAAGAGTTACTTGTCGATCTGCCGACGGATGCACCCGACGGTGACAAGGAAAAGTACATCGGGGCCCTGATCGACAGGGCGCAGGAACTGCTCGGCGCGGATAAATTCAACCGCGTGCGCAAGCAATCACTGGATTCGATTCGCGACGACATAGAGGACGATCTGGCCGGGTTTGGTGTAACTTTCGACTACTGGTTTTCGGAGCAGAGTCTTACGGACGACAAGCTCATTGACGAGACGCTTGCGCTGCTCAAGCAACGACGCATGTTGTATGAGAAAGACGGCGCCACCTGGTTTCGCGCTGCGGACTACGGCGATGAGAAAGACCGTGTGGTGGTGCGCGACAATGGCAAGAAGACCTATTTTGCCTCGGATATCGCTTATCACCATGGCAAGCGCGTGCGCGGCTATGATCACCTGCTCGATATACTCGGCTCCGATCATCACGGTTACGTTGCGCGCGTGCGCGCCGGGCTGGAAGCGATGGGATACGGCGGCGACAGTCTCGAGGTGGAGCTGGTGCAGTTTGTCAGTCTGTATCGGGCCGGCAAAAAGCAATCCATGTCGACGCGTTCCGGCGAGTTTGTCACGCTACGTCAGTTGCGCAAGGAAGTCGGCAATGATGCGGCGAGATTCTTTTACGTCATGCGCTCCAATGATCAGCATCTCGACTTCGACCTGGAACTTGCAAAAAGCCGCTCGAATGACAACCCCGTCTACTATATTCAGTACGCCCACGCCCGCGTCTGCAGCGTGTTCCGCCAGCTGCGGGAGAAGTCACTGACCTGGGACAGTGATGCCGGACTTGCAAGCCTGGATCGCCTGAGCGAATCTCACGAGAGATTGCTGATGGCGACCTTGAGCCGATTCCCTGAGGTCATTGAACTCGCCGCCAGGAACCGCGCCCCACAGCACCTGGTGCACTATCTGCGGGACCTGGCAAACGAGTTTCACACCTACTACAACGCGCATACATTCCTCGTCGACGACCAGGCACTGCGTAACGCTCGCCTTGCCCTGATCGTCGCAACACGAACGGTGATTGCGAACGGATTGAAGATCATCGGTGTATCATCGCCGGAATCGATGTAGGCAGATGGCCAAGCGCAAAAAAAAACGCCGGACGAAGTCGACCGAGGAATTTCCCGGTTGGGTCTGGATGCTGTTCGGGCTGGCGATCGGACTGTCGGTAGCCCTTGCCATCTACATCAACAAGCGCTCGCCGGTCAGGCCGGCGATGGAACAACCGGTCGCAGCAATGTCTGATGCTCTCGACAACAACGACGAGGTGGAAGCCGTGACGGAAACTCCGGCAAAACCCCGTTTCGATTTCTACAACATGTTGCCGAACTTCGAAGTCGTGATTCCGGAAGAGGAACCGGATGTCCGCGCTGATACGGGACCACAGGCGATCGTGAAACCCGGTGTGTACGTGCTGCAGGCGGGTTCGTTTACGAAATACGAGGATGCGGACCGACGCCGTGCCGAGCTGGCGATGCAGGGTATCGAGTCCAGGATTCAGCGCGTCAGCATCGATGAAAAAACCTATCATCGGGTCCGTATCGGACCTCTGGATGATCTCGATGAGCTGAATATTCTGCGCAGCCGGCTACGGCAGGCGCATATTGACGTGCTCAGAATTCGTCTGGGAGATTAGAGCTTATCCCGCGGCAAAAATCGTCCACGCGGTGCATTCTATTGGCCCTGCTTGTGCTCGCCGCCTGCAGCACGACTCCCGTGCCTGAGCAACAACCCGCGCAGCCAGAGGCTCCGGCGGCAAAACCAGCCCCGGTTATCGAAAAGCAGCTCGAGCCGCCAAGAGACTTGAGTTCGATGCGCCTCAGCATTGGCGCTGTTGGCGACATGATGCTCGGTACAGATTATCCGGAAAATCATTTGCCGGATGATGACGGCGTCAGCTTCCTGGCCGCAGTGACGCCGTGGCTGGTCGCGCCGGATATTACATTCGGAAATCTCGAGGGTGTGCTGCTCGACGGCGGCGAACCCGGCAAAAAGTGCAACAACCCGAAGGCCTGCTACCTGTTTCGTTCACCATCACGATATGTGCACCATTATGTGGCGGCCGGCTTCGATGTCCTGAGCGTCGCCAATAATCATGCGCGCGACTTTGGTGAGGAAGGCCGAACTGCGACCATGCAAACACTGCGGCTTGCCGGAATTCACCACTCGGGCCTGGAGGGCGATTTCGCAAGCTTTGAAGTGAACGAACTCAAGGTCGCCGTATTGGCCTACGCCGTGACCAAAAACTCCAACATGATGCTGGACTATGAACTGGCGGAGACCACGGTGGCGAAGTTCGCGGCTTATCACGACATTGTCGTCGTATCCTTTCACGGCGGTGCGGAGGGCCGGGACGTCACTCACGTACCGTTCGCGGAAGAAGAATATTTTGGCGAGCCACGTGGAGATGTCGTGCGTTTTGCGCGCGCGATGGTGGATGCCGGCGCCGATCTGCTGATAGGTCACGGCCCGCACGTGGTGCGTGCCATGGAGCGCTACCAGGAGCGGCTGATTGCCTATAGCCTCGGGAATTTTGCAACCTATTACGGTATCAGCGTTGCCGGCATCAAGGGTATCGCACCCATCCTCGTCACTACGCTGGATGGCGAAGGCCGGTTCGTGGAGGGACGGATCCACTCAACCGTGCAGATTCGGCCAGGCGGACCGGTACCGGACGAGCGGCAACGCGCATTGCATCTCGTTCGTGGCCTGAGTGCTGCGGATTTCGGCAGCTCCGGCCTCCAGTTTCTGGCAGACGGCAGAATCGTTCCGCAGCACCGACAGGAAAAGGGGTCTGACCCCTTTTCCAGGCTCCGTATTGCCGACGAACGGTAGCAAAATCCAGACGACCGGGGCCCAATCGACCAACGGTAGTTTTAGCCCGACCAAGGTCGTTAACGTCCGCGCCCCAATGGGCCATTATTATCCTTGTTGGTAACAGTATTCAGAGGTGCCTTGATGATCACGAGTAAGCCAGTGACAGGCCGGCTTCCGCCGGGGCATTCAGTCAACGTAGAGGTCGAGTTGAAATCGGCCGACGATATCAAGGTCGTCCGGTCGGTTGTGAAAGACGTGAAGTCGCTCACGATTGAAGATGATTTCGATAGCGGCGGCGATCCATATAACTGTACCGGTCAATTCTGTATTCCGGCATTCAAGGATGAGCGTCGAGACTAATTATTCGTCCGCTGCTCCGACGGATCTGAAGTCGACGCCCAGTGAGCGCAATTTGCGATAAAGATGCGTGCGCTCCATCCCCACTCGTTGCGCCAGCTTGCCCACCTTGCCATCGCACAGCACCAACTGCTGTTGCAGGTATGCGCGCTCGAATTGCTCGCGAGCTTCGCGCAACGGTAACGCCAGTAGATCCTGCTTTACCAGCGGCTCCGCCGAATCCGACACAAAGCTGATTTCCTTTTCGATTTCGTCCAGCGTAATTTCTTCTTCGGATCCGGTCAGTAGCAAGCGCCGCACGAGGTTTTTCAACTCCCGTACATTATCGGGCCATGGATAGTTGCGCAGCCGGTTCTGCGCGGCGACGCCAAAACGTCGGAATGACAGCCCTTCGCCGTCGACCAGCTTGTCGACGTAATAGTTCAGCAGATCCGGCACGTCCTCGGCATACTCACGCAGCGGTGGAACGTGTACGCTCAGAATATTCAGGTTGGATACCAACTCGCGCCGCAATTTGCCTGCCTCGATCGCCGCCTCGTAATCGGCGCCGATCGTCGCTAACACCCTCGCCTGCAAGCGAATTGGCTCATGCCCGCCGCGGCGCATGAATCGTCCCTGTTCGAGAACGCTCATGATCAATTTCTGCGCTTGTTCGCAGAGGTCGGTCAGCTCGTCAATGATCAGCGTACCGTGTTTCGCTCGCTCGAAATAGCCGTTGTGCACATCGCCGTCCTGTTCGCTGCCAAGCAATTGCTCTTCCGCATTTTCATCTGTCAGCGAGGCGGCCAGCAGGCTGACCAGCGGTGCTTCAGCACGATTGCTCAAGGAATGAATATAACGCGCAAAAGCACCGCGTCCGGTACCCGCTTCGCCAATCAGCAGTACGGGCGAGTCATGATTGGCATATTGCTGTACTTTGTCGCGAAGATTCCGCATCAGGCGGCTGCGACCGACGGGCGCCACTATCGACGGCGTCATACTGCGTGGGTCGGGCTGTCGTTTGGACGCGTCCAGCGCGCGTTCGACCGTGCGCAAGAGTTTCGCCAGCGACAATGGTTTCTCCACAAAATCAAAGGCGCCAAGCCGCGTCGCTTCGACTGCCGTATCAACCGTGCCATGTCCTGACATCATCACAACCGGGCAATCCAGGTCCGCCTGTCCGGACCATTCGCGCAACAGGCTGATACCATCGGTATCCGGCATCCAGATATCGAGCAACACGAGGTCGAACTTGGCGCTCTCGCGGGCCGCGCGTGCCTCCGCGGCATCTCCCGCCACCGCGACTTCATATCCCTCCTCCGAGAGGATTTCATCGATCAGAGCCCGGATATCAGCCTCGTCGTCTACGACCAGCACATGTGCAGTGCTCATGCTCTTTCCCTCCGTATTTCCGCACGGCCCGGCAGCGTAGCGATCATCCTCTCGCGCGCTGTCTCATTAACCGGCAAATGAATTCGAATGATTGCGCCACCCTTGTCGCTGTTTTCCGCCTCTATCGTGCCGACATGTTCTTCCACGAGTTTTTTCACGATGGCCAGGCCAAGACCGGTACCTTTCGGCTTGGTGGTGACATAGGGATCAAATACCTGGCTGATAGATCCGGTTGGAAAGCCCGGTCCGTTATCAGTCACGACCAGCTCGACCATATCGACCTCATGAATTTCGGCAGCGCTGACACCAACTTCGATACGTCCGTCCGGCGCGTTATCCAGCGCCTCGATGGCATTTCGGATCAGGTTATGAAAAATCTGCCGGATGCGACCGACGTCAGCTTCGATTTTCGGCAGGTTCGAGTCTGTGTTCAGAGTAATTGTAATGCCACTTTCCTGCGCGCGATACAGGTCGACCACTTCGTGCGCGAGCTTGTCGATGTCGAAGTAATTGATGTCGATGTCGGGTGCCCGCGCATAGTCGCTGAACGCATTGACCATTTCTTTCATGGCCTCAACCTGCTGCACGATGGTGTGTGTCGCCCGGTCGAGCAACTGTGCTTCATCGTCGGACAGGGTCTTCAGGTATTTGCGCCGCAGTCTTTCAGCCGACAACTGTATTGGCGTTAGTGGATTCTTGATCTCATGCGCGAGGCGGCGGGCAACCTCGCCCCAGGCGGCATCGCGCTGCGCTTGCAGCAACGCGGTGATATCGTCGAACACGACAACGTAACCTGCGGCATGATCTTTGTCTCCGGGCAACGTGGTGCAGGCGCAAGTCAACACGCGCCGGCCGACTTCGCCTCGCAGGACGATCTGTTCCCGCCATTCGGTCTCATTGGCATCGAGATGCACGCTGGCGACATCGACCAACTGCTCCAGCAAGGGTTGACCTTTTGCCACCTCAGGCAGGTATTCTCCCACCCTGCTTTCCAGATCGACGTTCAAGATGGCGCCGGAAGCCTGGTTGGCAGTTCTGATCCTCAGGTCTGACTCCAGCGCCACGACGCCGGTCGACAAGCGCGCGAGAATGACCTCGAGGTTGGCGCGCTCCGCCTCGACCAGCGCCTGGCTCAGGCTTGCCTGGCGGCGCGCCGCGGACAGCCGTTGCGTCATGTCATTGAAGGAGTTGATCAGGAAGCCAATCTCGTCCCGCGATGGGGTCGGCAGCTTGGTATCGAAGTCTCCCTGCGCGACCGCGCGAGTGCCGGCGACCAGGTCCTGAATCGGCGCAACCAGGCGACGCGATACGATGAACGCACCGTAGATCGAGCCGAGCAGTGAGATCATCAGGACGACCGTCAATGTCAACGAGAACGATCGTTTCAGCGGCTCCCGCAGGTACACCGCCAGTTTGTAGTCGCTGTAAGAGTCATTGACGCTTGCCGTCATCCGGCCGATGCGCTCTGTGACCGGGAAGATGGCCTGCACGACGCCGACAATATCCGCGCGGGTCACACTAGTGAAGGGCACAGCGGTACGAATCTCGACCCTGCCATTTTCAAACTCGTCGTCCAGACTGACGAATGGCCTGTTCTGCTGCACCTGCAGTATCACTTCATCTTTCAGAGGCCGCGGCAGAGCGTCTGCCGCAAACTCCGAACTGGTGGCAATGATGTGCCGATTGCGTCCGTAAATGGTGATCTCGCTGGCGCCTGATTCGCGTCGCAACACGCCCAATTCGAAAATAATCTGCCGGGTGCCGACCTGCCGCAGCCGGTTTGCCAGCTTGATCGTCATCGTCAGGTGATCCCGCATTTGCATTTCCAGGGCAGCACGGCTGAGTGCGAGTGCGTCATCGAGACCAGCCTCGACTTCAACGTTGAACCAGGAATCGATGCCCTTGTTGATAAACTGGATGGAGAACCAGAAAACCACCAGCAGCGGCAGCACGGCCAGGCCCACGAACATGCCGACCATCCGGGCTTTGAGTTTCGTCCCCGGTACATGATTGCGGTAGTCGCGCAAAAGCCGCGCAAGGTTGCCAACCATGAGGGCGAACAGAACCAGGACGCCGGCGACGTTGATCAGCAGGATAACGATGTGCAGGCGATCGAAGTCTTCCGTGGCTGCCGCAGTCTGGCTCAGGAGGTATAGCGCCCCCAGGGCAGACCCGACACCGATCGCGCCAACGGTCCCGTAGAATAGTTTTTTTATCTTTCGAGACGCCATTCGAACCATTCACTCTTTAGCTGCCACTCGCTGCGCCAGAAGAACAGAAGCCTGAGTGGCGCCGGATACTGCCGCGTGCTGAGCAGCGCCCGCACGCGAATGCGATAGTTGGCACCCGGTTCCAGCAACGAATCGTCGATGATCGGCAGACCCTGGATACGCCCCAGATTGTTCAACGCCGAGTACAGGGTGGCGAAGGAATCCTGATCGCCGCTGTTCAGGTTCCTGACCATGTAGCGCTGGCTCAAAGGCCGGTATTCCAGCTCATATTGCAGGGTCAGTTCCGCCTCGCCGGCGTCCGGCATGAATCGGCGCGTGCGTATGACCTCCAGAATCAGCTCGATTCGCAACGGCACGCCACTGTTCAATGCATCCAGAGCATCCGCGCTGAGCACCAGCTGCAGCCGCGCTTCCAGTTCGTGGACGCCGTTGTTCAGCCTGGAGGAAGCCGAGCGCACATCGAAGTATCCTGCCCGGTCGGGCCGGTCCTGGGCATGGGACACCGATAGCAGGGTCGCGGCCAGCAGGGCCGCTATGAATGCGCTGGTCAGTTTTCCAGTCATCTTTTGTCTTGTGTTCCGCAAGTCTTTTCCAGGCAGGCGAAATAAAAGCCGTCGAGGCCAGCGGTTCCGGGTAAAACCTGAAATCCGCAAGCCGTCCGAACCATTAGATCGCGGATGTTGTTATTTGGCAACGCACGATTCTCCCGTGCATCTTCATGTTGCCCAAGAAATTCCAGCACGACGGCATCGTTCTCCTGCTGCAGCACCGAACAAGTCACGTACAGCAGCTTTCCCGACGGCCTCAGCAATGGCCACAGCGCCGCAAGCATTGCCGCCTGCATCGCCGCCATCTGCGCCAGGTCATCGGCCCGCCTGAGCAGCTTGATGTCCGGATGCCGCCGGATCACGCCGCTCGCCGAGCAGGGAGCATCAAGCAGAATCCGGTCGAAGGGCTGGCCATCCCACCATGCTTCCGGATTCGATGCATCAGCACTGAGTACGGTTGCGCCAAGTCCCAGCCGCGCCAGGTTTTCGCGGACTGCCTCGAGTCTGTGTTCGTCCTGATCAATAGCCGTTAGAGCGCCATCTACCCGTGCCAGTTCCAGCAAATGACCGGTTTTTCCGCCTGGCGCCGCGCAGGCGTCGAGGATATGCTCCCCACCGTCCGCCAACAGCCAGGCAGCCGCAATCTGCGCCGCAGCATCCTGTACCGATACAAAGCCCTCGCTAAAACCGGGCAGCGCCTCCACCTCCTCAGGACGACCGAGGCGCACGGCATGATCAAATCCCGGCAGCAAGCTGCTGTCTTCATTTCCGGCTTCTTTGAGTTGCCGCAGATAGTTTTTTGTCTCAACCCTGCGGCTGTTGACCCGCAGCCACATTGGCGCCCTTTCATTGTTGGCCTCGAGAATCGGCCGCCAGTGCTCCGGCCAGTCGGCACGGATCTGCGCGATCAGCCATGCAGGGTGGTTGTAGCGCTCCTCCTCGTTCGCGGGCTCCCGAAGGCCAAGCTTCCTGCGACCGAAGTTTCGCAGCACGGCGTTAATCAGCCCGGCATATTTCGGACGCCGCAGAAGCCTGGCAGCCTCCACCGTCACCGATACCGCGGCATGATCCGGTATACGCGTGTCTGTCAGTTGATACAGGCCAACACTGATCAGAGCCTCGACCACGCT
>Ga0255058_10000547_pt1 | contig 22116 bp, 25 predicted proteins | sample Cases_109_9_MG_FD_188637 | JGI IMG/M metagenome (GOLD analysis project Ga0255058, IMG submission 188637) | Seawater microbial communities from Amundsen Gulf, Northwest Territories, Canada - Cases_109_9 | ecosystem: Environmental > Aquatic > Marine > Gulf | place: Canada: Northwest Territories... | reverse complement strand
CCAGCTCCGAGCTCGTTTCCCGGCACTGACCCCTTGTTTCTGCCCCATGACTTTCCCGCGCTCCCACGCGCCATCGAGCAGGCCGGGCCGGCAGCCCGCAGACGGGCGATCTATGTTCGGTGTTGTGTCGGGCTCGTGCCGGCAGAAACGGCCGCTACGGGGCGCACAGGCGGCTAGAAACGGATCGTGGAGGGCTGGTCGTGACCAGATGTGAGAGGGGCGGCTCCCGAAGGAACCGCCCGTGGCGAGTGGGTCGCAGCTACGGCTCATTGGGTATCCACAGGTTCGCGAACTCGTTTCCTGGCTCGTCCGTGCCCCAACCGACGATCCATCCGCTGTCGTTGATGGCCCACGCCCAGCTGAAGTCCCGGTCTTCCGGCAGTGGCAGGAGCTGTAGCTCGCCGCCCTCCCATATGAACCCTTGTCCGAATCCGTGAATACTTATGGCTGACCTCGATCTGCCAACCGCCTGGCCTGAGTTGTTGATGGTCATCGCCACTCCGTCCCGGATCAAGGTGATTCCACCGGTTTCCGTCCAGACAAACCCGGATTCTGGTAAAAACCCGACACCGGCAACCTCGTCGTTGTCGTTGATCCCGAGCGCTTCAACACCGACGATCTCGAGCACGCCGTCCTCCTCCGACCAGAGGAATCCGGTTGGGCTGCCACCACGCCAAATGTCGCCTACCACGTGTCCAAGCTCGTTGTTGTTCCAGGCCACAGCGCCTAGCCCACCAAGTGTTCCGAGATCCTGGATCTCCTTGACGGCTCCGTCAGTTCCGACCTTCCAGATCGTGAACCTTCCATCTTCCTGCACATCGGTGAATTCGACGTAGGCGGCCCCTACAATCTGTCCCTGATCGTTGATCTTGTGAGCTTGCCCTCCCAAGAGGCCATCGGGCACCCCTAGATCTTGCATGCCGCCGTCTTCGGTCCAGATAAAGGGCCGTCGGGTGCCCGCCGCGTTGTTCGCGAAGCCGACGACCTGTCCCAGGTTGTTGATCCCGAATGCGCGGCTGTAGGATCCGCCTGGAAGTCTGCCGAGGTTGCGGAGGTCCGTTACCTGGCCCGCCTCGTCCACGGTCCATAGCACCGCACGCGACCCGTTGGCCGCAGGACATTAACGACATGGGCCAGATCGTCGGGGTCAGCCGTGGTGGTCCCCCCCCAGGCCACCCCGGTCGATATACGGGGGTGAACGCTTCACGCGCGGCGCCGGTTCACCAAGTAGATCAGCACTACACGGCGGAAGAAGTGGCCAAGCTGCTTAACGTGCAGAAGAGTTGGGTATACGAGCACCGGGGCGAACTCGGCGGCATTAAGCTATCAAGTGGTTGCGTGCGATACCCCGAGTCGAAGATCATACGCCGGTTACAGTCAGTATCACGGCAGGGTTGATCGCTCCCGTTAACGGCTATTATATTGTAGTCATGTCTGACGAACTCAACGAACTCATCAAGCAAGCACTCGACGCGGCCACCGCCAGCCTGCGGGTGTTGGCCGAAGAAGCGGGACTACATCGGGTGACGCTAGCGAAATGGCAGAGCGGCGCGGCAGGCGCGGGGGCCGATTCTGCCGTCCGGCTCGCTGGGGCACTTCGGGCGCGTGCGCTTCGGCTGCTCGAAGTGGCAACGCGGCTGGAGGCCCAGGCCAAGGTTGAGCGAAAAGGGGGCGACGATGAGTAGCAGACGCGGCACGGGCATGGTCTACCGGCCCACGTACCGGGACAAGAAGGCCGGCGAGAAGAAGCAGCAGAAGGTCTGGTGGGTCCAATACTCCATCGGTGGCAAGAGAGAGCGCGAGTCCACCGGCACCACGGTCCACGGCGAGGCCGTCCGGTTTTTACACCAACGGCTTGCCGAGCGCGGCCGTGGCATATCGCGCCGGGATCTAGAAAAGGTGAAATTCGCTGATCTTGCTGCTGCAATCCGGGCGGACTATGCCAAGAACCGCAGGAAGTCAGCTCGCAGGCTCGAGACCTCGCTGATCCATCTGTCTACCGCTTTCGACGGCTGGCGGGTGGTAGACATCGCCGAAGACGTCATTGACCGCTACGCAGCCGATCGGCTGAGCGATGGCGCCGCACCGGCCAGCATCAACCGCGAACTCGCCGCCCTTCGCCGGATGTTCAAACTCGGCAGGCGGGCCAGGCTCGCCGGATACATCCCCGCCTTCCAGATGCTCGCCGAAGACAACGTGCGAACCGGCTTCGTGGTTGAATCCGAACTCGCCGCCCTTGTAGCAGAACTGCCGCCACATCTGCGGCCCCTCACCAACGCGGCTTATGTGACGGGCTGGCGGAAGGAAGAACTGTTGAGCCGCACATGGGCCAATGTGGACTTCGGCCATGCGGGGTGGATTCGGCTCGAACCCGGCGAAACGAAGAACGGGAAGGGTCGGCAGTTCCCATTGATCCTACGGCTCAGAGAGATTCTCGAAGCCCAGCGCGAGAAGATGCGCGAAATCGAGCGCAGCACGGACCGCATCGGCGAGCACGTGTTTTTCCACTACGACAACGGCAACCGGATCGGCGACTTTCGAAAGAGCTGGAAGTCGGCGTGCAAAACGTGCCGGGCTACCGGGCCTGGTCTTCCACGACCTTCGCCGTTCGGCAGTCCGCAACCTGGTAAGTGCCGGAATCCCCGAGTCTGTGGCGATGAAGCTGACGGGCCACGAGACACGCTCGGTGTTCAGGCGCTACGCCATCGTCAACGAGAAGATGCTGGAAGAGCAGACCGAGAAGCTGACGGATTTCTACCGCGAGACAGCCGCCCAGCCGGAGCGGAAGGTTATACCTCTCGATGGCTGACAGCCAAGGTCACGGCCAAGGTCGGGGCGAAATCGGGATTTCTTCAGGCGTGAACAGTGGTGCGCAATCGCCACAAGCAACCTATCCACAACAAGTTACCAAGTGGGCCCGGCAGGACTCGAACCTGCGACCTTGGGATTATGAGTCCCCTGCTCTGACCAACTGAGCTACGGGCCCAAGTAATTACTTCTCGCCGGGTTAGGACTGCTCCTGCTGAGACCCGAAACCCGGACCGTGTACGTAGACTGTGCACGTTTCGGCCTTGTCCCGCTACCCTGGAACGTTTGGACACGCCGTTCAGATCGATGATGGCTCCGTCGAGTTTTTTCACTTCTTCTTCTTGGACTCCTTGGGTGGCAGGGTCTGGGTGTACACGTAGCTCATGGCCAAATAGGGTGCCAGCTCCTCGGGGTCTTTCAGTAGCGCGTCCGGCACTTCGACATGTTCTTTAATGAAAGCCCCGTAGTTCTTGAAGGGTATCGAGTTGTACTTCTCCATGAAGGCTTCCCGGTCGCCCTCTGAAAGGCGCAGCCCCACCCGCCCATCTTTGGTCAGCGAGCTGTACATATACCCGTTGACCGAGGTATGGGGGAGCTTCAAACCGCCTTGCAGCTCGATCTCCGGATGGGTGTCGATGAGCTTGCGATAGAGCTCGAGTTTGTCTTCCGGTACTTGGTCGGGTGTCTTGGCCATGTATTGTTCCTTGTCCTGGCTCCTGTGAGGATGGACCCATCTTAACAACCATCGACGAACGCCACAGAACCGGGAGAGAGGATGACTGACGAAGAGTTCTTGCGGGCGTTTGAGGCCACGAATCTCCTGTACGAGCAGTGGACACACCGGGCCCCCACGTGAAGCTCGGATTCCTCGACCAGATCCAACATCGTCTTGATGACCCCGCTGCTGGGATCACGAGACAGGTTATCTATCAGGGCCGAGACAGCCTCAGTGAGAAGCAGGAATACATATTCCGGCGAGACGTTACGACACCTATGACAACGGCGGCCTGTGCAGTTGGTGCCAGCACATGATGTCGAAGGACGACGGCGGACGGCGAAAAGCCGCATCATTGCTGGGTCTCGGGCGACGGGCGTTGCATAGAGGGGGCTCGTGGACACGGCTGAGCTACGGGCCCGTCCCGTAGTCTAACTGTACACCCGTACAACTGGACGGTACACCCACCGCCCTGAGACTGTCGGCCGCCTCAAGCGCCCAGCGGGATCCCCAGCGGCCGTCGGACCCGACGGCCGCTCCCCAGGATCCCGCCCCCGCTATAGCGTACCGTACAGCCGATCCCCGGCGTCGCCCAGCCCCGGCAGGATGTACCCATGCTCGTTCAACGCCCGATCCAGCGAGGCCGTGAAGACCGGCACCTCGGGATGATCAACCAGCAGCCGCTGCACGCCCTCCGGCGCCGCCACGATGCACATCAGCCGGATCGCCCCGGCTCGGCTCTCCTTCAGAAAGGAGATAGCCGCGCTCGCCGATCCCCCGGTGGCCAGCATCGGATCGGTGACGATGAAACTCCGCTCCTCCGGGTTCGGCGGGATCTTGAAGTAGTAGTCCACCGGCTCGAGCGTGTCGTGCTGCCGGTAGAGGCCGATGTGGCCCACCCGCATCGTCGGGAGGAGGCGCATGACGCCATCGACCATCCCCAAGCCGGCCCGTAGGATGGGCACGAGCGTGATCAGTCGGCCGCGCACGCGGTGACCCTTCGTGTACTCGAGCGGCGTCTCGACCTCGTATTCCTCGGTCTCCAGACTCGCCGTCACCTCGTAGGCCATGAGCATCGCGATCTCGTCCACCAGCTCCTGGAACTCCTTCTTCTGCGTGTTCACGTCCCGCAGAAGGGACACCTTGTGCTTCAGGAGCGGGTGGTCGATCACCGTCAGGTTCGGAAAATCGTGTGCGTCTGCCAGCGAACCTCTCCTTTCGGCCGCAGGTATCTCGCCTATTCTTCCACGTGGATGTGGGGCTCGCCAGCTTCGATCATGCCCACCACGCTCGCCGCATAGCCGGCCTCCCCGAGGCCATCGGCCGCCACCTCCGCCTCCTCCGGCGGCAGGAAGGCCAGCAGCCCTCCCGACGTCTGTGCATCGGAGAGGAGCACCCGAAGCGGCTCCTCCACGCCGGCGGCCCAGGTCACGCGCTCCTCGATCGACTGCCGATTGCGGTCCGTCCCTCCGGGCCGAACGCCCTCGCCGGCCAGTTCCAGCGCTCCCGGCAACAGAGACGGCGCGGAGGCACGGATCCGGGCAGCTACGGCCGAGGCCCGGCAGACTTCGGCCAGATGGCCGAGAAGTCCGTAGCCCGTCACGTCCGTCGCCGCGCGGACGGCGTGCCGACTCAAGATCTCCGCCGCCTCCCGGTTCAGCTGACGCATCGAGCGCACGGCCTCGGCCACCGCCCCTTCGCTCGCCACCCCCTGCTTCAAGCCGGTCGAGATGACACCGGTCCCGAGGGCTTTGCCGAGGAGGATCGCGTCGCCAGGGCGCGCTCCGCTCTTACGCCAAAGCATCTCAGGATCCACCAGCCCGAGGGCCACCATGCCGAACTTGGGCTCCGGGTCGTCGATCGAGTGGCCGCCCGCCACGGAGATTCCCGCCTCCGCGCAGCTCTCGGCCGCCCCCTGGAGGATCGCGCCGACGACCTCGACGCCCAGCTTGTCGAGCTGCACCGCCAGCACGTTGAGCGCGAAGAGCGGGCGGGCCCGCATGGCGTAGAGGTCGCTCAGCGCGTTGGCCGCTGCGATCGCCCCGAAGTCCTCCGGCTCATCCACGACCGGCGTGAAGAAGTCCAGGCTCGCGACGATCGCCTGATCATCTCCCAGGCGATACACCGCAGCATCGTCGGGCGACTCGAGACCGACGAGCAGCCTCGGGTCTTCCCTCAACTCAACGAAACCCAGAACGTGTTGCAGGTCCTCCGGACCCAGCTTGCACGCTCACCCGGCTCCGTGAGAGTATTGAGTGAGTCGAACGCGTTCAGCCGAAGGCGTGTTCATGCCGGAAGCTACCGACCCCGTGAAGCCCCCTGCAACGCGAGACCGATGAAGTGGCACAGAAGCCGCGATCCCGGAGACGAGGACCGGCTACGCAAAGAGATGGTGGAGCACCAGATCCGCCGGCGCGGGCTCCGAGACGAGTCCGTGCTGGAGGCGATGCTCGAGGTGCCACGCCACCTGTTCGTCGAATCGCGCAGGGCGGCCGACGCCTACGGGGACCACGCCTTTCCGATCGGTCACGGCCAGACGATCTCGCAGCCCTACATCGTCGCGCTCATGACCAGCCTGCTCGAGCCGACGGCCGGCCTCAAAGTCCTCGAGGTCGGCACGGGCTCAGGGTACCAGGCCGCGATCCTGGCGGCCTGCGGCCTCGAGGTGTACTCGGTCGAGCGCATCCCCGAGCTGTCGGAGTTCGCGCGCCGCAACCTGGCGGCGGCCGGCTATCTCGAGCGGGTGCACCTTCGCGTCGGAGACGGAAGCAAGGGTTGGCCGGAGGAGGCGCCCTTCGACCGCGCGATCCTGACGGCCGGCGCTCCCGACGTCCCACCCGCGGTCGTGGAGCAGCTCGCTCTGGGCGGACTGATCGTGGCGCCCCTGGGCGGCTACGGCCTGCAGACGATCTACCGGTATCGCGACGTGAACGGAGAGCTGGCTCGGGAGCCGATCGAGGGGGCCCGCTTCGTCCCGCTCATCGAGCCCCCGGTGCCGGCCGAGAGGCCGGCGGAGGATACTCCGATCGAAGCGCCAACGCGGCGGGAGGAAGGTAACGAGCCCTAACCTACGTTTGTCCTACCAGTTACGCTCGACCACCGGGTCTCGCAGCCGGCCTCGTCTCAGCGTCTTGTCTCGCACGTCGTCCTCGGCCCCCGCGGCCTGGCGAAGCAGCTCCTCGGCCTCCTCGCGCGTCAAGCTCGGCGCCTGTCCGCCCGGCTCGGCGGGGCCCTGCTGCCCGGCGGACCCACCGGCGCCCCCCTGGTCTTGATCCTGATCCTGGCTCGACCCACCGCCCCCCGCCGACGCCTCCTCCAGCCAGCGGTTGACGAGCTCCAGATTCCAGCGGGTGCTGGGGTCTTCCGGGTCCTCGCGCAGGACCTCTCTGAACGCGTCCCGGGCTGCGATCAACCGCTGACGCCGCTCATCGTCGGATGCCTCCCCTTCCGGATGCCCCTCCATGGCGTTCGCTACACCGAGGTTGTATCGGGAGAAGCGCTGGACCTTGCCATCCGCCTCTTCCGCCGCCCGCGCCAGCTCCGTCCGGGCCTCCGGCCACTGCTCTGCTGTCAGGTAGGCCGTGCCGAGGTTGTACCGATCCCGCGGACTCTCCGAGTTCTCCGTCCGGGCACGGTACTCGGAGATCTCGGCCGTCTCGTCCGATCGGGCCCCACCCTCCTGGGCGCGCGCCGCGATTGGAGCGCGAACCAACGCCAGCCCGAGGGCGGCCATCGCCAGGGCGACCATCCGCGGGATCGCGAACCTGGGCGCCGCCGTCTCCTGCCGGATCATCCGGGTCATCAGGACCTCCTCGCCACGAAGCCCTCGGCCCAGAGCGCCAGGAAGGCGAGCACGAGGAAGATGTTCGCGGCGCCCGCGTTCGTGGGTCGGTCAACCGCTCCCCCGAGACTGAGCCTGGAGACAATCCGCGGGACGACGTCCTCATCGGCCTCCTCATAGGAGCCACCCGTCTCCCGGGCGATCGCCTTGAGCAACGCATCCTCGAGCCGCGTGGTTACGATCTCTCCGTCCGGACCTCGCAGGTAGCTGCCCGGAGGACCGGCTCGCCGCCCGGCCAGACCCACGGCGGCGGCCGCCGAGATCCGTCCTCCCTCGGACGTGCCGAGCCCGATCGCGTGGATCTCGACGCGGTCCCTGGACGCACGCTCGGTCGCCCCGAGGAGCTCCTCCATATCGCCTTCGGTGGATTCACCATCGGTGAGCACCACGATCGCTTTGCGCGTGTCCTCCTCTCCGCCTCCCAGCACCTGGAGCGCCTGCGTGAGGCCCGAGGCCAGCGCCGAACCGCCTCGGCCGACGACGGCGGGATGGACGCTCCCGGCATACATCAGCGCCGCATCGCGGTCGGTCGTGAGCGGCGACAGGACGTAGCCGCGACCGGCGAAGTAGACGATGCCGATGCGCCCCGGGAGGGCCATGATGAACTGCCGCGCCAAGTGCTGCTGGACGGCGAGGCGGGTCGGGGTCAGGTCGTCGGCCAGCATCGAGTTGGAGGCGTCCAGAACGAGGACCGTCTCGAGGCTGGCCGCGTCTTGCCGATCGTCGTCGTCCCGGTTGTCGCCCAGCACGGCGAAGCCGAGCGCCACGATCCCGACCGCCAACGCGACCCCACGAAGGGCGGTGAGAATGGGAGACGGCTCGCCGACGAGAAGCCGGATGACCCGTGGGTCGGCGAGCCGCTCTCGCTCCCGGCGCGCCCGCCAGACCGCGCTCGCCCGGAGCGCGAGGACCAGCATGACCGCCAGGACCACGAGCGCCGGCTTCATGCGTGCAACACTCGGAGACCGCGCGTCGCCGCGCCGACCAGCTCCAGAAGAAGAAGCCCGACGGCCAGCCACAACAGCTCAGGCCGAAGAGCGACGCTCTCTACGGTCCTGATCTCACGAATCGGCGCCGTTTCCAGCTCGTCGATTCGTCGGTAGATGCGGCCGAGCGCCTCCGGATCGGTGGCTCGGAAGTAGAGACCGCCCGTCGCGCTCGCGATCGACTCCAGCAGCTCCTCGTTCACTCTCACCTGGACGTTGGCGTACTGGTAGCCGTAGGCCGTTCTTGCGATCGGTACCGGAGCCACGCCGTCCCGGCCTATACCGATCGTATACACCCTGATTCCCAGCGCTTCGGCCGCTCCCGCCGCATCCAACGGCGCGATCGTGCCGCTGTTGTTGTCCCCGTCGGTGAGCAGGATCACGACCTTGGAGCTCGACTCGAGTCCGCGCAGCCGGTTGGCCGCCGTGGCGAGCGCCACGCCGATCGCCGTGCCGTCTCTCAGCTGGCCGACCTCCAGCCCCTCGACCGCCGTCAGCACGATATCGTGATCCAGCGTCCCCGGGATGACGGTCAACGCCTCGCCCGAGAAACTCACGAGGCCGATCCAGTCCTCCTCGCGTCCGTCGATGAAGCGCTGCACCTCCCGCTTCGCGATCCCCAGACGATTCTCCGGCCTGAAGTCCTCCGCCAGCATGGAGCTGGAGATGTCGACCACGAGCACGATCGCGACCCCCTCCGTCACCTCCTCCACCTTCTGAAAGAGCCGCTGCGGCTGAAGGAGGGCGGCCAGGATGACGACGAGCGCGGCGGTGCGCAGCACGGGCTGCCAGTACCACCAGAGCCAGCGAAGCGGACTCGACGCGGAGCGCAGCAGCGACGTCTGTGTGTAGGGCACCCGAATGCGCCGGCGGGAGGCCAGCCACCAGCCCAAGGGAATAAGCGGCAGCAGGAGCAGGAAGCCCCAGCCGGAGAAGCTGAGCCCGCTCACGAGCTCTCCTCCTCGACGGGCTCGTGCCGCGAGGCGATCCAGGCTCCGCACGCGTCCGAGGCCTCGATCGGGCCGCCGTAGCCGCCGCCCAAGCGCGCGAAGCGCACGCGCGCCGAGTAGTGGAGGGCGTTGGCCAGACCCCGGTTGCCGTTCACGACCGCGCGGGTCGGGACCCCCGGCGCCCACGCCTCGGTGGCCTCCAGATAGCCTCTCAGCACGGCTTCGAGGCCATCGCAGAAAGCATCGAGAGTCAGGTCACCCGCACGCCAGCTCGCGACCAGCTTGTTGAGCTCCTCGAGAGCCCGCTCCCAGGCGGTCAGCTCCCGCAGAACCTCTTCGGGCTCTTCTTCGCGCTTTCGGTACTTGCGATAGGCCCAGAGCCCCACGAGAAGTGCGATCAGGGCCAGGATGAGCAGCAGGGGAAACGGCAGCGGGCTCAGGTAGGGGAGCGCCTGCCGGAGCTCGAGCCCAGCGATCTCCGCCGGAAGCACCGTCTCCACCGTCAGCGTCGGAACCGGTACGAGGATCTCGAGCGGCTCGGCCTCTTCGGCCGAGAGGAACACCTCCACCTTGATCGGCGGCACGTCATGCTCGCCCGCGGTCCACGCCACCATCCGGTAATAGGCGCGGGAGACCCCGGTGCGCGGCCGGCGGCGGCCGATCTCGGCCTCGCCAGCCTGCTCCAGGTCTGCGGTCGACTCCAGAACGCCCGGCAGGCGAACCTCGGCTCCTCGCGGGGTCGTCACCGTCACGCCGACGCGAAACGGCTGGCCCACGTGGACCGTGTCCGGGAACAGGGCGGCGGCGGCGCGAACCTCTTGCTGACCAGCCGACGTGCCGGGGAAGCTCAGAACCAGCGCGACGGTGCCGAGGGCGAGAGGTGCGAGGGTGGCGCGTCTCATCGGCGCCGCGCCCGCGCCCGCGCGCCGAAGAAAGCCGCCAGCTCAGGCGCGTAGGAGCCGTTGGTCCGAAGCTCGATCTGGTCGACCCCGGATCGGCGGATCCCGCGCTTCGTCTCCTGTCGCTGCTCCTCCGCCATGCCTCGCAGGCGGCGGCGCATGCCAGCATCGGCCAGATCCGCGATCTCGCGGACGCCCGTCTCCGGGTTCTCGACCTCCACGAGGCCGGACCGCGGGAGCTCGAACTCGGCCGGATCGTGAATCTCGATCGCCACGACGTCGTGCCGCCCCGCGGCGGCGCGCAGCGCCCGCTCGGGCTTCTCGCCCAGGAAGTCGGAGAGGACGAAGATGAGGGAGCGGACCTTCAGGTAACGGTTCGCGGCATCCAGCGCCGCGTCCAGATCGGTTCCCTTCCCCTCGGGCCGAAAGCGGAGGAGCTCGTACAGAAGGCAGAGCACGCGGCCTCGTCCGCGGATCGGAGGGAGGAAGCGCTCCACCCGGTCGCTGAACAGGAGAAGGCCGACGCGATCGTTGTTGCGGGCCGCGGCCAGCGCCAGCACCCCCGCCACCTCGTACGCCAGCTCCCGCTTGAGGCGGCGGCGCGTCCCGAACTCGGTCGACGGGGACACGTCGACGATCAGAAGGACCGTCAGCTCTCGTTCCTCCACGAAGCGCTTGACGAAAGGACGGCCCATCCGAGCCGTGACCTTCCAGTCGATCGAGCTGAACGGGTCACCCGACTGGTAGGCGCGAACCTCGGAGAACTCGATCCCGTGCCCTCGGAAGACGGAGTCGTACGCGCCGAGCGCGCGCCCGTCGACGAGCCTTCGCGCCTTCAGCTCGAGCCGGCGGGCCCGAGCCGCCAGCTCGGAGCTCCGAACCGCCAATTCATCACCATGGGTCGCGCTCTTACGCCACAGCCCGATCACGGCACGGACACGGTCTCCAGCAGGCGGTCCAGCACGGCCTCGGAGCTCACCTGCTCCGCTTCGGCCTGGAAGGTCAGCACGAGGCGGTGCCGGAGCACGTCCCGGGCGACCTGCTGTACATCCTCGGGGAGCACGAAGGGTCGCCCCTCGAGAAACGCGTGGGCGCGCCCGGCGCGCGCCAGGTAGATGCTCGCGCGAGGGGAAGCGCCGTACTCGATCCACTCCTTGACGTCGGCGATCCCCGCCGCCTCCGGATCGCGGGTCGCCAGCACGAGATCGAGGATGTAGTCCTCGATTCGCTCGTCGAGGTAGATCTCGGACAGCCGCTCGCGGACCTCCAGGATCTGTTCCGGATGCACGACCGAGTCGATCGGCGAGAGCCGCTCCGTCACCATCCGCCGCATCACCTCACGCTCCTCCTCCCGACTCGGATAGTCGACGTGAACCTTGAACATGAAGCGGTCGACCTGAGCCTCGGGAAGCGGATACGTGCCCTCGTGTTCAATCGGGTTCTGCGTCGCGAGGACGAGGAAGGGACGGGGCAGCTGGTAGCTCGTATCACCGAGCGTGACCTGACGCTCCTGCATCGCCTCGAGGAGAGCCGACTGGACCTTTGCGGGCGCCCGGTTCACCTCGTCGGCAAGGACGAGGTTGCTGAAGATCGGCCCGCGCTTCGGGACGAACTCGCCGGTCTTCTCGTCCCAGATCAACGTCCCAATCAGGTCGGCCGGCAGAAGATCGGGCGTGAACTGGATCCGGCGAAAGGTCACGTGGAGCGCATCGGCCAGCGTGCGCACCGCGAGCGTCTTGGCCAGGCCAGGCACGCCCTCCAGGAGCACGTGGCCGCCCGTCAAGAGTCCGATCAGCAGACGATCCACCATCTGCCGCTGTCCGACGACCCGGGTCGCCACGGCCTCCCGGATGTCCGTCAGGAACCCGGAAGCATCGCCGATCTCGCCGGTCAGCTTGGCGAGCTCCGCCTCGGACAGCCGTTCAGCCAGTCCCGTTTGATCCGTCATCCGATCACATCCATGGGCGCATGCCCCTCTCTGGTCTCGTCCAGCACTTCACCTTCTCTCGCGAGCCCCCCTTCTCGACGCGGAACACGAAAGCGGCGCAGCGCTCCCGCCATTTCACCCAGGACACCGCGCGAAGATCCACCCAGCCCTGGCTCGCGTAACGCGAATCGCGAAGCGGCTCTCCGGGCGGCGGACGGACCTTGATTCCCGGGCCCCGAAGCATCTGCCTTCCGTCCGGCAGGTGGATCGGAAGCCCGATCGAGATGATGCTCGAGCGCAGGTCGCGATCCGTCTCGATGAGCTGCGCCGCCTCGAGCATCATGCCGCCGCGGTAGGTCGGCCTAGAAGAGGATGCGTCGAGAGCGGCGATGATGTCCCGACCAGCCGCTCGCACACCCCTTCGTCGGCTTGTCCAGCGCCTCCTCAAGGACGACCGGTGCGACCGCATCGTAACGTGGCATCGGCCGCCGGCCGCACCGCACCGGCCCGAACGCGATGCTCTACCAGGCGATCGCGGCCGTGGGCTTCACCTCTTTGACCACAGGGGCATCCGGCGTCCGCGCCACAGCTATGTCCACGCTTCACTCCCCTCTCGGGCCGCCACGAAGCGTGGCGATCTCCGCTTCGGAGAGATCTCTCCACTCTCCCGGCGGAAGTCTGCCGAGCTCGATCGGCCCAAGGCCCAGCCGCTTCAGAGACCGGATCTTCACACCCAGGGCCTTCATCATGCGGCGGACCTCCCGGTTTCGCCCCTCGTGCAGCTCCAGCTGCAGCGTAGCCCCTTGCCGGCCCCTCCCGGGATCCAGCCGAGCTTCGTCGGCGACGGCGAGGCCGTCCTCCAGCTCGACTCCGGCCAGCAGCCTGTCCGTCAGGTCAGCCGGAGGCGGCTCGACAAGAGCCACCTGGTATCGCCGCGGCGTCTCCGAGCTCGGATGCAGGAGCCGATGAGCGGCCTCTCCCTCGTTGGTGAGGAGCAGGAGACCTTCGCTCATAATATCAAGACGCCCGACATGAAACAGCGGGCGCATTTCGGCCGGCAAGAGGTCGTACACGGTGGGTCGCCCCTGGGGATCTTCTCTCGCGCAGACGTAGCCGGGAGGCTTGTGGAGCGCGATCCAGCGCGCCGAGGATGGCTCGACCCGCCGGCCGTCCACCTCAACGACGCTCTCCGGGCCGACGCGTGTGCCGGGACGGAGGACGACGTCTCCGTCCACACGGACGCGGCCCGCGGCGATCAACTCCTCGCAGGCCCTCCTCGACGCGACTCCCGCCCGGGCCAGGTACTTCTGTAGCCTGATCTCCTCGATCAAACGGTGGCGGGCTCTTGCGTGTCCGGCTGTGCCAAGTCGTCGGTCCCGCCAGGCTCGTCGTCGGGCGCCGGACTCACCTCGGGCGGCCTTGGCGTCTCCGCTTCGACCGCAGACGTTTCGGCCGCGGCTGGCGCTGGCGTTTCGGCCTCCGGCGGCGTTGGCGTTTCGGCCTCAGCCGCAGCCTGCGCTGCCGTCTCCGACGGCGTCTCCATCGCGGCCTCCTCCTCGGCTTCGTCCTGGGCGATCTCCGGCTCGGGCGGGACCTCGAGCGTGCGCTCGGCCTGCAGGGTCACGGGCAAGTCCTCGAGCCGCGGCAGGTCCGACAGATCCCTCAGGCCGAAGTGGTCCAGCAACCGGCGGGTCGTTCCGTACAGGAGCGGCCGGCCGAGGCCCTCGCCCCGTCCCATGATGTCGATCAGCTCCCACTCCTGAAGCGTCCGAAGAACCGTGGTCGAGCCCACCCCTCGGATGTCCTCGATCTCCACGCGACTGATCGGCTGTCGGTAGGCGATGATCGCCAGCGTCTCCAGAGCGGCCGGGGAGAGACCGTAGGTGCGCGGGACGGAGTCGAATCGCTCCAGGTAGGGCGCGTATTCCGGTCGGGTCAGGATCTGGTATCCGTCGCCCAGGTTGTAGATCTGGAAAGACCGGTCGCTCCTCTCGTACTCATCGCGCAGCTCGCCCAGAGCGTCCTTCACTATCTCGACGGTCAAGGACTCGTCGGCACGCGCGATGTCGTGCGGCGTGAGCGGTGACTGGCTCGCGAACAGCGCGGACTCGACGATCTGGGCAGGCCTCATCTCTCCTCCTCGGTGCTCTCGGTCACCCGCTTTCCGCGCAACAAGAAGATCGTGCCGAACACGCGGACCTGCTCCAGCCGAACCACCTGCCGTCGAGCGAGCTCCAGGCTCGCCAGCAGCGCGGCGACCGCGTGCTGTCTGGTGCCCCACGGCTCGAACAACTTCGTGAAGGCCAGACGCTTTCCCTTCCGGAGGAGCTGCCGGACGAGCGCGATCTTCTCGGCCACGCTCACCCCGGGCAACGGCGCCCGGTGGATTCGGCCCGCCGCTCGCTCCAACGCCCGGCGCGCGGCCTCCATGAAGTCCACGATCCCGACGTCGATCTCGCGCTCGAAATCCTCCTGTACGATCCGCGGCTCCACGTAGCCCTTCCCGAAATGGCGCGACCTGTCTCCCTCGGCGCTCGAGAGGACGTGGGAGATCTCCCGGAAGTGCTCGTACTCAAGCAGTCGCCGGACCAGCTCCGCACGCGGGTCCTCGTCCCACTCGATCTCGCCCGAGCGAGGAAGTAGCAGCTGCGCTTTGATCCTCACGAGCGTGGCCGCCATCTCCAGGAACTCGCCGGCCTTGTCCAGGTCCTGCTGTTCGATCCCCTCATCCAGCGCGGCCTGGAATTGGTGGGTGATTCGGGCGATCGGAATGTCGAATATATCGATGTCCTGGGATCGGATCAGGTGCAGGAGGAGATCCAGAGGGCCGCTGAAGCGCTCGAGATCGACGACGAAGGGCTCGGTTCCGCCCAGGTCGCGCGGCCGGGGGATCGCCTGGATCGTGGAGCCGGTCATGAGCAGGCCCTCAGGCTACGCCGTCGATCACGCCCCGCGCGATCTCCATCAGAAAGCGCACGGGATAGAGCAGTGTCCCCAGCAGCCCGGGAACGAGGATCACCAGGAAGAGCAGGACCATGCCGTATCGCCCAACCTCGCGGTAGCGCGCACCCAGGGCCGGTGGCAGCAGATGATAGAGAAGGTGCGAGCCGTCGAGCGGCGGGATCGGAATCAGGTTGAAGATCCCGAGCAGCAGGTTCAGGAAGAGCCCGAACTCCGACATCCGTCGGAGGCCGCCGGCCAGGCCGGGCGCGCTCACCTCCACGCCGGCCGCCGACAGGCCGAGCGCGGCCAGGAAAAAGACCAGGGCGAGGAGAAAATTCGCGGTCACGCCGGCGATCGAAACGAGGACGTCCCCCCTCCGGTAGTCCCGGAAGTTGCGCGTGTTCACCGGTACCGGCTTGGCCCATCCGATGATGAACCCGGCCTGACTGAAGAAGAGGAGAAGCGGTACGAGCACTGTGCCGACGGGGTCGATGTGCGGCAGCGGGTTCATCGTGAGGCGGCCCAACATGAGCGGTGTCGGGTCGCCCTGGGAGACGGCGACTCGGGCGTGGGCGTACTCGTGGGCCACGACGGAGAGCAGCAGTACGGGAACGAATAGGAGGAGCGCGTCGTAAGAGGCCATCACGCGCGGCTTTTCTTGATATCGCCCCGCGCCGCCGATATAATTCGCGGCCGTTTTGCCGGTTGTTCAAACGCGAAGTAACGCCAAAGAGGATAGATCACGTGCCAAATTCAATGAGCGCCCGGAAGCGGCTGCGCCAGGCCTCCAAGAAGCGCCTCCACAACCGCCAGATCAAGTCGGCGATCCGCACCCGAATGCGTACGCTGCTCGAGATGGAGAGCCCGGACGAGGCGCAGGGCGCCCTCTCCGACTTGTACTCCATGCTCGACCGTGCCGCCGCCCGGCGCCTGCTGCATCCCAACACAGCCGCCCGCAAGAAGGCCCAGCTGGCCCGTCACGTCGAGCAGCTCTCCGCCTGATCGTCGAGGAGCGGCCCAGCGAACGGCCACCCTAACGGCTCTCCTCCGAACCCTTTTCGTCTCCCTTCGCCGAGGGCTCGTCCTCGCTCAACACGATGTCCAGACGATCGATCTCGTCCATCGATATGGACTCGAGAAACTCGAGATCGTCCAGGTAGTCTTCACCATCGGCCTGCGCCGCGGCGTCGGCGGGACTCTCCACGATTGACTCTGCGGAGTCATCTGCCACCGCCTCGGCGGCGGCCTCGGCTTCGGCCGGCGTCCCCTCGGTCGGAAGCTCCGCCGTTTCTTCGCTCCCCACAGCCTCGGCTTCCTCGGGCTTCGCCGCCTTGGCTGCTTCGCGCCACCTGGCTTCGGCCCCTTCGGGGCCAGCGGTCTCCTCTGTCTCGGCGACGGCCTCCTCGGATTCGAGGATCGCCCCTTCCGCAGCTTCGGGGGCGCGAGCGTCGGCGACGGCCACCGCCGCGGCTGCGGCCGCGGACTTGGTCCTCTCGACCGCTCCCTCCACCCCCTCTTCATCGCGACCGCTTGCGGTGCCCCAGGTTAGCTCCGTTTTCTCGGCGGATCCCGACGGCTCCGGCTTGGCCGCGCCCGTCCGGACCGCGCTCCCGGAGGCGCCCGCTCGAAGGCTGCTGAGCACTCCCACGACGTCTTCCAGCTTCGCCAGGGCGTCCTGGTCCGACTTCAGCTCGGCGTCGAGCGCGGTCAGCCCTTCTTCGTGTGCCGACTTGTGCTTCTGGAACTCGGTTTCCTTGAACTCGCCGACGGCGAAGCGCAGCTGCGTCTCCTCCAGCTCCGCCGCCCGCTCATCCCGGTCCGATTCAAGGATGGTGACCCGAGTCTTCCGCTCCTCCAGCGCCGTCTCCATCTCGGATCGGTGCGCGGTGAGGTCCGTCTCCTGGCTCCGGAGCCGCTCCTCGTAGTCCCCGCGGACGCGATCGTAGACCTCCGGACGTACCGTGCCGCTCAACTCTTCCAGCTTGGCCAGCCACTTCTCGAGGGTGGCCCAATGCTCGAGGAGTTGCGTGATCTCCTTCGGTATGACCTCCTGCGACTTCTGCTTCTCACTCATCGGCTCGTCGTCCTGATCTTAGACACTGCCCTGCCCCACGTACCGCGGGGCTCCTTCGCGGACCGGTGATACCTCCTTCGGCAGCTCGTAGCGAGGCTCCCCACCGACCCAGGTCGCCCTTACCCGACCCACCAGCTCCTTCCGGGCAAAGGGGGTGTTGCGGCTTCCGGACTCGAACGTTGACGCATCCACCGTCCATCTCTCCGCGGGGTCGAAGACGACAATGTCGCCGCGGGCACCCTGCCGCAACGTGCCCACGTCCAAGCCCATGATGCGCGCGGGGGCGCACGAGAGCCGATCGACGATGCCGCCGAGCGACAGGCGTCCCGACTCGACGAGCTCGCCCATCACGACGCCGAGCGCCGTCTCGAGGCCCACCACGCCGAATGGCGCGTCGTCGAACTCCCGCTCCTTCTCCTCGTAGTGGTGCGGAGCGTGGTCCGTCGCGATCACATCGATCGTTCCGTCCACGAGGGCGTCGAGAAGGGACTCCCGATCCTCCTCAGTCCGCAGCGGAGGGTTCATCTTGGCTTCCGTCCGGTAGCCGTGGACGGCGTCTTCGGTGAGGGCCAGGTGATGCGGCGTGACCTCCGCGGTCACGTGAGCTCCGCACTCCTTGGCGCGACGAACCTGCTCCACCGCCTCCCGCGTCGACACGTGGCAGACGTGGAGGTGTCCGCCCGTAAGCTCGGCGATGTAGCAGTCGCGGGCCACCATGCCGGACTCCGCGGCGTTCGGCACGCCCCTCAGCCCCAGCGCAGTGGCCACCTTCCCTTCGTTCATCACGCCGCCGCACGAGAGCTCCGTGTCCTCCGCGTGCTGGAGAACCGGAATGCCGAAGGTCTGGGTGTACTCGAGAATACGGCGCAGAAGCCCGGCGTTCCAGATCGGATTCCCGTCGTCCGAGACGGCGACCGCCCCAGCGGCGACCAGCTCGCCGATCTCGGTCATCTTCTCTCCCTGGAGTCCCCGGGACGCCGCCCCCACCGGGTAGACCCGGGCGCCCCCGGCACGCTCGCCGGCGCCCCGCACGAAGCCGACGGCCGCCGGATCGTCGATCGGCGGATCCGTGTTCGGCATCGTCCAGACGGTGGTGAACCCGCCGGCGGCGGCCGATCTCGCGCCGCTCTCGATCGTCTCCTTGTGCTCATCGCCGGGCTCGCGGAAGTGCACGTGAACGTCGATGAAGCCCGGAGCCACGACGAGGCCGTCCACGTCCACGACCTCTGCATCATCGGGACCGGCGATGCCCGGGCCGCAGGCCTCGATTCGACCATCCCTTATCAGAAGAGATCCCGGCACGTCCAGCTCTTGCGAGGGATCCAGCAGCCTTCCGCCCGTGATCAGCACCGGCCGGCTCATTCTCTCGCCTCCTTCGCCGACTCGGCGCGCTCGGGGCTGCCTCCGGCGAGCAGATAGAGGACGGCCATGCGGACGGCCACCCCGTTGGTCACCTGCGGCAGGATCAGTGACCAGGGGCCGTCTGCAACGTCGGAATCGATCTCCACGCCGCGGTTCATCGGTCCCGGGTGGAGGATCGCGATATCTTCGGGCGCTCGCTCGAGCCGCGCCCGGGAGACGCCGAAGACACGGTTGTACTCGCGCAGCGAGGGCACGAAGCCGGCATCCATCCGCTCCAGCTGAAGCCGAAGGACGTAGAGCACCTCGGCCCACTCGATCGCCTCCTCAACGCGCGAGATCACCGTCACACCCAGCTCCTCGATGCCCATCGGGATGAGCGTCTTCGGCCCGCACACGGCAACCTCGGCGCCGCAGCGCAGGAGTCCCCAGATATCGGAACGGGCCACGCGCGAATGGCGGACGTCACCGACGATGCACACGCGGCGGCCCGCTATCGAGCCGAATCGATCCCGGATCGTCAGCAGATCCAGGAGAGCCTGCGTGGGGTGCTCGTGCGGCCCATCTCCCGCGTTGATGACATTCGAGGGAATCCGGTCGGCCAGGAATTGTGCCGCCCCGGAGGAGCCGTGACGGATCACGACCATGTCGATCCGCATCGCCTCCAGGTTGCGAGCCGTGTCGACCAGGCTCTCCCCCTTCTCTACGGAGGAGCCGGACGAGGCGATGTTGACGGTGTCCGCGCTGAGGCGCTTCTCCGCGAACTCGAAAGAGATCCGGGTGCGGGTGGAGGGCTCGAGGAAGAGGTTGACGATGGTCTTCCCGCGGAGGACCGGGACTTTCTTGATGCGCCGCTCGCTGATCTCCTTGAACGGCTCGGCGGTGTCGAGAATCCCCTCGATCTGGTCGCGGGCCAGATGCTGCAGTCCCGTAAGGTCTTTCCCGAGGCCGAGCCCGTCGGCGCCGCCGTTCGTGGTAGTGGCCGTCATCGGTTCCTTTCGACCGGGACGCGTCGAACGCTCAGCTCCCCATCGATGCTGGGCACGCTGACGGCGATCTCCTCGCCGGGGGCCACCTCGAAGCGGCAGCCCAGATAGTCCGGCTGGATCGGGAGCTCACGCCCGCCGCGATCCACGAGCGCACAGAGCTCGATCTTCCTCGGGCGCCCGAAATCGGAGAGCTCGTTCAGCGCGGCCCGCGTCGTGCGCCCGGTGTGGAGGACGTCGTCCACGATCACCACGTGCAGGCCCGTGATCTCGACCGGCAGCTCGGTGGAGCCGATCACGGGCTTGGGACCGATCTGAGCGAAGTCGTCTCGATAAAGCGTGATGTCCAGCGAACCGGTAGGAACCCTGACGCCATCCAGCGCCTCGACTTCCGCGGCGAGCTGCTCGGCCAGCTCGACGCCGCGACGCCGAATCCCGACGAGCAACAGCTCGGCCGGGTCAGGCTCGCGCTGCAGGAGCTGGCGCGCGAGATCCTTCAGCGTGGCAACTGTTTGCTCCTCATCCAGGAGCACCTCGGCCTCTGAGGCCACCGGCATGCCCGACTCGTCGCGGAGAGCGACGCCTCTTTGGTGGTGACGCCGTGGCGGGAAAGTAGACCGCCCGGCCAAGTATACGTGCCCTCCTGGCATGGCGCGACCCTCGCCAAGGCGCCTAAAGCCACGAGAACAAGCTCCTTGTCGGCCTTCCAGGGCCCCTCTACCTTGGCGCGATGAATGGGGCCGGGCTCGTCCTCGTCACCCTCCTCTGGAGCGCCGGCGGAGCCGTGGGGGAGGGCATCGGCGGAGCCGCTGCGCAGAGCACGGGCGGAGCCGCTGCCCAGCCCGAACCCCTGATCGAGATCGACGCGCCCGTCGTCGCCCTCTCGGATGTTCCGGTCCGGCTCACGCTCCGCGTCCCCGAAGGAGGCTCCCGGGTCGAGTACCGGCTCCTGACAGCCAGAGGCCGCGAGCTGGCCTCCGGACGGCTTGCGGCGGGAGCCGAGGAGCGGCTGGACGAGCTGAGCCTCGAGGGACGCGACGACCTGCCGCTCCGCCTGGAGTACGGGGCGCCCGGCACGCCTATCGTGACCCGGAGCGGCCAGTCCATCGAGCTCAAGTGGCTCCCCGGCTGGGTCAGCCTCCTCCCTCCTCTCATCGCGATCGTTCTCGCGATCGCGCTCAAGGAGGTGGTCGCATCCCTGTTCTTCGGGGTCTGGCTGGGGGCGTTCTTGTTCGCGGGGCTGAACCCGCTGGCGGCGACCTGGCGGACCATCGACCGGTTTATCGTGCCGGCCCTGGCGGACGCCGATCATGTGTCGATCCTGGTGTTCTCACTGCTTCTGGGCGGCATGGTCGGGCTCATGTCCCGGAGCGGCGGGACCGGGGGCATCGTCGACACGCTGCGTCCGCTCTCCACCAACCCGAGGCGGGCCCAGCTCGCCACCTGGCTGGCCGGCTTGGCGATCTTCTTCGACGACTACGCCAACACGCTGCTCGTCGGGAACACCTTCCGGCCGATCACCGACCGCGTGAGGGTCTCGCGGGAGAAGCTGGCCTACATCGTCGACTCCACGGCCGCGCCCGTCGCGGCGATCGTCTTCGTCTCCACCTGGGTCGGCTACGAGATCTCGCTGATCGGGGACGCCCTGGCGATCGCCGCGGAGCAGCCGGGCGTGGCGCCTGAGGTGGCCGCGGATCTCACGAGCGCCAGCCCCTTCACGGTCTTCCTTCACTCCATCCCGTACCTCTTTTACCCGATCCTGGCGATCGCCATGGTCGGCCTGCTCGTGGTATCGCAGCGGGACTTCGGCCCGATGCTCTCGGCGGAGCGAAGGGCGCGGCGGGGAGAGGGGCTGTACCGGGACGGCGCGCAGCTGCTGGTGGACACGACCGATCAGACGATGGAGGCCAAAGAGGGCGTGCCCGGACGCTGGTACAACGCCGCGGTTCCGGTGCTGACCGTGATCCTCGTCGTCGTCCTCGGTCTCTACTTCGACGGCCGGGCGTCGGCCGGCTCGGGCTCCCTGTGGGACGTGTTAGGGGCCGCCGATCCCTTCAGGGCCCTCCTCTGGGGATCGCTCGCCGGTTGCCTGGTCGCGATCGGCCTCTCAGTGGGGCAGCGCATCCTCTCCCTGGAGGAGGCAATCAAGGCCTGGCTGGGTGGGGTGCGGGTTTTGGTGCTCGCGGCCGTCATCCTCACCCTGGCGTGGTCCCTGGGAGAGGTCACGGCCGTGCTGGGGACGGCGACCTATCTGACGCAGATGCTGAGCGAGACCCTGATGCCGGCGCTTCTGCCGGCTCTGGTCTTCGTGGCGGCGGCGTTGATCGCCTTCGCGACCGGAACCTCGTGGGCGACGATGGCGATCCTCTTCCCCCTTGTCGTGCCCCTCTCGGTGGCGCTCGGCGGAGGGGTCGACTTCGATGGAGGGGGGCACTACACGCTCACGCTCGGCGCGATCAGCTCGGTGCTCGCCGGGTCCATCTTCGGGGACCACTGCTCCCCCATCTCCGACACGACCATCCTGAGCTCGCTCGCGTCGGCGTGTGACCACGTAGACCACGTGCGCACCCAGCTCCCGTACGCCCTGGTCGTGGCGCTGGTCGCGCTGCTGCTGGGTGATCTCGGCAC
>Ga0255058_10000546_pt1 | contig 22132 bp, 21 predicted proteins | sample Cases_109_9_MG_FD_188637 | JGI IMG/M metagenome (GOLD analysis project Ga0255058, IMG submission 188637) | Seawater microbial communities from Amundsen Gulf, Northwest Territories, Canada - Cases_109_9 | ecosystem: Environmental > Aquatic > Marine > Gulf | place: Canada: Northwest Territories... | reverse complement strand
CGGTGTCGAAGACGATTATCCGTTTGTAACCATCGAACATTGACTTAAAATCGAAATCGAAGTCTTTTTTCCCGAGGGCAAACATCTTTTCCCAGTTGTTTACCCAACCCGCAGAGAGGAAAAATGCGGTCCCCTCATTGTTGAGGCGCTGGATTTCTTCGGGTCCTACCAGCGCCTCAAGGCAGTTTCCGGCCTCGATCTTTTTTGCGTCATACTGCTCCAGGATTGCCATGATCTCCGGATGGCAATGCCCATAGAGCACTTTGAGCTCGGCCCCTGTCTTTTGATTTTCCTCCAGTGCCTCAACCAGCGCCTCTTTCAATCTATCAAAGTTCACGTGCAGGGCTGCTTCGAGATAGATAATATTCCAATCCAGCCCCTTTTCTCTGAGCAGATACTCCAGTTCCTCCCGAAATATCCCGCAACTGATAAATATGACAGCTTTTTTTGCCATTGCAAGACCACGTGGACATCAAATCCATTTAGAATATAGGCATTCAAACACGCCTTAATTATCACAACAGAAAAACCACAGGTTTTAAGCCTGTGGCTTTTCAAATCTTGTGGTTACTCAAAAAAACCAAAACCTTTAAATATCTTTCACCGACGCGTTACACCTTCCGAAGTTCACTTCGTTTCACTTTAACATGTTCCCTTGAGTCCAATGAAATTCGCACGAAAAGTCCGGAATGATATTCCTTTTCCATACAATTATAAACCTTTGAATTTTCCAGTTGTACATCGTTTCCTTTCACATCCTTAGTCGTCTTTGTCTCACCGTTGTACGTGACTTTCATTTGATCCCCCTTTCCTGCTGGTCAAATTATATTTGACCCGTTAAGACTTTTTATTAAGTAACTTCCTCTTCGAGCGGCAAAAGGTGCTCAATATGCGGAAACTTATCAAACATATGTGGGAATTGCATCGCCTCGCCAAAGCGGTCATTAAAATCCTCTTCAAGGGCCAGTTCAACATACTCCACCTCGCGGGCAAGTTTATTTGCCTCTCGCCTTTTATCCACATTTAACAGGACGATGCGGGCGCCATCACCGGCTGCATTTCCAACAAATTCGACCTTGTCCAGGTCACAGTCGGGATACATGCCCATTACCATGGCTTGGACCTTATCGATGTGATTGCCAAATGCACCTGCTACGGCCAATCTGTCAAACTGTTTGATTCCAAGTTTTCGCATCATGATGAGAGACGCGGAGTAGAGCGCGCCTTTTGCAAGCTGGATTGCGCGCACGTCTTTTTGGTTTATCACAATCTCTTCATCTATCGCGGTCTCATGCTTCCAGGCAATGACATATTCCGGCATTTTGCCTGCCATCCTGATCCGGGGTGATTTAAGCTCTGTGTTGATCTGGCCGTTTTTCTTTATTATTCCCGCTTTAAACATTTCGGTAATGGCGTCTATAATACCGGAGCCGCAGATCCCTTTGGCCTGCATATCCGTTTGGCCGTCACTCCAGTTGTCGGACCCTATTACCTTGAACGTTGGTTCAAGTGTTTTTTTGTCGACCCTCAAATTTTCAATGGCACCGGGAGCAGCACGGATCCCAAACTCAATCTGTGCACCCTCAAGCGCAGGGCCTGTGGCACATGAGCAAGAAATAAGCTTATCCCTGTTACCCAAAATGAGCTCTCCATTGGTACCGATATCGATAAGCAATGTCATTTTTTTCCGTTTATGCGGCGTATCTGCAATCAGACAACCCACATTATCAGCGCCCACAAATCCGGCTTCTAAGGGCAGTATGTGGATATTCCCGGATGGGAGGATCTGAATCCCAAAACGCTCCGCCTTTATATCCACCGAATTATGGAGAGCCGGAGCAAAGGGAGCCAAGCCGATATACTCAGGGTTGATACCAAGCAAAATATGATGCATGGCCGTGTTTCCCACAATCGTCATCTCACTGATGTCCTCGGGGGCCAAGTCAACTTTCTTGGCTGCGTTCTTGGCGATGGAGTTAAGCCCTTCAACAATTGTCTCTTGCAGTTCGTTCAGACCGTTTTCTTCATTCAACATACAATAGGTAATACGGGACATCACATCTTCGCCGTAGCTTACCTGGGGATTCATCATGGATTCGGTCGCCAGCACCGCTCCTGTGTTCAGATCCGTGAGGTATCCTGCAACTGTGGTTGTACCTATATCAACTGCAAGCCCGACGTTAGTTTCGATCCTGCCGGACTCCACCCGGATAATCTCATGTTTCTGCCACACTGTTACCGTTATTTTCCAGTCCCCTGTTCTGAGGACATCCGGCAAGACTTGAAGCGCCCTGTAATCGATGGAAACTTTCTTTAACCCGTGAGCTTTGGCGAGGACATCGCTGAGTCGTTCAAAGTCCCCCTGGGGGTCTTCCAACGATGGTGGCGGAAGCTCCACATAGTATTTTTTGACCGCAGGTTTTATCTTAACCTTGATCTTTCCCGCCGCCTTGCTGACAATCTGCTTGCCGGTACGGGTGGCCTCTGGGACAAAAACGAGTACATCACCCATAATACTAGTTGAACACGCCAGTCGGATATTTTCATTCTTTTCCTTTTTTTTAAGGGTCTTCATCTCCTTCTCGTCAACTTTACCCAAATGACTCAGTGACGAGGTTATATCTTCTTTGGGAAACTCCCCCTCCATAATTTTTACCCGGCACTTGCCGCAAACCAAGTTCTCTCCGCACACTGCTTCAATACCAACGCCCAGTTTCCGGGCGGCATCAAGGATGGTCGTGCCCTCAGACACACGGGCACGCCGGCCTGAAGGCTGAAAAATAATAGTATGGTCCATGAACTTTTGATGCTCCTTCTTTAACGGTTTTCGTTCCGTTCTGTTTATGGTCATGACTCTTTTAAAGTGATAAATAACCCGCCCACCAGGGAGCAGCGCCATGCACAGTCAATGTGCAGGGCGCTTCACCCGATATGTTTCTGCTCCTGCGTGAAGTTCGATTACATTCCCCTCAGAGTTTCGAGCATCGTCATCGCTTCTTGCAGGGCGTTGGGAGCGTTATCGGCCGTGGAATCGGCACCATATTCCTCAACGGTTTTTTCGCTAATAGGAGCTCCCCCGATCATGATTTTCACTTTTGGGTTCTTCTCCTTTATCCTGGGAATAAGTTTTTTCATCCCCACCATAGAGGTGGTCATCATGGCCGAGAGCATAACGATATCAGAATCGGTCCTGAGTTGCTCATCCACAAATTTCTGGATCGGGACATCGCGACCGAGATCATGCACGGACCACCCGGCAGATTCGAAGATGGCTTTAATGAGGTTTTTGCCCAAATCATGTACGTCGCCCTGCATGACCCCAAGAACCACCTGACCTTTAGCCTCATGCCCTGTGCTCTTAATGTGAGGTTTTAATATATCGAGAGCACCATAAAGGGCTTTGGCACACAGCAGCGTTTCAGGAACAAAATATTCATGGTTGTCAAATTTTTCACTAACAACCTCCATACCGCCGGCCAGGCCCTCCATGGTCATGCGGTAAGCATCTGCACCTTCTTTGATGGCCTCCTCGGCCAGCCTTTTGGCGTCATCTGCTTTATAGTTGATGACCGCCTCCTTAAGCCCTTTTATTAATTCCTGTTCTTTTTCTATGCTAGCCATTTTTTATCTCCTTCTGGTTGTTTATTAATAAACACCGTATTTTTTACCCGCCTCCACAATAAGCTTGGCATGCTTCAGCGGTGCGTTGGGCGGATATTCGCAGCCCGTAGAAAGTATGAATCCAGCGCCTTCTTTGAATATTTCTATCTCAGCCTGGCATTCCTCCTCTATCTCTTCCTGCGAGCCAAGCATGGCAACCGGTCCCGGTGGTATCCAGCCGATGGTAGCGATCTGACCGCCCCATTTCTGTTTGTGCTCTTCCCAGGAGTCGACGTCATCGGCCACATAGGCGTGGGAGATGGCATGCGGGGGGCCACCCCATTCCTGCAACTCGTCAAAATAGATCCCGTTGCCGCAGTTGTGGTGAACCACAAGGGCCCCAGTCTCTCCAATTGCTTTACAGCATTTTTGCATGCCTTCGCTTTCAAACTCTCTCCACAGATCCTTACTCAGGATGCTCTGGGAGGCATAGAGGTTGTCATAGCAAACTCCGTGGGCGCCAGCCTCAGCCTGCGCCACCGCATAATCAAGAAGCACCTCATCCATAATCGCAAGCGCCTCCTTGACTTCATCGGGGTGCTCTACCAGATCCATGAAAAACGCCTCGGGCCCGCGCATCATGCTCAAGGTCCCAAGTGAACCGTAAACAAATCCGACAATGGCATGTGTTTGACCGATCTCCTTGGACAAACCGGCCACCATATCAATGATACCTTTCATGCGCCCGGACTTTCTGGGATCGATTTTTTTTATCTTCTTGTAGTCTTCAGGGCCTTTGATAAAAGGGTCATCATAGTTAGGATGGGCTGTGTCCATTTCAGGGTAAATCACCTCACAGCCGAAGTCACCGGCTTCAACCGTCAGATCGACCAGTGCCACCACGCCATCAAGGCCTAAGAATTCAATTGAGTCCAGATGTCCATGGACCATAGCCTCGACGTCGTCGCACCTGGACCAGTCCGCGTATGTAAGCCCTGAAAATCGGTGAGAGGCACCGCAAACCAGTGGTGCCACAGGCACTCTGTCAGGCTCCCCATACGTAAGTGCAGCCGCTACTCTCGCAAGGCTGCTCATTTCATCTTTAGATGCCATTTTTCATTCTCCTTTTTGTTTAATTGATGAATTTACACTTGATTTCCGGAATCCAAAAATCAACTTCCTTAGTGTCCCTCAATCAACGAGGACCAACCCGCTCCAGACGATTTCCTTTTTCGGTGGCGTCTCAAAGGGAAGGCCTGCGTTGATGCTGGTCTTGAGAACATCGATTCCGACACCCTCCATTGATGGCCTGGCCTGGTAAGGACGCCGGCATGCTTTTCCTGAATTAATTTCTACACATTCAGGACATAGCATGCATTCACCTCCAATAAGCCCTAATGCATACGGGAATCCGAGCGACATGGCCATCGATTCAACCTCATTGACCAACTTATGAAGTCTGATCGCTGATAGTTTCATGTTGTCCAAGTCCTGGAATAACTTAGTCTTGTCCCCTCCTTTCTTTTTGGATTTTCCAGGCATCGCCACATATTGCAAAACCTCTTCCTTATCGTAATCATCGGCCTCTCCGCTTATGGGACTCTTGGTCTGCACAAGAAGTGCTGTGTTGTAACGGCTTAATGTCTTGGAGAATTCTTCCAAGGTCAGAACATTGGGCGGACAGGTTAAGATACGGCCGTAGTGCGGACAGAGCGGTATCTGGCATTTGGCCCTCACCCGTTCATCCACGGCAACCAACTGGGCTGCAAAGGCCTTCACCTGAAATGCTCCCTTTTCAAAGGCAAACTTTTCCAGTTCACTTATTTTTTTTTTCATGCCTGGTTTTGTCATTTTCCTATAATGGGAACCTTGTAAAATACGTACTTTTTTGGTCGGTATCTTCTGGCATTAATCATATTCTGGTTCAACATGACCTGTTTAGTTTTCCAGCACTTGGGGCACATATAGCGGGACTTCAACCCTCTATTCTGGCCTGTGTATCTAAGTTCCATGTGGGACCTGCATGACTTGGTTCCACACACGGGACAAATATAATCCGCCGGTCTCGCGCACTTGTGACAGACTTCCATCTTCTCACCCCCTTTCTTTTAGGTTGTAAGTCGTTTATAAATTAAAGGCAGCATTGAGGGTAACGCATCTAGATTCTCAATTAGAATATAGTTAGATTCACCGTACATGTAAGGAAGGTAATCCCTGCTCTTTTTGTCAACGGTGATGCAAAAACAATTTATTCCTTTCCGTCGCCCTTCCCAAAGGGCTCTGCGCGTGTCTTCCACGGCATAGTCGGCGTCACCGTAATCAATGTCGTAGGGCCTGCCGTCCGACAGGAGAATCAGAAGCCTTATTCGAGAAAGCCTTCTTTCCAGCAGCCGGTTAGCATGTCTAATGACGGCCCCGAGCCTTGTCTGTGCCATCGGGCGCATACTTTCAAAGCGCATCTTTACTTCATCGGCAAAGGGTTTGTCGAAATCCCGGATGATGAAAAAATCCACCATGTCTCTGCGGTTGGTGGAAAATCCATATACAGCCCACTGATCGCCAAGGTTCTCGAGGGCCTCGGCCATAAGCACAAGTCCCTCCCTTTCCACATCGATAATCCTTTTGCCGGAAGGAAGCACATCACCTGTTGAATAACTCATATCCACCAGGAAGGCAACCGAAACGTCCCTGATATTTTTTTCACGACGGATATACACCGCGTCCGAAGGGGTAACCCCCGCATACCGATCCACCACCGACTCAATGAGGGCATCGAAGTCGATATCATCACCCCGCTCTTCCCTGAAAAACCGTTGTATTCGGTCCGGTCTGAGAAGGCCGAAATACCTTCGCAGCAAGCTTACCATGCCATAATACTCTTCAATTGCACGGTCGTAGAAAAGCGCAGGGCTTGTTCCGGGCATATCCATTTCCCGAACCCGACACCAATCCCGTTTATAATCGTCCAGCTTATTATCCCACTCGTCGTAATAGACCATCCGCCTGAGATATTTCTCACTCTCCATATCAGCAAGGACCTGTTGAATCCGGTCAAACAGTTCTTCCATCATTTCGGAGTCGTCGAGGTGCCACAGCGCCACCTCTGATTCAATGCTTTCTGTTTCTTCGATCTTATTTATCGCCTCTTCAACAAGCTGAGGGGTGACCTCCATTTTCTTGTCACTCAAACGCTCTGCCATGTTTAATATCAATCTTGACATTTCGGAACGCGTATTCTCCACCAGGGCAAAATCGAGTACGCCCCGGTAGAAAAGTCGGCCATGTATTTCACGGCTCCCACAGGTAGCGCTGTCATCGCTATTTTGAAAATCTCTGCAGATTTGTACGGTCAGATCCAAGACATCATGGGATGAGTATTCAGGGTGTTTCACCTTCGATAACGCTTTGCGAAGCAATCGCGTCAGATGGTCATCTGTGCCTTCCAAGTCAGAACCATGGCTTTTTAGCAGATCACTGAGGCTCAAAGACTCAAAAACCGACATTCCCCTCGTTTGGTTATCTCTTTGCGGTAAATAACTTTGCAGAATCGATATCCTGTCTTTTTCAAGGCCCGGATACTGAGAACCCAGAAGATAATCCACCCGTTCATCTTCGAGGAATTCAAAAATTTTAAAGGACAGGATAGGATCACCTGATCCGGAAAGCTTCTTAAGATCTCGAGTATTGAGGGCAAAAGTACCATACTGAAGGTGCCCTATTTCATGGACCAACGCCAGTTTATATGTTTTAAAATTAAGCTCCCTGTCTTGAAAAATCGTAATGTTTGACGGCAGATAAATTCGGGTCCCATCGGTGACCGAGAAATACTTATCAAGACCGGAAAGGTTTTTGTAAAATAGGGAGGCGGATCTTAACAGCATTCTTTTGCCTGTCAGTGCCTCCGCATAAGACCTCAGAATCCTGTGAATGTCTTTCAGCTCAAGTCCCTTGACCAATCCTTCCACAGCTTTGAGGCTTTTGCCGGTCTGCAGAGAAAAGAAGGCGTTGCCTTTGTCCTTTTGGTCATCCGTAACTTTTAATCCCTTCTCCACCCACTGCTCGAGATCGCGGATTGAGAGACGACTGAGTATCTGTGGGGCGGACTTAAAGTACTGGGTCGCGAGGTCTAGTTTCTTTGCCTTCCCCGCATCGGCACCCTGGGCAAGAAGGCTGTGCGCACCATATTCCGCTTTGATGCTGGGGCTTTTTTTGATGAGATGGATGCCAAGGCGCGCCCACTGTTCAAGGTCGCAGGGGTCCATCTTTTTAATGACTTCCGGGCTCGATTTGAAATATTCCTTTGCCGCAATGCGGGACAATTTTGCAATTTCCTCACCCAGAGAAGCCCATTTATTAAATCGATCGGTTCCAAGTAGTTCAAGAACCGAATAACTTGATTCAAAATAGAGAATTCCCGCATCCAGGGCAGTGCGACCGAGATCGTGACCATTCCTCAGCCATCGCACTGTAAATCCGGGTTCTATTTCAGAAATAACCTTGATCTTCAAAAGGGCTGATCGCGCGACGCTCCACCCCGGCTTTCCCATTGAAAGGAGCACTTCAAGGGCCTCTATCCGGGTCTGCTTGTCTTTCATCGCCGATAAGATAGAAGCACCAGAGTGCAGTAACCGGGTTGAAAATGAAGAATCGAAAGGCAAGAGCATTTTCACCAAAGAGAGATAGGCCTCAACTCCTTTTTCATCGACTAACGATTCTAGGCCCTCCACACTCTCCTCCAATAGGCCGTCGTTTCCATGCTTTTTTTTCAGTTTTTCTAAAACCGGAGCCATCTTAAAGCCTTACACTATTGAAGAAACGATTTCTTCGAGAGTTTTTCTGATCTCATAATCGTCTGTTATGGGATCTATCATTGCTGCAGAACAGGCACGCCTTTGTTCAACGCCATTTCGGATCAATATGCCCGCGTAAATTAAAAGACGAGTTGACACTTCCTCGTCCAGGCCCCTACTTTTCATCCCCCGGAACTTTTCAGCGATTGTCCTGAGATCTGAGGCCTCCTTTCTACCCACCCCACTTTCATGAACGACTATCTCTTCTTCCAAACTGGCAGAAGGAAAATCGAAAATAATGGTGATGAACCGCTGTTTGGTGCTCTGTTTCAAATCCTTGAGGACAGTCTGATATCCGGGGTTATAGGATACTGTAAGCATAAAATTGTCGCTTGCTTCCAGAATTTGGCCGCGTTTCTCCAAAGGCAGAATCCTGCGGTCATCGGTAAGAGGGTGTATCACTACGGTCGTATCTTTTCGAGCTTCAACCACTTCATCGAGATAGCATATGCCGCCGTATCTGACAGCGAGCGTCAAAGGACCGTCCTGCCAGCGCGTTGTGCCGCCGTCAAGGAGATACCGGCCAACCAGGTCGCTGGTAGTCAAGTCTTCATGACAGGCAATGGTTATAAGCGGAGCGCTGATTTTATATGCCATATGAGATAGAAACCGGGTTTTTCCGCAACCGGTGGGGCCTTTGAGTAATAAAGGCAGTCTGTTTTCATAGGCGATCTTGAACAATTCAACCTCGTCCTTTATGGGCACATAGTAGGGTTCTTCTTGTATCCTGTATTCCTGAATGTTTTCTTCAACCGCAGTTTTGAGCAAAGGTGTAGTCATTCCTTTTCCTTGTTTGGTTTTCAGCTATTCTTCTCTATTCAAGTTTTTCTCGAATCTGTATTTTAAAAGTACTGATTTTACCGATCTTTCTGTGGCTTCTATGACAGTGTCTTTGGCGACACCATAAATTACAGAGTTTACAACCAGCTTGAAGTGGTTGATCGGCTCTCCGTCTCTGCCTTTCACCGTCACATCAGCAGGGTCCCCAAGGGTATCGGCGTGAAGAAACCCGTTATCGTGTTCGATATAGGCCTTAATGTGTCCGATATCCTTGGCGCCATATCTGAGCAAGGACTGGGAAATGGTTGTCATCAGTTCGGCAGCAAAACTCCGCAGTTCCTTATAATCAATAGCTTTTTCCCTTGCCGCGGAGCAACTGAGCCCATAGCTGTTTATTTCTTCATGCGCTGGACTTTTTGGTTGCATAAAGTCATTTAAAGACTTCAATCCCCCACCGTCAAATCCCGTACCGCCTCAACAATGGACCCGAGACCCTCTCCCGTGTGACTTGAAAGTTCCATGATCTTTGCATTCGGATTGATCAGGTGAACATATTCTTTGGAATCCTCAATTTTTTCTTTAGATGCTGCGTCGACCTTGTTGAGGGCGATGATGTCCGCATCCCGTAATTGGGTAGAAACAAGTCTTTTCAGTGTATCGTAGGTCAGGAACTTCTCTGCTCTTGTGGTGTCAAATAACACGATGATGGGACCAAAAGTGATTTCGAATTTTGACGCTTCCAGCCCAACGGCTTCTTTTATGGCACTCGGTACTGCCACCCCGGTGGGCTCTATGATGGTGATATCCGGTTCATAATTTTTAGCCAACAATCCCAATGTCTTTCGCATATTCCCCGCAACCTGGCAACAGATACATCCACCGCCGATATCTTTTACAGCAAGCCCGTACTCCTGCATCACCTTGCCGTCTACAGGTACTTCACCCACGTCATTGACCAATATGGCCACCTTTTTGCCTTCTTCTGAAAGGTTTTTACTAAGAGCCAGGATTAATGTGGTCTTTCCTGAACCCAGGTATCCGGCTATCTGTACAAGCTTCACAGCATACCTATTGCTATCCCTTTAATGCGTTCATAAGCGCTTCCATGTTTTCCCTGGACACCTCGGGCCAGATATCACAACCGGGCCATACCGCACTGGCACCGTCATTAAGAGACGCCATCACCGCCGGCCCCACATCTTCCGGTTTGCCCTGATGGAGAACTTTGACGGGATCGAAATTGCCGAGTATTATTGTGTCGGGTCCCAGTTTTGCTCTGGTTTCATCAATGTTATTTTTTTGATCAACGCTAATGGCATTGGCCCCACACTCCGCCATGTCCTCAACGATTGAATTGGTGTCTCCGCAGATGTGCAAAATGGCTGGACGGGGCATTTCTGAAATGATTCTGGCCTGGTGCGACTTTATAAGGCTCTTGAAACTCCTGGGGCTTAAAACATCGGAGGTAGCGCCCATTTCCCGCAGAGTGAAATAGTCCGCCCCTGCATCTTTGTAAATATTGAAAACTCTGACAATGACCTCCGAAAGCTTCTCCAGCAGCTTATTTGTCTTTTCAGGCTCAAGAAAAGATTCTTCTAATAATTCGTCGAGTTCTTTCACCTGACCTGCCAGAGTAAATGGTCCCAGAATATGTGTTCCGATTGCTACCTCATCGCCCAGCTCTTTTCGAAGTGCTTTGATTGCCCCGGTTACAACAGGAATTCGCCCCATGTGTTCCAGATCGGATGGAACAACCAGATCATCGAAGTTTTTTACGGATTTTTTCTGCATGGTCGGATAGAGGAGACCTTCCACATCATCATAAAAGTTCATCGTGGTCCCAAGCGCCTCTGCCTCAACTCCCAGGTCGAAGGGGACGACAGCGCATTCAAATCCAAATTCCCGGTACATGCCGGCCGCTGCTTTTGCCATCAACTCAGGGTCTCTGTGAACCCTCGAAAAAACAATTCCGTATTTATCAAGCACCGGTACAATTACATTTCCCATTCCGCTGAAAACCGGCGGACGTCCCACATTTTCACCATTTAAAAATTTCAAAACCCTTTCCTTTGGTGTTAACGATTCCGTAGGCATGCGTTCTCCTTTTTTCTGTTTTTAATTTTAGGCTTTTCTTAACAAATTAAATATGTTGAATCAGATAATCATATTTTCAGGCAGTCTTTAAACTGGCAAAAATGGCAACATGAACAAAATAAAAGTAAAATTTAAATCGACGACGCTCGTTTAATGATATTACCGACATGAAGTCTAAAAAAAACATTCCACGAGTTCGTGAACATAGAATCTAGCGGTTAATCTGAATGATATGAAAAGGTTGTACTGGATATTGGTAAGACGATGTTACAATGAATTGTCCCTCGATAGACTGCAAGAAAAATTGATTCATTACTCACAAACGGGGAGTTCACAAATCGTATCAAATAGATTACCATTTGGTTACTATATATCTATTTAATGCCACCTTGTAGCATTGTTGTCAAGGAGAAAAAATAAAATTTTCTGAGACAGCCTATGCTGTGAACTGAGAGGGAGGTCCTTACCGACGGCCTTGTTCGAAAAGAACACAAGAACGCAATTCTGATTTGGGGCAACAGTCCGCTAAATTGAAAATCATGCCATAATTTTGATATAAGTTGAGTTTTCTTCTGATAAGAGTTATGTTTTCGCTATCTTGGACCAATAATTTCACTTTATTCCATTTAAATGGGAATTTCATATCGGTTAACCCATGTCTATCTGGATTGTTTCAGCCATACTATTGACCACCCTGATTCTTTTGATAAGCGAAAAAATTCAGATTGATCTAACCGCTATCGGGATCATGGTTGTGTTGATGGTCACCGGAATATTGACTCCGTCTGAAGCGGTATCAGGTTTTGCAAATCCTGCTGTGATCACCGTGGGTGCCATGTTTCTGATTGGCCGGGGAATGATCCGCACAGGCACTGTCGGATTTCTGGTCGAGCGAGTCATTGCGTCTTCGGGTGAAAACGCCAAACTCGCCATGATTGTGACGCTTTTGATGGTTGCGATTGCCTCCGCTTTTATCAACAATACCCCTGTGGTGGTTCTCTTTATCCCGGTAATACTGAGCCTCAGTTGTGAATTCAATTTCAGTCCTTCCAAGTATTTAATACCGATTTCCTATACCTCGATTCTGGCCGGCACCTGCACACTGATCGGTACATCAACCAACATCATCGTCAGCGACTTGAGCCACACGATGGGCTACGGAAAAATCAGCATGTTCGAGCTCTCGACCCTCGGTGTCCCCATCGCAATTTTAGGAATTGCTTTTCTTTATTTTGCCGCTCCGCGGCTCATGCCCGGACTCCTCTCACCGGTTTGCGAATTAAAAGATAGCACGCACAGGCAGTACCTGGCGGAGCTGGCGGTTCCAAAAAACAGCCGCCTTGTCGGATTGGATCCCTGGTCGACCTTTGCTGAAAAGTATCCTGATTTGGAAGTGTTTGAGGTCATCCGTTATTCCCATATTTATTATCCCGACCGGGATAATATCCGCATCGCCCCGGATGACCTTTTGCTGGTTAAAGGTTCGCCCAATGATCTTTTCGAACTCCTTCAGTATAAAATGGTGCACCTGCCACCATCGGAAAAAGATTTAAAGTTTGGAATGTCCGAAAAAGAATCATTGGTTATAGAACTGATCATTCCCCCGCAGTCTTCACTGTTGGGAGAGAGATTGAAGCATACCGGTTTAAAACGCAACCCCGATATCCATATCATTGCCATTAAAAGGAGTAGCCTTCACTATACCGAGCAGAAAATTCATGACATAAAACTGAAAATCGGAGATATCCTCCTGGTCCGATGCCCCGAAGACAAACTCGAAACAATTCGCGGCCATCCCGACTTCATCATCGTTGAAGATGTGCATCACGAGATCATTCAAAAAAGAAAGGCGTGGCGAAGCCTTTTGATTTTTGCCGGCCTGGTTACAGCTGCCAGTACCGGTCTGGCAGACATAATGGTCTGTGCTTTAGCGGGTGTTTTCCTGATGATCCTGACCGGATGTCTCCAGCTTCGCGACGCCTATCGCGCCCTGCAGGGTAGCGTGTTATTGCTGATTGCCGGTACCATTGCTTTGGGCATCGCCATGGAGAAAACAGGGACCTCGAGATTTTATGCCGAAGCATTTTTACGCCTGTTTCATGGATTGAGCCCCGGGCTCGTGTTGTCCGCCTTTCTACTGCTGACGAGTATCAGTACACAAATTTTGAGCAATTACGCTACGGCAATACTTCTGCTTCCCATCGCCATTTCGACTGCCATCGGTTTGGGTGTGGATCCGAAACCGTTCATCATTGCGGTCTGTTTTGGAGCGAGCGCCTGTTTTGCAACACCGATCGGTTATCAAACCAATCTGTTGGTATATGGACCTGGTGGGTATCGTTTTAGTGACTATCTGAAGCTCGGTATCCCTTTGAATCTTCTTATCTTAACAATCGGTTCGTTTTTCATTCCGGTGATCTGGCCTTTTTAGCTCTGCTGCCATACTCTGTTGGCCGGAATGTACTGAAATCCATCAGGGAATCGGGATTTTTGCTGATGATGTGAATCCTAACCGACCATGGCTGCTGTTCGCCGGTGATCTGAACGACAGGCTGATGGTCGTCCAAAAGAGCGATCGGCGCAGCATCGCTGACATAGCGTTGAACAAAGCCTTTCTTTAATTGGTTCCAGAAATCCACAAAAAATATTATTTCACAAAAATTTTTTTGTTGACACACATGGCACATTGTGTCATCTTTAATTTCTTTACCTGTTCAAGGAAAATTTTCTTGTCCACACGCTAAACGGTTGTGAAACCGTCTGAAATGCAAGGTTAAATTGTATTTTACGGCGGTCTGTTCCGAAAGTCGTTTTCAGTAACCTTGAAGATTGAGAAGGGTTATTAAGTGGATAATGGTAAACCAGCAGTTTTTACCAATCGGCAGATCTACTACGCCCCGCATGCGTAATGTTTCATTATGAATGCGGGGCGTAGTGCTTTTGGATGGAGCATTTTTATAACAAAGCCGTCATTTCGATTTCGTGTTGTGGGTAAAAATCAACTGAAGAAAGGAGGAAGCCGATGGACAATGGGGCGAAGAATAAAGAGAGGCGAAAATTTTTAAGCGAGTTTATGGTGGCTTGCTTGGGGGTGCTCTGTCTGGGCGGGTCGAAAAAGGCAACCGCGGCCGATGGACCGTCTGATCGGAGACGGGGGATGCTGTATCGGCGCACACGCCATGTGGACGAGTATCTTCGTACTCTTGAAGATTGATTGAGTATAATTGAGTATAAAGGAGGTAGGTCATGCAGATAAAGCACAGCAAGAAGAGCTCCGACCGGTTGATGACCGGCACTCGGCGCATGGTGTTGGGAAGGCGACGTTTCTTAAAGACGGCAGGCCTTGGCCTCGGTGCGACCCTGGCGGCTTCAGCCGTACCCGGCGGCTTTGTGAGGCAAGCCGGCGCCGGAGAAGCTTCAGCTTACCCGGGGTCCAAACAAGTGAAGACCGTCTGTGCTTATTGTTCGGTGGGGTGCGGGATTATAGCCGAGTTGCAGAATGGTGTCTGGGTCCGACAGGAGATGGATAACACGCACCCTATCAACCGGGGCGGCCTTTGCTGCAAAGGCGCCAGTGTTCGGGATGCGGCTATATCCAACAAGCGGCTAAAAAGCCCGATGAAGCTCGTAAACGGTAAATGGCAGAAGGTTTCCTGGGAAACGGCCCTCGACGAGATTGCCAATAAGCTTCTCAAGATCCGTGAGGAATCGGGCCCCGATTCAGTGTTCTGGATGGGTTCGGCCAAGTTTTCGAATGAACAGGCGTACATGTTCCGGAAAATGGCCGCCCTCTGGGGAACAAACAACGTAGACCATCAGGCGCGTGTCTGACACAGCACCACTGTGGCCGGTCTGGCCAATACGTGGGGCTACGGGGCGATGACCAATCATCTCAACGACATGCGGAACTCAAGGTCAATCATCATGCTGGGTTCGAACGCTGCCGAGGCGCATCCGGTGGCCATGCAGCATATCCTTGCTGCAAAGGAAAAAAACGGGGCCCCTCTCATCGTGGTAGATCCGCGGTTCACGAAAACAGCTGCCAAGGCGGACATATTCGTGCGCCTTCGTTCGGGAACGGATGTTGCGTTTGTCATGGGACTTGTCCGCGAGATCATCGAGAACGGCTGGCACGACAATGATTTCATTGCTAAACGCACCTTCGGTTTTGAAGAAGTGAAAAAGGTAGCCGACCATTACACCCCCGAGGAGGTGGAGCGAATAACGGATGTGAAGCCAAAGCTCTTGAAACGCGTGGCTCGGCTCCTGGCGGAGCACCGTCCCGGCGCCTTGGTCTGGTGCATGGGCGGCACGCAGCATTCCCACGGCAACAATGTTACCCGGAGCTACTGCATATTACAGCTTGTGCTGGGTAATATGGGCATCGCCGGCGGCGGCGCCAACGTTATTCGTGGTCACGACAACGTGCAGGGTGCCACCGACATGTGTATCCTGTCCAATTCGCTGCCGGGCTATTACGGACTTTCGAACGGCGCTTACAAGCACTGGGCGCAGGTATGGGGAATTGATTCCAACTGGCTTTTCAACCGTTTTGACAACGACTACGATTCGAAACAGCGCAACAAAAAGGGCTTCACCATGGCCCGCTGGTATGAAGGAGTATTGCAGCCCAAGGACAAGATCGACCAACGCGACAACATCCGGGCTCATTTCTATTGGGGCATCGCCATGGAAAGCCAGAGTCAGATGCACCGGGTAAAGGAAGCGTTGGAAAAAGTAGAGCTGCTGGTAATGGTCGACCCGTTCGTGCCATCGGCTGCAGTGACTCCGGATCGAAAGGATGGGGCCTATCTACTACCCGCTTCCATGCAGTATGAGGTGGCAGGCTCGGTAACGGCTACGGCGCGTCAGATCCAGTGGCGCTACCAGGTGCTGGCCCCGCTTTACGACAGCAGGCCCGACAACGAAATCATGGTTGATCTGTGCACGCGTCTCGGCATTGGTAAGGAGTTTGCCAAGAATTACAAAAAGTATCCTGATGACGTTTTGAAAGAATGGTCGAGCGGTCTGCAGACCATCGGCATGACGGGACACACAGTGGCGCGCTTGAAAAGACAACGTGACAATGCCCACACCTTCGATATTACAACCCTGAAAGCCAATGGCGGACCATGCGATGGCGAATATTATGGGTTGCCATGGCCTTGCTGGACCACCGATCATCCGGGTACGCCGTTGCTGTATGATATGCACAAACCCGTGATGGATGGCGGCCTGCCCTTTAGGGCCCGGTTTGGCGCCGAGTACAAGGGCCGGGATATGCTTTCAGCCAAAGGCGTAACCATGCCGGAGAGCACGGCGGACGGCGGGTATGCGGAATTCAAGGAAGTCGTGAAGGGACTTAACTGGAAGACGGACTTGAGCGACAAAACCTTCAGACACGCCTTGAGCAAGGGAATGGCACCTTACGGTAATGCCCGCGCCCGCATGCTGGTTTGGACCTTTCCAGACCCGGTGCCCATACATCGAGAGCCGATCCACTCACCTCGACCAGACCTGTTGGACGATTATCCGACTTATAAAGACAAAGAAAAGCACTATCGTGTCTTCACAAAGTACGAAAGCGCCCAGTCAAAAGATGTCAGCAAGAGGTTCCCGTTGATTTTGACTACCGGGCGAGTGGTACATCACATGGGCGGCGGCGCCGTGACCCGAGCAAACAGGTGGCTGTCCGAGCTCTCTCCTGAAATGTACGCAGAGGTCAATCCGGCGACCGCGAATGATTATGGACTAAAAGAGGGTGACTGGCTGTGGGTGGAGAGCCCGCAGGGCGGAAAAGTGAAGGTGAAAGCCAAGATTACCGAGCGGGTAGACCGGAAAACCATATTCCTGCCCTATCACTGGGGTGGGGTGTTCGCCGGTGTTAATAAGACGGCAAAGTTTCCGGAAGGCACTGAACCGTACACCGTCGGCGAGTCTGCGAACACAGTCGCGAACTACGGCTACGACATCGTTACCCAGATGCAAGAGACCAAAACCGGTCTCTGCTTGATATCTAAGGCTTAGGAGGTGAGCCATGGCCAGAATGAAATTTCTATGCGATTCCAACCGCTGTATCAACTGTGACGGTTGTTCAGTGATGTGTAAAAACGCCAATAATGTACCGTCCGGCATGTTTCGCCGCCGGGTGGTAACCATCCGCGAAGGGCAAGATGGTGAGGCATCGATATCCATGGCCTGTATGCACTGTTCGGATCCGCCCTGTGCGGCCGTTTGCCCTGTAGAGGCCTTTTATCAACGCGATGATGGCATCGTGCTGCATTCCAAGGACAAATGTATCGGTTGCGGGTACTGTCTGTTCGCCTGTCCTTTCGGCGCCCCGAGTTTTCCGAATGGAGCGGCCTTTGGCGCCAAGGGCGTAATGGACAAGTGCACTTTCTGCGCCGGCGGTCCCGAGGAGGACTTTTCAGCCGCGGAGAAAAAGAAGTATGGCGGTAACCGCATTGCAGAGGGCAAATTGCCCGCCTGTGCGGAGGCTTGTGCCACCAAAGCCCTTATGGGCGGCGATTCGGCGGACATCGCCAACGCTTTCAAAAAGCGCGCCATGGAACGTGGGTCCCAGGTCAACGCCTGGGGCTGGAAGCGGGCCTACGGCAAGACTTTATAAGGACAAGTTTATAGCGCAGGGGGGGACATGTGCGTCCCTCCTTGCATTAAGGAGACCCCATGTCGACGGGATTAGCAAGGATATTGCGGGTCGCCGTGAAGTTGCTGGCCCTGATTATCCTGACCCAATCACCCGTGTTCACGGCAAAAGCCGTCGAGGAGGAACTGGCCGAGGGTAAATTTCAGTATATTTCATCCTCCCAAGACGGCGCCTTTTTCACCACGCGCTGGTCGGAATTTGCAAAAGCCATGACGAGCCCAATTGGAAGGAAAAGGCAAACCCATTACCGCTTCAAAGAGGGGGTGATTGGCAGTAAATGCAGTCAGATGGCCTGCCATCCCGGTTTCATGGACCTTTATGTGAATCGCCTGACCACCCTGCCCGAAGGAGAGAAACGGATGCAAGCCCGGCAAGAGAGGTTTGGGCTGCAACGGTGCGACGATTGCCATTCCTACCAAGTCATCCGTGAAAAAACATTTGCCTGTCGCATACACTATCAACTGCGCGACCGGGTACGGTGTGCAAGCTGTCACGCCGAAGGGAGCAAGGCGATGGTTCCGCAGGGCGAGAAGAAGACTGCCGTTCTCCATGACTATGATGAGCACCAAGAATGGCCGGCTCATATGTTGACAAAAGACAAAAACCAAAACTCTTGCAATACAAATTGCCATGTCAAAGGGAATCCTTTTGCGGTTGAAAGTGTCTGTCTGAAGTGTCACGACAAAGGTAAGCTGGAACTTGAAACCTATTTCACTGCCAACCTGCTCGTACATTCCAGGGCCAGGGACAGCGCAATTCCTGACATTATCAGAACATTGTTTAAAATCCTTGTTATCGGTGTAGCCGCCTTTTGTATCTTCTATATCGTAACAGATTTTATACATTCCAAAAAGAAGACAGGGTTATGAAGGGACAGAAAGTGCGAAGATATCCATGGTTCTTCGTCCCACTGCATGTAGTCATGGTTCTGACGGTTACCATCTCCATCATCACCGGTCTGTCTCTGAGATGGGAATGGTGGTGGGTCAGCAATGCCTTGGGCGGCCATGGCATAACAAAATGGATTCATCGGGGATCAGGCATACTGTTCGCCATCAATGGTGTCATATTCGTTTTATACGCTCTTTTGGGATTTATGACGAAAGGATTCAAAGGGGGGATGTGGTTCCGTTGGCACGATGTTCGCGAATTGTTTCGGGATATGAAGTATTTGTCAGGCTTGGCTTCCGATCGTCCGAAATTCGACAAATTCAGTTATCAGAATAAGTTGGAATTCTGGGCGGCGTCCTGGGGTATGTTCATCATGTCGCTGACCGGGCTGGTGCTGTGGTTCCCTTGGTTGTTCGACAACCTGATCATCGAGGCGAGCTTTATCATTCACAGGTGGGAGGCAATTGTCACTCTGATCGCGCTCTATTCTCTGCATATCTATCATGCCCACTCATTGCACGGCAAACCGCGACTTAATATGGTGTGGTTAACCGGATGCACTTCGGTTGAAGATCTGAAAGTTGAACATCCGGGCGAGTATGAAGCACTAGTGGCAGAAGGGAAAATCTCCCCGCCGACAGTGGCGTTCTGACATTTTGTCTCCGATCGACAGACCCCCTATGAAAGCATTATTTTGCACATGTAACGCCACTGTCCCCCTGGACGAAAAAAATTTCCGTAATATCCGGGATGGCGGAACCGAGGTCTATATCTTCAATGCGCTTTGCAAAAACGTCTTGGAGGCTCTGCCCGCTTTACGTCCGGGCCCGGATGGGGTGTTTATCGGCTGCGTCCGCGAACGAGATCTTTTTGTCGAAGCCATAACCAAAGCCGGGCTTTCCGATGAACACTTGATTGCCTGGGACATTTTGGAATTTATTCGCGACCTACCGGCCCACGAAGCGTCACACCGGGCACTGGCCTATGCTGAGGCAGCCCGCGAACTGCTTACAAAGAGGCAAACAACTCCGACCCGTATCGTTTCAGTCGGTCCGGGTATTGTTTTATCCGGTCCCGGGACGGCCCAAGTCTCCCGGTCTCTTTCCCGCCTGGTCGATAGCCTGTGGATCGGGGACACATCGTTTGCGCAGGGCATCAAATACGTTTGTGGAAAAATCATAGCGGCTCGTGGCTCAATCGGGGCTTTTGAGGTCGAGGTGGAAACCGCCTCGGCTGTGGATCATTCCCAGTGCGTAGATTGTGGGGCATGTATGGTGGCCTGCCCGCATAATGCGATTGGGAAAGATTTTCGGATAGACTTCGAGCGGTGCGATTCCTGCCTGGCCTGCGAAAAGGCATGTGAAGAGATTGGCGCCTTTAATTTACATAGGAAATCCCTCAAGATAAAGACAGACCAGATCATCTGGTCCGAAGGGCCTGGAATTCCTATACCGGGGATGTATGTACCGCAGACTTCAGAAGCTTTGCTCAGTGCCTCTATGGAAGCCCTTGCAACGGCCCTCGAAGGGAAGGTGGAAGCAACCCACTCTATCGGATTCGATTCAGCCACTTGCGTTCATTTCCATGCGGGCAAGACCGGTTGCACCAGATGTATCGACACATGCCCAAACAACGCAATATTCCCGGAGGAAAAATCTCTTTCCGTCGGTCATGAGTTTTGCTCCGGCTGTGGACAATGCGTATCGGCATGTCCCACCGGAGCTCTACATTCCCTCCCATGGAACCACAATGCCGTTGGCGCATCTCTGGCCCTTTTTGCTTCCGTCATCGGTGCTGAAGCGCCTTTGGCACTCATCTGCTCTGATTGTGAAAATGTTCCGCCGGTTCCTGCCGGACACGTACCCTATCCCTATCCGAAACTATCCACCCTCGACGCAAGTCACATTTTAGGCGCCCTGGCCGCCGGGGCGCCTGGCCTGGCCATCCTGCCGTGTCCGGATTGCGCTGCACCTTCAAAACCAGGTTTTGACCTTGCCTCCGAGATATTAAGTCGAATAGACGCGAAGGGTCTAGTCGCTTGGGGGATCGGGATAACAGGGCCTCATGTCTCGAAACCCGAGATGCTCAAAAAAATTGACTCTGTCCCATGGGGAAAAAAGAGGCCGGCTCTGGCCGCAATTTTGAAACCGCTTGTCGACGCTACCTCCGGCAAGCATCCTCCTCTTGCCGGCCCCTTCGGCGCCATAAGCGTGAACAGTCAACGCTGTAGCGGCTGCGGCGCGTGTTTGGACGCATGCCATACCGATGCGCTCAAGGCCGATGAGAAGAGCATGGCCCTGAAGACTCGTGAGATTTTGTGCGTGACTTGCGGGCTGTGCGAAGCGGTTTGTCCTGAGAGTGCTATTTCAGTTCAAGCCGGCCTCAGGTGGAACAGCGAGGTGTTTCAATATCGAACAGCGGCCCGGGTCCAAGGCATCGCCTGTGAGAACTGCGGCAAGGTTTTTGGCACTCGCCGGGCTGTGGAAACCGTTCTTGAACGCCTTGCCGACCGTATCAATCAGCAAACCAGGCAGCTTCTCATGCTGTGCCCGGACTGCCGCGTTGTCATGGCCCTGACAGAGGGAAAATTTTGACTGATCCGCACGCCGAATATTACAGCCTCTTGCGAGCCTGTTTTTTCAACCCACCTGACGGGAAACTCCTAAAGACGCTCAATGCGCATTCGCAAAATCCGCCGGCTTTCCCGAATCACCCCGACATTACAGATGGATGGCGTAAAATTGCCACATTTTTTAATGAACACTCCGGAGAAGAGGCCATGACGGCTTTGGCACAGGCCCATTACCTTCTTTTCGACAACCCTCTCGGTTCCAAGATGGAGCCATATGCCAGCCATTATCTGGAAGGAATTCGTCAAGGCATGCCGCTGGTAAACATGCGAGGATTCCTCATTCAATGGGGGCTTGTTCCCGAACGAGAACTATTCCGGGACTTTGAAGACCACGCGGTCTTCATGCTTGATTGTCTGGTCAAAATCGCCGAACTCGCTGACAGGGAGGGCCAACATTGGGAGGAAGCCATGGAACAGTTACTAGTCGAGCATGTTCTGCCCTGGATGCCTGTTTTTCTGAGCGATCTAGAGACGGCGGACGAAGCCTTAGAATGCGGCGGCTTCTATGCGGGTCTGGCCAGAATAGGGCGTGGTCTATTGGCGCTCGAAGCCCAGGTCCTCCAGCAATAAAACACGCATTCTTGATTTTTCGACCGCCTTCTCATGTCTACACGAATG
>Ga0255058_10000545_pt1 | contig 22132 bp, 19 predicted proteins | sample Cases_109_9_MG_FD_188637 | JGI IMG/M metagenome (GOLD analysis project Ga0255058, IMG submission 188637) | Seawater microbial communities from Amundsen Gulf, Northwest Territories, Canada - Cases_109_9 | ecosystem: Environmental > Aquatic > Marine > Gulf | place: Canada: Northwest Territories... | reverse complement strand
TCCGCAGGCGATTCGGCCCGCTCGAGCGTGGCTCAGACGGCCCGTACTCCAGGGACCCGGATCAGTACGGAGGGTTGCGGCTGGACTAACTTAGCTTGTGGTACCACTCTTGGGGGCAGGTCACTGACCTACTTCGGAATCTCTCTGCCTGCCAACGCCTATTACTCAACGGCATCGCAACTCATATCTAGGTCACGGCCAGGGGATCCGGTACTTCCTTATCTTGGCGAACCACGCTGGCGGAGAGAGCTGTCTGACTACAGGAATACCGCCACGCACGAGAACCTGATAGGCACTCAATACCAGATTCTGGTGGAGTATCACGGGAACGAGGAGTCGCGACGAATGATCTTCCCGCTTCCCGACGATCCCCGTGTTTCGGTAGGTCAACGCCGCTATGGACACAATCCTGATATAGTGAATTATTGCAGCACCACCTTCCGAAGAGTGATTTCAGTCTTTAATCAGGTGTACGGTCATCTAGCGGATCGTATCGTTGCACGAGGCCAGCTACCGCTGTGAGCCCCTACCAGACCAACTTCTACCTTGGGTCAGAATCTGGGTCTGTTTGGATGCGTTATTCTGACGTATTCCGGGGTTTGGGATACGTCAGAATACAGTAGGTAAGCCCTATTCCTACTGTATTTCACAGTATTTTGGCCTGTTTCGAGGCCGACTTCGGACCAGAAGGCTGGGGGGAGGTTCGTCTCCTTCGTGCGTATTTCGCGCCCCGCGGGTAACAGAACGGGTAACAGCTCCCCGTAAGTCGTTGTAACGACTGACCCCGCTCCGGTTATGGGGACCGGCACGGTCAGGAAGTTGCCTCGCTTTGCTCGCACGGCGGCGGGCGGGAAGTTAGCCGCTCTTGCACTTCCACCTTGTAGTGATCTCATGTAGATAGGTACATAATGAAGAGGGCTTCCCCCTCCCGCTTCTGAGGTGGTGTCGTGTCCGCTGCAAGTAGTTCCCGGCCCGCCCAGTTTCGGGCACACTCATCCCGGAGGTTCCCCCATGCGTAGCTCCGTTGGCCTTTCAGCCCTGATCATCACCGTCCTCCTCGCGGCGTGTCAGGCTCCGGCGCCGGAGGTGGGTCCGCTGTCCGAGGAGGACGTGGAGGCGATCACGGCGAGCACAGAGGTCTTCGCCGAAACCATAGTGGCCGGTGACTGGGCGGCCCTTGCGGCGATGTACACGGAAGACGCGGTCTTCATGTCCCCGAACGTGCCGGTGGTGGAGGGCCGAGTGGCTATTCAGGCGTTCTTGGAGCCGTTTCCGCGCTTCACGCAGGCCGAACTCACCATCGTCCAGATAGACGGTCGTGGCGATCTGGCTTTTGTGCGTGGTCAATACGACGAGACCTACATAGTCGAAGGCACGCCGGAGCCGATCCACGAGATCGGCAAGTACGTCGAGATTTGGCGGAAACAGCCGGACGGCCAGTGGCTCATCGCGGTCGAAATCTGGAACTCGGACTTGCCGCTTCCTGAGTGAGTCGCGGAAGCCGGGACGTAGACCGAGCCTGCGGCGGCACTCCGGGCGCTTCGCTTCTGAATGCCTCACCGGGGTGTTACCCAAACTGTTACCCGCCTATACGGACTTACAGGGACTTAGACGGACTCACACGGACAACGGGGTCTCGGTAGCTCCGACTCACACGGACACTTACGGACTTACAGGGACATAGACGGACAACTCCAACCGGTCTTGAAAACCGGCGCCCTCACGGGCTTCAGGGTTCGAATCCCTGCCCCTCCGCTTTACCTACCAACGACTTACGACGTTGCGGTCTACGCAGTGCGGATCGCCTAAGAGCAACTGCACCCCAAAATGCACCCTGAGCATAACCGCCGGTGCCCCCCAGGGGTGGCACCCCACCTGGCAATCCCCCCCCGGCCCGTACCCTCCCGGTATGGATGACACGGCGGCCCGGAGGAATGCGAATAGCAGGTCTACGTCACTGTGCCTCAAAGTGCACGCTGACTATCGGTACTTAGAGGGACTCAGAGGGAAACCTCAGATGGGTCTCTAAAACAGCGCCATCACGGGCTTCAGGGTGCCATCGCAGCTTTGCTCCCGGAGTGCTGGTTGATTTCCGGCCGTTTGCCTGAGACCTGATCACCTGTGTGACTGCCTCGGGATCGCGGGGCGTGTTCCTTGCACCGATTAAGTAGCAAGCGGCGTTCAGGATCTGTCGCGAAGGGGGAATGGGGACTCGCGGGCCTCCGATTCTCCTGTCTTGCTCAGGCATTGGCGCATAGGACCGGACAGAGGCACGATCTGGAACCGAAATCTGAGCGGGCGGTTGCGCCCATTTCACTCGGGACGGTAGGGACGACCTGTCTCACCGTGGAGGTGACGTGGATACTGTCTACGCGGCTCAATTGAGGACGTTGGAGCGGATCACCCAGTACCTGCCTAAGGATCCGAAAACCCGCGTGACGATGCTGGAAATTCTCGGCAAGACCAGGAATGAGAATCTGTTCTCTCGGCTCTTGCGCTACTTCCTGGAAACGACACCAACCTCGATCGGAACATCTCCCCTAGAGGTCCTGTTCGAACTTGCGGATATCCCGACTGCGGAGTTGGACTTGTCTGACGTCGAAGTGGTCGTTGAACACACGTTTCCAGCCAACCAAACCCGCATCGATCTTCTTGTCGTGGCTGCTGATAGTGTAGTCGTAGGTATCGAGAACAAGGTCGACGCTGCCGAACGCGACGACCAGACGGTCGATTATTGGGATGGAATGAGGGCCGAGTTCAATGATCAGCAGTGCTTCGGGGTCTTGTTGAGTCCTGACGGGCGTACCGCAAGCTCTCCGCGCTTCGCGTCCATCGCCTACGCTGATCTCGTCGCCGGCTTTCGGAGCATGGATGTCAGGTGGCTGGCTGATGTGCAGCACGCCGTTTTCTGGGAGGATTTCCTCGAGCACATGGAGCGACACGTGGCCTCTGGTAACTCGATCCCCGATAGAACACCGCTAGTCGACCTATACATCGAGCACAGGTCGATGCTAGAGGACCTGAACAATGCCTACGAGGCGTACCGTCGTCGTCTCGTGGAGCATATCGTTGAGAATGCTCGCGAAGTCCTTTCTGAGAACGACGACGAGCACGTGTGGGAGTTTAATGCTCCCCGAGCACTGGAATGGCAACAGATCTACCGGAAGCACTGGAAGACAGCTATTCCACGACTGGACGTCCACTTCGAGTACTGGAATATAGGGCGGCCGCTGGCGAAACCCATGCAGTTCATGGTCGACGTTGAGCGGGACAGAGACAAAGTCGATCAGTTCCTCGACGCCTTCCAAAGGCGCATGGCACGATTCGAGGCTGAGTATGTCGAAAAGGGCATAGTCTTCAGACCGTCGAACCGCAAGCATGCGCTGGCTTTTAAGGAGTATCCGCCGGCCTCATCGATCGAGGCACTGGTGGAGACGTGTCGTTTGGCAGCTGCTGAGTTCCAATTCCTGACGGCCATCATCGAGGACACGTTCGATGAACTGCAGGAGGGAACGGACTGACAGCGCTTCTAGGCCGGCTTCTACTGTCACACCCCCTCGCTATCCTCCTCTTCCGGCCGACTGCCCGGTCGCGAGAGGAGGCTTGCCCTTGTCACACATTCCGTTCGCTATTTGGACGCGCGGGAACCGCGCCCTGGACCTGGTCCGGTTCGCCGAGTCCCAAGCCTTCCTCGACTCGCTCGAAGTACCGTGCAACGTCGCTGTAGGCAGGATGGTATGTCGCGTATCTCATGGTCTGCGAGATGTTGGCGTGACCGAGCTGTTGCTGCAGGAGGTGGAGCGGCATCCCGGATCTGGCGAGGTGTACTGCCGCCGTGTGCCGGTGGTCATGGATCGTGTAGTCCTTTAGTCCCGCGATCGAGCAAGCCCTGGCATGTTCTTTTTGGGTTGTGCGCCGCGGAACACAGAACAGTCGGTCGGATCCCGCAAGTGAGCTCGCCTCGATGTGATCCTGTAAGGCAGCGGCCACCCAGTTGGGAACGAACACAGGACGCACTCCGGTAGGCGTCTTCGCGTCACGAACCAATACTCGAGTGCCGTCTGGTCCGAACCGAAGGTCATTCACAGTCAAGTTCTCAGCCTCTCCCAGACGCATCCCCGTCCCCAGGAGCAGCTGAAACAGCGGCCGGAACCCCTTTCGCAGGGACGCCATATAGAGCCGGATTTGATCAGCTTCGAGGTAGCTTATCCGGGCCTTTGAGGGGAATCTCTTGATGGTGGGTCGCTCAACGATCCATCCCTTTCGAATCGCATGGGTCGCTAGGATACTCACGGCGCCGAGATCGTTGTTGACCGTTTCCCTGGACGCACCTTGGGACAGGCGAGCGGCCTTGAAGCTCTGGACCGTCTCAGACCTCAGCGAGTCTCTAACACTAGCATCGGCACCCACGAACGCCACGAAGTGGTCCAGCCCTTCGCTGTACCGTTTCAGGGTACTGTCCTGTACGTCAGGAGCCTTTGCACGCAACCCGTCGGACACAGCTAAGCCAACAGTTGTGTCTTTCCGCCGGAGTTGATGAGAGAGCTTGTGGATGCGGCCACTCTCGAACGCTTCCGCGAGTGATTGTATTTGCACCTGGCCCTCTGCAAATGCACGCACCAACTCCAGGCGTCCCTGTCCGTGCAGGGAGAGCAGCATCTGCTCGAGCGCCCTTGCACGATCAGCGTTTCGCGTCTGGAGGCTCTTGAAGATTTTGCCGATTCCAGGGAAGTGACGCTTGACGTAATAGATGTTGCCTCGTTTAGCGGCCATTCGCGCTCCTTACGGCTGTTCCAACCTCCTTTGAATGAACTCTCGGACGTCCACAGGACGCCATCTCACGCTTCGGTTTGCCAACCGGACACGGCGGACCGGGAGCCCATAGACTGACTTGGTTGGGACCTTTAGCCACGCACCGACTTCAGCAGCGGTGAGCAGCGGCTCAAGGTCGAGACCATCTCCAACCAGGTCAGGTCTCGTCGACGCCGGGGGCTTCATCAATCGCCTCCCGGAGCCGTGCAGCGTTGTTGGCTAGGAGTTCGGCGCGGCGTTCTAGTGCCGCCGCAAGAGACAAAACTGCCTTCCGACTGGGGGGACGGCGGTTTAAGTACAGGTCGAAGGTGATCCGACTGTATCCAGCCTGACGGGCGATATCGCCAACTGTCGGTGTTGCTCTTCGGAGAGCTCCCCGAAAGAGGCTTGTTATGCGTCCTTGCATTAATACAATATAGCATAATAGTGATCCACGTCAACAGCACGCGCCACCGTGAGAGTGTCGACCGCCCTCAGCAGGTGTAACTCCGCCCGGGCCACAGTCAGAATCAGACGGTTCCTGACTTGGCTGTTGGTCTGGTTGCTCGACCCGCGGGGCCGGTTCTGGACCAGGCGGTGGCATCCACTCACTGCAATCGGGACATCTAATCTGCTCACACCCCAGATCCACCCGATATGCTCGGGTGCCCGGTAAGGCGCTGTCTGTGGTAGCGCCCAGCATGCCGCAGTTGTAGCCGAAGTCCCAATCGTGTTGGTCCCAGGACCAGCCGAAGCGGTACTGGGTCGGCAGCCAATCTTGGACGTACTCCATGGGAAGGTCCTCGATATGGCAGTGCTGCAGCACGCCAAGAAACTCCCCATACGGCATCTCGATGATCGTCTCGCGCCGCTCGACACCCACCTCAATCCATGCGCGGATCTTGATCGAATCGTTGATTAGATCCTCGATCTTTCGCTTCAACTCAGTCTTGCTGTCCATCGATGCCTCTCTCTCTTTCGCAGTGCTTCCGTTTCAACCTGACCGTGTCCCAACCAACCCTTTAGGGTTTGGGTTGGGGACACGCTGGTTCAGGCACCCGTGTCCGGTGGTGTGTCCAAAGTGTGTCCGTGGCATGTTCACGCCTGCTCACCTCCGTCCGGCGTGGCATAAAGAGACCACGCACTGTCAGTCCCTCGGTTCTCAACGACGCTATCGAGGAGCTCCTGTGCGGCCTCGTCTATACTCTGAGCCCTCCCCGTCAGGCCCTTTCGTAACTCTCGCTTGGAGCAGCCGGGATGCTGCCGAACGAAATCGAGGACACGCTCCACCAAGGGACGATCCGGCCGCACGAGCGAGTATGCCCAGGTCTCACCCTTTTCCAGCTGCACGACGCAGTCCTCGATGTGCCACCGTCCTTGAGCGCGAATCCTCCTTTCGGTGTCGCTGTTCTTCACGTCCGCCACCGTGAGGATCACGTCCACGCCAGCCATGATCGCTGTACTGTCGCGGGGTTCGCCGTCGCTCTTACGACCGTGATGGAGAACGAGGATTGCGCATGACAATTCCTGCGCGAGCTGTGAGAGAGACAGCATGGGCTTTGTCCAATCCGACGAGCGGAACGGATCTAGTTCAAGTGGTTCAACGAAGCTGGCCAGAGTGTCGATCACAACGAGCAGAGGCCGTACCCTCTGGATCGCCGATTCAAGTTCCAGAAGGCGGCCTTTGGACCAAGGTCGGAGCACAAAAAGTTGATTCCCATCCGCACCAAACGAGCTGAGATTACGAGCCAGGTCGTCGAGATGTCCTTCCGCCGCTACGTACAGAGCAGGGCCCGCGAGCGTAGCCTCTTCCAGGAAACGGTCTCCGTTGCTCACAGCCGCACCCGCCGCAGCAGCGAGAGTTGACTTGCCAGACTTTTCCCTCGCCACAAGCAGCGTCACTCGCTCCTCCCAGGCCAGGCGTGGGACAGTGACTTCCGGACCTGCGGCGGCTGTGGTCTTGACGTCTGACAGTTCACAGAGTGTGAACAGCTGCAGCGGTTGTCCGGCTGCTCGAGCTCCGGGGCGATCCTTGTCCTCCGTCCAGGACTCGATTTACTGCCTCAAGCACTTCAGGGGGATACTGGTCTATCAGAGGCCTCGTCCTCGAGGTATCTGGGACATGTGTCGAGGCCTCTTGGTGACCGCTCATCGCTCAGTCGAGAAGTCATCGCCATGACCGTGGCCGGGCTCGCCGGGATTCGACCGAGGCAAGCATTCGTCCTCGGAACTCCCGTCAATACGCAACGCACTGAGTGCGATCCTGCGAATCGCCTCTCCCGCAAACTGGCTGAGGGTTTGGCCGGCAGATTCAGCAGCTGCTCTAGCGAGACTGCGCGTGGACACGTCCACACGTGCCGTGATCGTATGAGGCTTGGTGATGGGCATTCATCGCTCCTGCTTCAGGTCTACGCACACAATGGTAACGCGGCGCCCAGCAGCAGTTCAGAATGTGTAAGAGGTTATTTTGAAGTGGCGTGGATGGTCGGAAGGTTCACTCGTCTGGTTGCCATGGCCTCTCAGGTAGATCCCACGACTCGCGAGCCGTGCTGTATCGCTCGTTCAGCGTGCTCAGCGCGGAGGGTGATTCATCGAGACCCATCTCGACCAACATCTGTGCGACTTCTGTCGGCCTGAGTCCACCGTATCGGAGCCGCCACGTCTCATATGCCCTGCGCACGTCAATCAACCCACGACGGGGAGCAGGCTCAGTGTACCAACCCTCTCTTCGATGTAACGCTTCCAGGCCAAGAGCCTCATCGACGAGAGCTGTCACCTCGCTCTTGGTCGAGCCAGGCAGAAAGGCGACTATCAGCCACCCAGGATAGACGGCTCCCTTCTGGAGGGTTTCATAGCGGTCCACAGGTAGCACTGTGACGAAACCGGGCGCTGAGATACCGGCATCCGCTGGTAACCCGTCGATGTCATACAGAATGCAGTAAGCGAGGAAACGACTCAGAGGGTGCTGAAGGGCCACGGCATGGGGATTCTCGATGTCGGTGAAACTTGGGACAAGAGGCGGAAAGGTTTTTAGCGGGACGAACTCCTGGATCAGCCTGCCGAGATCGGCCTGAAACTCCAGTGCTTTGAGGCCGCGCTTCGGCACGGGGAGTTCTCGGACTCTCGGCGGCAGGGGGAATCCGGGGCCGAGTTGATCTACACCTGGCCAGTCGCCCTCGAAGTCGTCGAGCCACTTCTCACGCAGTTCGGCAATGCGACGCCGGAAGTCCTCCTGGTGTCGCAAGCGGATACTGAACTCTATGAGAGCTCGGTGGCTTCTCGATTCCGATCCTGGCATCTTTGATCGCGGTCCTACGTGGGAGGTCCCACCGGCTGATCACGACTAACAGTCTGAGCGTCACAGTCCAGGCCAGGGGTAGCGGGAATAGTACTACGAGTGGTCCACGCAGGCTCTCAGCTTCCGGTCCCTCTGTGGAGCCGCAGGAGTGTAACTTCTTTGCTCACCTAGCAGTAACGGCCATCAACGGGTTCGATGGCCACCGGAAAAACCGCCATTGCGGAGACTGTTCGCTCTCTCGAACACTGGCTCCAACACTCGCCAGGCGAGCTCGACATCGCCTTGCGCAATCGCACGCAGCACGGTCCGCTTAGCGGCTGCCACGATATCGACGTGCCAGGGCGTGCTCTGCCTCGCCTCCTCCATTGCCTCCTGCCAGCTCGGATGCTTCTCCCAGTTTCGGATGGTTCGCTCGGTCACTCCGACGATGGTCGCCGTCTCACACTGGGTAAGGCCAAGGTCGCGCATCGCGGCTGCCTTGACTCGGGCATCCCAATGGACGGGCAGGTAGCTCAATGGATCCCCCCAGGGTGCGTTCTAGGGTACAGCATCAGCTAAGTGATTCTACCCTAACGTCCGGCGCCGGTTCTCAAAACCGGCGCCACCCCCCGGGAGGTACACCCCACCTGGCAATCACCCCCCGGCCCCTCGCCACAGAGGAGTCCTCAATCCCCTGATAATCAGCACCTTCGGTCAGGCCGCTCCGGGAGCTTTCTGGGGTACAGGCCTCCGTAACCGTAGCACCTGCATTATTGCGTCGGTTGACACAACCAGCCTGGGTCGCAGTCTGGATGCTCAGCGCATGGACTGCAGGATCCGTGACTATGTACTTGTCACATCGTCGGCGTCGTACTGGTCGCACCAGTGGTGCCATAGTTGCGACCAGCCCTGTTCGGACTTCGGCTTTCGGCGGCCCTTGTAAACAACGTCCGCCTGAGCAGGCCTCAGGTATGTCAGGAGGTGCAGCACGTCGAACTGTTGCTCCATCACTGCCGGTTCCAGAACGGTCGTGTAGAACCCCGGTGCGTTGACGCGCAGCCATTCGCAGTGCGTGAAGAACTGCTCAGTCGTCCGCAAGGCGGAAGCGTAGTCTTGCGGCTCATTCTCGTGCATATGCCCGCCCAGCAGACCAGCACAACCGCCCTGCGCCATACAGCTTCCAAACGACTCTAGTACAGGCGAGCGAGCGTTGGTTGGCGGATCGGGGAGTGCGGCCTTCCAGTCCTCGGATGCGGGACCAGTCCTCGAAGTGTGCGCACGAAACGCTTTCGTCACGAGCGCGGTCAGCTTGGCGATAGCCTCTCGCGCCGCTGCGTGCTTTTCGGAGAAGTCTTTGGTCAGTTCATAACTACCGGGAAGATCCAGCTTCCGACATTCTCTGAGATCTTCGGAAACAACGTAGAAGGCCCGGAAGGAAGCACCGACAAGACATACCGTCGCGACCACCCACCAGACCTCCGTAAGAGACTTTCCGGGGGCAATGGCGGGAAGCCACCCCCAGTCCACAGCCTGCTGGATCGACGCCCCGACTACAGACACGGCACCAAGCCAAAACGTCCATGCCCATCTTCCGAGCGCGTGCAGGTAGGACTTAACGGTATCCATATACGGGAAGCTATAGCCTCGAGTTGACTGGTTCCAGAAGCGCCCTCACGGGCTTCAGGGTTCGAATCCCTGCCCCTCCGCTTTTATTCCCAACGACTTACGAAGCTACGGGCTGCGCAATGCAGATCGCTTAAGAGTAACTGTACCCCAAAATGCACCCTGAGCATAACCGGCACCGGCCCCCCGGGGGGGCACCCCACTTGGCAATCACTCCCCGGCCCTTCCTCGATTATGGGTTCCCTACGCTCTGAATAAAGAGGAATGTTCGTGTGACCACGTGTCTGTAGCCTCGGATTGGAAATCCGAGGCGCGCCAGTGCTGAAGCATAGTCAGCCTCCGGCGTAGGCAGCGCACGAACACAGAATCTCTCAGAACGACCACCCGAACGACGTATTGAAGCTGAAGTCGTTCTTATTAGCGTCAGCCAACGTCGGCGAGGTGTCGTAGGCCTCGGTCACACCGACGTTGATGTACACGTGCTTGAGTACTTCACGCTTGGCAGTGGCGGTGAAGTTGACGCGCCATCTCCCCCAATCGCTGAGGATCGGGATTACGCTGAGCCGACTGCTTACATCAGTGTCGAGCGCCCCCCACGTGAAGTACTCGAGGTCGGCGGCGATGATCAGAGGGATCGTGTTGTCCGATGATTCACCGGTGAACCGCTCGCGGGAGTAGCCCGGCGCGAGCATCAACGCGAGATCGAGTTTGTTCGTTTGCACCAGGAAGCGCCCCAGTCCTGCGGAGACGGTGCCGCGATAGTCCAGACTGAGCTGTGAATTCTGCTCTCCTACCAGGGAAAGCAGCCAGAACCACCTGTGCTTCAGCTGCCTCATATGAGACAGGCCGGCGTGCAATCGCGTGATGTCCTCGGTGCTGTCCTGGCGGCTGAACGTGGAGTTGTAGCTCAGCTTCGTGAGCGCAAAGCCTCTCCGGAGCTTGCTGAGGCCGGGCGCCTGGTGCGCGGAATCTGCAGTTCCCCGGTGCGCATAGTGCACGTTCCCGCTCAGGTTGAAATCGGTCTTCGCGTTCTGCTGTGTGAAGTCGAAACCGAGATTGACGCTCCCGTCGAGGGCCTCCCAGAAACTGGGCTTGATACGCTGAAGCGATACCACCCGTTGCGTCGCCACGGTCAAGCTCTCGCGCTCGGTCTTGATCACCACCGAGTCCTGAGTGCCGGGGGTGAGCGAACCGAAGTACAACCGCCCGTCGTCCAGCTGTACGTCGAATGTCTTGTCCGTCTTGACGCTCACGACCTTGGGCCACTCGACGTACACGGTACTCATGGCGTCCGTCTTGAACTTGAGCAGACCGCGCCGCAGCTCCTTGATCTCGCCCAACATCCGGCCGCCGTTACGGATCGTGACCGAGTCGGTCTTCTGCGCGATGGCGGACCCGGGCACGAGCGCCACGAGAAGCGAGGCGACTATCGGCGCCAGCAGGAGTCGGCGTTTCACGGTCCGTCGGCCTTCGCGGCGGGCGTTGAACGCCAGCGGCGGTTGCCGCGTCTAGTCAGGTGGCGCGTCTCCAAGAACGGAACTTCCGGTAATCGTCACAGGGGGTCAGGTCTCTGGCGCGAAGTACGGCCGCTGCCTTCGTTCCCCGGATGGAGCATTCCACCTGCATTTCATCCGGCGCCAGATCCTCGCTGTTGGGGCGCACGTCCTCAGTAACACCCCTCATCGTCCTCGGCGTCCTTGCACGCCGGGATGACGCTCTGCAAGATGAAGTCGCTATTGAGATTATCTTCCTTGTAGGTCTGCGCGCCCTCGCGCGTGGCTTCTACATGCACCCACGGGTTTTCGGGCCCAATCCCCATTCGTTGAGTGATCTTATCTTTGGTGACATTGAACACCATGAAATCCTCCGCCAGAACGAGCGGCCCGTCATAGTACTTACGAATGCCGTCAATCGATGGCAGGGTCGTATTGGCATTGCTGAGAATATGGGTAGCAACCGCCAACCTGGGCTTTGTCAATTCGAAGAGTTTCCCAAGTGCAACCGGCAACGTATGCGAACTTGCGATCATCGAGTTAGCGCGTTCTATCGTGACCCCCATCGTCTCTGCGAAGACTCCTGGATCCGGCCCGACCTCATGCGTGACGATGTCGCAGTCTTGGGAGTTCTCGTAGTAGAACCTTGTGGGTCGTGTATCGCTTGCTATGACTACACAGAGGCCGTTCCAATCGACTCTGTAGCCAACCCCGCCATCAATGCTGTGGGCCACCGGAAAGTGCGTGATCACAACGCCGTTGTCTTCATAGGCGATGCCCGGATTGAGCGTGTAGTCAAACTCGTGCACGTTGATCTTGTAGCCATCGGATTCCGGGACGGCGATTCCGTCAAAGCTCGTCACATGCCAGTTGGTGAACCGCTTCAGGCCATCGACCATGTACTCGGTACCCAGTTCCGGCGTGTCGCCTGACGGTCCGTAAATGTTCATGGGTGTCCAACGGTCGGCGCTCGGGCCGAAAGCATACAGGTGCGGCAGGGAGCCAAGATGGTCCATGTGATGGTGAGTGATGAATAGGTTGGTCATTCTCGAGTAGGGAACCTGCATCGTCATGTAGTTGGCTTCGGCCCCCTCGCCCAGATCGAACATGAACGCGTCGCCGTTGCCCAGCTCGACGTAGATGCTCTGATCAGCCTGACCCGCTCGAACGTATCCGTAACCGGATCCGAAAATGGTGACCCGCATCTCATCCTCGGCAACCGGCTCACCAGGATACATGAAAGCATTGCTGCCGGATGGCACGAAACTGCTCGCCTCCTGCGCCCCGGCGAGGCGGGCGCTCGATGCACCGCTCACGACAAGCCCTGCAAGCGCCATGAGTGACACGCCGACGGTCATGCGAATGTTCATGAGACTGCCTCCGATCGCCTGAATGCTCGAGGCGCTGCTAAGACTCCGAACCAAGCGAGAGCCCACGATTTATAGCCCATAAAAACATTAGGAGTTGCTCGGCGTCGCTGCTAGGGCTTGGAAACAAGCTGCAGGTTGAGACCCGCAAACAGCTGGAACGCCGGATAACCCTCGCCGTCGTGCAGGATCGTGAACTGCGGCTCGAGCCACATGTTGAAGACACTGCGGCCGACCTTGATGACCTTACCAGCTCCGAATCCCACCGGGATGTAGTAGGTACTGGTCTCAAAATCGAAGGTCATCGCGCCGGAGCTCCGCAGGTAGGCCCCCTTGCCCATCTGCAGGAATAGGAGCGGCTGGACGACGGCGAGATTGGTGTCGTCGTCACCGCTCACATCGGTCTGCCAGGTCACCAGGCCTCCCCATTGCACAGCGGGTGCCGAAAGGTTGAAGTAGACGCCGGCCGCACCGACCTGCCACGCGTCGACGCCGAGGGCCTCGTCGGTATGGGTCGGCGCTACGACCAGTGGCCCCACACCGTACTGCTGCGGGGCGCTGGGGCCGGTCATCAGATACGCAAGGAAGGCGTTGAAATCGCCGAGGCCGGAGACGGCGTCGGTAGCTCCGGCCGGGGGCTGGCCGCTATTCGCGGTTGCCAGCGTCGAAAGCGGCAGCGAGGCTCGCAGCAGCAGCTTGCCGAAGGGCTTGACGAACCGCAGAAAGGCGGTGTTCGAGGCCTGGTCGGGTAAGTCGTAGAGTCTCGGAGCGTAGTAGTTGTTGAGTTGGAACGAGGTCATGTTGGCGAGCGGATTGTTGGCCGCGGCGCCGGCTTCGGCATGGTCGTCCGCGGTATTCTGGGCCTCCAGGGGCGATACCCAACCCACGACCGCTGCGGCAATCGCGAAGCCGACGCCGCTTCTTAGGACCTTGGTCATCTCGGACTCCCGTCGACAGGGTTGCTTGGCCGGTTTCCCACCCGTGACTTACCGCGACCTTTCATAGGGACAATCGCATACGGAGCACACTGACCACCCACAGGGGGAAATGTGACCCGATGGCCGGCTCAGTCATGAATCAGCTTCCTGGCGGGAAATCCTTGAGCATCTTGTCCATCGCGCTCTGGATGTTCTTCGCCCTGTCCTCCGGGCTCGCGCCGGGATCAAGCGTGTCGGAGGCTGTTCCCTTCCACACCAGGTTCTTCGTACCTTCGTCGAACATGGCGAGGATGACGGTCCCCTGCGTGTACGTCTGCTCGGTGGTGGTCGACATGCCCATCCCGGCGCCACCCCAACCGTACCGGTATCCGCCGCCAAACCCCGAGCTGACGGTGTTGTACGACGTCTGCTCTGCCGTAGTGACCTGGTAGCTGACTGCCAGATTCCCGCCCGAGTTCACCTTGCTCAGCCCCTTCGCCGCCAGCGCCGCGTCAACCGCACTCTTGATACGCGTATTGGTGAGATCGTCCGTTGACGTGCCTCCACTGCTCGTCCAGCTGTAGGTGCCGTAGGAGCCGAAGTTCGCTGCCGGATCGTAGTCCGTGGACGTGGAGATCCCACTGCACGCCGTGAGAAAGAGCGTCAGTGAGAGCGCTACCACCGCCGTCCGTGCCGTCTGTTTCGTTTCACTCATCTTGTTCTTGCCTTGCTTAAGTGATGAAGCACCGGCGGGCGCCCCTCTCGGAGCGCCCTTGCTGACCAGTCTCCTGATCGCCTTGATTCCATCGGCATCCGCCGAAAGCAGGTTCGTGAGGTCCAGGTAAAGCGTGCCTTCCGCCGACTGGCACTCGCGTTCCAGATCGGCGACTGAGCCCTCCGCGAGCCGACCATCCACCTGAATGATGGTGGCCGAGTCGCTAGTCGTTTTCGTGATTCGAACTCGCATACGAGGACTTTGGTTAGGCAGAAGGTGTGCCACGGTCTTCACGTGTCGGTGCACGTGCCCGTAAGAGAAACCTCCCAACAGACATGCGGCATGTCGCGCGAATGCCCGGGAACCTGTCGCACGGCCATAAGGTGTGATATGTTGCCCCCGTAGTACGATATCTCGCGTCTTTCGCACCCTGGGAGCCGTGTTCGCAGCGCGCCGAGAGTCGGTCTTAACGTTGCGATCGAGATCCGCTTGAGCTGGAGACTCTGATGGACGAAGCAGGGACCGAACGTGCCGGGATTCTCGATACCCTCCCCGATGCCATTCTGCTGGTTCGGAAGGACGGCACGATCGCGTACGCCAACAGCACCGCCGAGAGCCTATTCGGCTACAGCGTCGAAGAGCTTCTGCGGCTGGATCTGGAGATGCTGATCCCGGACCGGTTGCGAGCCGCGCATGCGTCGCATCGGGCAGACTATTTCACGGAGCCGACCACGCGATCAATGGGACTCGGTCTTGACCTGTATGCCCTCCGAAAGGACGGCAGCGAGTTCCCCGTGGACATCAGCCTGAGCTACTCCGGTGAAATAGAGGATCATGCGGCCGTGGCCGCCATCAGAGACATCACTGCGCGGAGGAAGGTAGAGGAAGAGTTACATGAAGCACGGAAGACGCTGGAGAAAGCGTACGCGGAAATCTCGCAGCTGAAAGACAGGCTCCAGGCAGAAGCCGCCTACCTGAGGGAGGAGATCGAGACCGACCACCTCTTGCGGGAGATCGTGGGAAGCAGCACCGGTCTCAAGGGCGTGTTCCAGCTCGTGGATCAGGTGGCTCCCACCGACGTCACGGTTCTGCTCCTGGGGGAGACAGGAACGGGAAAGGAGCTCATCGCGCGTGCGATTCATGACAGCAGTCCGCGGCGCGAACACCCTCTCATCAAGGTGAATTGTGCCGCCCTTCCTGACACACTGATCGAGAGCGAGCTGTTTGGACACGAGAGGGGCTCTTTCACCGGTGCGGCTGGCCAGAGGAAGGGCCGGTTCGAATTGGCGGATGGAGGAACGATCTTCCTGGATGAAATCGGCGACCTGCCCCCGGGACTCCAGGCCAAGCTGCTGCGTGTACTGCAGTCTGGAGAGTTCGAGCGCCTCGGATCCGAGAAGACTATGAAGGCGGACGTCAGGGTCATCAGCGCGACCAATCGCAACCTGGAGGCGGCCGCCGCAGACGGATCCTTCCGACCTGATCTCTACTACCGGCTGAAGGTCTTCCCCATAGAGGTCCCGCCGCTTCGAGACAGGAGGGAGGACATTCCCCTCCTCGTGTGGCACTTCATAACCACGAGACAGGCGACCCTGGGGAGGAGAATCGAGACCATCCCTCGGCACGCGATGGAGCGGCTGGTCGCCTACGATTGGCCGGGCAACGTACGTGAGCTGGAGCACGTCATTGAGCGCGCGCTCATACTCTCTCCGGGTTCGACCCTGATGGTGGAGGAACTCGTGAGCGTACCTGGCGCCGCTGCGCCTCTCCGCGCAGGCAGCTCGCAGCAAATGGTGGACGCAGAGCGCGCTCACATTCTCCGTGTCCTGAGAGATTGCGGGTGGAAGGTCAAAGGGAGCGGAAACGCAGCTGAAAGACTCGGCCTGAACCCCAGCACGCTCCGCTCCCGGATGAAGAAGCTCGGAATCGAGAGGCCGACGAGAGGCTAGCCGAGGGGAGGACTCGGAGGCAACTGCGCGACGTTCACTCGGCTACGCGCGGCGCACCGCTTCGCTGACGCCGGCGAATTTGCCCGTACTTTGCCCGAAAGCAGAGTAAGGGAGAGAAACCTGAGAAGCCCGAGAGGAAGAAACGGGACAGAAAGCCCCGATTTCACTGACTATGGAGAAACCTGAGTACTGTAGAGAAATGTGACCCTGTATTCCTAATCCGAAGGTCGCGCGTTCGAGTCGCGCCGGGGTCATTTCTCTAAACCATACTGGTCGCGCCGGTTACGAGAGTGGCCGACGCGCCTTCTTCATCTGTGAATCCCCGGGTGGGACAGTTTCTGGGACAGATTGGGTTGGAGCGCATAGCGAGTGGCTGAGCCACCCTACCAACTACTGAAGACTCGAAAACGCAGAATCAGGTCATTTATCGAGCCCTCGCTGAGAACTCGTCCCTCCTTCTGCCACGTCGCGTCCAGGCGGACCCTGAGCTCGGGCCGGTAGCTGCGCTCGACACTCGCCGTCAAGCGGACTTCCTCCTGAAACTGTCCCGGATCACCCGCCAGCGTATAGAAGATCTCTATGCTACCCAAAGCCCTCCAGTATCGAGTTTCGCTCTCCCTGCCCCAGTCTATGCTGGGTCGCAACCGGTAACGGACCCGGAGCGAGCTGGACGAGTTCCAGGTACGCAGATTCAAGTCGAACCGTTCTTCCAGGCGTACCAGGTGCTCGAACGAAACGGTGCCCCGGGGCCAGGAAGACCTCACGCCCTGCCACGGACGAATCTCCCAGCGATCGGCGATCACATCGTTCAGGGTGAAGAAGTTGCCGATGCCACCGGAGAGCTGAACGCGGTCGAACTGATACCGGACACTCGGACGCACTACGAACCGCCACCAACCTTGTGAACCGAATTCGGTCCGTGCGCTCACGTCACCGAATACATCGACCCTGGGGCCGACTTGCCACGAGGGGTTGTAGTCGACCCAGAGCTGGGGACTGACCTCGTCTTCAGCCTGGAACTGGGCTGCGGCAGGACCCGGAGACCACGCGACGAGCGCAGCCGCGACGAAGGCTACTCCGAGGCGAGGGGCGCCCACATACACTCCATGTCAGTCTCCTTATGAGGCTTGACACCCGGCCGGGTTATGTACTTCTTGGCGATCCGTGAACTGTTCATCCGCTGACATACCGTTCTGGTGCTCGTCGGCGTCTGTAGCGCCACCAATCTAATAGGACCTGGATCCATGAGAACATCCATCCGAGGGGCGCTGCTCGCACTCTTTCTGGGCGTGGGTACCGTACAGCCGGCGCAGAGCCAGGTTCTTATCGGCCTGCTGTTCGGGGACAAGGTCAGTTCCGATAGGTTCCACCTGGAGTTCAACGTCGGCGGCAACTTCGCCGACCTGTCGGGAATCGAGGGTACCAATCTCAAGCCCGGTTTCACGCTGGGACTCGGCGGAGAGTGGCGGTTCGCAGGCGACTTCATGCTCCAACCCGAACTGGTGCCCTTCTACTTCACAGGTGCAAAGAACCTGCCCACCGACGCATTCGACGTCCCGCCAGGTCTCGACTCGCTGGTGTCGGACGTGTCAGCGGATCGAAGAACAGGGTACTTCGCGATCCCCGTGCTCGTGAAGTACGGTGCGCTGGGAAGACAGCTGCACATCGGCGCTGGACCTCAGATCGGATTCCTGACGTCCGGCACGGACAGGATCCAGGGCACGATCAACCGAGACATCACGATCGAGGAAGACATCGAAGATGAGTTGAACTCGACGGACGCCGGTATCGTGTTCAACCTGTCTTACAAGCTCCAGCCGTCCTTCGGAACTGGAATCAACGTCCGCTACTATCTGGGTCTCACCGACACGATCAAGGACAACCCCGGGGATGCCGTCTACAACCGGGTCCTGAGCGTCTTTGTGTCTCTGGCGATCGGCGAGGATCCGTCCGAAAAGGAAGACGATTCATGACGCAGCGAGGAGTTGGAACAGTGAAGAGCTTGCTTGGTATCGGGGTTTCCCTGCTAGTAGTGGTCGCGTGCTCACCGTCCGATACTACGGTAGCCGATACGGAAACCTCTGCCGCCGCATCGGTGGACCACTTCCACCCGAAGGGAAAGCCGCCGTCCGAGCACACAATCAGAGTGCTGCAAGAGGCGCGCAGCGGCCTGCCGTTCGCTGACGATCGCGACTTCGAGGAGCAGCAGAGGGGCTTCATCGCGGCGCCCGAGTCCAAGAAGATCATGGCGGACGCCGGGCACGTGGCCTGGGACCTGGAGCGATTCGACTTCCTGCTCGAACAAGACGAATTCGAGAGCATTCATCCTTCGCTCGTGCGCCAGTCGAAGCTGAACATGAACTTTGGCCTCTACGAGGTCAGTCCCGGCATCTATCAGGTACGCGGTTTCGACCTCTCGAATATCACCTTCGTCCGGGGTGAGACCGGCTGGATCGTCTTTGACCCGCTTATCTCTGCTGAGACCGCCCGGGCGGCCAAGGAGCTGGTCGACGAACACCTGGATGTGCTGCCGATCGTGGCGGTAGTCTATTCTCACTCGCACGGTGACCATTGGGGCGGCGTTCGCGGCATCGTCGACGAGGCCGACGTGCAGGCGGGCACTGTCCAGATCATCGCGCCACGCGATTTCATGTCCTACGCGATCGCCGAAAACGTGTCCGCTGGCAACGCGATGAATCGCCGTCTGTTCTACCAGTACGGCGTGCTGCTACCAGCGAGCCCCTACGGCTATGTGGGGCAAGGCCTGGCGCAGGGCACGTCCTCTGGCAGCGTCGGCCTGATTGCGCCGACCCGAATCATCGAGGACGACTTCGAGGAACTGACCATCGATGGCGTGAGGATGGTCTTCCAGAACACGCCAAACACAGAAGCGCCGTCCGAGATGAACACATGGTTCCCCGACATGAAGGCTCTTTGGACGGCCGAGAATGTCACGGGTACTTTCCACAATATCTACACGCTGCGCGGCACGCTCATTCGGGACGCACTCGCCTGGTCGAAGTACATCAACGAGGCGCTGTACCTCTATGGCAAAGACGCCGAGGTGATGTTTGCGTCGCACCACTGGCCGCGCTGGGGAAACGAGCGGATTCAGGAAGTGTTGCGTGGGCAGCGTGATCTTTACGCCAACATGAACAACCAGGTACTGCACCTGGCGAACCAGGGCGTGACGATCAACCAGATACACAACGTCTACGAGACGCCGAAAAGCATCTCCCAGCAGTGGTACAACCGCGGATATCATGGATCACCGGAACACAATAGTCGCGGTGTGATCAACCGCTTCTTGGGCTACTGGGACGTGAATCCGGTCAACCTGATCCCACTCTCGCCCTCCGAGTCAGCACCCATCTACGTCGAGATGATGGGCGGCTCCGACAAGATCATGTCCAAGGGCCGGGAGCTGTTCGACGAGGGCCGATACTTGGAGGCCAGCGAGATCCTGGACAAGCTGATCCACGCCGAGCCGCAGAATCGGCCGGCCAAGGACCTGTTGGCAGACGTCTATGAGCAGATCGGTTATCAGCAGGAGAACCCGGGCCTGCGCAACAGCTTCCTCGCGGGCGCCTACGAGTTGCGCTCGGGCATCCCGGAGGGCGCGACGCCCGAGTCATTGACACCAGACGTTGCCCGGGCCATGACTACAGACCTCTTCCTGGATTTCCTCGGTATCCTGATGGATAGCCGCAAGGCCGAAGGCCTGGAGTTCACGATCAACCTTGTGACGCCGGACAACGGCGAGCAGTACGTCGTTGAGCTCTCGAACGCGACGCTGACCAATATCGAAGGTTTCCAGGTCGAAGATGCCGACCTGACGCTCACGATCACTCGCATGGGCCTGGCGCAGGCGATGACAGGCGCGAAGTCACTCGCGGACCAGATTGCAGAGGGCTCAGCTCAGGCGGAGGGCGATGTCAGTGTCCTGAGCCAGCTCGCATCGACGTTCGTGCGCTTCGAGCTCGGCTTCGAGATCCTACCTGGCACCAAGGGGCCGTCTTCAGAAGCGGAGTTGAACGATTTCGAGGTCGGTCCGCTCGATCTCGCTGGTGAGTAGTCAGCGCGCGAAGATCAGCCGAAAAGCAACCGTGGGGGTGGTCGCGCCCTCCTCCACGGTCGCACCCGCCCCGGCTTGGAGCGTCACCAGACGACAGTGGCGCCACTCATCTCCACTTTGCCCGTACTTTGTCTGAAAGCAGGGGAACACAGAGAAACCTGAGAAGCCTGAGAGACCGAATCGGGACAGAAGCCCCGATTTCACGGACTACAGAGAAACCTGAGTACTGTAGAGAAACGTGACCATGTATTCCTAATCCGAAGGTCGCGCGTTCGAGTCGCGCCGGGGTCATTTCTCTAAACCATACTGGTCGCGCCGGTTACGAGAGTGGCCGACGCGCCTTCTCGTTCTGTGAAACCCCTGGTGGGACAGTTTCTGGACAGATTGGGTTGGAGCGCATGCACCGGTATAGGGAACCGGCACCCACCCCCCGGGGGGGGCGTACCCCACCTGGCAATCACCTCTGCGGGGCCACATCGTCTTTCCAGACTGGCCTCTGGTCGATCTTCTGACCGCCTACTGTTTCGATTTGGCGCGTAGGTCTGCAAAGAACGCTGCAGGGTATCGCCTGGGCACCTCGGAGCGGAGCTTTCGACTGGTCACAAGGGTGGTGACAGCTCCCACGGCGAGGGCCGCTGCAGCCCACTGCGCACCACCGACAGCGATCGAGGGCCCCAGGCTAAGTGCTCCTACTGCAAGCTCTGTCCCCAACCATTTGCCCAAGTCACGCTCGATCTTGTCCCACTCGAGTTGCGCCTCATTAACCCGCTCGTGCAGCTCGAGCGCCAGACTCTCTGCGGATTCAGCCGAGAATGGATCATCGGATACGGAGGTTCTCCAGATCTTGCGAAGGAACGCACGCAAGTCGAGGAGACGATCCTCACAGCGTAGAGTCAGGGCAGATTCGATCGGGACGTTGTTGAGGTATCTAAAGGGCAGATCGTGAAATGCCTTTGCAAAAGGCGTCCAACCGGAATCATCGACCTTTGCTTCAGCTCTGTCTATCGCTATCTCGAGCCATCGCTGTCTGATATCGGTGATGAGATGTGAGCCAGTCATTGCAGCCGTCCATTTGGCCATCTCATAGTTTGTGCCGCTTGATGCATGGATTATCTGGCTGCTGTCGCGATCCCGCGGTGGCTCAATAAAGAACGGGTCACTGTCTCTGAGCTTCTGGAGGTAGTCGATTAGGCTCCTGATTTCTTCATCTGTGGCGTCCGGTTTACTCTCTCGAAAACGTTCAGCGAAGTACTCATCGGGCTGTGCCAGGACCATCTGCCTCCGCATACTTCCGAACCACTCCTCGATTTGATCTTCGTCAAAGTTCTTCCGCGAGTACTCCAGTTCAGCGTGCCGCGCGTAGCGGTCCTCTGTGATGCGTACTGCCTCGGCGTCCAATAGAGGGTCGAAGTCTCCAGGCGGTCTAATGAAATGCACCAAGTCAGCTTCAATCCACGGCGCCATTGCGAACCAAAGCCAAATCCACTTGACTGTGGTCTCACGATATTGCTCAGGATGCGCGAGAGGATTGTACTCCTCCCTTATCCTTGGTGGGAACATCAAAGGGTCAATCAGAATGAGCCTCTCCGAGTAAAGGGAGTGGCGAGTCACGCCCTTTATTACGCTGTGTGGCTCGTAGACTCCCACGTACAGTCCCGAACTCGCCTCGTGCTCCTCCGATAGCGTGCGGGCATACGAGTCGTCCCGTGGCCAGACAGTCATGACCGCCTGATAGACTTCGCGTATTGCGGTCGGCGTGAAGGCGGCCTTCATTTGCGCGACGGTTAGATCGCTTTGGAACTTATCGAGCTGAAGCGCACTGTTGACAAAGCTCAAGAAGAGCAGGTTGCGACCGCGGATAGACAGATGCGGCACTACTTCATCCACTGTCTTGTGCATGAGTGTACCCCAATCAACTCGGCCCC
>Ga0255058_10000544_pt1 | contig 22194 bp, 19 predicted proteins | sample Cases_109_9_MG_FD_188637 | JGI IMG/M metagenome (GOLD analysis project Ga0255058, IMG submission 188637) | Seawater microbial communities from Amundsen Gulf, Northwest Territories, Canada - Cases_109_9 | ecosystem: Environmental > Aquatic > Marine > Gulf | place: Canada: Northwest Territories... | reverse complement strand
CCTAAAGGCGGAAATCGACCCCGCTGTGTTGCGCCGGTTCGAGACGATCGCAACTAAATACGATCGGCCACTCGTGCCCGTGCACAACGGGGTCTGCTACGGGTGCTTCGTTCGCTATCCCACCGCCAAGCTGGCCGACATCGGGGACACGCCGACGACGTGCGAGAACTGCGGCCGACTGATCTATCAGGTCCCTTGATCGGCGCTTAGCCGACAGCTATCGGGGTAGCTTCACCGCTCGATTCTACCGGCTGACGGACGCGGAGGCGTTTTAGCGCCGTCTTCCCGTTGGCCTTGAGCTTGTACCAATAAACGCCCGCCGGTACCGGTTCCCCGTCATTGCTGTTGCCATCCCAAGCCACCCGGTGGAGACCGAGCCCTTGACGCTGATCGACGAGCACCACGACCTCTTGCGCTAGGAGATTGTAGATCACGAGTCGCGCGTGCGTCTCCGCGTCCAATCGATAGGTGAAGATCGTCGGGCTGACGCCGGGCGTGAACGGGTTGGGGAAGTTCTGCTCGAGGTAGAACTCCTCGTCAGGGAGCCCGGTCTGTGCGGTCAGCGAGCCTGGCAGGGCGATCGCCAGGACTACCGCCAACCCGATCAGGACAGCCAGCCTACGGCGCGCGAGTGATCCAGGCGTCGGGGTACCCACGTTGGGCGACGTGAGTCCGCCAGCGCTCGGCCGTCGCGCGATCGACGAACCGCCCCAGGTAGACACGGTACACGTCGCCGTCGACGAACCACCGCGCCAGTTCGGGAAACTCCTCCTCGAGTTGTCGGATCCGTACAAGGGTTCCAGTCTCGCTATTGAATGCCCCCATCTGAAGGGTCCACTGACCGCTCTCAACGGGTGGATTATACGTCGCTGGGGGGTCCAGGGTTCCGATGAGCTCGTCGGTGCTCGGGTCGCCCGCCACCCGCGGGGTCGTCAGCTCCGGTGTCGGCGGCGGCGGCGCGCCGATCACCGAGTCGGGATGGACGAACGGCTCGTAGACACCGGCCGCGATCGCCTCCGCCTGCGTATCGAACTCGCGCTCACGCTGGGCCGCCTCTCGAGCCGCGTCGAACTCGGCATCGTCGCTTTTGTCGCCGCTCGTTGCCGGGGCCCGACGATCCGGTGAGCTGGCGCACGCGCCAGCGATCACCAACGCCAGCAGGACGCCACACCGAGCAGACGACAGACTCATGCTGCGGGCTCGGTGAGGACCCGGGTGTTGCCGTCGCGCCGTGTCACCCCATCTCGATCGAAATACTCGAGCACAGGGATCAAGAATTTCCGACTGACTCCCAAGATCTCCTTGCAGGTTCCAGTGTCTATCGATCCGTCCGCCCTGAGCCGCTCAACGAGTGCGAGCCGCGCCTGCTCGAGCGCCGAGATGTCGATGTACCAATCGCTCGCCAGCTTGACGAGCTCACCATCCCGTTCAAGGTAATGCTGGAGTTCCCTCAGCCGCTGCTCGTCGACACCGAGCCGCTTCGCAAGCCGGATCGTGTCAGGGGCTTCGAGACCCGCCTCTCGATAAACGTCTCGGATCGAGCCGACCAGTCGCTCTTCCTCTCCCTTTAGCTCGACGGCATGGCCGGCAATCGCGACCACCGTCCCTCGGCGTTCGAGTTGGCCACCGTCCACGAGCGCACCGATCACCGCTTCGACCAACGCCGGATCGGCACCATCAACCGCCTGTCGGGCGGCCTCCAGACCGATGCCCGGCTGAAGAGGTTGGTGTCGGTGATACGAACCCACGGCTTCAATCAGCTGCTCGGCCGCGGCGTCGACCGCACTCCGAGCGAACCAACGCTCACCGTGACGTTCGACGCTGTCAGGGATGGCCGCCAACGCGGTCTGGAGTTGGTCTGTACCGAGCCCGGTATCGAGCACCAAGCTCTTGCCGACGACCCCGCGGCCGCCTGCCATCTCCAGGATCCGGGCGACGCGCTCAGGTGGCTTCGCGCAGACGATCCCAGCCAATCGCGTGGCATGCAGGGCGCGCTCGCGAGCTCGCACTCGAGGCGGGGCGCGCAACACGATCTCCGCCCCACCGATCGACTCAACCGGGCTGTAGGCTCTTACGACGAGGCGATCACCGGACGCGATCACGACTGGCTTCTCGAACCGGACTCGCCCATATCCCTCTTCTCCCGGCTTGACATCGCGACCCGAGTACCAGCGCACGCGACCCATCACTTCCGTTGTCCCGTGGTGGAACCGCAGTCGATCACCAGACTCGATCGCACGCGGCGCCGACGCCACCAACCAGAGTCGTACATCCGTGCGACGAATCGGACGCCATCCCGCATCCGGCTCGACGAGCACCATACCGCGGCGCATTGCCTGTGCTCCGGTGCCCGTCAGCGCCAACGCCGTGCGTTGGCCGGAGCGCGCTTGCTCAACGGGCGACCCGTGCACCTCGATCGACCGGACGCGGACCGAGCCGCCATCCGGAAGAACGCTCAGCGTGACGCCACGGGCTATGCTGCCGCCCCAGAGCGTCCCGGTCACTACGGTTCCTACCCCAACGACAGGAAACGACCGATCAGCCGGCAATCGGGTGGGTTTATCCGTATGAACGCTCGAAGCGTCCATCGCCACGCGCGCCAATGCCGCACGCAACTGCTCGATGCCTTCTCCCGTCCGTGCGGAGACGATCACCGTTTCCGATCCCTCGAGCCGGGTACCGGCAAACATCTCGACCGTGGTTTCGGCCACAAACTCCGCCCACTCGGCATCAACCAGGTCCGACTTTGTGATCGCCACCACAGCGCGCTCGATCCCGAGCGCCTCGAGCACCACGACATGCTCTCTGGTTTGCGGCATGACGCCTTCATCTGCAGCCACGACCAGCAGCGCAGCATTGATGCCGGTCGCACCGGCTACCATGTTCTTTATGAATGCTTCGTGCCCCGGCACATCTACAAAACTTGCCGCTGGCGCGTCCACTCCGAGATCGAGCGGCGCGAAGCCCAGATCGATCGAGATCCCACGCCGTTTCTCTTCCGGTAAACGATCGGTGGCCACCCCGGTCAACGCCTCGACCAACGCCGTCTTCCCGTGGTCGATGTGCCCGGCCGTCCCGATGATGACCGGTCGAGAGTCGGTTGCCAACGCAGAACTCACGCTGCTCCAGGCCTCAGGTCAGCGTGGTAACGGACGAACTCGCGCACCAGATCGCGCACCTTGGCGTCGCCGTTTGTGTTCTCGTCCAATTGCTCTAGAAGCTCGTAGTCCGGGTGATGGTAGAGGTTCAAGAGCGCGTATTCTGCTGGTGACAGTGACCGACACCCTGTACGCTCACGTCGGCATCGCGAACAGACGACGCCACCATCGGCGATCGAAAACGATGGTATCTCCGAGCCATCGACGGGACGACCGCACGCCACGCACATCGTTAGCTCTGGACTGACACCCAAGTGGGCGACCGCCGCCGCTCGATGAAAGGTCTCCCACCGTGACGTCCTTGCGACCGGCGTGTGACACAACCGTTCCAACGCCACGGGAACGAGGTCAAACATCGTCACCGCCGGTGCGCGATCGGGCAACACGGCACGCAGCAACCGAAACCATCGGCCGCCAGCTTCCAGGCGTTCTAACGACTCGGTGATCGCTGGATAAATCGTGACCAACTCGGCGTCCGAAAGGGTTTGGATATCGCGGTTGTCCCGCGAATAGTACGTAACCTGAAGACGGCGAAACGGTTCGATGACCCCGCCAAATCGGCTCTTTGGTCGTTTCACGCCCCGCGCCATAACCGGCACCACACCTTGATCGCGAGTGAACAGCCGGTAGATCACGCTCGTTTCGCCGAACCGGATCGCCTTCAGGACGAAGGCCTCGGTGCGCACGAGCGACATATCAGCAGTTGGCTACAGCAGTTGCGTGAGGAAGAACGACGCCGAGCCCAGAATCAGCAAGAACGAAACGATATCGGTCATGGTGGACAGAAACACCGACGACGAGACGGCCGGATCGAGGCCTAGCTTGTCGAGCAGGATCGGAAACGCCGCCCCCCACAGCACGCCGAGCGAGATGGCGCCCCACATCGATCCCCCGATCACGACCCCGACCATGACATCATTTCGCCAGACACCCGCTACCAAACCGATAATCAAAGCGATCAAGAAACCGATCACGAGACCAGCGATCAGTTCCCGCAAGATCGATCGCAAGGGTCTCGCCGTATGGCTTGCGAGCGCGAGTCGCCTAACCGCTACGGCCGTCGCCTGCACTGCTGAGTTGCCGGCCATGGCCGCGACCACCGGCATGAATACCACGATGAAGGCCATCCGCTGAATGGTGCTCTCGAAGTGCGCGACGACCAGCGCGCCCAAACCCGACGTACAGAGGGTAACCAGCAGCCATGGAGTTCTGGACCGTATGATCTCCATGGGTGTGGCGTACGACTCCTCCTGCTCATCAACACCAGATAGGCGAAAGATGTCCTCGGTTACTTCGGCCTCGAGAATGTCGATCACGTCGTCCACCGTGATCCGTCCGAGTAGCCGATCGGACTCGTCCACGACCGGAATAGACACCAGGTTGTACTTGGCGATTAATCGCGCCACTTCTTCCTGGTCGACAACCGGTAGCACGCGCACGATGTCGGGTTCCATGATCGTCTCGACCGGATTGGCACCGTCGGCCAAGATCAAATCCTGCAAGGCTAGCCGACCGACCAATCTGCTTCGTTGGTCGACCACGTAGACGGTGAAGAAGTCGCGCATCTCGCGCCCCTGTTGCCGGACCGAGACGATCGCCTCGTCGGCAGTGAAATGCGCTGGCACGCTGCAGAGGTCGGTCGTCATCACACCGCCGGCCGTTTCCTCGTCGTACTCCATAAGCGCGGCGATCTCGCGCGATTCCCCGGGCTCGATGCGCCCGAGGATTTGGTCGGCGTCCTTCGGCGGGAGCTCGGCCAGGATATCGGCTGCGTCGTCCCGCTCGAGTTCCTCGAACAACGCACTCACGCCGGAAGCGCCAACCGCTTGCAGAAGCTGTGGCCACGATTCCTCGTCCACCTCGGTCAACGTTTCCGCGCGCATCGACGTCGGGATGCGCAAGAAGAGCGACGCCCGCTCGTCGTCATCCAACCCGTCGATTATCTCCGCCAGGTCGGCCGGGTGGAGCTCGGTGATCATGGCTTGCAGGTCGCCGTCTTCGACGCCCTGCGCAAACGCCTCGCGTACCCGCGCGACAAGCTCTCTAGTGTGCTCTGCCTGGTCCTTCATCGTCCAATCCGCTCAATCGGCTGGGAAAGGTGTACGCCGCCGGAACCGTACCTTACGTACGCGTTGTGGCGTGGCATCAAGTACGTCGAGTGTCCATCCCCGATGAACGATCACGTCGCCCACTTTGGGGATCCGCCCGAGCCGGGCGATCACAAATCCGGCCACGGTCTCGGCCCGATCAGTCGGCAGGTCGACACCGCGCGCACTGTTAATCTCCGTGATCAGTACCTGGCCGTCAACGACGAACGCGCGACGATTGGGTTCGGGTTGGGTATCGTGTTCATCTCGAATATCGCCCACCAATTCCTCGACCAAGTCCTCCAGGGTGACCATGCCGACGACCTCCGCGTCATCGGAAACGACTGCGAGGTGGCAACGGCGACGCTTCATCTCGAGCAGCAGCGTGTCACAACGAGTACCAGGGCTGCTGTGAACGACAGGACGAGCGGCTGGTCTTTGCTCGGGAGCGCCGCCAAACAGATCAAACACGTGCACCATGCCGAGAATCGATACCGAGTCAGGACCCCGAATTGGAATGCGGGAAAAACCAGTGCGTCGAACCAGCGCGGTGATGTCACCGATCGTCGCGTCCCACCCGGCATCAACGACCCGACTGACCGGGGTCATGATGTCCTCGACACTCGTGCGGCCAAACTCGAACACGCCACTGATGATCTCCCGTTCACCAGATTCCACCAACCCCTCGCGCTCACCCTCAACGAGCATCAACTCAAGGCCGCGCTGATCCAGCGCGGCTTGCATCTCTGACGTTCCGCCGGCGTACTGGAAAATCAAAGACGCGATTCGGTCAGCAAACCGACTGATCGGCCCGAAGATCCAAGTACCAGCGCTGAGAATTCGGACTGTCGAGGCTGACGTTCGATCACGCCCACCGTCGACGACCGTGCCCGCCACCACCTCCTCTGCTCCGAACAGGAGTGGTCCTAGAATGAGCGTGACGACTACGGCCACAACCCAAGCCGATCCACCCGCAAATCGCTGCATCGTTGCGGTCATGAGAACCGCGGCGGCGGCGACCGCCACTGCGTGTCCTGCGCGAATCGGTCCCAACAAATGGCCCGGTGATTCACCAAAGCGGGCCGATGCCCAACCCGATCCGCGGACGGTGTCCAAAACCCATCGCTGTAGCCGCACCCGGCCGGCCGACAGCAACATCCTCTCGGAGGCGGCAAAAAAGGTGGCTGCGGCAACCGCCGCTGCTATGCCCAGCAGGGCCATCAAGCGGCGTCACCTTCGGCAGCCGATTCATTCTCATCGAGCGGCTCAGCGATCACCTTGGTAATCCGCTTGCCATCAACGGCCTCCACCCGGAAAACCCAATCAGCCAAGCGGACCTCTTCCCCTCCTTGGGCAATCCTCCCCATCTCGCTTGCTACCAGCCCACCGATCGTTTCCACCTCGTCCGCCCGTAGATCGGCACCGGTCAGCTCGTTGAAGTCGTCGAGATCGAAACCACCGTCCAGCCGATACCGCCCGCCGGCGATCAGCTCGACACGCGGCTCCTCACGATCGTGCTCGTCGCGTATCTCCCCAACCAACTCCTCGATGATGTCTTCGAGCGTTACGATTCCCGCCATGCCACCGTACTCGTCGACGACGATCGCCATGTGGATACGGTCGCGTTGGAACTCTCGTAGTAGATCGTCGATTCTCTTCGCCTCGGGAACGAAGGTCGGCTCCCATAAGAGCTCCTCGATCGTGTTGGGGGCCTTCGCCAACCCGTGGGCGAACACGACCAGCTCCTTCGCGTACAAGACCCCGACCATCGTATCCAGGTCGCCCCGGTAGACTGGAATGCGCGAGTGCCCTGTGCTTTTGACCAGCTCCACCGCGTCGCGCCACGAGGAACGCGCGTCGATAGCCACCACATCAGGGCGCGGCGTCATGACCTCGCGCACGGTTGTCTCGCCAAACGAGAAAAGCGACGGTGCGTCTGGCGAGGCCGGGTCGGTGTCCGACGCGTCTTCGTCTGGGGTGCCCGAATCCGCACGCTGCCAGAAGTCGTCCAGATGTCCGAGAATCGCCATTGCTGGCTCGACCGCTCTTGTCCACACCACCAATACCGGAGCGGTCCTTCGTGCCCACGCCTCGGGCCGCTCGGCGCCGATTGCGCGCGCCACCCGATCGGCAAACACCAACGCGATCAATGCCACTGCTAGCACGGATCCAAGCCCGACTAGAACACCAAACCGCTCGCCCGTCAACAGGTCTGCGGTCAACCAGCTCGTAGCCGCCATCCACACAAAAAAGACAGCCCGACCAAATGAGGTTCCACGCTGAAGCTGATCGGGGCTGCGGATGAGCTCTGCTACACTCGTCGTCTCGGCGGTCAGTTGATTCGGCTTGAGCGAGAACAGCGAGCCCTCACAAAGCGCGAAGAAGCTGATCCCAGCGAATCCAAGAAAAGCCGCTACGAGCAGTCCGATTTCGTTCATCCGAATCGCCTCTCGATCAGGCGCCTAGCCCCCTTCGGTGACGGCGCACTGAACCCACTGTTCCTGTTTCTCTCGCATAGTCTGGTCGGCCGACTCTGTCTCATGATCGTAACCCGCCAGGTGCAGAGCACCGTGAATGAACAACCTGCAGAGCTCGCGCTGAAGAGGCTCCGCACGTCCGGTAGCCTGCTCACGCGCTCGATCAATCGACACGTAAATGTCTCCGATGACCCCGCCGGATCGCTCGAGTTCATACGGAAACGCAAGTACGTCTGTTGGGCCTGTCTTGGCACGGAATTGCTCGTTCAATAGCGCTAGGTCCTCGTCATCGGTGAGGATGCAGTTCACCGTGCCGACCTCCAATCCCCCCTCAGCCAATAGCGCAGCTAGCGTCTGGACGGGAAAGGGATCGAACTCAGACGGGGGCTCGATCAGCGGATGAAAGTGGATCCGAAGGCTCATCTCGGACCTCGGGGACGTGCAGTGACACCGTCGGGTAATCGATCCGGTGGTGGTGAATCCCGCCCAATACAGAGACAAACTTCTCCTGCACTATGGCTAGGTCACGAAAAGTCAGATCAGCCTCGTCGAGCTGGTGCTCCTCCAACTTCATCTCCACGATGCGACGAACGGCTTTCCGGAAGCTCTCCGGAGATGGATCGCTCACGACCCGGCAAGCGGCTTCGACGGAGTCGGCGAGCATGACAACCGCGGTCTCCTTCGATCGTGGTCGTGGTCCCGAGTACACGAAATCGCTCGCCATCTGGTCACGACCTCGACCTTGCTGCTCCGCCTTGTGCCAGAAATACGTCAGGCGAGTCGTGCCGTGGTGCTCGCGAATGAAGTCGATGACATCTTCTGGAAGACCCGCTGCGGTCGCCATCTCTATTCCGTCGTGAACGTGGCGCGAGACGATCCGAGCACTTGCCTCGGGGCTCAGCGAGGTGTGAGGGTTGACCCCCCCGCGTTGATTTTCGGCGAAGTATTCGGGCCGCACCACCTTTCCGATATCGTGATAGTAGGCACCAACACGGGTCAGGAGCGAGTTGGCGCCAATGCCCTCGGTCGCAGCCTCGGCGAGGTTGCCGACGATAATTGAATGATGGTACGAACCCGGCGCCTGGAGGAGCATGTCCTTTAGCAGTGGTCGGTTGAGATCGGCGAGCTCGAGCAGCGTGAGATCGGTGGTCCGACCGGAAGCCCACTCCAGAACAGGTAATAGACCCATCGCGAGGAAGACTGCCAGGCCGGCACTCAGCGCACCCCAGCCCAACGCGACGCCGAAGTCACCCCAACCCCAGAATTGGATCAGCCCCAGAGCAGTGAGCGCGATTGCGTACCCCACGATAATGAACAGCAGGGTTTCGTAGAAGTGTGTCCTCCGGCGGATGCGGCGCACGCTCCACGCACCTGCTAATCCGCAGACGATCCCCGTCCACAACAGCGGAAAACCGGGTTCCACCTGCGCGCTTAGGTATACGGAACTGAACAGGGTAAACGCCACGCTCAGCCGGGCGTTCCAGAGGATCGCCACCATCACCGAACCGAACGCAATCGGAGCTGCGTACACGGGGATCGCTTCAACGCGATCGAACACGGCCGCCAACCCGACCACCAGTGCCCAAATCATCGTTAGGACGCCAACGGCACGATAATCTCCAAAAACATCGCCCCGGTACATGAACAGGAAGAAGCCAAACAAGAACAGCAGCACGACCACAATGAACAACGATCCGAGCGCCGCGCGGACGTCGTCCACCGTAACCCCACCGCGGCGACGATTCAGCTCATCAGACAGGCTACGGAGCTTCTCGGCCTGTTCCGGGCTGACGCGGGTATGCTCAGCGACGACCAGCTCACCTTCCAGCACCTCGCTCTTCACCGGGCTCACCGTTCGTTGCGCCTCTGAGCGGCGCAGCGCCGTCAAAGACGGATGCGGTTCGAGATTGGCCGGAATGATAGCCGGCAACAACTGCTCGGCGATACGCTGGACCGCTGGGTCTTCAATGGGTGACAATCGTCTCAGCGCTGGGATCTCGGCACCGGGTCGCAACCCGACGATCTCGGATCGCGGTATCACTCCCTCGCTTCCATCCGGTCGCAATACTGAGATCTGAGTGCCCGGGTTTCGACTCAGATCGGCGGCTTGCAACATGAGGTGTTCGACGTAAACCGCTGGCAGTACCTGACGCGCTAGCGAGCGGATCTCTGCACGGACGCGGGGGTCGGTCAGCGCTCTCTGCTCGGCGGGTCGCAACCCTACGCTTCGGCCGTTGACTCGGTTGAGTTGTGCGAGCTCGGCGGCGCTCGGAGAATCAACTTCGAATCGGCTCAGGTAAGCGTCGAGCTCGGCCACAGCCGAGTCCGCTAGCGCCGGCTCGTGTGAGAAGACCGGCGGGACGGAGATCGCCGCCCGTTCCTGCAGCTCCTCCAATTCACTCTCATCTCGAAGAACCGGAAAATCGAACGGCGCCAACACATCCTCAGAAGCCACCACCCCCACCCGAACGGCGGGCACCTCGTAGCCGCTCTCTGGCGGGAAGAGGATCAGGGTGAGCAACGCGATTACCATCACGAGACCCATGCGGAACGTCAGCCCGCGCGGAGATTGCGCATCACGGCCCGACTTCCAACCATCACGAAGCACGGTCAGCCTATGAACCAAGCGGCTCCAGTGACTAGCGCTCACTTGTCCGGCTCCGGATCGGTTGGCACCAACTTCTCGTAGGCCGTGATAATCTTCTGGACGAGCGCGTGACGGACAACATCCTGTGCTGTCAAATAGACAAACTCGATGCCGTCGATCCCAGTCAGGATGCGTTCAATCTGAAGTAGACCCGAAAACTCTGCCGGCGGTAGATCGATCTGTGTTTTATCACCCGTAATGACCGCTCTCGAGTTGAGCCCTAGACGGGTCAGAAACATCTTCATCTGACGAGTGGTCGCGTTTTGCGCCTCGTCAAGGATCACGAACGCATCCGCCAATGTTCGGCCACGCATGTAAGCTAGCGGTGCGATCTCGATTACACGGGTCTCGATATAGCGACGCACCCGATCTCCCGGAAGCATGTCTTCGAGCGCATCGTATAGCGGCCGAAGGTACGGATCGACCTTCTCCTGCAGGTCACCCGGCAGAAAACCGAGTGTCTCACCGGCCTCCACAGCCGGCCTCGCGAGGACGATGCGGCGAACCGCACGCCGTTGAAGCGCATCGATCGCCATCGCCACGGCCAAGTAGGTCTTGCCGGTGCCCGCCGGACCGATCGAGACCACGATGTCATTCTCGGTCATCGCCGCCAGGTAGGATTCCTGTCCTGCCGTTTTGGGGCGGATGATCTTCTGTGTGCCGCGAATCGCCACCCGCTCGGCGCCCGCAGAAGACGGAAGCTCGACCGCGCCAGCCTCCAAACCATCATAGAGACGGCGGATGTCCTGCACGTCGAAGCCAGCACCCGTTTGCACCAGCTCGATCAAGTGTTCGATTAGCCCCGCCGCGCGGGCCACGGCGCGATCGCCACCACGGACGCGCAATTCACCCGCGCGAACGACCATGCGCGTTCCGCTGAGATTCTCGATCAGCTTGAGGTTTTTGTCTTGTGTTCCGAAGAGCGTCAGCTGATCGACGCCGTCCAGCCGGATAGCTTGGCTGCGGGAAGAGGCTTCAATAACCACAACTAGACAGATAATCTAGGCAGCGAGCTCGCGTCTCGTCAACCCGAGGTCTCGGGCTCATCCACGCGAATATGGAGCTCGGCGAGGTCGCTCTCGTCCGCGATCGACGGCGCTCCCTCGAGCAACGCGCTGGCCCTCGTGGTCTTTGGGAACGCGATCACCTCACGCAGGCTCGTGGCACCCGCAAACAGCATCGCAATACGGTCGAGCCCGAGCGCGACTCCGCCGTGCGGCGGCGCGCCGTGCTCCAATCCATCGAGCAGGAAGCCAAACTTCTCCTGGGCTTCCGCTCGGTCGATCCCCAACATCTCGAAAGCGCGCTCCTGCACGTCACGCCGGTGAATACGAATCGAGCCGCTACCGAGCTCGTAGCCGTTGAGAACCAAGTCGTAGGCCTCCGACCCGATCGTAAGCGGGTCATCGGCACCCAACGCGGTCAACCCACCCCGCGGCGCCGTGAACGGGTGATGGCTAGGCTCGAGCTCTCCATCATTGCCCCGCTCGAACAATGGAAAGTCGACGATCCACAAGAGTCGCCACGGGGATCGATCGTCGATCCAATCACGCTCGGCAGCAACATGAAGTCGCAGCTCCCCGAGTGCCGCTTGAGCCGCGCGCTCTTCACCAGCCACGATGAGCAGCAGGTCACCGGGCCCAACGCTCGCGATCTCCCCGGCCGTTTCCCAATGTGCCCGGTCGACGAACTTGTCGACCGCGGTTCGCCAACCGTCGGCGTCGCGGCGAGCCCACACCAGACCGTTTGCGCCCGCCCCACGTGCGACCTCGGTCCAACGATCGATCGTACCACGGCTTTCTTCACCGGCCGCCGGCACTCGAAGCGCGACCAAACGTCCGCCCGCGCTGACCACGTCATCGAACACCCGAAAGCCCGTGTCACTGAATGCATCCGTTACGTCGGTCAGCTCCTGGGCGATCCTGAGGTCGGGCTTATCAGTCCCGAAGCGAGCCATCGCTTCGTCATAGGTCAACGTCGGAATCTCGTCTGGGCCGTCGTCCATGCATGATTGAAAAAGATGGCGGAAAAGCCCGGTAACTACGTCGATCACATCCTCGGCAGTGACAAACGACATTTCGAGATCGATCTGGGAAAACTCGGGTTGCCGGTCGGCGCGTAAGTCCTCGTCTCTGAAACACCGAGCGATCTGATAGTAGCGATCGTAACCGGCAACCATGAGGAGCTGCTTGTACAGCTGCGGTGACTGTGGTAGGGCGTAGAACTTGCCCGGATGCACCCGCGACGGGACAAGGAAGTCCCGTGCGCCCTCCGGTGTACGACGCGTCAATATTGGGGTCTCGATCTCCCAAAAACCAAGTCCGTCCAAGTAACGTCGGGTCTCGATGGTGATTCTGTGGCGTAACCCGAGCGCCTTGGTGGGGGCCAACCTCCGCAGCTCGAGATAGCGGTGCCTGAGCCGCAGCTCTTCAGATACTTCGCCGCCTTCCTTCTCTACGTCCACCGGGAATGGCGGTGTCGCCGATTCGTTGAGCAGCCGGCAGGCAGCGACATCGATCTCGATCGACCCGGTCGCCATCTCGGGGTTGACGCTCTGCTCGGGGCGAGCGCGGACCGTCCCCTCGACCGCGACCACGTCTTCTGCCCTCAGCTTCTCAACCGTCGCGAATACGTCGGCCGACAACCGTTCGGGCGAGGCTACGCACTGGACTAGGCCGTAGCGGTCGCGAAGATCGAAGAACACCAGCCCGCCGTGGTCGCGCCGGCGATGGATCCAGCCGCAGAGAACCACCGATTCACCGACGTCGTTATCGCTCAGTGCACCGGTGACCCGGCTTCGCAGGGAGGTCGCGAGGTAGTCTGTCATTTCGCTTTGCCGCTAGGCGCGCAGCAGTATACCTGGCTGTGCGCGATCAGAACAGCCGCACGGCACGGGCTTCGAGCACTTGTCGGCTCGGAATCTCCACAGTCTCATTGTTCGGGCCCGTCAGGCTCAGGGTCGACTCCAGTTCTTGCCTGCGCTCGTGCAAGCTGAACATCCGATCTTGCGGATCGAACAAGTAGTTCCCCGTGATCTCGCCATGACCCGATACGGTGACACTTGAACCGCTGATGGTGCCCGTACCTCGAACTGTGATCTCCCCACTATAATCGATCGGGATCACGGGGCGACCGGCCAAGGCGCTGGTGTCGGCGATCGCATACGTCAGGATCATCTCGATCTCGGTCGTGACACCCCGGAGGACCTCGATCACCGTCAGCGTATCGCTCCAGCTTACGCCAGCCGCAGCCCCCTCTTCAGGAAGCTGCGGGAAGAACGCCTGGGCCGAACGCTCCAGGTACCGAACGCCGACGCCGGGTGGTACGACACCGCTGGCCCTGGCGTCGAGAACCACGCCGCTCCGCGTCGTCGACAGCGTGATCACGGTTCCGCGGAGCGCTTCCCGACGCGGGGTCGGAAGCGCCCCCTCGATGTTCAGGTCGAGGGTCTCAAAACCGAGCCGCCACAGCATGCGTGAGCCAGGGTCCATCAACGTCAGCCGAACGACGCCATCCGAGCTCACCCTATAATGGGCATCACGTTGAAGAATCTGCTGTGACACGGTGAGCGTGTTCGTCGTCCGATAGCGGAACGACTCACCGCGATCGGGATCGTAAACCAGCGATTGACCGCTCCCCGACTGGACTCCGCCGACCCACATGACGCTTGCCAGCGTCAGAGTCCTAAGCGTGACGCCAACGCGCCGTTTTGGGTTCGTGCTGCTTGACACTTCTCGTCGCCCAGATCTAGATTTTATTACTCAACGAACGAGTTCTATCGCTCGTTGTTGTGCGGGAATAGCTCAGCTGGTAGAGCGCAACCTTGCCAAGGTTGAAGTCGCGGGTTCGAGTCCCGTTTCCCGCTCCAGCTTTGTGCGAATGGCCCTTCCGACGTTGGGAGGGCCTTCGCATTAGACGCTGCGAGGCGGCGTAGCCAAGTGGTAAGGCAGAGGTCTGCAAAACCTCCATTCGCCGGTTCGATTCCGGCCGCCGCCTCCACTACTCCAGCCTGCACCACTAGTCGGGTTCCAGAAACAGATCGATTCTGAGCTCCCGGCCCGGCTCAACCGCGTACCGCTCGAATTCGGTCACGCCTTCGGCCGCCAGCACCTCTTCGTCGATGAAGAAGTTACCGGTGCAGCCGCCGCTTTCACGGGTGACGATCGCGTGGACCGCATCGGCGACAATCTCAGGCCGGCGACACTCGGCTGGCGTTACCAAGCCCTCCAGCCTGGAGAGCGCTGCTGTCGCGATCACGGTCTTTGGCCACAACGCATTTACCCCAATTCTGTCGCTTTCGAACTCGGCCGCCATGCCGATCACGCAGAGGCTCATTCCGTATTTCGAAAGACTGTAAGCAAGATGTGGTGCCAACCACTTTGGGTCGAGGCTAGGCGGGGGCGCAAGAACGAGCACGTGGGGGTTCTCAGAACACTTCAAGTGCGGGATGCAAGCCCTTGTGACCAAGTACGTTGCGCGGACATTGACGGCAAGGAGCAGGTCCAAGCGCTTGGCCCCTGTTTCGAGCGTCGACGTGAGGCTGATCGCGCCCGCGTTGTTGACCACCACGTCGATGCCACCGAACGCCTGAGTCGCTCGATCGACGGCGGTCTCGATCTGATCCTCGAAGCGGAGATCGACCGCAACCGGCAAGGCTCTCCCGCCAGCAGCCTCAACTTCCTCGGCCACGCTGTGGATCGTGCCCTGTAACCCCGGCCGAGGTTCGGTCGTCTTGGCCGCGATCACAACGTTGGCGCCATCAGCCGCGGCTCGAAGAGCGATCGCACGACCGATTCCCCGACTGGCGCCGGTTACAAAGAGCGTCTTTTCGCCGAGGCTGCCCATCCTGCGCCGATCAGGTCGGCAGGTTGCTGTACTTTTCGCGGTCTCTGCGAATCCAGTGCGCCAACCCGCGGGTGTGGATGCGGGCCACATGGCTCAGCTTTTCCTTCGTCGCTGGCCGTCGGCCCGCCGCGGCGAGTGGCTCGCGGTCGAGACGACCGTAAGCGATCTCGATCGGTTCGAAACCTTCCACCTGCTCAACTCGCCGGTCTAATCGCTCTCGCTCCTCTTCGGTCAGGACTTCGAAGAAGGGCTCGGTCATGAGAAAGTACTCGTTGGCTGATATCGAGTTCTTGAGCAGTCGGTAAGCGAGGATGACGGAAGGGCCGGCGAAATCCATTGATCCACCCCTCCCTGACACGACCGCTTCTCCGGCATGAGCGATGAACTTGATCCGCAGCTCATCGACCGCTTCGCAAGCGCCGCACCGACAGATCTTGGCTGCTTGGATCTCTCCCTGTTGCGATGCGAACGCCGTCAAGAGCGCGGGAACCGCGTCCACGATCGCCCGGCGTGAAGTCTCGCCGTCCGGCATCGCATAGAAGATCGTCGCGTCGCCCTCGATCTTGCTGAGCGCAAGGGGATCTTTGATGATCTCCACGAGCGCGCTTGTAAGCCGATCGATCAGCGCCTGAGCGTGGAGCAAGCTCATACGCGGTTGCCGCATAAAGCGCGTGTAGCCACTGATGTCCGCCAGCAGGAGCGCCACGCCACTGAGCTTGGGTTCAGACATGTCTCGCGTCATTCCTGCCCCGCTAGATCTGCCGCCAACGAAGACCGCACGGGCGACCGTCTTCGCTTCGGGATGAACCGCGCCATCAGCAAGACCGCCAAGATCAAGCCGTACACAAGCGGCGCCCGAGTGTCCGCCTTGACTGCCCACCAGTAGTGCGTGACACCACCGACTCCCGCCAGGTACACCAGTCGATGCAGGCGGCGCCACCGGCGGGCTCCGAGCCTGCGGACCATGCCGTTGGTCGACGTGACTGCCAATGGTATTAGCAGCAGCAACGTCGCAAACCCGATCGTGATCCACAGGCGTTCGACAATCTCAGCCACAATGTCGGCCCATACGAACCATTGGTCGAGCCACACGAAGCATGTGAAATGGAAGACGGCGTACCCAAAGGTGGTAAGCCCGACCGTGCGCCGATACCGAATGAGACGGTTGAGACCAAGAACCCGGCTCACCGGGGTGATCGCCAAAGTGACCAACAAGAAACGGAGCGTCCAATCGCCCGACACCTGGCTCAATGTCTCCACGGGGTCGACGCCGAGGTCGCCCCGCAACGCTCGGATCGCAAGCCAGGTCAGCGGTGCAAGACCGAGCCCGAGGACCAGCAGTTGACCGAGACGCCGACTCACGACTCGAGACGACACGCCTAGAAGTACCGGCGCAGGTCCATGCCCTCGTAGAGATGCGCGACTTGATCGCCGTAGCCGTTTAACGGCAGCGTCTTTCGCCGGCGAAACTCACCGATCCGTCGCTCCTTGGCTTGGCTCCAGCGCGGATGATCGACATCCGGGTTGACGTTGGCGAAGAATCCGTATTCGCGGGGCGCGGCCAGGTTCCACGAGGTCGCCGGCTGGCGATCGGTGAACCGTATCTTCACGATCGATTTGATGCTCTTGAAGCCATACTTCCACGGCATGATCAACCGCACTGGGGCACCGTTCTGGTTCGGAAGCGGACGTCCATACACCCCGACGACAACGGTCGTCAACGGGTGCATCGCTTCGTCTAGTCGCAACCCCTCGACGTACGGCCAATCGAGCACCGAGCGTCTCTGCCCCGGCATCTGCTCCGGATCGTGCAGCGTCGTGAACTCGACGTAACGCGCCTGGTTGGTTGGACGGAAACGGTCAATCCAGTTGGAGAGCGAGAAACCAAGCCAGGGGATCACCATCGACCAACCCTCGACACATCGCAGCCGGTAAATCCGCTCTTCGTGTGTGTACGGGAAGATGAGCTCGTCGACGTCATATGTGGCTGGTTTCTCGACCAGCCCCTCAACCGAGATCGTCCACGGTTTGGTAACTAGTCGGCCCGCGTTTCGGGCTGGGTCCTCCTTGCCGGTGCCGAACTCGTAAAAGTTGTTGTACCCGGTTACCGCCTCGTATGGGGTGAGCTCCTCTTCGTCTCCGATGCGCGGTCGAGGTCTCACGCCGGCCACCAGTTCCGGCAGCGACGCCCCGGCCACCGTAGCCGCACCGATACCCGCCGCAAGGCGCATAAACGCCCGTCGGTCCAGGTACATGCGCTCTTCGGTAACCTCGGATGAACGGAAATCAGCAGGTTTCTGGATCAGCATATGCCCTCCTACAAGAGGATACGAGCCTGCAACCCAAAATGTTCGTTTCCAGGATGTTTTTCTAGGCTGGGACGATAAGCGCGGTGGCGTACATGATGAGCACCCCGACAGCGGCACCGGCCAATACCTCTCCGCGCCACAGGCCAGCTCTGCCGGTCTCAACCCGGGCTACCAGGCGACCCACCTCGTACACGACCTGCAGAATAGCTCCCGTCCCCACCGCCAGCGCCAGCGCGCCCCAGAAGGGGCTGAAAACGAAGCCGCCGATCCACGTCCCCAGGATCGCCGGACCTCCGGCCAAAAGCGCCAACCCACCGAAATGCTGTATCCGAGGTTCGCCGCGCAGCAGGGGTGCTGCTATTCCTATGCCTTCGGTGATGTTGTGCAGGGTGAATCCGACCACCAAGAACGTGCCCAACCCGACTGCCCCGGTGGCCAACGCTGTACCCACGGCGAGTCCCTCGCCGAGATTGTGAAGACCGATGCCAAACGCGATCAGGGTGGCGATTGCGAGCGGGCTCAACGCGCCGCTGCGCGCCCGACGACGCTCGGTCACGGCTAGCAACCCCAACACGGTGGCGAGCACGACGATCCACACCAGAATCAGTGCGTGGAATGCTTCAGGGACCTGGGACGCTAGCTCGAGCGCCTCAGTCAGCGTATCGATCGCCAGGAAAACCAGCAGACCCACCGTAAGCGCCAGTAGAAAGTCGATCCCCCGGGATCCCAGCCCGCGCAGGAAGGGGTAGGTGGCTAGACCGAGCGCCACCGGAATGACCCCCAGGTAGAAGCCCAGCAATCCCAATCTCCAGAACCACCCGGCGGTCGGCTGAGGCGTCGCCGTCGCGACCTCGATCTCCGCATCGAAGGTGACCCCGGTGCTCGACACCAGAACGACCTCGTGCGCCTCTCCCTCAACCCACGGGTAGGGGATTTCGATCGTCGCCCGTCGCAACCGACCGATGGTCGCCTTGGGTTGGATATCAAACTCCCAGATCGCGTCGTCGATCATGAGCTGGCTCACCGTAACCGGATCAGGCCCGCCGTTGACGAGCTCGAGCCGGATGAGCCCAGCATGCGGCAACTCGATCCGCTGGATCGTCAACTCCTCGATCGGCGGCGCGGCGCGTTCCAGACCCACGTTTCGGCCCAGAAGAAAAGCCAGCAAACCCACCAGCAGCACGATCACCACCGAACCGGCGATGAAACCTGCGCTACGCGTCCGTGACATCGAACAACCCCATCCAGCCAAGCTCGGCGAACTCGCTCTGATGCGCGTGAAACATGAAGCGACCTGGATGTCTGAACTCGAATTCGAGCACGTGGCGCTCGCCCTGACAGAACATCACCGTATCGGTGAAATCATCAGGCTCGAGTGCGGTCCCGGTGCGGAAAACATGAAAGAAGTTGGCGTGCAGATGGAGCGAGTTGATCAAGTCGAACTCGAGCAGGTTGACGACGTACAGCCGGACCCGCTCACCGACCACGGCTGGCAACGGATGGCGCATGTAGTGGAAGGCTACCGTGTTGACAGCGTAGAACTCGTTCTCGGCGTCGAAATTGGTGTCGAAGCCGTTCATCACCATCACGTACTCCCGGGCCGGTTCGCGACCGGCAGCCGGATCCACGATGAAAGCTCCATAGAGCCCCTTGTGGATGTGACGCTTCAGCGGTGTCGTGTGACAATGGTACAGATGGAGCCCGAAGGGGTCGGCATCGAACTCGTACACGAACTGCTGGCCCGGTTCGACGATCTCGAACACGCCATCCATGTCGGCGGGATGAAAGCCATGGAAATGGATCGTGTGCGGGTGGCTCCCGCCGTTCCGGAAACGCACCCGAACTCGGTCGCCCTCGGTGCACCGGATCGTCGGGCCCGGAACGCGGCCGTTGTACGTCCACGCCGGATACCACACCCCCGGCGCGATCTCGATCTCTTTGTCGATCGCCACGAAGTCGTACTCGCGAAGGGTCTGGCCGTTGGGCAGCTTTGACACGCGACCTCCGTCGAACTCGGTCGCAAATCCGGTCGGGTCAAAACCGCCCGGCTGGATGTCCTTGAACGGTCCGGTGCCAGCAGCGCCATGCAGATCAGGCACCTCGGCTCGTGGCTCCAGACGCTGACCGGCCTTGGTCAACGCGGTACCGCCGAGCGCAGCAGCCCCAGCGAGCGCACTGCCCTTCAGCAGCGTCCGTCGGCTGAGTCCCGGCTGGGCTTTCTTTGGGTCGTCTTGATCGATCATGAGAAAATTAGCCTGCCCTAAATATTGCCCTGAACCTTGCCTCCCGTCAACCGCCGAGATGGCAGCTGCGTCCGCTCAACCGATGGCGGTCTTATCGCGGTGGATAGTGTGGCGGCTCCCTGCTCCCTGGAACCGGAGGCCACTCGGGCATGCCCGGTCCCCTCCCACGCTGCGCCGCGACTGGAAACTCTCCCCACTGGGCGTCGGGAACCGATCCCGCCTCGGCCACCTCCTGTTTCGCATCTCGCAAGAGCACATATCCCAGAACGAGCAGACCAGTGAACTTGGGGTCCGGAAACATCGTAATCGCGGTGAGGAACCCGTTGACAGCGATGAAGACGAGATACGCGACGAGAAACGCGAATGCGGGGTCACGAAATCGCGTCGCCCAGCGGAGCGCGCGGCCGACACCGCCGGCGAGTACTGCAACGAATAGGGCGAGGCCGATGAACCCGGTACCCAACAGAATCTCAAGATAGAGAGAATGGGCCTCGCCAACGCCCCAGGACACCAGGAGCGGCATCTCGCCAGCTCGTTCGGGTGACATGAAGCTGTTGAAGCCATAGCCCAGCACAGGGCGTTCTATCACGAAGGTCCACAAGTACTCCCACAACTCAGTCCTGCCGCTCAGCGTCTGCGTTATCTCGTTCACACCCTCCGCGCGTCCCATCAAGATGATCTGCCACGGCGTCGACAGGGCCTCGTTTTGGATAAGAAAGAAGGTCAAAAGCCCGACTGCGCTGATCGACAACACCATGGCGATTAATCTCAACGGCGACGAGCGAACGCCGGCAAACATCGCGAGCGCAACTAGAGTTGCCCCGGCGGCGGTTCGCGACCTGGTGAGTACGAGCAGCCCAAGACCCATGGCGGCGACAATCACGAATAGATGGCGACGCTCAATCCTCATCTTGGACAGGCAAACCGCACCCAGGACCAAGACGGCCAAATTCATCCCCTGTCGGTTCGGGTGCACCGTGCCAGCAAATCTGTACCCTGCCGAGAACGGTTGAAAAGTTCCGTGCATGAGCTCCGCAGCGACTCCGATCAACGCGAAGGCCAGCGAACTCAGGGTCATGAGAAGAATGATGTCGCGTAGAGAAAAATGTCTAAGGGTGGCAATGATCGCGATTATGACGATGCCGAGCAGCACCAAACGCCGGAAGGCGAGCGCGAAGTCCGCAGCCCAGAGTAGGCTCAGAGCGGCCCAGCACAGAAACCCCAGCGCAAACCAAGGGAGAAGACCATCCAGCCTGAGCTTGTATCGGGGGTGTCTTACAACCATCGTTCCTATCCCCCACAGGCCCAGCAGCATGTAGCCCAATCGACGCCGGGGTGAACCCTCAGCAATCGACTCTGCCGAAGTGACAAAACTCGTAGACCAGTCCCCGGCAACGGAAAAGTCCAGCCTATGACCGACCACATAAAGGAGACCGCCGATCAGGATCATCGTTAGCCACGGAATCGGTTGTTTGTCGATTGCGGTTGGCTCAGGCCAAGAGTGGCCCCCGCGAGATCTGCTTGGCTCTAGCATGAGTACCCTACTCTACATCCTCATTCTGCAGGTTCGGCTCGATCGAAAGACGGTCACTTAGCCGATCGAGATCAGCGCCAATCTGACCTTCAGAATGGCTGGCTTTAGCGGCGCGAATCCGCTCGTGAAGTAACTGCAAAGAGGGGGCCGGTGGAGTCGCGGCGTCAAGCGATGCGGCCATCGTCGTATCTTGCGGCGTGGCGGCCACGAGGTAGTAGCGAAAGGCGTGTCCATCCTCAAGCTCGAGCGCGAGCCGAACCGCCTCGTCGGGGCCAACTTCCACTCCCGTTAGGTCTTGGACGATACGATCAAGCATCCGTCGGCGCGCCTGAACGCGACTGACCGACAAATCACTGTCCTCGAAATGCCAACCGGCACTCTTGAGTCGTCCCACAACCCGCAACCTCTCTGCCCGCGCCTGAGCACGTGTAGCTAGGGCCCTCCAAATCCCAGCAAGCTCTGGGCGGTCGGTTTGTAGGATCGCAAGTCGCGCATAGATCTCGCTGACCAACGACTCGTTTCCAGTCAGCGTCTCGACTATAAGCGTAGAGTCAAGCACTGGATCCACGTGTACGAAAGCGCGGTCGATCGCCGCATGTTCCTCTATCGCCCGCCGGACCATGCCTCCGACCTCGTGTGATTGGCGAGTCCGCAGCTCCTGATCGACTTCGATATGCAGCTCGACATGGATGCGATGACCTACATAGTGCCCGCGCACGTCGTGAACACCCTTCACACCACCGACGCCGAGCGCCGATCGGCGCACATGCTCGAGCAGTTCCGGCGTGGGGCTTTTACCCATCAAGTAATCGATGTTTTGACGACCAAACCGGTATCCGCCGACGACGATCCACACACCGACGACGATCCCGGCCAAGGGATCGATAGGCGCCC